>ERZ824488.476-NODE-476-length-52696-cov-6.028723_pt1 | contig 52696 bp, 39 predicted proteins | sample MGYA00519936_ERZ824488 | MGnify/ENA primary metagenome ERZ824488 (study PRJEB31778, sample SAMEA3449153) | human gut metagenome | biome: human gut; feature: human-associated habitat; material: faeces | place: United Kingdom | collected 2010/2012 ... | reverse complement strand
ACGACCTTGGCGCCGGGGATCGTGTAGCTGCCATTCGTGCCGGTGAGCACCTCATTGCCGAGCTTCACAGTGTAGTTGTACTTCGCGTCCTCTTTCACGGTGAACGTGAAGTCCGCGCCGGTCGGCGTATCCTGGGACGTGCCGCCATTGACGTCGCCCGCGCCGCTGCCCTCAAAGTTGACCGTGGTCTTCTCCACCTGAATGGCGTCCTTCGTCACGGTGATGACGATGTTTCCGGTCACGTCCGCGCCGGGGATGGTGTAGGAGAGGTTATCCGTCGTATCGGGCGTAACACTCTTGTCGCCGACCTTCACGGCGACCGTGTACCGGAAGCCGTCCTTCCTGTCGAGGGTGAACTTGAAGTCCTCGCCGTAGATCGCGCTCGACGCCGCCGTCACATCCTCTGCGCCGGTGCCTTCCACCTTTACGGAATAGGTCTTCGCCGTTCTCTTACCGGTCACGGTAAGATCGCCGGTGACGTTCTTGACGGTATAGGTGCCGTTGCCGTTATCGACAACTTCAACATCCTTGCCGTCCACCATCGCCTTGACGTCGGAGTAATCGTAGTGGCTCTCGTCCTTATCCGTCTTGGAGAAGGTGTAGTCCGCGCCGTCCTCTACGGTCAAATCGCCCGTAAAGATGGGATCGAGCGTGACGTTGTGCACCGCCTTGATCGTGAGCACTGTTTCCGCATCCAGAAGCTTCGCTTCCGGCGCGTCCTTCATGGTGGCGTTCGCCGCCTTATCGATCTTCGCGCTCGTCACAGCCACGGTCGCGGTGCCCGTCGCCGTGGTCTTGACCTTGAAGTTCAGCGTGAACGCCTCGCCGAGGTTTTTCGCCTCGCCGTAGGCCTGCACATGGATCGTGCCGACCGTGGCCGCGTCTACGGAGCAGTTGCTGTCCGGGACATCGACGGAAACGTAGGTCAGCTTATCGGTATCGTAGGTGAAAACCATGTCCGCCGCGTGGAACGTGGTCTCGTCCGCCGTGTGGCTCAGCGTCACGGGGACGGCCACGGCCTCGCCCGCGTTCACGGTCTTGTCCGCCGGCATCGTCAGCGTGTATTCCGCCTTGACGTCTTTCTTTGTCACGGTCACAGGCTGTTCTGCCGTAAAGTCCCCGTATTTCACCGTCACGCTTGTCATATCGGCCGTCAGAGCTTCGCCGTTTTCAATCGTGTAATCGCTGATTTCCTTTTCGTTCCCGTCGCTGTAGACCGCCATGACAACCATGCCGGCAGCGTCAAAGCTCTCGCCTTCTGTGTACTCCGTTCTGGTGGGGGCTTTGGCAATGTGGATGCCGGTCAAAGTCGCCTCCACGACGCCGCCCGGCTGCCATTGCAGCACCGGATAGCCGCCGTTGACGGCGTTGGTGTCCGCCTTGAAATATTCGCCCAGTACTCCCTGAAGAGCCTGCATCTGATCCGCTGTTTTTGCTTCCGCCGTCGCAGCCGACGTGTCGTCCGCACGGCCGATGCCCTTTTCTGCGGTTCCCTCCAGATAGTAGACGTTCGAAACTTTCCCCGCCCAGCCAATGGCCGCACCTACAGCCGTACCGCCGGTCTCCTCGACCGCAACGGTCCCTGTGGTGTAGGCATTCGTCACCGTGGAGGCTTCCATAACGCCGACGAGACCGCCGACCATATTTTTCGTGGTGGATACCGCGCCGCGATTGTATACGTTTTGGATCGTTGCTTTCTTGGCGTAGCCCATAATGCCGCCAACGTACGTGCCAGCTGCCGTCACGCTGCCGGTATTGTAGCACCCGGTCATAGTGCCGGCATACAGCTCATAGCAGAAGCCGCCGATATTCTTCACACCGGAAACATTTCCCTCATTGCCGCAGTCGGTCACGGTGCAGTCCACCATCACGCCGGCAAACCCGCCGACGCCGCAGGCCTTGCCGGTGTTCTCATCCGCGTTCACCGCAACGCGGGAAACAACACCGGAGAGATCAAGATATTTTCCGTCGGCAACAACGCCAGCGATGTTCCCGCCGTAGACGGAATAATCGCTCTTGGCCGCCACACTGCCGGAAACGGTAAAGTTCTTGATGACGGCATGCGCATCTTTTGTGCCCTCAACGCAGCCGAAGAGCCCAAGATACACACGCTCGCCGGATGCTTTGGTTGCGTAATCCACCGAAAGATTTCGAATGACATGTCCCGCGCCATCAAAGGTTCCCCCGAATTTGACCGTATTTCCGCCAATCGGCGTCCAGTTGATTTCGGAAAGATCTATATCCGACGTCAGTACCGCAGAGAGAGCGTTTTCCCCGCCATTGACCTTCTTCGCGAACCACACAAGCTCTTCGGGCGTGCCGATTTGGTAAATTCCGCTCTCCTGCTTCGGTTCAACCGCGGTCTTTACGGTCACCCTGCATTTCGCCGTAAAGCCGCCATCCGTTGTCTTTACGGTAATGATCGTTTCGCCGGCCTTTCGAGCCGTAATGATACCATTCTTCACCGACGCGACATCCGCGTTTTCGGATTCCCATGTTATGCTCTTATCGGTTGCGTTTGCAGGACTTACGCTCGCTGTAAGCTCTGCTGTCTCGTCCGGAAACAGCGTTATGGTATTTTTGCTGAGTTCTACGCCATCGACCGGCGTGGATGCTTCCACCGTAACAACACATTCCGCTTTGGCACTGCCGCAAACTGCCGTAATGGTAGCGGTGCCGGTTTTTAATGCTGTAACCGCGCCGTCCTTCACTGTCGCAATACTCGCATCGGAGGTTGTCCACTCCAGAGAGTCGGTCGTATTCTCCGGCAAAACCGACGCGGTCAGCTTTGCCGTTTCATTCGGCTTCAGCGTCAAAACATTCTTGTCGAGCATCACTCCCGTGGCTGCAACAGCTTCGCGCGTCATTTCCAGATAGAGATCATAGGTACTCCCCTCTGTTGCGTTCATAATGGACATATAGGCGATTTTACTGTATTTTGCCGGAGCAAACGGCACCGAACTCACATCCGTCAAAAAAAGATCTTCCAGCTGTGCCGCCGTCAGAGTAAAGGGGTTAGCTCCTTCCTCGTTGATATATTTAGAACTGGCATCCGATACCAACAAAAACGCAGCATCGGCCACCTCGATCGTCGCTGTGCTGCCGTAAGGCAGTGCAGCATAATATTGCATCTTACCGAGCTTTGACACTACCGCCGCAGTGTCTCCTGTCGAAACAGCGATCGGCAATGCCGTTACTGTAACGGCGCATTCCGCTTTCACACTGCCGCAAGTCGCCCGGATAATTGCCGAGCCCGCTTTCTTCGCCGTGACAGTCCCGTTCTCAACCGCAGCGACATCATCGTTTAAGCTTGTCCACACAACAGCTTCTGTCGTATTCGCCGGTGTCAGCGTCGCGGTCAGCGAAGCGGTCTCTCCGACAGAAAGCTCCAGCTTCGACGAGCTTATTTTGATGCCGGTCGCAGAAACCGGCTTTTCAAAGCGCACCGCCACGTCGTCATAGGCAAAATACGCCGGCTGGGAGAAACCGTAGCCGTTGTCACTCGAACCGGTAACGTTGAACGCGACCTTGTAAACTTTTCCGAGTACGGAGAGATCCCACTTTGTCCAGTCCATTACGATATTGTCCGGCCCGTTGCAGAGGTGGATGTCCGTTTCGCCGGTCTTTTTGCCGTTGGCGTCGTAGCCGATTGCAACGACCTTGACCCAGTCATTGTCTCCGATCTTTGCGGTGAGGCCATTACCGTCGATGTAGCAATTGAGCGCGTACGTCGTATTGGTGATATACATGTGGTCAACCACACGCTCAACGCCGTCGGTAAAGGAAAAAGCTGGCAGAACTTCGGTTTTATTATATGCGCTGCCATCGATATAGCCATAATGCACGGCAAAGTTATTCGAGCCGTTATGTCCGGCGCCGGTGCGCGTCAGTCCCGAAACGCCCTTTTTATATACGGTAAGCTGCGTTTGAAAACCGCCGTAATCGGCAATGTCTCCGGTGCCATAGTTGGAAATGGCATGTCCACCGCCCCAATAGCAGTATGCATTATAGTTAAACGGAAAAACGTGTGAAAGCATAGTGTTATTTTCATCGATCCACTTATATGCTTCGCTTTCCGTGGTAACGCCCGCGCCGTCACTGCCGTAAAGCAGCTTGCCGCCGTACTGCGGATCGTCGATCAGCGAAGTCCAGTCGCTGCCGCCGGCAAAGTTTGCGCCGCCCTTATAATCCGCGTCCTCAAAGGTCAGAACACGGAGATCATACGGCGTCTCGTCCACCGCCTGCGCGCTGGCCGGAACGAATGCCAGAAGCATTGTCAAAACCAGAAGCAGGCTGAGGAGCTGTGTTTTTTTCTTCATTCTCATTTCTCCTTTTTATTTTTTTCGCGCGGCCGGCACTGCCGAATAAAACAAAAGCGTCCGTACCGCCAAAGCCGTACAGACGCAAAACAGACATATATGGAGAAATCCCTCTGTGATGTGTGAGACAGACCCGGTACAGGCAGGTGTCTCGGCAAACGGGCTTTGCGTATCTGACTTATCCGTTCCGGTACTTCGGACGGCATCACAGTGACCGACTCGCAGGGAATTGCACCCTATTCCGCAAATTATTATATATAAAAAATATAACATTTGCCATTTGCCGACATTTTCAATTGTTTTTTCAGCGTAAGTCGCCGTGCAGAGTTCTTCTCTTTTGAGTTTAGTATAATCTATATACTTGTTACGCGCAAGTGTTTTTGAGAAATACACCAAAATTTACAAGAAAGTCCCCATTTATTTACAAAAAAGGCCGCATCAGAACGCCACTTGCCGGAAGAGCGCCACGCAGCAGAGGATCACGGCAAGGGGAACATACACATACCGCCCGACGGCGTACCAGACTGTGCCGCGCTCGCGGCCCGCTCCGGTGTTGATGGCGGAGAGAAGCTCGTCCTTTTTCATCACATAGAACCACGAGACCGCGCCAAGCGTCGCGCCGATGGGGATGATGTAAATGGACACGAGATCCATCCACGGGCCCCATTTGGAGATCGTCTCCATGCCGATGCCGCAGCCGAGACAGATGACGCCGAGCAGTGCGAGCACCGCCTTGCGGCTGAGCTTCGGGAATTTGTGCAGCAGCGATTCCGCCACCGCTTCAAACATGTTCTGCAGCGAGCTGACGCCCGCGAAGATCATGGCGACATAGAGAATGATCGCAAAAAGACGGCCGAGCGGAATGTCCTGCAAAATGGTCGGGAGCGTCACAAAAAGGAGGCTCGGGCCCGCGCCGACGTCCAGCCCGTAGGAGAAGCACGCGGGGATGATGACGAGCGCCGCGACCACGGCGGCGATCGTGTCAAAGAGCGCCGTGTGCTGCGCCACGCCGACGACGTCCTCGTCTTTCGAGAGGTACGCGCCGTAAACGATCATGCCGCTGCCCGTGACGGACAGAGAGAAAAACGCCTGTCCCATCGCCCAGATCCAGATCATCGGGTCGCAGAGCATCTCCCAGCGCGGCGTGAACATGAACTTGTATCCCTCCGCCGCGCCCGGCAGAAACGCCACGCGCACCGCGAGGACGACAAAGATGAGGAAAAAAACCGGCATCATGATCCGGTTCGTCTTTTCGATGCTGTGCGCGCCGAGGAAGAGCGTCAAAAGCGTTCCGGCGACGACAATGATATGATACGGGATCACGGAAAAGTCCCGCGAGGAAAAGTCCGAAAACCACGCCGCGGCATCCGCGGTCATAAGCGTACCGGCAACGGAATCCACGAGCGCCTTGAGAACATAAGTCACGATAACGGCGTAGCCGATCGCGATGCAGAGTGAGCCCGCGAGCGGCAGCCAGCCGAGCACCGCGCCCGTCTTCCCTGCCCCTTTGCCGCGGGTGGCCCAGGCGTTTTCGTAAGCGCCGAGCGTGCCGGTGGCGGCGCGGCGGCCCATGGCGAACTCCGCCGGGAGGCCGACATAGCTGAAGATCAGCACGAACAGAATATAAATGAGCAGAAATGCGCCTCCGCCATTGCTGCCCATTTTATTCGGAAAGCCCCAAACGTTCGCCATGCCGACGGCCGAGCCGACCGACGCGAGGATGAACCCCCAGCGGGTCGAAAAGCTCTTTACATTCTTTTTCTTCATCGATTCCCTCTCGACCGGAAAACCTGCTTGTTTTCCTGTTTTCACAAAGTTTTATTATTTTAAAGCTTTGCTGTAAAAAAGTCAAGGAAATACGGGAGAAAGCGGCGAAATATCTGCCGTGCCGCCCGCCGTCAAGACGCCGCTCTTGCACTTTCGGCTAAATCGTGCTATTTTATGGTTAGCATTAGCTAACAGGAGATGTATTGAAACCCATGAAAGAGAAAAAGAACGCCTGCACCGGCTGCGCCGCGGCGGAGGCGGACGGGCGGTTCGTCCGGCATCCGGAGAGCGCGGACGGCGAGGCCGTTGTGACTGCCTATCCGGTATTTCCGGGCATAGAGATCGCGTACTGCGACATACACGCGTACGAGTGCCGGCTCGAACACACACCGGGGATCTCGCTCATGCGCATCAGCCACTGCCGTGAGGGGCGGCTCGAACAGCAGCTGGGGAACGAATATTATTTTCTCGCGCCGGGGGATCTGGCCGTTTCATGCAGCGACGCCTCCGACGAGGCCGCGCGCTTCCCCACCGGGCATTATCACGGCATCACCGTAACGATCGACCCGGCGCAGGCGCCGGAGTGTCTTTCGTGCCTGCTCTCGGACGTGAACGTCCGCCCCGCGGCGCTGATGGAAAAGTTCTGCGCGAACGGCGGCTACTTTGCCGCCCGCTCGTCCGCGAGCGTGGAGCATATTTTTTCAGAGCTGTACTCCGTGCCGGAGGAGATCCGCAAGGGGTATTTTAAAGTGAAGGTTTTGGAGCTGCTGCTCTTTCTCAGCGCGCTACCGACCGAGCGGCGGCGCCCGGCCTATTCCGGCGCGCAGGTGCGCCTTGCCTCCGCCGTGAGCGAGTATCTGCTCTCCGCCACGGAGGAGCGCCCGACAACGGCGGAGCTCTCCGCAAAGTTCCACGCCTCGGCCACGCAGATATTGCAGAGCTTCCAGGGCGTTTACGGCATGTCTCCGGCGGCGTTTCTGCGCGCTCAGAAAATGCACGCCGCGGCGGAGCTTCTCCGTTCCACCGACCGGACGGTGCTCGATATTGCCGGGCAGTTCGGATACGACAACGCCAGCAAATTTGCCCGTGCGTTCCGCAGCGTCATCGGCGTATCCCCCAACGCCTACCGCAGCGGCGCGACCGCCGACAGCTGCGCGCCGGTCTGATCCGAATTCCAACACAAAAACAACATTTTGGAGCCGCGTTCGCTCATTTTGGAGCGGATGCGGCATCGCGGTTAGCGTATGATAACCATGCAAACAGGGAAACGCTTCCCCGAATGTATGCTTTTCCACCATGTCACATTATCTCTCACCCCTTTGTGCGGTGCGGCCCGGAAGGAGGACTCACGAATGTCTGAAGAAGTGATCGTCCGACTGGGCGCACCCACACTGGCGGGGATCAAGACGGGAAGCCTGTTCACCTGTGCGTATACTTCCCGCAAAAGCGTGGAAGAATCTTTGCGGCAGCTTAACCGCTGCTTTGCTCCGAAAGGGCTCTGCCTGCTGCCGCTGCGTTATTCCGAAAAGAACGTTCTCCTTTATCTGTTCCGCCCGGCGGAGCTTTCCCGCGATCTGCAAAACAGTGAAGCTGCCGAGCTGCTCCGGCAGGAGGGTTACCCCTGCGAAAGCTGCGGAAAATGTCTTGCAGCGCTCACGCGCAAGCTGCGCAGCGGCGAAGAGTTCCCGCACGAGATCGGGCTGTTTCTCAGCTATCCCCCCGAGGATGTAAAGGGCTTTATCGAAAATCGCGCCGCCAACTACAAGCTCAGCGGCCTGTGGAAGGTCTACGGCGACGAGAAGAAAGCGAAAGAGCTTTTTGCCAAATATAAAAAATGCACGGACATCTATTGCGAACGGTACGAAGCCGGCTGCGGTATCGCCGAGCTCGCCGTCGCGGTGTGATGCGCCGGAAAGGAAGATTCTGTTATGAAAAAAGCAGCTGTTATTTACTGGAGCGGCACCGGCAACACCGAGGCCATGGCAAACGCCGTTGCCGAGGGCATGAAAGGCGCCGGAGCCGAGGTCTCCCTTCTCAGCGCGGACGCCGTGAGCGCCGCCGATCTCGCCGGGCTTGACGCCGTGGCGCTCGGCTGCCCGGCCATGGGCTCCGAAGTTCTCGAAGAGGACGTTTTCGAGCCGATGTTCTCCTCCTGCAAGAAGCAGTTTGTCGGCAAGAGCGCGGCGCTCTTCGGCTCCTACGGCTGGGGCGACGGCGAATGGATGCGCACCTGGGAACAGGACTGCCGCGGCGCGAACATCTCTCTCGTGTGCGAGAGCGTCATCTGCTGCGAGACCCCCGGCGACATCGAGCTTGAAGCCTGCCGCGAACTGGGCCGCGAGCTTGTAAAATAAATCTGGTAACACACCGGGGCTCCCCTTTCCCGGTTGTTATATATCGATCCATCTCCATCCTTTTCTCTTTGTTGATCCCCCATGCGAGACCGGCTGCCCTGAAAAGCAGCCGGTCAATTCTATTCTTTCCTGTTTCGCGCCATTGTCGAAAACCATGGGAAAATTCCTCTTTACTTTTCCGTTCCGGCTTGCTATAATAATTAGGCTGATAAATGCGCCAGTAGCTCAGCTGGATAGAGTGTTGGCCTCCGGAGCCAAAGGTCGTGGGTTCAAATCCCGTCTGGCGTACCAAAAAGGATTCCCTGCCCTATGGGGCAGGGAATCCTTTTTGGTATATGCCTTTCTTGACAGGATTTGAACCGATAGGAAAGCGGTCTGCCGCTGCCGGGGGCAGAAGAAGGCAGAACGGTTTCTCCGCAGCCGCAGCTTTTGCGGCATCAACGCGTGCGTGATGCTGCAAAAGCTATCCGCGGCAAGGTCGACCCGAGGCGGCTCGCCCGCAGGCGAGACATCCCGTCTGGCGTCCTCTTCGCTCGTTTCGGTGTTCCGGTTTTCTACCTCCACGCTCGCCCTGCCGTTTCCGTCAATCTTGTACGAAGCGTACTCCTCCGTTTGTCGTTGAATCGCTCTCCGTTTTGCGGCTTTCTGCTTATCGTTCAGAAAGGCGTCCGGTGCATACTTCAGAAATCGTCCGTCTCCTGCCTTGACACTCCGGAAGATATTCTGTATGCTGATGTTGGAATCCGATAGCAGAGAAGTGGCCGCGACGCTTTCGCCGGCTTGGAGCTTTTTTACGACGTCGGATTCCTTTATTTTTGTCATTGCAACCGTCATATAAAGTCCGCCGTACTCGCTCTGATGCTGCGCACTTACGCCTGCATTCGCGTTGGAGAATCGGAACGGAAATTTGATCCTGCTGTTTTTCAGATCGACCTGATGCAGCCCCAGCTTCATCGCAATGGCTCGGGATGGCCTTTTTCGCCTGTGCCATTTGCGCAGCGCTGAGACCGTCATAGATCGCCGCTGTATCCGTATCTCCGAGCTTGTCATATTCAACGCTCGCCGGGCGGATCGTCCGGTCTTTTAGGATTTCGCACCGTGCTTCCTCGCTTGTCTCCGGCGTGATCTTTCTTTCCTCGCTCAATACCGAGATGCTGCCGTCTGCAAACACAGTATCCGCGCCGTCCAGCTCCGTTGCCATGCGGTTGTTGATCCCGGATACCTCCACACTCGCCCTGCCGGAAGATTTTTCTTGACTATTCCCCTCCGTCTGGCGTATAGTAGCCGTAGAAGAAGGTTTTGCGTTGATATTGCTCTCGTACTGTACTTGAGTAATGCCTTGCGCAGAGCCTTCTTCTTTGCTGTATACCAGCCGCCCCTCACTTTTCGCTTTCTCAAGATATGCATCTCTGCGGCTTCTTCCGTAAATGGATGTAACTATATTTGCTCGTATGAATTCCTGCGCGTGCTGGGCATTCGAGTCCAGTTGCACTATGGCCAATCCTCGATTGCCTTTGTAGTCCACAAAGTCAAGGAACAGTTCGATTTTCCCGTCCCTTTTCGACTTCATGACCGCATCCGGTTTCCCGATATTCTCCATCGCGCTTTTCATGCCCTCGATGCCAAGATTGTGGTAGTTGATATCTTGTCCCTGATATCTCCCATTCTCGCGGCTTTCCATAGCCAGGTAGGCGTCCCGGTAGCTCATGATGACCGGCAAGTTTTTCACTTCTACGCCCGCTTTTTCCATCGCGGTTCGGAAACTGTCAGTAAACCGGCCAAAATACAGATATCGCTGATCGAACGGTTCTGCCGAGTCCATGATATCGTGGAGAAGTTCGTCCTGTGTTTTTCCTTTCGGGTTGAACTGCGCCGCATCGTTGGAATCATACGTCATAGATACGCCGTTCTCATCCGCAAACACGGTGTCCGCGTCGCCCAACTTGGGCGGCGTATTTTTTCGCTCTTCGGCGCTCATCCGGCGGCGGGCAGCGGCGTCTCTCGCCCGGCCGGAAGATTTTTCTTGACCATTCCCCTCCGTCCGGCGTATAGTAGCCGTAGAAGAGGATTTCCCCTGTTGAGCGCCGGTTTCGGTAACGGAATCGGAAGAGCCGTGCTTTATGGCGGGGGAGCCTCTTCTCTTCATATCCCCCACATTGTACACAACCACACCATTATCCCCGTCTGCGATAGATAGCGAAAGTTATGACAAATCTTTTATCCTTTTATTGCTTTAAATCGATCTGCGTGGTATGATACTGACATTCTACATACTACCAAGAGAGTTGGAAAGAAAATGAAGAGAGAAAACTTCAATTCGCGCATCGGGTTCATTCTTGTGAGCGCCGGATGCGCCATCGGCATCGGAAACGTATGGAAGTTCCCGTATCTGGCCGGCCAGAACGGCGGCGGGTATTTCGTCCTCTTTTATCTGCTGTTCCTCATCATTATGGGCATCCCCGTGATGACGATGGAGCTGGCCGTCGGCCGCGCGAGCCGGAAGAGCGCCGTTCTCGGCTACAAAGCTCTTGAGCCCGCCGGGAGCAAATGGCACTGGCACGGCTGGGCGTGCGTCATCGGCTGTCTGCTGCTGATGATGTACTATACCACCGTCTCCGGCTGGATGCTCGCCTACTTCTTCAAGTTCGTCTCCGGCGCGTTCACGACCGTCACAGTGGAAACGTCTGACAGCGTGTTTGCCAACATGCTCGGCAACCCCGTGGAAATGGGCATTTTCATGGCGATCACCGTGGCGGGCGGCCTGCTCGTGTGCTCCGGCGGCGTGCAGAAGGGGCTCGAAAAGGTCACAAAGATCATGATGGTGTGCCTCCTGGCGCTCATCGTCGTGCTTGCCGTGCACAGTCTGACGCTCTCCGGCGCGGCCAAGGGCATTGATTTCTATCTGCGCCCGAACATGGACACGATCCGCTCCGTCGGCATTTTCAACGTCATCACGAACGCCATGAATCAGGCGTTCTTTACGCTCAGTCTCGGCATTGCCGCCATGGAGATCTTCGGCAGCTACATGCATGACGACCACACTCTCACCGGCGAAGCGGTGCGCATCTGTGCGCTGGACACATTCGTGGCGATCATGGCCGGTCTCATCATCTTCCCCGCCTGCTTCAGCTACAATGTGGAGCTGGACCATGGCCCCGCGCTCATTTTTATGACGCTGCCCAAAATCTTCCTCGACATGCCCGGCGGCCGCGTATGGGGCTCGCTCTTCTTCCTCTTTATGACGTTTGCGAGCTTCTCCACCGTGACGGCGGTCTTTGAAAACCTGATCGCGAGCGCGTGCGATAACTGGGGCTGGAGCCGCAAAAAGTCCGTCGGTATCGTCGGCGCGGTGCTCTTTCTTGCCAGCATCCCGTGCGTTCTCGGCTATAACGTCTGGAGCGGCTTCCACCCGATGCCCGGCAAGGACATTCTCGATTTTGAAGACTTTCTCGTCAGCTCCCTGCTGCTGCCGATCGGCTCGCTTGTCTATCTGCTGTTCTGCGTGAGCAAGCGCGGCTGGGGCTTTGATAAGTATCTTGCCGAGTGCAACAAAGGCACGGGCATCAAAATGTCCCCGAAATTCAAAGTTTACTTCCGGTACATTCTGCCGATCCTTATCATTATAATTCTGGTCGTCGGGCTTGTGCCCCTGTTCCGGTAAGGGGGTAGTCGCATGGCATCAAGTTATTACAAGCCCTGCCCGGAGCTGGCCCGGTGTGACGAGCTGATCGAAAAATACTGGGACACGGAGCAGTACGACAAGTGCTTCGCCGGTCATCTGGAACTTGCCGAAAAGGGCTATCCCCTCGCTGAATGCCAGGTCGGGTACTTCTACTACCGCGGGCTCGGCGTGGAAAAGGATCTCGCCAAGGCGCTTTACTGGACGCAGCGCGCCGCCGAACACGGCGACCGCGACGGGCAGTACAATCTCGCCACACTTTATGAAAACGGCGAAGGCGTTGTGAAGAACATGGACGAGGCCAAGCGCTGGTATCTTCTCGCCGCGCAGCAGAAGCACCGTGAGGCGATTTCCAAATGCCGGAAGTTGAAAATTATGTAAATCTAATTATGTAAATTTATAGACTTAAAAGACAGCGCCCTGCAAAAAGCAGGGCGCTGTCTTAGTTTACATAATTTAAACGCCAAGATACTTTTTCTGCTCGTCGGTGAGTGTATCAATGGTAATGCCGAGCGTGGAGAGCTTTTTGCGGGCGATGGCGTCGTCGATCTCGTGCGGGACGCGGATGACGCCGGGGTGAAGCTCCGCGCGGTGGTCGGCGAGATATTTGGCGCTCATAGCCTGCACCGCAAAGCTCATATCCATGATCTCCGCCGGATGGCCGTCGCCGGAGGCGAGATTCACGAGCCGCCCCTCCGCCAGGACGAAGAGCGTTTTCCCGTTCGGGAGGACGTAGCCCTCGATGTTATGGCGCGCCTCGTAGTGCTCCGCGGCCATTTCGCGCAGCGCCGCCACATTGACCTCCACATCGAAGTAGCCGGCATTGGAGAGGATCGCGCCGTCCTTCATCATGGGGAAGTGACGCGCGGAGATCACATCGTCGCAGCCCGTGACGGTAACGAAAATGTCGCCGCGCTTGGCCGCCTCGTCCATCGGGAGGACGGTGAAGCCGTCCATGTGCGCTTCGATCGCGCGCACGGGGTCGACCTCCGTGACGATGACCCGCGCACCGAGACCGTGCGCGCGCATCGCCACGCCCTTGCCGCACCAGCCGTAGCCGCAGACCACGACCTCCTTGCCCGCGACGATGAGGTTCGTCGTGCGCATGATGCCGTCCCAGACGCTCTGGCCGGTGCCGTAGCGGTTATCGAAAAGGTGCTTGCAGTCCGCGTCGTTGACGAGCATCATCGGAAAACGCAGCTCCCCGGCGCGGTCCATCGCCAGCAGGCGCAATATACCGGTCGTCGTCTCCTCGCAGCCGCCGATGACCTGAAAGATAAGCTCCGGATACTTCGTGTGCATCCGGTGGACGAGATCGCCGCCGTCGTCGATAATGATGTTGGGCGCCGTTTCGAGCACGGCGTCGATCGCGCTCTGGTACTGCTCCGCGGTCGCGCCGTGGACGGCGCAGACGTGCATCCCGCCCGCGGCGAGGGCCGCGGCAACGTCGTCCTGCGTGGAGAGCGGGTTGCTGCCGGTGACGTGCATTTCCGCGCCGCCCATTTCCATGACGCGGCAGAGCCACGCGGTTTTCGCTTCCAGATGCACCGAGAGCGCCACGCGCAGCCCGGCGAGAGGCTTCGTCTCGCGGAAGTCCTCCGCGATGGCTGCGAGCACCGGCATATGTCCCGCCGCCCAGCGGATCTTCTTTTCGCCCTCCGGCGCGAGAGTGATATCGGCAATATGGTTTTCGTACATGGCTGTACTCCTTTTATATATTATGCGTTTATCTTATCATCCCGCCGCGCATCGCGCAACCGAAAAAATCGGAGCCGGTCAAAAGCGACCGGCTCCGATTTTTCAGAGATGCGCCAGATGCAGGGCAAACCACGCGATGACCCCGGCGATGGCGCCCGCCGCGGCATAGAGCGGCGCACGCAGCCGGGCAAAGAGCTTGCCGTTCGTTCGTTTTCCGCCGCTGAGATAGCTGTTCGCCGCGGCGCGCGCTTCGCGCAGCACGTCCTTTTCGCTCACACCGGACTGACCGGCAAAATCCTCGCGGATGATGAATATGGCCTGCTCAAATATTTTCGGGTCCGGCGATTTTACGACGATGACTCTTTTGGAGATTCCTTTGACCACGGGGAACTCTTCCTCCTCCCGGCAGCGGTTCTTCTCCAAGCATAACCGGTTTTTACCATCCTTATTCGGTTTACGGCCCACTTTTCCAAACCGCAGCCAGCTGCGCCGCAGACGCTCTCTTCCGCTCATTTGCGCTCCTCCAGCCGGATGGCAAGGACGGTCATGTCATCCTTGTAGCCGTAGCGCTCGCCCGCCTCGTGGACGACGCTGCGGGCCAGAGCACGCATATCCGTGCCGTCGTCGTCGAGCAGAATACGCCGCAGCCACGTATCATCCTCCCGCGTCACAACGCCGTCGCTTGCGATAACAGCGAGCGCGCCGGGCCGGATGTGCAGCCGCACGACGTCCGGCGGCTCGCCCTCTCCTGCGAGCACGCCCGCCGCCATCGTCATACCCTTGACGCGGCGGACATTGCGGCCGCTGCGGATGTACGAAGGCGCGGCACCGTATTTATAAAACCCCGCCTGACCGGTGAAGAGGTCGATGCACATGAGGTCAATGGCGGCATAGCCCCAGCTCTCGCTGCTTTTTAAAAGCATAACGGAGTTCAGTATCTTCATCGCCGTGGCGGGTTCTACGCCGGAGCGGAGGAAGCGCTCTAAAATGCGCACCGCCGAGATGGATTCCTTCGCCGCCTGCTCGCCGCTGCCCATACCATCCGAGAGCAGCACACACAGCACGCCCTGCTCGGTTTTGAAATACGTCCCCCGGTCGCCGGAGACCGGCTCTCCCTCCTTTTTCACTGCCGCCACGCCGACCGACACGGCGAGCGGTTCGGCCTCCAGCAGAACAAGACGCGTATCGTTCTGGTTGAACGACGCCGGGCGGCACATGCGGACGCCCAGCGCATCGGATACCTCCTGCATATAGTCCGCTTCCCGAAAGAGGATCGGAAGTCTCGCACTCTCGATCACGGCGCGGAGCCGCCCCGTCGGGTCGCGGAAAACAGATACCTCCGCGTCGATATCGAGCGAGTTGAGATACCGTACAAGACGCCGCTCGGCGATCGTGTCCGAGCCGTTTGCGCAGCGCAGATCCTCGCTGATCGCGTCGAGCACCCCGGCGAGATACCGGTACTGTCCGTAAGCCGCCATGCGGTTCTCCCGCAGCCGCGAGCGGAGCTGCCGCCGGTAGATGAGCGCACGGAGCTCGGAATTGACCGCTGCGGTGAAAGGCGCAGAGCTTTTGCACTGCTCCCGAAAGCGCGTCGGAAGATCGGCGAGCTCCAGATGCCCCCGGCGGCGCATGGCAGCGGTAGCGTCGTTCAGGAGCGTGAGCGTATCCATATAGTTTTCCTGCCAGCACTTTTCCTTTCGCGGGCAGCGGACGCAGACCTCCTCCGCGGCGCGGTCGTACACGGTGGCGATGTCGGCGTCGTTTTCCTTGCTCTCTGCGCTGCGGCGCACCGTTTCGTACAGTTCGCGGAACGCATCCGCAAGAGCACGCGTCCGAGCGGCGGTGTACCGGCGCATGCCGCTCTCGCCCTCGCCGAGAGCGGGACGCTGCACCATGGAGACGATGAACGTCATCGTCTTGGCCGGAAGCACAAAGAAGATCACGGAAGCGCAGAATGCCTCGTACAGTGCCGGGAGGCAGGGGTTCGCCTCCCAGTTCCAGAACACGGCGAGCGTGTTGGACGCGAGGAAGACCAGCAGAAACACGAGCCGTCCCTGCCGCTTGAGGACGCCCGACATCAGTCCCGCGAAGCCGTAGCAGATCGTGAAGATCGGCGTTGCAGGGGACGCGAGATCCATCGACAGCCCGGTGATGACGCCGATGAGCGCTCCCTCCGCCGCGCCCGCGCCGAACGAGGAGACCATAACGCACAGCACCGCCGCCACACGGCCAAGACAGAGAACGTCCATGATCGTGACGCGCGCGAGCGCCATCAGCGCGCAGCAGAGGATCAGCACGCCGCCCGCTTCCCGCCGCAGCTCCTCCCGCTCCAGCCGCAGCCGCTCGGCGGTGAGCGCCATATGGAAGAGATACGCCGAAAGCCCCGTGAGCACGACCTCGGTAGCGAGATCGACCGCTACGGGGAGCTGCAAAAGCTTATCAAAGGCGTTCAGAGCGCCGGTAGCGCCCATCACGGCGGCGGCGACGGCGGGCATAAACCACGCCCGGTGCGCAATCGCCGTTTCCCGCAGGAGAAAGGCCGTTGTAAACACGAGCACGAGCGCCGCCATATACCGCAGCCCCCACGCGAGCGAGCCGGAGACAAGATACCCGGCCGCCGCACCGAGGACGCACGCGAGCCCGCCGAGACCGCCGCCCGAGCGCGCCGCCATTGCCACGCCGAACGGCGCGCACGAGCCGAACACCCGCACGCACCCCGTCACAAAGCCCAGCGCGAAATGCGTGCCGAGCGAAGCGGCCTTGACCGCCGCGGGACGGTTGATGCGCAGCGTCTCCCCTTTCCACGGATTTCGCAGCAGCACGGTCTTATCTCCCAATGACATACGTTTACCCCCCATAGAATATAGGACAAGCATAGTCTGCCGGGAGAGTAAAGGCGGTCGTTCGGCGCTGTCAGATCGGGGTTTTTCCGCCTTGGAAATGACCGGAAATAATCCGCATAGAGAAAAGGAAAAGACCCATCCGAAGATGGGTCTTTGTGCGTCGAAAAATTATCTCAGTTGCCGGTTTTATCGAGCTGGCGCTGGCGGGCGAAATTCTGCATGCCGTCGGTCATGGAGTCGAGACGGCTGAGCATACGGCCCGCGCCGTAGGCCGTGCAGGAGAGCGCGTCGTCCGCGACGTGCGCTTCGATGCCGGTGCGTTCGGTGACGAGGCGGTCAATGCCGTACAGGAGACTGCCGCCGCCGGACATGACGATGCCGTTTTCCGAGATATCCGCCACCAGCTCCGGCGGCGTGCGCTCGAGCACCATATGGACGGTCTCGAGGATGGTCTCCGTCGGCTCGGCGAGCGCTTCGACCATTTCGTCGGAGTTGAGCGTAATGGTGCGCGGAAGACCGGTCATCAGGCAGCGGCCCTTGACCTCCTCATAGCTGACCTCGGGGCGTTCCTTGACGCAGCCGATGCTCTTTTTGAGCTCCTCCGCCGTGCGGATGCCGATGAGCAGGTTGTGCTTGCGCCGGACGTATTTGACGATCGCCTCGTCAAACGCCGCGCCCGCCGTTTTGATAGATTCCGACTCCACCACGCCGTTGAGCGACACGACCGCCGCTTCCGTTGTGCCGCCGCCGATATCGATGATCATATGGCCGTCCGCGCGGTTCACGTCCAGACCCGCGCCGACCGCCGTGGCGACCGCCGAGGGGACAAGATACACTTTTCGTCCGCCCGCCTCGATGACGGCGTTCACAATGGCGCGCTCCTCCACGCCGGTGATGCTGCCCGGCACGCACACGAGCACGCGCGAGCGGAAGAGGCTGAAGCTCGTCACGCGGCGGATGAATTCGCGCAGCATTTCGCAGGTCATGTCGTAATCGGAGATAACGCCCGCAGCAATGGGATGGACGGATACAAGGTTCCCCGGCGTGCGGCCGAGCATTTTCCGCGCATCCTCGCCGACCTTGAGCACGCGGCCGGTCGTACGGTCAATCGTAACGACCGTCGGCTCGCGCAAGCGAATGCCGATACCGGCGACATAGAGGATGGTCGTATCGGTGCCGAGATCGATGGCAATATCTTTTTCGATGATGGAGGACAGAATAGGCATAGTCAAATTCCCTTCAAATCAAAAGCGATTAAATTCTTCTGTTATTCTTCCCGGTGACAGGCAAGCGCCGCGCCGCGGACGCTCACAGCCCCGGCGGTCAGCAGCATGCGCGCACATTCGGAAAGCGTGGACCCGGTGGTGATGACATCGTCGATAAGCAGGATCCTCTTACCGCGCACCGCGTCCGCACTTCGGACAACATAGCAGCCGGAGATATTCGCCCGGCGCTCCTCCGGAGTACGCAGCCGGGACTGCGGCGAAACGTCGCGCGCTTTGCGCAGCAGCGGCACAGCCTTTGTTCCAAGGACCTCCGCCGCCGCTTCCGCAAGAAGCTGCGCCTGATCGTACCCGCGGCGGTGACAGCGCTTCGCGCTCAGGGGCACCCACGAGATGAGATCAAAATCGTCAGCGCCGCGGCGGAGCAGATCCTCGCCGAGGATCCGGCCGAAAACCTTTCCGCGCGACGGGGCGCTGCGAAACTTGTAGGCCAAAATACCCTGCCGCACCGGCGGTTCATAGTAAAAGGGCGCGGTATAGGCGCGGACAAAGTCGCATTTTCGCTCGGTATCCGCCGTGCGCGGCAGCGCTTTGCGGCAGGTTTCGCACACGCCGTCCCCGCTTTTCTCCAGGATCGCGCCGCAGAAAGCGCAGCGCGGCGGGAAGAAAAAGTCGAGAACGAAGTCTTTGAAGCTCATATCAGACCTCTCCGGCCAGACGGGCGCGCAGCCCGCTGTACCGGCGCGTTTTGCGGCCGTTTTCGATCATGGCCTGCACGATCGCCGTTTCGCCGACAACGACGAGAAGCTCTCTCGCGCGCGTGACGGCGGTATAGAGAAGATCGCGGCTCAAAAGCCGTGCCGGGGCTCGTCCCGCTGCCAGAACAACGGCGCGGTACTCGCTGCCCTGCGCCTTGTGTACCGTGACGGCGAAGGCATGATCCAGCTCGCCGAGCTGTTCAAAGCCATACCATGCGAGCTTTTCGTCAAAGTCGATCCAGATAAGCTCGTTTTCGATGTCGATACGCAATATCGTCCCAAGATCGCCGTTAAAGATGCCCGTGCCGGTCTCAGGAGCGGAGCCGGGAGCCATTTCTCCGGCTATGATCGCCGCGGTATCGCCGCCTTTACACCATACTATATCATAGTTGTTCCGGATTTGCATCACCCGATCGCCCTCCCGGAACACAGTTTCGCCAAAAATTTTTTCTTTTTTTCCGGGCGCGGGCGGATTGAGTACCTGCTGTAAGCGCTCGTTGAGCGCGAAGGTGCCGGATTCACCCTTGCGCGTCGGCGTCAGGACCTGAATATCGCCGGACGGGATACCCATGCCGCGCGGCAGCCGTTCGCTGCAAAGCTCAGCCACGGTCGCGGCCAGACGCTCGCCCGAGGGACGCTGCAAAAAGAAGAAATCCCCTTTATTTTCGCGCAGCTCCGGCGTTTCGCCGCGGTTGATGCTGTGCGCGTTGCGGATGATGCGGCTCTCCCCGCTCTGGCGGAAGATCTCCGTCAGGCGCACCGCCGCAACCGCGTGCGAACGGAGCACATCGAGAAAAAAGCTCCCCGGTCCGACGCTCGGCAGCTGGTCGGCGTCGCCAACGAGTACGAGACGGCAGCCCTTCGGCAGCGCCTTTAACAGCGCCTGAATAAGCGTTATGTCAACCATTGAGCATTCGTCGAGAATGACCGCGCCGCAGCGGAGCGGATCGCTCTCGTTTTTGCGGAACGTGAGCTCGTCCCCCTCGGCGGCCCACGCCGCGCCGAGCAGACGGTGGATGGTGTAGGCTTCCCGGCCGGTGAGCTCGGTCATGCGCTTGGCGGCGCGGCCGGTAGGCGCGGCGAGAAGGCAGTCGAGCTGCATATCGTCGTACAGGCGCAGTATGGCCTGAATGATCGTCGTTTTGCCGGTGCCGGGCCCGCCGGTGACGGCGAGCAGCCGCCGCTCGCAGGCGAGGCGGATGGCCTCCTTCTGCTGCGCGGCATAGCGCATGCCAGTCTCACGTTCCAGCTCCGCGATACGCTCGTCCACGTTTTTCTTGGCCGGAACGGTGTCCTGTGCCATGGCGCGGAGCGCCGCGGCGGTGCAGGTCTCGGCCTCGTACAGCCGCCGGAGATACACCGCGTTCACCCCTGCCACGACCTCCTGCACGATCTCGCCCTCGTCGGCGAGAACGTCCAGACATTCCTCCGCGGCCTCGGCCTCCACGCCGATGAGCTGCGCCGTTGCCGCAACGAGCTTTTCGCGCGGGAGGAAGCTGTGGCCGTTATTGAGATTATGTACCATTTCAAAAATGAGCGCCGCGGCGATGCGCGGGGGACTGTCCTCCTCAAAGCCGAGCGAGAGCGCGAGCGCGTCCGCCTCGTCAAACTGTCCGCCGATGCGGTCGGACGCAATGACGTAGGGGTTGGACTTCACGAGCTCGAGCGCGCCGTCGCCGTAGAGCTTATAGAGCCGCATGGCATATTCGGGTTTGAGACCGTTCGCGGCAAGAAATTCCATCAGAAGCCGCATACCGGTCTGACGGCGGAACGTTTCGGAAATGTCCCGCGCGCGGCGCGCGCTGATGCCCTTGATCTCGGCGAGCTTTTCGGGGCTGTCGGACAAGATCTCCAGCGTGTGCGAGCCGAAACGGTTCACGAGCACCGCCGCCGTCGCCGGGCCGATGCCGCGCACCGCGCCGGAGGCGAGGTATTCATAGATATGCTTCTCCCCCACCGGCAGCGAGCGCATGGCTGAGGACGCCTTGAACTGCTCGCCGTGGCTCGGATGGCGCTCCCACGCGCCCTCGACCGTCAGCCCCTCGCCGGGCGCGGCGAACGGCAGACAGCCCACGACCGTCACCGGCTCGTCGCCGCCGACATCCAGACGCAGAACGGTGTAGCCGTTCTCCTCGTTCTGGAAGATCACGCTTTTTACGGTTCCGATGAGCTGCAGGGAGCCGTGGAGTTCGTTTGCTTCGTCCATAGTGTTACATTCCCCTGTCCCAGCGATAAACGCCGGGCGATTTCTCTTGTTTCCTCGTCCATGCCGTCGTCCAGCAGCACGATCCTTCCAAAAAGCACGCCGTCGTTGATTAGCCACAGCAGGCCATCCACCGTCGCTTCCAGCTCCGGCGACGCGCCGGAGACGCGCAAAATGAGCTCAAGGCTCTGCCCCTTCCCGCGGCACACGGGCGTGAGCATCACGCCGCGCAGCTTCCAGCAGAGAAAGAGCACCGCCGCCGCGATCAGAAACGCCAATATCCATTTTCCCATACCGCCATCCCTCCGGTATATCCTATGAGGGACACGCAGGAAAGGTTCACTTCCGGTAGCGCTCCAATGCCGGTTTCAGGAATTCTCCCGTGAAGCTGGCGGGGCACGCGGCGCATTCCTCCGGCGTGCCGGCAAAGACGAGCTCCCCGCCGCCGTCGCCGCCCTCGGGGCCGAGATCGATGATATGGTCGGCGCACTGGATCACGTCCAGATTGTGCTCGATGACGATCACGGTGTTGCCCGCGTCCGTGAGCCGCTGCAAAACCTCCACGAGCTTGTGGACGTCCGCCATATGCAGGCCGGTCGTCGGCTCGTCGAGGATGTATACGGTGCGGCCGGTGTCCCGGCGGGAGAGCTCCGTGGCAAGCTTGACGCGCTGCGCCTCGCCGCCGGAGAGCGTCGGTGAGGACTGGCCGAGACGCACATACCCGAGACCGACATCCATGAGCGTGCGCAGCTTCGGTACGAGCTTCGGCTGATTTTCAAAGAACGTGAGCGCTTCCTCCACGGTCATATCGAGCACTTCGGCAATGTTTTTACCCTTGTAGCGCACCTCGAGCGTTTCGCGGTTGTAGCGCTTGCCCTTGCACACATCGCACGGAACGAATACGTCCGGCAGGAAGTGCATTTCGATCTTCAAAAGGCCGTCGCCGGAGCAGGCCTCGCACCGTCCGCCGCGAACGTTGAAGGAGAACCGGCCCGGGCCGTAGCCGCGGAGCGCGGCATCCTTCGTCGAGGCGAAAACATCGCGGATATCATTAAAGAGGCCGGTATACGTCGCGGGGTTGCTCCGCGGCGTGCGGCCGATGGGCGTCTGGTCGATGGCGATGACCTTATCGACATATTCAAGACCGTCCACGCCCGCGCACTTGCCGGGGCGCGCCTTCGTGCGCATCTTTTCGGCGGCAAGCGTTTTATACAGCACCTCGTTCACGAGCGAGGACTTGCCCGAGCCGGACACACCGGTCACGCAGATAAACTCGCCGAGCGGGAAGCGGACGTCGATATTTTTAAGATTGTTCTCCGTTGCTCCGCGCACGGTGATGGCCTGGCCGTTCCCCTTCCGGCGTGTGCCGGGCAGCGGGATACGCTTGCGGCCGCTTAAATAATCGCCGGTGATGCTGCGCGGCTCGGCGCAGATATCCTCCACGCTGCCCTGCGCCACAACTTCGCCGCCGTGGACGCCCGCGCCGGGGCCGATGTCCACGATATAGTCCGCCGCGCGCATGGTGTCCTCGTCGTGCTCGACGACGATGAGCGTGTTGCCCATGTCGCGCAGGTTTTTCATCGTTTTGAGCAGCTTTGCGTTGTCGCGCTGGTGCAGGCCGATGCTCGGCTCATCGAGAATGTAGAGCACGCCCATGAGCGAGGAGCCGATCTGCGTGGCCAGCCGGATGCGCTGCGCTTCGCCGCCGGAGAGCGTCGCCGCGGCGCGCGAGAGCGTGAGATACTGCAGACCGACGCTCTGCAAAAAACCGAGACGGCTGCGGATCTCCTTGATGATGCGCCCGGCGATCATTGCCTGCATATCGGTCAGCTGCGGTTCGAGCGCGTCAAGGAAGCGCAGACACTCCGTTACGGGGAGATCGCAGAACTCGGAGATATTCATTCCGCCGACGGTGACGGCAAGGACTTCCTTCCGGAGACGGCGGCCGCCGCAGTCCGGGCAGGGCGTTTCCGCCATGCACTGCTCGATCTCCGCGCGCATGGCAGGGCTCTGCGTTTCGCGGTAACGGCGCTCGAGGTTGGCCGCGACGCCCTCGAAGGGCTGGTAGAGCGTCCCCTTGCCGCGCTGCTGATCGTAATGGAGCGTCAGCTTCTCGCCGCCCGTGCCGTAGAGGATCACTTTGCGCGCCTCTTCCGGCAGGTCACGGATGGGGGCATCAAGACTGAAATGGTATTTTTTCGAGAGTGCTTCAAAATACATGCGCGAGATCGTGTCGCCGCGGACATTGTTCCAGCCGGACGCCACGATGCCGCCGCCGAGAATGGAGAGCGACGGGTTCGGCATAATGAGCTCGGGATCGACGCGCAGCTGCGTGCCGAGGCCGGTGCAGCTCGGGCAGGCGCCGTAAGGGTTGTTGAACGAGAACGCGCGCGGCGAGAGCTCTTCGATGGAGATGCCGCAGTCCTCGCAGGCGTAGTTCTGCGAGAACGTGAGTTCGCGCCCCTCCGCCGGGAGATCGACCGTCACAAGGCCGCCCGTGAGCGAGGACGCGGTTTCGATCGAATCCGTCAGACGGCGGCGGATATCCGGCTTCATTACAAGACGGTCCACGATGATCTCAATGCGGTGCTTTTTATTCTTGTCCAGTTCAATGGTTTCGGAAAGATCGTAGAGATTGCCGTCCACGCGCACGCGGACATAACCGCTCTTGCGCGCGTCCTCAAAGACCTTGGCGTGCTCGCCCTTCTTGCCGCGGATGACCGGGGCAAGGATCTGGAGTTTCGTCCCCTCCGGCAGCGCCGTCACCTGGTCAATGATCTGGTCAATGGTCTGCTGGCGGATCTCCTTGCCGCACTTCGGGCAGTGCGGCGTGCCGATGCGCGCCCAGAGCAGACGGAGATAGTCATAGATCTCCGTCACGGTGCCGACGGTCGAGCGCGGGTTGCGGCTCGTCGTTTTCTGGTCGATGGAAATGGCGGGCGAAAGACCGTCGATATAGTCCACATCCGGCTTTTCCATCTGACCGAGGAACATGCGCGCGTAAGAAGAAAGGCTCTCCACATACCGGCGCTGTCCTTCGGCATAGATCGTGTCGAAAACGAGCGTGGATTTGCCCGAGCCGGAAATGCCGGTGAATACCACGAGCTTGTCGCGCGGGATCTCCAGCGTAATATCTTTTAAATTGTTCTGGCGTGCGCCCTTGATATAAATAGTGTCTCTCACAGTGTGCCTCTTTATTGGATTAGAAGAAAGAAATTATCAATCGTTTTATTATACTTTATTTTATTATTGCTTTCAAGAGGAATCGCATTCGGAAAAAAATGAAAAAAATCCGGAAAAAGTGCTTGACAAATTCGCTTATATTTCGTATACTGACAAAGCCTTGAGGCCGAGTAGTTCAGTCGGTTAGAACGCTAGCCTGTCACGCTAGAGGTCGAGGGTTCAAGTCCCTTCTCGGTCGCCACCATGCCCCCTTCATCGGGGGCATGACTTATGCTGTTATAGCTCAGTCGGTAGAGCGCATCCTTGGTAAGGATGAGGTCCCCAGTTCAAATCTGGGTAACAGCTCCAAAAAAGCCTGTAACTTCAACGGTTACAGGCTTTTTTATATTTTCCGAACCAGTTCGATGCAGCAATCGATCAAGCTTGCCCGGACGGTTTTTTGGGTGTTCCAACCGCGGGGATCCCACGCCGTGCCGCTCACATCATCCCCAACATACAGGAGTTGTACGAGCGGAATATTATAGTACTTTGCTACAGCAAAAAACGCTGCCGTTTCCATCTCGACCGTCACGCAGCCCTCGTCCCTCCGGCGCGCGATCATTTCGGGTGTTTCGCGGTACATGGCATCCGTCGTCCATGTTTTTCCGAGCACAAACGGCACTCCCATCTCGGACAACGCCCTCTGCGCTTTTTCCAGCGCTTCTTTATGACACGAGATTTCCCGTGAAGGGGCAATGTAGTGAAATGATGTGCCCTCGTCCCGTACGGCCGAAGCCGGGAGAATGATCTCGCCAAGCGTGCTCCCCTGTGTCAGTGCCCCCGCGGCGCCGCATACCACAAACGTTTCGCATCCCATGGCATGCAGCTCTTCGATCGTTCCGGCGGCACCGGGTGCCGTGCTGAACGGCATGGTGATGCAAAGAGGGTTCTCTCCGTTTTCATATTTGTAGATCGGTATATCGAGAACCTCCGAGTGAAGTTGGCCGATCACAGGCAGTTTGTGCTCCCCTGCGAATTTTTCCAGTTCCTTCCGAAAAAATGTAATAATGCATTTTTTCGGAAGACATTTATCCAGAAAATCCGTCGGGTGAATAATTGGATCTCTGGCAGTATCGTATTCGCAGATGGGATATTCGTGTGTGATTATCATGCCGTCTTTTCCCCCTATGTATTGCATAAGCGATTAAGATCATTTTATCATTGCCTCGCGTTTATTGCAATCCGCAGTCAAACGCCGCCCGAAGCGTGCCCACGCTTGACAGCGCCCCTTGCCGGGGATACACTGATGACATCACCGGCAGGAGGAAAACCTATGCCCCTCACAGAGAAAAAGCCGCTCAGCTCCAACGCCATAAAGCTCATTGCCACCGCCGCGATGACCGTCGACCACATCGCGTGGGCGGTGTTTCCGGGGTATCCGAAGGAATTTCTCCCCCTGCTCATGCATCTCATCGGGCGCATCACCTGCCCGATCATGTGCTACTGCATCGCCGAGGGGTATCACTACACGCGGAACATCCGCAAGTATACCGCGCGTCTCTTTGTTTTCGCGCTGATCTCGCATTTCTGCTACATATATTTCTCGCACGATTTCATCGACTGGCACTCCTTTATCCCGTTCTACTACGGCGGCGCGCTAAACCAGACGAGCGTTATGTGGTCGCTCGCGTGGGGTCTTGTGATGCTGCGCGTCGCGGAAAGCAAAAAGATCACGTCCGGCGCGGTGCGGGTTCTGCTCATTCTGCTCATCTGCCTTGTGAGCTTCCCGAGCGACTGGAGCTGCATCGCCTCGCTCTGCGTCATGGCGTTCGGCACGAACCGCGGCGAGCTCAAAAAGCAGGGCTTCTGGCTTCTTTTCTATGTCGCGCTCTATGCGGTCGTATATTTCTTTGCCATCGACCGCGTGTACGGCATTTTGCAGATGGGCGTTGCGCTCTCGCTGCCGGTTTTGCGGCTCTATAACGGGCAGCGCGGCAAAAGCCCCGCCGTGAACCGGTTTATGAAATGGTTCTTTTATCTTTATTACCCCGCGCATCTGCTCCTTATCGGTCTGCTGATCCACGCCTGACTGGGAGACTAAAACTATAAAGAGTTTGGGAGGTAGTTACGATGGATGTAAACGCGCTTTACCTGCTGTGGCTGGAAAAGGCCGCCGGACGCCCGGCGCTCCGCGATGAGCTGGAGGCCATCCGCGGCGACGATGCCGCCATCGAGGACCGGTTTTACCGCGAGCTGGAATTCGGCACCGGTGGACTGCGCGGCGTGCTCGGCGCGGGCACGAACCGCATGAATGTTTTCACCGTCGGCAAGGCCACGCAGGGCTATGCCAATTATCTCAAGGCGCATTTTGCCGCCCCCTCCGTCGCCATCGCCTACGACAGCCGCATCAACTCCCGGCTCTTTGCCGAGACCGCGGCGGGTGTTTTTGCCGCAAACGGCATTCGCGTGCACATTTATCCCCGCCTGATGCCGACGCCCTCGCTCTCTTTCGCGGTGCGCGATCTTCGCTCTTGCGGCGGCGTTGTCATCACGGCAAGTCACAATCCAGCCAAATACAACGGCTACAAGGTCTACGGCGCGGACGGCTGCCAGATCACGACGGAGGCCGCCGCAGCCATTCAGCAGGAGATCGACCGTATTGATCCCTTCGCGGATGTCCATACTCTCGATTTTGCCGAAGGGCTCGCCTCTGGCATCATCGCCTATATCGGCGAGGACACCGTGGAGCGGTATCTCGCCGCGGTATCGGCGGCGTCGCTCCTGCCGGAGGACGTTTCGCGCAGCGCCTCCATCGTATACACGCCGCTCAACGGGACAGGCATTTCCTGCGTGCCGCGCTGCCTTCGCGCGCACGGCTTTGCGAACATCACCATCCCGCCGGAGCAGGCGGAGCCGGACGGAGCTTTCCCGACGTGCCCCTACCCCAACCCGGAGATCCGCGAGGCGCTCTCCGTCGGGCTGCGTCTGGCGGAGGAAACGGGCAGCGAGCTGCTACTCGCCACGGACCCGGACTGCGACCGCGTCGGCGCGGCGGTGAAGACTGCCGCGGGCTGCCGGCTCATCACCGGCAACGAAATGGGCGTGCTGCTGCTCGACTTTGTCTGCCGGATGCGCCAGGCGAACGGCACGATGCCGGAACGCCCCGTGGCGGTAAAAACCATCGTCACAACGCCCATGGCGGAGAAGGTCGCCGCGCATTACGGCGTGGAGCTGCGGAACGTTCTGACCGGGTTCAAATACATCGGCGAACAGATCGGGCTTCTCGAAAAGGCCGGGGAATCCGGCCGGTACATTTTCGGCTTTGAGGAGAGCTACGGCTATCTGAGCGGCAGCTTTGTGCGTGACAAGGACGCGGTGAACGCCTCGCTTCTCATCTGCGAGATGTTCGTCTGGTATAAATCGCAGGGCAAAACGCTCGCAGACGCGCTGGAAGCGCTGTACGCGCAATACGGCTTTTTTGAGACGAAGCTCCTGTCCTTTACATTTGAGGGCTCGGCAGGCTTCGCGCATATGACGGAGCTGCTCGACTCTCTCCGTCTCTCGCCCCCGGCGGAACTGGCGGGCGAAGCCGTGCGGCAGGTCATCGACTACGACCGGGACAAAACAGGGCTTCCGCGCTCCAATGTGCTGCGCTTTATTCTCGACGGCGGCGAAGTTGTTGTGCGTCCCTCCGGCACGGAGCCGAAGCTCAAGATCTATCTCACCGCCGCCCGGGAAAGCCGGGAGAAGAGCCGCGCCATGCTTGCCTTGCTCGAAAAGCGGCTTACCGATTGGGCAAAATAAAAGGAGTGTCTATGGCAACATCCAAAGAGTACATAGAATTTGTCTGCGAACAGCTTGACGGGATCGAGAACGTCACCTATAAGAAAATGTTCGGCGAGTACATGGTGTATGTCAACGCCAAGCCCCTTCTGATCGTGTGCAACAATACCGTCATGGTGAAAAAAGCGCCGGAGCTCGCTTCTCTTATGGAAGGCGCGCCCGACGGCATTCCCTATGAGGGCGCTAAGGTGCATTATATTCTCGACATCGAAAACCGGGAACTCGTCCGCAGCGTGATTGCAGTCCTCGAGCCGATCACGCCGCTGCCGAAAAAGCGCGCGAAAAAGAAAGCTGAATAATTGCAGAAATCGCCCCGTGGCCGACGAGCCGCGGGGCGATTTTCGTTTAACAAGGATTTTACAAAAAAACTGTAGCGCATTTAACATTCGTTCTGCTACGCTGATTTTGTAAATCAAATATCAGGAAAAGGAAAATTTATGGACATTTTTGACACGCTTACGATGCTCGGCGGCCTGGCGCTGTTCCTCTTCGGCATGAGTCTGATGGGGCAGGCGCTCGAACGGCGCGCCGGCGGAAAGCTCCGCTCCCTGCTCGACAGAATGACCGGAAAGCCCATCGCCGGTTTTCTCACCGGTCTCGGCGTGACCGCCGTGATCCAGAGCTCTTCCGCAACGACCGTTATGGTCGTCGGCTTTGTAAACTCCGGACTGATGACGCTGCGCCAGTCGATCAGCGTCATTATGGGCGCAAACGTCGGCACGACCGTGACGGCGTGGCTTTTGAGTCTCGGCGACATTGACGGCACGAGCGTGCTCGTCCGCCTCCTCAAGCCGACCTCCTTTACCCCGATCCTCGCCGTGATCGGCATCGTCCTCTATCTTTTCTGCAAAAGCAGCCGCAAAAAGGATTCCGGCGTCATCCTGCTCGGCTTCGCCACACTGATGTTCGGCATGGAGACGATGAGCGGCGCGGTATCGGGGCTGCGCAATGACCCGGTGTTCGTTAATCTCTTCCTTGCGTTCAAAAATCCGCTGCTCGGCGTGGTGGCCGGCGCGGTGCTCACGGGCATCATCCAGTCGAGCTCGGCTTCGGTCGGCATTTTGCAGGCGCTCTCCGCCACCGGCGCGGTGAGCTACGCCGCAGCGATCCCCATCATCATGGGCCAGAACATCGGCACGACCGTGACGGCGCTTCTCTCCTCCATCGGCACGAACAAAAACGCGCGCCGCGCCGCCGTGGTGCATCTGATGTTCAACGTTATCGGCGTCGTCGTTCTGCTCACGGTGTTCACCGTAGTGCGAACAGCGCTCGCCCCGGCGCTGCTCGACGAGGCCGCGACCCGCTCCGGCATCGCCATTGCCCATTCGGCCTTCAACCTTCTCTGCACCGCCATGCTCCTGCCCGCCGGGGGTCTGCTTGAAAAGCTCGCCATCCGGATCGTTCCGGACAGCGGCGAGAAGGAACAGCGCGTGGAGCTGGACGAGCGCCTGCTCGCAACACCGGCGCTGGCGCTCTCCCGGAGCCGCGCCGTTGCCGCAGACATGGCCGAGCACGCCGTGCGCGCATTGAAGGATTCCCTCACCGCGATCGACAGCTACTCCCCCGCTCTCGCCGAGAGGATCCGGCAGGACGAGGAGCTGTGCGACCATTACGAGGACATTCTCAGCACCTATCTCGTAAAGCTCAGCGCCGAGCAGATGGGCACCGCGGAAAGCGAAGAGGCCGCCGCTCTTTTGAAATCCATCGGCGATTTTGAGCGCATCTCCGACCACGCCGTCAACACGCTCGAATCCGCCGAGGAGCTGCGCGACAAGAATCTCACATTCTCTCCGAGCGCCGTCGCCGAATTTTCGGTGCTCTCCGGGGCGGTCAGCGAAATTCTCGATCTTTCCCTTGCGTGCTTCGAGAAGAACGACAGCTCCATCGCCGCCGAGGTCGAGCCGCTCGAACAGGTCATCGATCAGCTCAAGGAATCGATGCGCACGCGCCACATCCGGCGTCTGCAGCAGGGCGGGTGCAGCATTGAGCTCGGCTTCATTCTCTCCGATCTTCTCACCGGTCTCGAGCGCACGTCCGACCACTGCTCCAATATTGCCGGGTGCGTCATCGATACGGCGCAGCACAATCTCAACCTTCACGAGTCGCTGCGCGCCACGCGTCTCGAGAGCTCCGACTTTATCCGCGAATTTAACCGCTACGCCCACAAATACGCGCTCCCCGCGTCCGCGACGGTCACTGACTGACTTTGTACTTTCTCTTGCTTCGGCAGCGTCGTTTTGTCCTTGTGACAGCGGCGCTGCTTCCTTTTTTGCGGATATTCGACGGGTTTCCCCTTGCATTTATTCCTACCTTAATGGTATACTTATAATTAGTATGTTTCCAAAGGAAGTGGTTCCCATCGCTATCACAAGTGCCAGCCTGCCCGCCAAACGGCGGATCCTCACCGTATGCGTAAAGCTGTTTCTGGAAAAGGGCTACAAGAAAACGACCGTCGCCGAGATCGTACAGAAGGCGGATGTTTCCAACAGCACGTTCCAGAATATTTTCCGCGCCAAGGACGGCGTGCTCACCGAGCTCGTCGAGTTCATGTTCGACAACCAGTTCGGCATGGCCCGGCGCATTACCGACGCGGATCTTCCGCCGGTATTCGTCTATGCCGTGGAGACCGCCATCCAGCTCACGCTCACGGAGCTCAACGAGAACCTGCGTGAGATCTACATCGAAGCCTACACGCAGAACGAGGCCTCGGAGTACATCTTCCGCCAGACGGCGAAGGAGCTGCACGCCATTTTCGGCTCCTACCATCCCGAAATGACCGAGCGCGATTTTTATATTATGGAGCTCGGCTCCGCGGGCATCATGCGCGGGTACATGGCGCATCCCTGCTCGGAGGACTTCCCGCTTGAGGAAAAGCTCGACGCCTTCTTCCGGCTGAGTCTGGGCGGCTACGGCGTCCCGGCGGAGGAGATCGAGCGTGTCGTGCAGAAGATCCGCTCGCTCGACATCCGCGCCATTGCGCAGGGCGTCATGCAGCAGCTCTTCCACGCGCTGGAAATGCGCTACGCCTTTACTCTCGGCACACCCGAGACCGGCAATTAAGGTTCATAGGATACTATAATGCCGCCGGCATATCGCGATCTGCGATGCGCCGGCGGTTTGTTACCAGCGGATATTCAGCTCCTGCTTGGCCGATTCGAGCCAGAGCGCCGAGGAGCGTCCGTCCGCGTCGAGACTGACTCCAACGGAGCATCCGCCGAGCCAGGTTCCGTCGGAGCGCTTTATATATTCCGCGTAGCCGTAATTTGCCGTGTCATCGGAAACAAGACCAACGAGCCAGACGTGCGTATTGCCGTCCGTGTCCGTGTAGTCATAGCGGAACGCCTTCGTCGGCGAGAGCTCGTCGGTGATGTCGATCGACTCGTTATTGACGATGAAGATCATCCTGCCGCCGCGCTGCACGACCGGCGGCGTCAGATTTTCCGTGTGGAGACGCACCTCGTTGTAGCTTTCGCCGTTTTCGTCAATGCCGGTCGTGACCTCCATATTATTCCCCCAGCCGAAAACATGGCCGAGGATCAGTCCGCCGCGGGCATACGCTGTCACGGCAAGGCCGAGCGCCAGCACCGTGCAGGCGCAGACGAGCACGAGCCGCCGTCCCGGGCGGAAGGTTTTCCGCTCCGCCCCTTTTCCCGCCGTCAGCGAAACGGTATCCGGCGCGTGCAGCGTGCCGAACGCCTGTTTATAAAGTTCTCCGTTATTCATCCGTCCAAACCTCCTGTAACGCTTCTTTCAGCAGTTTGCGCCCCCGGGAAAGGCGCACCTTTACGTTTGCTTCCGTAATGCGCAGTATCCCGGCGATCTCCCGCACCGAGTAATCCTCATAGTAAAAGAGATGGATCACGATCCGGTACTTTTCCGGCAGCTTCATGACCTTTTCAAACAGGTCGCCCGCCTCCGGCGACGGGAAGGCGAGCGTTTCCGCATAATCCTCCAGCGGTACGCCCCTACGCCGCCAGAAGGACATCGTCACATTTTTCGCCTTGTTGATCGCCACACGGAGCAGCCATGCGCGGATATGCTGCTCGTCGGCAAACTGCGTGTTTGTCGTTTGGTAACGGATAAACGTATCCTGAACAACGTCCTCCGCATCCGCAGCGTTCGCGCAGACATTGAACGCCGCGGAAAAGATACTGTCCTTATACTTTTCCACGACCACGCTTGTCTCTGTTTTCATGCATGATTCCTCTTTCTGAAAGGCCCTTCATCAATAAAACAATCGAAGCATGCCAAAGGTTACAAACGGATTATACAGCAAATGCCCCGAAGAGGATTCTTCGGGACATTTAGTTTACATAATTATGCTTCAACCTTTGAGTCCGCCGGCCTGCAATCCAGAGACGAAGTATTTCTGGCAGAGGATGAACACGATGAGCACCGGCACGAGGCTCGCCACGGACATGGCGAACACATAGCCCCACTGCGTGAACTGGTGTTGGCCGAAAAAGCCGGAGATGGCGATGGGCAGTGTGCGCTTGGCGTTATCGTTGATAACGGTCATGGCCCAGGTGAATTCCTCCCACGCGGTGAGGAAGTTAAATATGCTCACCGACGCGATAGCGGGACTGGCGAGCGGCAATATGATGCGGAAGAACACCGTGAATACGCTCCCGCCGTCGGCGTACGCCGCCTCGTCAAACTCGCGCGGGATGCTCTCGATGTAGCTTTTGATCATAAACGTGGAAAACGGGATGACCCACGCGACATAGAACGGGATAAGCCCCGCGAGACTGTTCGTGATGCCGAAAAACGACGCGAGCTGAAACTGCGGGATGATGAGCGTCGTGCCGGGGATGATCATCATGCCGATGACGAGCGCGAAAAGGAGCTTTTTTCCCGGAAACTCAAACCGCGCGAGACAGTACGCGAGCGCCGAGGCGATGATCGCCGCAAGGACGATCGTAATGACTGCCACGACGACGCTGTTGATGAAGTTGAGATAGAATTTCTCCTGCGCGAAGATGTACCGGTAGTTTTCCAGCGTGATCTCGCTGAGCTTCGGGAAAAAGTGCGGCGGAAACTCATAGAGCGCGCCGTTCGGCCGGAGCGACGTGGAGAGCATATAGATCATCGGCATGACCGACACCGCGCCGCCCAGAAGAAGGAGAATGTAGCGGAGCGCGAGGCTCCAGCGGTTTTTTCTGCTTTTCATACCTCTCCCCTCCCTCAGTCGTTCTGGCGCTTCATGGCGCGGAACTGCAGGAACGCCAGGATCATCAGCGTGACGGCCACGATGAAGCTCAGCGCCGCGGCGTAGCCGAACTCGCCGGTGCTGAACGCCTTATAATACATCCACGTGAGCACCGTGTCCGTCTGGTGCATGGGCTTGCCGTCGGTAATCATTTTGATGGACGTGAACACGTTGAAGCCGCCGATCGTGAGCATGACGAGCGCGAAGAGGATCGTCGGGCGGATGCTCGGGAGCGTGATGTACCAGAACTTTTTCCATCCGGTGCAGCCGTCTACGTCCGCCGCTTCGTAAAGCTCCGCCGGCACGGACTGGAGCGCCGCGAGAAACACCACAAGGTTCCAGCCCACGCCCTTCCAGATGCCGAGCAGCATGGCGACCGTGAGCCCGCCCCAGCGGGTATTCAGCCACGGGACATAGTCCTTCGTAAGGTGCAGCACGTTGCAGAGGAAATAGTTGAGCATGCCCTCGGTATTGAATATGTACCGGAATACGAGCGAAACAATGACCCACGATGTGATGACCGGGATATAGTAGATGACCCGGAACGTCACCTGAAAGCGCGGGATGGAGTGGATGAGCACCGCCGCGAGAAGACCGAGCGCCATCTGCCCCGGCACGGTGACGAGCGTATAGATGAGCGTATTTTCAAAGGCGATGAAAAACGTCTCATCGCTCAGCACCGCCTTATAGTTCTCAAACCCGGCAAAGCTCTTTTGAAATACCGACCCGAGATCCCAGCGCAGAAAACTCATAACGAAGAGCTTTACGATCGGATAGACCGTAAAGAGCGCGAAAACGATGATCCCCGGCACGAGCAGCGCCGCGAACTGGGCTTTATTTCTGCCGGAACGCAGCATCATGGCCATCCCTCCCCTGCGGAATACGATCGCCCCGCCGCCAGACGCGGCGGGGCATGATAAAACTGTTGCGGAATACGAAGGATTATGCTAAATTTAGGCAAGCAGGCCGTCGATCGTGACCGCCAGCGCGTCGAGCGTTTCCTTCACGTCCGCGCCGTTGACGAGGATCTTCGTCATGGCGGTCGTGAGCTCGTTGTCGATCTCGGACCACGAAGCGACCGCGGGGCGGGCCTTCGCCGTGGTGATGGCCTCAAGGAACGGAGCGAAGGAAGCATTCTTCACGGTTTCGCTCTCGAGCGCCGTCTTGTTCACGGGGATCTGGCCGCATTTGGCCATCTCTTCCTCGGCAAACGGGCTCGTCATAAACTGCATGAACTTCCACGCGGCGTCCTTGTGGGAGCCGTTGAACATTGCGATATCCTCGCCGCCGAGCACGGAGATCGATCCGGCTTCCCCGGCGGGCAGCTGGCAGTTGCCGTAGGCCATGTCGGGATAGGCGCCCGCAAGCTCCGCGGTCTTCCACGGGCCTTCGAGAAGGAAGATATACCGGCCGGTGCCGAAGCCGTCGGTCATGGGGATATCACCGCTGTTGTAGCCGGAAAGCTCGCCGTTCTTCGCCATATCCGCGAGCATCTGCACGGCGGCGATCGTCTTTTCGCTGTTGATGTAGCCGCTAGCCTTGGTATTGTCCTCGTTCGTGATCTCGCCGCCGTTCGACCAGATGTACGGCAGGACGTTCCAACCGGCGAGCGCGGGCTCATTGAGTCCCCAAACCGTCTGTCCGGCGCTGTTTTTCCCGGAGACCGCCGCGACGGCTTTCACAAATTCGTCCATCGTCGCGGGAACGGCGACGCCGGCCTCTTCGAGAGCCTTTTCGTTATAGAAGAGGATCTTCGTATTGGTGTTGAGCGCCATTGCGTAGTAGTGTCCGGAGACGAAGCCGGTGCTCATGGCGCTCTCCAGCAGATCGGCGGTGACGGAATCAAAATCGGCCATTTCCTCGTCGAGCGCGGTGAGAATGCCCATCTTCTGGAATTCGGGCACCCACGCGATATCCAGACGCGCCACATCCGGCAGCGTGTTGGACTGCGCGCTGATGAGGATCTTGTCATGGAGGTCCGCCCACTCGTGCGAGACGGCGTTGACCTTGATCCCGGGATTCTCTTCCTCAAATTGGGGGATGAGAACATTCATAAGAGTTTCGTTCTCCGCCGACTGGGCGCTGTAGTGATGCCAGAAGTTGATCGTAACGGGTTCGGTTTCTGCGCTGCCTGCCGCCGGTTTTTCGGTGGTCTCCGCCGGCGGAACGGGGCTGGTGCTCGGCGCTTCGTTCGACCCGCACGCAGTGAATGCCGCTAACATCATTGCTGCGAGAAGGAGAAGCGCCAGCATTTTCATGGTAGACTTCTTCATTTTCGTCCCTTCGCTTTCTTCTGATATATTTCCGCGGAGCACGGCGCAAGATCAACGGTGATCCCGCCGCTTTCCGAGGATACAGGTTTTCTGCCGCTGATGCGGGGCGTCCACGTCCCCTCGGCGGCGATTTTCGTTTTCACCGGCTCGCTCCCGGCGTTGAGGACGACAAGGCTTTCGTCCTCAACGCACGTCCGGCGAAAGGCGTACACGTTGGAGGCATCGTCGCAAAGGCACGTGCGGAAGTCCCCGCGGAGGAGGGACGGTGACTCCCGCCGTATGCCGATGAGTTTCCTGTAAAGGGCGAGAAGCTCTTTATCCTGCTTCTCCTCGTCCCACTCCATGGCGAGACGGCAGTCCGGGTCGTTGCCGCCGGAGAGCCCGATCTCGTCGCCGTAGAACACCGCGGGACAGCCGGGGAACGTCATCTGCAGCGCCGCGGCAAGCGCGTGCCGCCGCTTGTCGCGGCAGAGCCAGCGGAAGCGCTCGGTATCGTGGCTGTCGAGCGGGTTATAGAGCCGCAGCGCCGTTTCCCACGGATAGAGCGAGAGCATCCGGTTGAGCCGGTGATCGAGCTCCGCGGGCGATATCCGATCCTTTGCGAGCCAGTCCGAGGCGGCGTCCCGGAAGAGATAGTTCATCGCGCTGTCGAGCCGGTCGGGGGCGAGCAGCCGGTGCGCGTCCGCCCACGTTTCGCCGAGCAGGAGCGCGTCCGGGTTTTCCTTTTTGATCGCGTCGGAGAAATGCTCCCAGAACTGCGTGGGCGCTTCGTCCGCCACATCCAGCCGCCAGCCGTCGATGTGGAAGTTGCGTATCCAGTACTTGCCGACCGTGATGAAATAATCCCTCGCTCCGGCGTCTGCCAGATTGATCTTCGGCATCCATTTGTAGTGGCCGACGCAGTCGTAATTTTCCAGCTTTTCGTTCACCGGGAAGCTCTGCGGGAAAAACCAGGAGGCATAGCCGGAGCTTTCGCCGTTTCGCACCACATCCTGAAACGGCGGCCAGTAGTACCCGCAGTGGTTGAATACGCCGTCGAGCAGCACCCGCAGCCCGAGTTTGTGGGCGCTGCGGACAAGCTCCGCGAGATCGTCTTTCGTGCCGAAGGCGGGGTCGATGTCGAAATAATCCACGGTGTCGTACTTGTGGTTGGACGGCGCTTTGAATATGGGCGTGAGATACAGGCACGTTGCGCCGAGATCGCGGATGTACCCGAGCTTTTCGATGATACCGCGAAGATCGCCGCCCTGGAAATTTTCCCGCGTCGGCGGCTCGCCCCACGGTTCCGCGCCGGGCGGGTCGTTTGACGCCTCGCCGTTTCGGAAGCGTTCGGGGAAGATCTGGTAATACACCTGCTCCGATGCCCAGTCCGGCGCGCGGAACGCATCCGTCGGGTTCGGCCAGAGGAATTCAAAAAAGTTTTCCCCGTCATCCGGCGCCGAAAAGCCGTTTTTGCCGAGCCGGACGGTCTCGCCGCCGCTTTGGAAGAGCAGGGCGTAGCGCGTGTAGGCGGAGATGCCGTCCGTTTGTATGACCGCCCGGTAATGGTCGAGACAGGCGTCCCGCAGCTCCCGCTTCACCGGTACGCGGCGGCTCGATCTCTCCGTCTCATACCGCGGCCACCAGATGAGCGTGACGGTATCGGCGTCTCTCCGCGCGGTGCTCACCGAGACGGCAAGTTCGTTTCTGCCGCGGGGGTATATGTGGTCTTCCGTATTTCGGAATTGGATCGCCGCGAGATTCAACGGCAGCGCCTCCCCTCTTTATTTTTTCATGGTGGAGCCGCGTTCGATCACCTTTGTCGTGATCTGCGACCGGCTCGCGCCGAAATCGGGCTTTTCCATCTGCCGGAACAGCGTTTCGGCGGCGATCCGCCCGAGTTCAAACGTATCGACGTCCACTGCAGAGATCGGAAGCTCCGCCATTTCCGTGACCTCGGTATTGTCAAAGCACAATATGCCGAGCCCTTCGGGAACGCGGATGCCGAGCTCTCTCGCGCCGCGCAGCGCGGCGAGCGCCATTTTATCGTCGCAGCAGATCACGGCATCGGGCGCAGCGGCGCTCGTAAAGAGTGTTTTGAGATAGAGCTTCGTTTCATCGAATGCCGCAGCGGGGCTGACACGGTAGACCGGGTCGGGCGTCAGTCCGGCGCGGGCAAGCTCCGCGCGGTAGCCGTCGAGTCGGTCGCGCGTGAAAAGCTCCTTATCCCCGCGCGTGAGAAAGCCGATGCGCCGGTAGCCCTTGCCGAGAAGATACCGCACGGAGGCCGCGCCCGCCTGTTCGTTGGAGATATCCACCCAGCTCAGACGGCTGCCCGCATTCTTTACACGCCCAAGGACAACGAACGGAAAGGACATCTCCTCCACGAGCTTTACGATCGAGCTTTGGAGCAGCGACACGGGAAGCACAAGACCGTCGATCTTCTTGCTCAATATCAGCTTTTCGAGCGAGCCCATACCGCCGCGCTCGTCGTTCGCGCTCGTGATGATGAAGTTGTAGCCCTTTCGGTGCGCCGCCGTTTCAATGCCGAAAACGGTGTTGTTGAAAAAGCGGTTGGCGTAGGAGCGCGTGTCGGAAACGTTGACGGCGATGGCGATCGCGCGGGCGCTGCCGCTGGCAAAGCTGCGGGCAATATCGTTGGGGACGTATTTCAGTTCCTCCATCGCGCGGTAGATGCGCTCGGTCGTTTCCCCGGAGATCGGCGCGGATTTGTTGATGACGCGCGACACCGTAGACGCCGAAACACCGGCCAGCTTCGCCACATCCCGTATGGTAGCAGACATGGTTCGCCCTCCTTCCCGCATTTATGCAACCGTTTGCATATCTGGCCGCAAAGCGCCCTTTTTCCGCCGGAAGACGATGGTGTATCTCCGGAAATTCAAAGAAAAAAGGTCATGCAACCGTGTGCATTCTCATGCTATCACAGGGGCAAAAGAGCGTCAACGCTGTTGCATGAATGTTGCACGCGGCCCAAAAGGTTCGGCAGTTCCGCTAATTTTTCCGCCGTATTTTATGGCAATCCGCCATCTACCGGATACGCAAAGCGGCAGAGCCATGGCGTCCATGGCTCTGCCGCTTTTATGTGCTGCTATATCCTGTTCTTATAAATACCGGCCGGTGATGCTGTTTTCGTCGGCACGGATCTCCTGCGGCGTTCCGACCGCCACGATGCGTCCGCCCGCGTCACCGCCGCCGGGCCCCATGTCAATAACATAGTCCGCGTTGCGGATCACATCGAGATCGTGCTCGATGACGATAACGGTCGCGCCGTTATCAAGCAGCGCCTGAAAAACGCCGAGCAGCACCCGAACATCGAGCGGGTGCAGACCGATGGACGGTTCGTCGAACACGAAAACGGAATCCGTCTGCGTTTTGCCGATCTCGCTGGCCAGCTTCAGCCGCTGCGCCTCGCCGCCGGAGAGACTGGGTGTTTCCTCGCCCAGCGTGAGATAGCCAAGACCCAGCTGCCGGAGAATGCCCAGCTTCTGGCAGACGCCTTTTCGGTCTTTGCAAAATTCCATGGCGCTGTTCACGTCCATGTCCATGAGCTCCGGCAGAGAAGCGCTCGCCCCCGCCTTATTCGTGAGCTTTACATCGTAGGCCTTGCGGGCATACCGTGAGCCGCGGCAGTCCGGGCACGGGATATTTACGTCCGGCAGGAATTGAACGTCCAGACTGACAACGCCCGTTCCGTCGCATCCGGGGCAGCGCAGGGCGCCGGTATTGTAGGAAAAATCGCTCGCCTTATAGCCGCGCTCCTTTGCGTCGGCAGACTGCGCGTAGAGCCTTCGCAGCTCGTCGTGTATGCCCGCGTAGGTGGCAACCGTGGAGCGGACGTTGATCCCGATGGGCGCGGCATCGATGAGCTTGATGTGCGCGATGCCCTCCGCATCGATGGCGCGGATGTGCTCCGGCAGCGTCTTGCCGCCGATGTGCGCATCCAGCGCGGGGACGAGGCTCTCCAGCACCATCGTTGTCTTGCCGGAGCCGGATACGCCGGTGACAACGGTGAGCCGCCCCTTGGGGATACGCACCTCCAGCGGCTTCACGGTATGGATCGGCGCGGTCGAAAGATGAATGACGCCGTTGGCAAAGAGCTCTTCTTTCCCCGCGCACCTCCGCAGCTTTGTTTCCGCCGCTCCGGAGAGGAACGGCCCGATCTGGGAGACGGGGTTTTTTTCGATCGCGGGGATCGTCCCCTCGGCAATGACGTAGCCGCCCTTCGCGCCGGCCTCGGGTCCCATCTCCACGATCCAGTCCGCTTCCTTCAAAATCTGCGTGTCGTGGTCCACGAGGATCACGGAGTTTCCGTCCGCCACGAGATCATGCATCACGCCGGTCAGCCCCACGATGTTCGAGGGATGCAGCCCGATGGACGGCTCGTCCAGCACATACAAAACGCCTGTCGTGCGGTTGCGCACGGCGCGGGCCAGCTGCATCCGCTGCCGCTCACCGGTGGAGAGCGTGGACGCCGAGCGATCCAGCGTCAGATAGCCAAGCCCCAGATCCATCAGCCGCTTTGCCGTGCTCTCGAACGCTTCGCAGATGCTCTCCGCCATGGGCCGCATCTCCTCCGGCAGACTGCCGGGGACGTTCTGCACCCAGTTTATAAGCTCAGAGAGCGTCATGGCGCAGGCTTCGTCCAGAGAGATGCCCCGCAGCTTCGGCGCACGGGCGGCAGCGGAAAGGCGCGTGCCGCCGCAGTCCGGGCAGACGCTCTCTTTCAGAAATTTCTCCACGCGCTTCATGCCCTTTTCGTCCTTTACCTTGGAAAGGGCATTTTCCACGGTGTAGACGGCGTTGAAATACGTGAAATCCAGATCGCCGGCCTGTCCGGTGTTTTTATTATGGTAGAAGATGTGCTTCTTCTCCGCCGGGCCGTGGAACACGATGTCCTTTTCTTTTTCCGTTAAATCGCGGAACGGCACATCCGTGCGTACGCCCATTTCGCGGCAGATGTCCGTCATCAGCGACCACATCAGGCTGTTCCACGGGGCGACCGCGCCCTCGTCGATGGTAAGAGACTCGTCCGGCACGAGCGATGCCATGTTCACAGCATGCACCGTTCCCGTGCCGCCGCACCTCTGGCAGGCTCCCTGCGAATTGAACGCCAATTCCTCGGCGGACGGTGCGTAAAAATGCGCGCCGCACTCCGGGCAGACGAGCTCCTTGCCCGCGGCGACGAGCAGAGAGGGCGGTACATAGTGTCCGTTCGGGCAGCGGTGGCCGGCAAGACGGGAATACATGAGCCGCAGGCTGTTCAAAAGCTCCGTCCCTGTGCCGAAGGTGCTGCGGATGCCCGGCACGCCGGGGCGCTGATGCAGCGCCAGTGCCGCGGGAACATACAAAACCTCGTCCACGCTGGCTTTGGACGCCTGCGTCATGCGGCGGCGGGTGTAGGTGGAGAGCGCCTCGAGATAGCGGCGGGATCCCTCCGCATACAGCACACCGAGCGAGAGCGACGACTTGCCGGACCCGGACACGCCCGCAATGCCGACGATCTTCCCGAGCGGGATATCGACATCGATATTCTTGAGATTATGGACTTTCGCCCCGCGGATCAGCATTTTATCGATCATGGTTTTTACTCCGGTTTTATTCTTTTTCTGTTTCTTTTGGGATTTCGGCAAATTCTTCTCAAAAAGGCTGCCGCTTGTCATTGTACCATGACGCCGCCGGAAAGAACAGGCACTTTTTATCGAAAGAGTTTCTCCCCCTCATGCCGCCTGTTTCCGGGAAAGACCCGCGTGTTGGAAATGTTAATTTTTAAAAACACCTCTTGCAATCTGCATGTATCCTGCTAAAATATGCGTAGCTTGCTACATAAATCAGGAGGTGAGGAGTTGGTCACGTTTGGCCGCGTCTTCCGCAGTCTGGACTGCGCACTGAGACGGCGCATGGACCAGGCTCTTTCGGGGATGGATCTGACCTTTTCGCAGGGGCACATCATGGGGTATCTTGCTCACTGCGATACGCCGCCCTGCGCCAAGGACATTGAAGATCGGTTTCATTTAAGCCACCCCACCGTATCCGGGCTGCTGTCCCGTCTGGAAAAGAAGGAATTCATCGCCCTGCGGGAGGATCCCGACGACCGGCGGCGAAAACTGGTTTACATTTTGCCCAAAGGCCGGCAGTGCAATGAGACCATGGCCGCCGTGATACAAAACGGCGATAAGAAGCTTCTGGAGGGCTTCACTCCGGAGGAAACGGCGCAGTTCCTGAATTTTCTTTTTCGGGCACTGCACAACGTGTCTCCGGATTTTGATCCGAAAAAGGAGGAATCGCAAGAATGATAAAGCGTTTCGCCCAGTGCCTGCGCGAGTATAAGTGGACGGCACTGGTCAGCCCCGTCTGTATGATCGGCGAGGTCGCCATGGAGGTAACGATCCCTCTGGTCATGGCAGATCTCTATGACTACGGCATCGCCATGAGCAATATGGCCGTTGTCTGGCAGAAGGCCCTGCAGCTGCTGCTGTGCGCGCTGGCGTCCCTGCTTTTCGGCTGCCTGTCCGCAGACTATGCGTCCAAGGCCGCCACCGGCTTTGCGAGGAATCTGCGCCACGACATGTATTACCGTGTGCAGGATTTCAGCTTTTCCAACATCGACAAGTTCTCTTCGGCCTCGATCGTCACAAGGCTGACCTCCGATGTGGCCACCATTCAGATGGCCTTCCAGATGATGATCCGCATGGCCATCCGCTGCCCGATGATGCTCATTCTCGCAACGGTATCCTCCCTGCGCATCAGCCCGAAGCTCAGCACCGTATACTTCATCGCCATCCCGCTTCTGGCGCTTGTATTGCTGGGCATCATTCCTCTGGTTTTCAAGATCTTCGATCGGGTATTCAAGACCTACGACCGGCTGAACACCGTTGTGCAGGAAAATGTTCACGGTATCCGGGTCGTCAAGAGCTTTGTTCGGGAGGACAAGGAAGTCAGCAAGTTTGAGGCCATTTCCAAGGCCATCTACGATGATTTCTGCAAAGCGGAGCACATTCTGGCGGTCAACGCTCCGGCCATGCAGATCTGCGTATATTCCTGTATCCTTGTCATTTCCTGGGTGGGCGCCAAGATGGTGGTCGCCTCCGGCAACAACGCGGCGCTGGGGCTGACCACCGGCGAGCTCAGCTCCATGTTTACCTATACCACCCAGATCCTCAGCAGTCTGATGATGCTTTCCATGGTTTTCGTTATGGTCACCATGGCGCAGGCTCCCCTGCGCCGCTGCTATGAGATCCTGACAGAGAAACCGGATCTGACCTCTCCCGAAAACGCCGTCCGTGATGTGCCCGACGGCTCCATCGACTTTGAAAATGTCTCCTTCCGCTACTCGCAGAAGGCCAAGCGGCCCGCGCTGCAGGACGTGGATCTGCACATCCCCAGCGGTTCCACCGTCGGCATACTGGGCGCTACCGGTTCCTCCAAGAGCACGCTGGTGCAGCTGATCCCCCGATTGTACGATGCGACCGAGGGAAGCGTCCGGGTCGGCGGCATAGATGTAAAGGATTACAATCTGGAGGTCCTCCGGGACAACGTGGCTATGGTTTTGCAGAAGAACACGCTCTTCTCCGGCTCCATCAAGGAAAATCTGCGCTGGGGCAATGCCGGCGCCACGGACGAGGAACTGGTCCACGCCTGCAAGCTGGCCTGCGCCGATGAATTCATCACCGGCTTCCCCGACGGCTACGATACCCATATCGAGCAGGGCGGCAGCAACGTTTCCGGCGGTCAGAAGCAGCGCCTGTGCATCGCCCGCGCTCTGCTGAAAAAGCCGAAGATCCTGATCCTGGACGATTCCACCTCTGCCGTGGATACCCACACGGACGCCATGATCCGCAAGGCCTTTAAAGAAGAGATCCCCGGTACGACCAAGCTGATCATTGCGCAGCGGATATCCTCCATTCAGGATTCGGATATCATCATCGTTATGGAAAACGGTCACGTCGCCTGCGTCGGCGACCATGAGACCCTGATGAAAAACTCCGAATTCTATCGGGGCATCTATAAATCGCAGCAGAAAGGAAGTGAGGACTGATGGCAGGTCCCGGCAGAATGCGCGGCGACGGCCGCAAGGCAGCCAATCCCGGAAAAACTCTTTTGCGGCTGCTCAGCTATATGAAAAAGTACATCCCGCTGCTGGTTTTCGTCTTTCTGTGCATCATCGCCACATCGGTAGCGCAGGCACAGGGCAGCCGTGCCCTTGGCCCTCTGGTCGATGACTATATCCTGCCCATGGTGGCAAACGGCTCCACGGATTTCGGCCCGCTGAAAGCCTATCTTGTGAAGCTCGCCTGCATTTTCGGCTTCGGTATTCTCGGCACCTTCCTCTTCAACTATCTGATGGTCGGCGTTACTCAGGGCGTTCAAAAGACCATCCGGGACGACCTCTTCGCCAAGATGCAGCGTCTCCCCCTGCGCTACTTTGACAGCCACGCCGCCGGAGACATCATGTCGCGCTATACCAGCGACATCGACACGCTGCGGCAGGTGATCTCCCAGTCCATTCCGCAGTGCGTGTCCTCCGCCGTGACGCTGGTGGTCGTGCTGTGGAATCTGATCGACACCTCCTGGATTTTGACGCTCGTAATGTTCTTCACCGTGGGGCTGATCATCTATGTGACCAAAGTGCTGGCAGGCAAGTCCGCAGGCTTTTTCATCGGCCAGCAGCGGGCTCTGGGCACGGTAAACGGTTATATCGAAGAGATGATATCCGGCCAGAAGGTCGTCAAGATCTTCAACCACGAGGAAGTGTGCAAGGAAGACTTTGATAAGCTCAATGAGGAGCTTCGGGTCAACGCCTACAGCGCCGGAAAATTTTCCAATATGCTCGGCCCCATCAACAACAATCTTGGCTATGTGCAGTATGCGGTGTTGGCAGTCGTCGGCGGGCTGCTGTGCGTTTCGTCCGGCAGCTCTCTGCTGACGCTAGGCAATCTGATGGCTTTCATGGTGCTCTCGCGCAGCTTTAATATGCCCATTTCCCAGATCTCCAACCAGATCAACGCCATCGTCATGGCCCTGGCGGGCGCCGAGCGCATCTTTGCTCTGATGGATGAGGAGCCCGAGCAGGATGAAGGCTATGTGACGCTTGTCAACGCCCATGTGGATCCGGACGGAACGATCCATGAATGCCCCGAACACACCGGTCACTGGGCCTGGAAATATCCCCATCGGACGGACGGCACCGTGACCTACACGGAGCTGAAGGGCGACATCACCATGGAGGATGTGGACTTTGGCTATGTGCCGGGCAAGACCGTGCTGCATGACGTGACGCTCTATGCCCATCCCGGGCAGAAGATCGCCTTTGTGGGCGCTACCGGCGCGGGCAAGACCACGATCACAAACCTCATCAACCGGTTTTACGACATTGCCGACGGCAAGATCCGCTACGACGGCATCAACGTCAACAAGATTGCCAAGCCCGATCTGCGGCATTCCCTCGGGATCGTGCTTCAGGAGACCAATCTGTTCACCGGCACGGTCATGGATAACATTCGCTACGGCAAACTGGATGCCACCGATGAGGAGTGCATCCGGGCCGCCAGGCTCGCCAATGCGGACGATTTTATAACCCGTCTGCCCGACGGCTACAACACCATGCTGACGGCAAACGGCGGCAGCCTTTCCCAGGGGCAGCGGCAGCTGATCGCCATCGCCCGCGCAGCCGTGGCCGATCCCCCCGTCATGATCCTGGACGAGGCCACTTCCTCCATCGACACCCATACGGAAGCTCTGGTGCAGGCCGGCATGGATGCTTTGATGAAGGGGCGCACGGTGTTCGTTATCGCCCATCGGCTGTCCACGGTCCGCAACTCCGACTGCATCATGGTTCTCGACCACGGCCGCATCATTGAGCGCGGCACCCACGATGACCTGATCGCCCAGCGAGGCACCTATTACCAGCTCTATACGGGCGCCTTCGAGCTGGACTGATCTCCGAAAGGCTGTCGAAGTCGGAACAGGCGATCCGTGCGGCAGATGCAGCAAAATTTAATAGGGCTGTCACTTTACTGTGTCAGTCCTATTTTTCGATTTTCTATATCCGCCCGGCGGCGCGATTCCGGAAAGGAAAGACTATAAGCCGAAAACAGAAAACGGAGGAAAAAACCAATGGCAAATAACACGGCTGCGGTTTTCACCCGGCATTATGACTCTCCGATGGGCCGCATTCTGCTCGCGGCGGACGAGATCGGTCTGCGGGGCCTGTGGTTTGACGGTCAAAAGTACTTTGCCCGCGATCTGCCGGAAAAACGCATCGAGCAGGAAACGCACGCCCTTGCCGAGGCCAGGCGCTGGCTCGACGTATACTTTACCGGCAAAGAACCGGACTTTCTGCCGCCGCTGCACCCCATCGGCTCGGCGTTCCGCCAGGCCGTATGGACAGTTCTTCTGCAGATCCCCTACGGGCAGACCACGACCTACGGCGAGATCGCGCGGCAGCTGGCCGGGACGGCGGGTCTTTCGCGGATGTCCGCGCAGGCCGTCGGCGGCGCCGTCGGGCATAACGAAATATCGATCATCATTCCCTGCCACCGCGTTGTCGGCACAAGCGGCAGTCTGACCGGGTACGCCGGAGGGATCGAAAGAAAAGTGAAGCTGCTGGAACTGGAACGGGCCGATATGACCGGATTTTTTGTGCCGAAGAAAGGAACGGCACTGTGATCGGGTCATAATGCAGCAGGCCTTCGCCGCAGTGACACACTACACCGAAAATTTGTGGTGCGCATTTTCTCTCCGTTGTGGTACAATAGGCGCATCGAAACAAAACGGAGAACACCATGACGAGGATACTCTTTATTTGCCACGGCTCCACGTCCGAGCTGCTGCGCCGCGCGCGGAATCGTGGCGCATAATGGAGCTATTCTGCGGCAATGCGTGTTTATTTTTCAAAATATGGTTCATCTCTACAACGAAATTTATCGGATCCAGATTCCAAACATCACGCCGCATGTTTGCCGCCATACCTGCTGCAGCAACACGGCCCGCGCTGGCATAAATCCAAAGACACTGCGGTACCTGATGAGCCATTCGGACATTGGCGTTACCATGAACACATATACCCATCTGGGGTTGGAGAAGGCCCAGAGCGAAATGGTCCGCCTGGAAGAATTGAATCGGACCAAGGAAGAAGTGGCAAAGGCCGCTGATGAGAAAAGTCCGGTGACATGCAGAAGCTCAAAGCAGTTTAATACGGGAGAAAATAGAACAAGCGCTCTGCTGATCATGATGGTCAGCAGGGCCTTTTGTATATATTGAAATAACTATTTTCTGTGCTATAATTTATACTATTAGTAAATTGATTTTGTCGTATACAAAGAGTATAGATTACTCTTTTTATACGAACCGCGTGAGGGGGCGGGTTATCCGATGGAAAAAAGATATGAGCTGGAATGGTATATTGAGTTTGATGAATATGGTTTGATATTATTATAAGAGAGAGGTGGGACCCTATGCGCTTTTCTGACTGGCTAATACTTGGTGGGGCGGCATTACTGATTCGTAATGGTATGATAAAAGAAGCTACAGACCGTGAGGAAGCAGAGGAAGATTGTAACCGCTTTATGGCCGACCATGAAATGCGTCAAAAAGAATGGGAGAGAAGTCGCTCTGTTAATTATAAAAGACGTGGTATGCCCTGCTTTTTTAACGATGGGCTTATTTCAAGTGATTTCATTGAGATTGCAGAACGTGCCGGAAGGAAAATAAAGCGCGTTAAATCAGTATCTGTAATAGGTGCAGTAATATATTGTAATGTTGAATCGCAGACGGGATACTCCGATTGGGATTTCAGCGTGGATTTTAATGACTGGGGTCATGTCACAGGTACATATTGGACTCAGACAGATAATGATGACTCATCTATTCCTCATCTTTTTGGACATATGGTTTCAGGATGGATACATGACTTCTATCGAGAAAGAGAGATTTCATTAAGAGATCTTTCTGACTATGTGGACAATAACAAAGACCTCGAAACACCTACTGGGCTTAATTATGTCTATAAGAAAAAAATCCTTGATAGATTGTTTGGAAGTAAGAATAAAAGCGTCACTATATCATATGGGACTGATGATCTGGTTGGTGAACATTTGTATCCCGTTATTTCAATACTAAGAGCTACTGGGTTTAAGAACATAAAGACCTTTTCGGTAAAAGATATAAATGATCAAACGCCTGGTTATTATTATCAGGTTGAACAAGTCTTGATATCAGGCAGTGGTTTTTTTGAGTATGGCATGTGTTTTCCAGAAAATACCGAGGTTCTCATTACTTATCATGAAAAACAGGTTATCCGTATGCCATATTCTGAAAGAGAATTAAAGCGAGGTAATTATGTTTCAGTCGGAGAAATGTTGCAGGAATTGGGATTCACACAGATATATGAGAGAAAAATAGAGGATCTTATTACCGGCTGGATTGTAAAAGATGGCTCAGTAGAAAGGGTTCTCTTAAATGGAGAAGACGAAAAACCTATCGTAAAAAATGCCTTTTATGAGTACGATCAAAAAATAGTCATTTGCTATCATACAAAGAAATCATAAGGAAGCCAGAGAGTTGGAGATAGACGTATTTGAGTAGTCTATTTCCGCAATTTCGACTACGTTTTGACTACGATTGCTTGTACTGATTTGCCTCATTTTGCGCTAAAAACTGAAAGTTTATAGAATTATTTGTATCTCGCAAATTGCGGCATAAATCACAAAACAGCGCAAAATACGGCACTTTGAGACATCGCAGGAAGGAAAATTTATATGATAAGAATTTTATTCGTGTGCCACGGCAACATCTGCCGCAGCCCGATGGCGGAATATGTGATGAAGGATCTTGTATCAAAGGCCGGCCGGGCAGACGATTTTTTCATCGCCTCCGCGGCAACGAGCCGCGAGGAGCTCGGAAACGGCGTTTATCCCCCGGCACGGCAAAAGCTCGCCGAGCACGGCATCCCATGTGCCGGTCACGCCGCGCGGCAGATCACGCCGAAGGATTATGTTAACTTCGATCTCCTCATCGGCATGGATGAAGAGAACATCCGGAACATGCGGCGCGTCTTCTCCGGCGATCCGGAGGGCAAAGTCTCTCTCCTGCTCGACCACGCCGGGCGCGGCGGGAACGTCGCCGATCCGTGGTACACGGGCGATTTTGAAGCGACCTGGCGTGACGTGAACGACGGCTGCCGCGCACTGCTCCGCGAGCTGAGTTGAATGTTATGTCTACTCAATTATGTTTATTTAATTATGGTAACCGACTGAAAAGCGTTCTGCGCAGCTAGAGACAAGAAAGGTGCATTTTCGGTTCTTTCCATTCCCGGACAATGCGCGTCTATCCCTGGCTCAAGGAAACCGGCACGATCTTCAGCCGCCAAAACCGTGGACGCTCTGCCCCCGCTCCCCGCCGGGGCGAAGTGCCGCGTGGAAGTTGTAATGAACCGAAAGGAGTAAGATACACATGATCAAATTCGGTACCGGCGGATGGCGTGCCATCATCGCCGACGGCTTCACAAAGGAGAACATCCGCCTGCTCACTGCAGGGCTGTGCGCGCTCATGGAAAAAGAGGGCCACGCCGGGGCGGAGATCTGCGTCGGGTATGACCGCCGCTTTCTCTCCAAGGAATCAGCGCACTGGGCGTGCGAGGTGCTCGCGGGCTACGGCTTCCGCCCGTACGTTATCAACCGCTCGAGCCCGACGCCGCTCATCATGTTCACCGTGAAGCGCCGGAACATGCCCTACGGCATGGCCGTGACGGCGAGCCACAACCCCGCCATTTATAACGGCATCAAGGTATTCACCGAAGGCGGGCGCGATGCCGACGCGGAAGTAACGCGCCGCATTGAGGCCGAGATTGAAAAGCTCTCCCCCGCCGATGTGAAGAGTGTGGATTACGACACCGCGCTCGCCGAGGGAAAGATCGTTGAGGGTAACCCGATGAACGAGTATCTCGACAGCATCCTCTCCGCCGTGAATGTGGAGGCGATCAAGAAAGCCTCGCTGCGCATCGGCTTTGACCCGATGTACGGCGTGAGCTGGTCGAGCTTGAGCATGCTGCTCACAACGTGCCGGTGCGATCTCGAGGTCATCCACGACCGCCACGATACGCTCTTCGGCGGCAAGCTGCCCGCGCCGAACGTCGATACGCTCAAGCCCCTCGCCGCGCTCGTGCTCGACCGGCACTGCGATCTCGGCATTGCTACTGACGGCGACGCCGACCGTCTCGGCGTCATCGATAACGAAGGGCAGTTCATCCACCCGAACAAGCTGCTTGTGCTGCTCTACTACTATCTTGTGAAGTACCGCGGCTGGGAAGGGCCGTGCGTACGCAACAACTCCACCTCCTGCCTGCTCGACCGCGTCGCCGCGGGACTGGGGCAGAAGTGCTACGAGGTGCCTGTCGGCTTCAAGTGGGTCTCCGCGAAGATGAGCGAGACCGGCGCGATCATCGGCGGCGAGTCGTCCGGCGGCATGGCCGTGCGCGGCCACATCTCCGGTAAGGACGGCATTTACGCCGCGGCGCTGCTCGTGGAAATGCTCGCCGTTACGGGAAAATCCGTCTCCGAGCTCTTCGCCGAGATCACCGCGCAGTACGGCAACCCCTGCTGGGCCGAGGCCGACTTCCGCATGACGCCGGAGCGCAAGGCCGAGCTGCAAAAGCTTCTCTTCACGGAAAAGAGGGTGCCGGAATTCGGCACGGCTGTCGATCACATCAGTCTTGAGGACGGCTGCAAGGTGTACTTCAAGGACGGAAGCTGGGTCATCTGCCGTTTCTCCGGCACGGAGCCGCTGCTCCGTATGGCCGCCGAAGCCGATGAACAGGCAGTCGCGGACGGGTATATTAAAGCCTTCCGAGATATGCTGGAACTCTGAAAACGTACAAAGCCCTTGGGAATACTTGCGTATTCCCAAGGGGCTTCGGCAATTTTTTTACATCAGTTTCCGGAACAGCTCCGTCATATCGGCGACGCTCGTATCCTTGGGGTTGCCGGGGCGGCAGGCATCGGCGTAGGCGCTCTCCGCGAGGAAAGGCAGGTCCTCTTCCTTCAGCGCTTCCAGCTTTTCGGGGATACCGACATCCTTGGAGAGCTTCTTCACGGCATCGACCGCGGCCTTGCGGTACTCGGCCTGGGTCATCGAATCGACACCCGCCACGCCCATGGCGCGCGCGATCTCGCGGTACTTCTCGCCGGTGCAGTCGGCGTTGTATTCCATGACGATCGGCAGCATCATCGCGCAGGCGACGCCGTGCGGCGTGTCATACACAGCGCCGAGGGTATGCGCCATGGAGTGCGCGATGCCGAGACCGACGTTCGAGAAGCCCATACCGGCAATATACTGACCGAGAGCCATGCCCTCGCGACCTTCCTTCGTGCCCTTAACGGCGTCGCGCAGGTGGGCGGAGATGAGCTTGATGGCTTCAAGATGGAACATGTCGGTCATCTCCCACGCGGCCTTCGTGGTGTAGCCCTCGATGGCGTGGGTCAGCGCGTCCATGCCGGTGGAGGCGGTGAGACCCGCGGGCATGGAGCTCATCATCTCCGGATCGACGATTGCAACGATGGGCATATCGTGAGGATCGACGCATACGAACTTGCGCTTCTTCTCCACATCCGTGATAACGTAGTTGATGGTGACCTCGGCGGCGGTGCCGGCGGTCGTCGGGATGGCGATGATCGGCACGCAGGGCTTCTTTGTGTCCGCCACGCCCTCCAGAGAGCGCACGTCGGCGAATTCGGGGTTGTTGATAATGATGCCGATGGCCTTGGAGGTATCCATGGGCGAGCCGCCTCCGATGGCGATCAGGTAATCCGCACCGGCAGCCTTGAACGCGGCGACGCCGTCGGTCACATTCGCAATGGTGGGATTGGGCTTTATATCGGAGAATATCTCATAGCTCAGTCCGGCGGCATCCAGCACATCGGTCACGCGGGCAATAACGCCGTGACGCAGAAGAGTGGGGCCGCAGCAGATAAGCGCCTTTTTCAGGCCGCGGGATTTGACTTCGGCGGGCAGCTCCTGGATGGCGCCTGCACCGTGATACGAGGTCTGGTTGAGCATGATTCTGTTTGCCATAGTAATGTTTCTCCTTTCGTGATATGAAAAGCAACCTATTACTCATTATGCCCTTGTTAATCAACACTTTCGAGCACGATCACATTTTAATGCGCCATATACCGCTTGTCAACACAAATACTCGCCAAAAATCGTCTCCTTTTGTAGAAATGCATCGGCAAACTGGTGAATTTCCCGATCTATTTTATTTCATGCGCGCAGGTGTTCCGCACCGCATGCTTCTTCCCCATCGTCATTTCGCTGCGGAGCAGCTTCCCTATGAGATCAAGCCGAACGGCAAAAGGATCGCCGAGTGGCTGGCCATCCGGCGCGTTATCTATTTGCGATCCTCTTTTCCGTCATTATGTAAACTTTATGAGCATAAAAATCTGCGCAGAGAATGGTTTTTCTGCGCAGGCTTTTATATTATGTTAATAAAATTATGTTTACTGTATTATGTCAATTACAGGATAAATCCCCCGTCCACGGTGAGCACCTGTCCGGTGACGAAGCTGGAAAAGGCGTTGTTGGTCAGGCTCAGCAGGCGCATGAGCCGGTCGGCGGCCTTCTGGGGCAGGATCCGCCGCAGCAGGCGGCGGGACTGTGCCAGAAGCGTCTCCTTCTGGGCCAGCAGGTACAGGGAGAACACCAGCGCCAGCAGGAAGTTCACCAGCGCGGACAGAATGGACGTAGTGATGTTCAGGGTGGTATTTACCACGCTGTCGCCCTTCTCCTGCAGGAAACCGGTGATGGTATCCTTGACCTGGTCGGCGCTGAGGGACAGCTCCGGCAGCGTCACGCCGTGCTCGGCAGCGAAGTCGCTGAGATTTGTCCACCAGACCTGGATCTGGTTCACATAGGTGGGGATATTGGCTACCATAGTAGTGCCGGCCTCCTCCAGACGGGGGATAAGGATGAAGAAGATAGCAAAAATGATACCCAGGAACAGCAGCAGCGTCAGCGTCAGGCCCATACCGAACATGATGACACCAAGTGCCCAGTGCACGCCGGGAGCCAGTGGTTTAAAGGTCGCGGGTGTGATCATCGCGGCGGCGAACGCCGCCAGGATGAGGAGCGGGAAAACGGTCACCGCGATGCGGGCACTGCGATCCTCGGAGGACAGCGTCGGAGGGGAAGATTGCGTTGAAACTGAGTCTGATGTGGACATATCAACCATATTTCACCGGTCGTTGAATTGTTCCCTTCCGCATCTCACGTTGTGATCAGCTCAGTATTGAGCCTCACAAGACCACTTCACTAAGCTAAGGCTATGCACAGTGCAGCGCCGCAGACTCAGACAACTCCCGAACGCACCGCGGGT
>ERZ824488.473-NODE-473-length-52893-cov-14.726958_pt1 | contig 52893 bp, 46 predicted proteins | sample MGYA00519936_ERZ824488 | MGnify/ENA primary metagenome ERZ824488 (study PRJEB31778, sample SAMEA3449153) | human gut metagenome | biome: human gut; feature: human-associated habitat; material: faeces | place: United Kingdom | collected 2010/2012 ... | reverse complement strand
CATCCTCGCCGATGTAGCACTTGGCGCAGGTGGAGCAGTGCGTATCCTCCATGCAGTCGGCGCATTTAAAGCACTCCTCGCACCAGTAGGGCGTGTCGCCCAGGCACAGACCACAGTCGTTGCAATGGGTCTCAACCCAGCAATCGTAGTTGCAGTCAATGGTGCAGAACTGGCAGTCGCAGCAATTCTCAGCCCAGTGGTAGTGGTCGCAGTTGGGGCAATCTCCGCCGGTGTCGTAGTCGTCCCAGAAGGCGTGGACGGGAACCGCAGCGCCCGGCACGAGGGAGAACAGCATGACGAGGCAGAGCAGGATGCTCATAAGTCTTTTTCTCATGTTTTTTCTTCCTCCTTTATCGAAATAGAAAGAATGGTTGATTTGCCGCGTTTGTGTTCCGGCCCGCGGCTTACCGGTCGGAAGGTGTCATGCAGTCCGGCCCCGCTGCCGCCGGAATCCGTAATGACGCGGTAGACGGCCATTTTCCTCGCCTGCGTCATCCGCATCCACCCCTTCCCTTTCGTTTTTATGCCTTGTAAAAGCGCCTCGGTCTATGATATAATAGATAGTATTGCAGAGGCGCCGCTGCCGTATATAGCGGCACTGTATGCTTCCCTTATACCATATATCCGCCGTTCTGTCTGTCCCCTAAACTCTTCATTCAGGGGACAAAACGGGAAAAAATTTTTGAAATTCACGAAAAACCGCCCCCGAATCCACAAACACACGCTCTGTCCCGGAGGTCAAGCCATGAAAAAGCGTATACTGTCCCTGCTGCTGTCGGCAGCCCTTGTTTTCGCCCTGTGCGCCTGCGCAGACACACCCCTGACGGAGGATAAAACGCCCGTGACGATAAATTTCTGGCACGTCTACGGAGAGCAGTCCGGCTCGCCGATGGATCTTCTTGTGCAGGAGTTTAACCGCACCGTCGGTATGGAAAGCGGCATCCGCGTGCAGGTCACAAACCTCAGCAGCGCGTCGAAGATAGGCGGCTTTCTGAAGGAGGCCCAGAACGGCGGCGACCTGCAGGAGATGCCCGATCTGTTTACCTGCCACATCGGCGACGCCGCGGCCCTGGGGGAGGAGAACTTGGTGGACTGGCACGACTGGTTCACGGATGAGGAGCTGTCCGACTTCGTCCCCGGATTTCTGGACGACGGCACCGCGCAGGACGGCAGGCTGCTGCTGTTTCCCATCTCCAAGTCAACGCACCTTATCATGTGCAACGGCAGCGGCTTTGCCCGCTTCGCCGCCGATACGGGCGCGGAATACGGCGACCTCGGCACATGGGAGGGCTTTTACGACACCGCCGAAAAATACTATGACTGGTCGGGCGGCAAGCCCTTCTGCGCGCTGGATTATCCCATCCGCGCCGTGGAGCTTTGCGCCCTCGAGCGCGGCAGCGGCGAGCTGTACACCGAGGACGGCCGGTATAACACCGATAACCCGGTTTTCAAGGAGTGCTGGATGCAGTTTGCCCGCGCCCTTGCAAAGGGACATGTTGTGGTGTCCGACCTGTACTCAAATACACAGGTGATGACCGGCGAGGTGCTGGCCGGTCTGGGCTCCTCGGCGGCGATACTTTATTATAATGACACCGTCACCTATCGGGACGGCACACGCGAGCCGATGAACCTGCATGTTCTGCCAATGCCGATGACCGCCGGGCACGAGGCTATGATGACTCAGGCTGGCGTCGGGCTTTGCGCCTACAGGACCACCGAGCAGAAGGCGAAGGCCGCCGCTGTCTTCGTCCGCTGGCTGACGGAGACCGGGCGTAACCTGGACTTCGTGGCTCAGACCGGATATATGCCGGTGCGCAGCGGCGCATTTGACGATATCGAGGACTATGACAGCTTCCCGGAGCCTGCGGAAAGCTACCGGCAGCTCTACGCCGCGCTGAAAACCATGCGCGACAGCTATACCCCCGTGTCCGAGCCGAGATTTGAGGGCTACTACGGCGGGGTCAACGCCCTGTACGACGCTCTGCGGCAGCTGCAGCAGGAGCTGCCCGCCCGCGCCGCAGCCGGCGAGGATGTCGACGCTCTGGCCGAGGAGACATGGGCGCTGCTGTGCTCGATCTGCAGATGAAAACGTTCCCCGGAGGATATGGGGCATGACGAGATACACACTTTCGGAATTTTATAATATACGGCGCTCCATGAAAAAGCGCCTTATGGTCTATATGATCACGCTGGGCCTTATTCTGGCGGCGGCGCTTATCGCCGGGCTGTTCTTCTTTAATCAGCTCAAAAGCCCGCAGGAGGAGCTGTGCACCTCGCTGAGCTTCCGCATGGAGGCCTTTGAGTCGGACATGAAGTCGATGTGGCGCAATGTCTCCGTCATGGGCGTGCATCTGTCCGAGGACATGAGCGCCATCGTGCAGAGGCAGACCTCGAAGCTTTCCGCTCTCGACGGAAGCGCAGACGCAATGGAGCGGCTGGAGGAGGCCATGCTCGAGCCGCTGTGTCAGTACGTCCGGCAGGCGGACTGCTCCGGCGCGTTCGTGGTGCTCAACACCTCCCTCGGCGGCGAGGAGTTCCGCGGCGGCCTGTACGTTCAGCGGAGCAATTCTGCGCGCATTGCCAGCGATCTGCTGCTCTACCGCGGCATGGCGGACGTCGGGCGCAGTCACGGCGTGATGCCGCACCGGAAGTGGGCGCAGGAATTTGAGCTGTCCGAGTTTTCCGAGCTTGCCGGGCATCTGAATACGGCATCGGCGCCCATTGACCGCAGCTGCCGGACGACAAGTCTGCTGACCCTGCCCGGTACCTCGGAGCGTGCGATGCTGCTGACCGTGCCCATGCTGGGAGCCGACGGCACGGTGTACGGGCTGTGCGGCTTTGAGATAAACCAGACCTATTTCTCCGCCCACCACGTCCAGCCCTCCGGCATCGGCAGTCTCGCCTGTCTCCTGTCGGAGAGCACGGAGGGGCCGGATATTCCGAAGGCGCTCGTGACCTATCCCTCCGGCGGATTTTGCTTCGTGCCGGAGGAGCTGCTGACGGAAACAGGCAGCCGGGACGGTCTTATGTTCTTCTCCGGGACGGAGCTGTCCTTTGTCGGACTTTCAAAGCCGTTCTCGGCGGCCGACGGGGATCCCGAGCAGCACACTCTGAGCGTGCTGCTTCCCAAGGGCGACTATAACCGGATCATGCTCAAGCGCTCGCTGGAGATCGGCGGCCTGCTGACGCTGCTGATATTTTTCGGCGCTGTATGCTGCCTGTACTATACCCGCCGCTACCTGCGTCCCGTCATGCGTGACATTGAGCTGCTCAATAAGGAAAACTGCGACGGTGCGCAGATGACCTTTGACGAGCTGCGCCCTGTCTCCGCGAAGCTGCGCTTCCATGAGCAGACGATCACCGATCTGGAAACTGAGAAGCAGGAGCTCCGGGGGCAGGTCGAGGATATGCAGAGTCAGGTCGAGGATACGCAGGGGCAGCTCGACGATTCTCTTGCACAGGTGCGCCGCCTGGCCTATCTCGGGAAAAAGGATCTTGATCCGAAGGATTATGAGAATTTTCTGATCGGCTATGCCCGGCTCAGCGCCAAGGAGCTTGAGATATGCTGCGCCCTGGCAAGAGGGCTCAGCACCCGTCAGTGCGCAGAGCAGCTCGGCTGCGCGGTCAGCACGATCGATACATACCGTAAACGTATTTACGATAAGACGAAGATACACAAGGTTCGGCAGCTTCAGCTCTGCTACGCGCTCATGCGCATGCAGCAGGCGGAGCAGGAAATATGACAAAATCAATCGGGCAAGCAGGCCCTCCTTCGGATACGCACAGCGTGCTCGGGCGAAGGAGGGCTTTTATAATAACGGATTTGGTTTTGAGGCTGCTCCGTGAGCTCAAAATGGATAAAAGCAAAAAAAGAGGCCGTTTTACTAAAAAACAGCCTCTTTTCAATGGTGCCGGTGGTGGGACTCGAACCCACACGGAGTCGCCCCCGGCGGATTTTGAATCCGCTACGTCTACCATTCCATCACACCGGCGAATAGAAACAGATGTATTATAACCTATAAAAGCGCATTATTCAAGAGCGGTGTTCGGATAATTTGTGTAATTTTTTGTTCTCGGATTACAATTTTTTTGTCTTTGCCACTACCATAATTGAAAATTATATGTTACAATATTTCAATGTAAAACTATAAGAAAGAGGCCAAACCATGAAAAAGATACTCGTACTTGAGGATGAACCGAATATCCGCAGTTTTGTGGTCATCAACCTCCGCCGCAACGGATATGAGCCTATCGAAGCCGAAAACGGCACCACCGCTTTGGCTCTGCTTGAAAAAAATCCGGACGTCTGTCTTGCACTTTTGGACGTGATGCTCCCTGATATAGACGGTTTTGAGGTATGTCGGCGCATCCGCGCATCCGGCTCGAAGATCGGCATAATCATGCTGACTGCAAAGAGCCAGGAGATCGACAAGGTCACCGGTCTTATGACCGGCGCCGATGACTATGTTACAAAGCCCTTCTCCCCCGCCGAGCTTACCGCGCGAGTTGACGCGCTTGTTCGCCGTCTCGGCAGCGATACATCCGACAAGCCCAGCTACGAGATTTCCAGCGGCCCGTTCTTGCTCAACACACGCAACCGCACCCTTGAAAAGGACTGCAAGCGCCTGAAGCTCACACAGATAGAATATCTGCTGATGAAGCTGTTCATGGAAAACCCCGGCAAGGCAATGTCACGCGAGGATATACTCAAGGCCGTTTGGGGCGACGATTTCTCCGGCGAGCTTAAAACCGTTGACGTCAACATCCGCCGACTGCGCCTGAAGATCGAGGCCGATCCCACAGAGCCGGAATTTCTCACGACCGTTTGGGGCTTCGGCTACAAGTGGGGCTACTGATACAGATTATTTCCCGGGAAGTGTCCAATGTTTTTTAAAAATCTTAAATGGCAGCTGCTTGCGTCGAGCATTGCGGCGGTCATCCTTATCGCATGCCTAATTGCCTTTGCGGCAAACAAACTGATTATCCCTGCCATAATCATCGCGATCATCATCGCAGCTTACATTATTCTCGTAAACATCTGGTTCGATCACTACATATCAAAGCCCATCGAGGATCTGAGCGAATCGGCAAGGCACATTGCCGACGGAAGCTACGGCGCGCAGGTACCCTCTGTCGGAGATAACGAGATCGGCAGGCTCACGGACGACATTAACATCATGTCCGAAAAAATCGCGCGCTCGGATAAGGCAACGGCCGAGTTCATCTCGCAGATATCGCACGAGCTGCGCACACCGCTGACAGCAATACTCGGCTGGAGCGAAACGCTGCAATACGATCCCGCAATAAAAGACGAATCGCTGCGCGGCGTGAAGATAATCTCCAAGGAGGCCGAGAGGCTTACAGGCATGGTCGCCGATCTTCTGGAGTTTACGCGCATTCAGGACGGCAGATTCAACCTGCGCATGGAGCTTGTTGACATTGCCGCCGAGCTTGAGGATTCGCTGTTTACCTACGGCAAGCTCATGAGCGAGGCTGGGATCGAGGTCAATTACCAGCCGCCCGAGTACGACATTCCGCTCATATCCGGCGATCCGGAGCGCCTTAAGCAGGTGTTCCTGAATCTTCTGGACAACGCCGCAAAGCACGGCGGAGACGGCGGAAAGGTTGACATAACTCTTGCGCTTGAGAAAGAGCGCGTAGTCATCGGCATACGCGACTACGGCCGCGGCATTCCTGCCGCCGAGCTGCCGTATGTCATGAACAGATTTTACAAGGGCAGCAGCAAAAACCGCGGCAGCGGCATAGGGCTTGCCGTGTGCGACGAAATCATATCGCGCCACGGCGGAAGGCTCAGCATCGCAAACGCCGAGGGCGGCGGCTGCATTGCCGAAATATGCTTACCCCTGTCAGAAAATTGAGGTAGATAAATGTCAGATAAAAACACTGAGTCTTCGGTGAAATTCAAGACCTCCATCGGCGGTCAGGCGCTCATCGAGGGCATTATGATGCTCGGCCCTGAAAAGCGCGCTATCGTGTGCCGCGGCTCGGGAGAAATGGTTGAGAAGGTCGAAAAGGTAACGCCGCTCAAGGCAAAAAGTCCGGTGCTCGGGCTTCCGCTTATCCGCGGAGTTGCCGCGTTTATATCGTCAATGGTCAACGGCGTCAAGGCTCTGTCGTTCTCGGCCGATCAGCTTCCCGAGGATATGCAGGAGGAGCCGGATAAGATTGACCTTTGGATAGAAAAGCACTTTTCAAACGAAACCGCGCAGAAGCTTATAATCGGCATTGCCGTTGTTCTGGGCATTGCACTTTCGCTGTTCTTGTTCCTGTTCCTGCCGACCTTTATCGTAGGGCTGTTCCCTGCCGTCAAGTCCGATTTCTATTGGAGGACGCTGCTTGAGGGCATACTTAAGCTCGTCATCTTCTTTATTTATTTGATACTGTGCTCGAAAATGAAGGATATGAAGCGTCTGTTTTCATATCACGGTGCCGAGCACAAGACCATCTTCTGCTATGAAAAGGGTCTTCCGCTGACGGTCGAGAACGTGCGTCCGCAGCCGAGGCTGCATCCCAGATGCGGAACGAGCTTCATATTTGTTGTAATTATAATAAGTATAATCGCGGGCTCGTTTATCCACGTTTCGGACACTATGCTGCGCATGGGGCTGAAGTTTCTCATACTGCCGCTCATCGTCGGTCTGAGCTACGAATTAAACCGCTGGGTCGGCAGGCACGACAATCTGTGCTCTGCGATACTCTCATGGCCGGGCAAGCAGTTCCAGCGCATAACGACCAACGAGCCCGACGATGAGATGATCGAATGTGCCATACGCGCGCTTGAGCTTGTCATCCCCGAAGAAAAAGGCAGCGACGCCTGGTAATTAAGGATACGGAAAATGCCGAAAACATATAACGATATCTACTTCTCAGTCAGAAACAAGCTGAGAGAAAACGGCGTTGAGGCTTTCAGCCTCGAGGCCCGCATACTTCTTGCCGCGGCTGCCGGAAAAACAACGGAGCAGCTTATGCGCGACATGTATCTCTACACATCGCCCGAGATTGAGGAACGTGCGCACAGCATGATAGAGCGCCGGCTTCAGGGTGAGCCGCTTGCATACATCTCCGGCTCGTGGGAATTTTATGGACTGCCGATGACGGTCACGCCCGACGTTCTTATCCCCCGTATGGATACGGAGATACTCGTCGATGCGGCAATAGACGCGATAAAAGGCTTTGGCATGAAGGGCAGAGTGCTCGATCTGTGCTGCGGCAGCGGCTGCATCGCATGCGCCATCGCACACGAGCTTCCTGCCGCGCGCGTCGTGGCCGCCGACATAAGCCCCTCGGCGCTTGAGGTTTGCAGGAAAAACATTAAGGATAATAAGCTGACCTCTCGGATAATCCCGATGAACGCCGACGCGACAACCTGGCCTCCGATGAGCATCGGCAGCTTTGACGTTATCGTCTCAAATCCGCCGTACATCCCCTCGTTTGAGCTTATTGAGCTTGACTGCTCGGTACGCGATTACGAGCCCATGACGGCGCTTGACGGCGGCGAGGACGGCCTTGATTTTTACAGGGCCATCATTAAATACTGGACAATAACAATGCGGCCTAACGGACTTATGATGTTTGAGGTCGGCGAAGGTCAGGCTGACGAAGTCAAGATGATGCTGCTCAAAGCCGGCTTTGTTTCGGTAGAGGGCCGCAACGATACGCTCGGCTTTGAGCGAGTTGTGATCGGTAAATGGAAAAACGAATTCTGATATAAGTTGAGGTAAACGAAATGGCTGAAAAGAAAAAAGCTCCCATCTCCACTCACTCGCAGGCAAGCGACAAGAAAAAAGCGCTTGAGACCTGCATAGCGCAGATAGAGAAAAACTACGGCAAGGGCGCTATCATGCGCCTTGGAGACGATATTCCCGTTAACGTTGAGGCCCTGTCGACCGGTTCGCTCTCGCTCGACCTTGCTCTCGGCATAGGCGGCGTTCCCAAGGGCAGGATCATCGAGATCTACGGCCCCGAGGCTTCGGGTAAAACAACGCTTGCACTGCACGTCGTCGCGGCGGCTCAGAAGGCCGGCGGCGAGGCGGCATACATCGACGTTGAGCACGCGCTCGAGCCTGCATATGCCCGTGCGCTGGGCGTCGATATCGACAGTCTGCTCATCTCACAGCCCGATACCGGCGAGCAAGCGCTCGACATCACCGAAAGTCTCGTCCGCTCGAGTGCGGTTGATGTTGTTGTTGTTGACTCAGTCGCGGCTCTTATCCCGCGCATCGAGCTTGAAGGTGAAATGGGCGACTCCGTTGTCGGCGCGCTTGCAAGACTCATGTCGCAGGCAATGCGCCGTCTGGCAGGCTGCATCTCGAAAAACGGCTGCACCGTTATATTCATAAACCAGCTGCGCCAGAAGATCGGCGTTATGTACGGCAACCCCGAAACCACCCCCGGCGGTCTTGCGCTTAAATACTACGCCTCCGTGCGTATCGACGTGCGCAGGATAGAGACCCTCAAGGTCGGCGGCGAGATGATCGGCAACCGCACGCGCGCAAAGGTCATAAAGAACAAGTGCGCCCCCCCGTTCAAAGAGGCAGAGTTTGACATCATGTACGGCGAGGGCATTTCCAAGGTCGGCGAGATCGTCGATCTCGGCGTCAAGCTTGAAATTATCGACAAGGCCGGCGCGTGGTTCACCGTCGGTGAGCAGCGCATCCAGGGTCGAGATGCGGTGAAGGAATATCTGCTTTGCAATCCCGAGGTCTGCGCGAATATCGAGCAGCAGATACGCGACAATGCGTACAAGCTCATGAGTCCGCAAGCGCGCAAGGCAGCCCAGGCGGCCGGCCGCGCGGTGGATGTTTCCGCCGACGATTTTGAAGGCTGATACAAGTGACGCTGCGTGAGATCAAGCAGACCTCGCCCGAGCGCTTCACGCTCGTTTTCGACGACGGAACGGAGCTTAAAACGACACTCGGCATAATAACCGAGCGCTTTATCCACTCCGGAATGGACTTTGACGAGGATGCATATAACGAGCTTGTTTCAGCATGCACGCTCGCCCTTTCCAAGGCAAGGGCGCTGAGGATCATAAACGCCCGTCCGATGTCGCGCGAGGAGCTGCGCAAACGGCTCGTTGAAAAGGGCGAAACGCCCGAAAATGCCGAAGAGTGCGCCGAGTGGCTTTGCCAAATGGGGCTTATTAACGACACCGAATACGCCGGCAGCGTTGTTCGGCACTATGCCGCCAAGGGCTACGGCGCATCTCGCATAAAGCAGGAGCTGCGTCGGCACGGAGTTTCGCGCGAGCTGTGGGACGAGGCTATGTCTCAGATGCCCGAGCAGGACGAATATCTTGCGCGATTTCTTCGCTCAAGGCTCACCGATCCCGGCAACCGGGCGCAGGTCAAGAAGGTCTCGGATGCGCTGTTTCGGCGCGGCTACTCGTGGGATCAGATAAAACACGCACTTAATGAATTTGATACTCAAGGTGATTACTGAATGGACAGGACAATTGCCCTAATTTCTCTGGGCTGTGCAAAAAATCTCGTTAACAGCGAGCAGATGCTGTATCTGCTCAGCGAGGCAGGCTATGCGCTCGCTCCGTCGCCGGACGGCGCAGACGCCGTTATAATAAACACCTGCGGCTTTATAGACGCCGCAAAAAGCGAAGCGATCGACACGATCCTTGAAATGGCAAAGCTCAAGGCCGAAGGCAGGCTCGGCAAGATCATAGTAACCGGATGCCTTACCGAGCGCTACCGCGCCGCAGTCACCGACGAGCTTCCCGAGGTCGATGCAATACTCGGCGTCGGCAGCTTTGGAGATATCGTTCCTGCGGTAAACGCCGTTTTTGAAGAAAAGCCGGTGAGCCTTTTTGCGGACAACAGCGCCCCAGTGGACGAGATACCGCGCGTTGTAAGCACCGGCCCGTCGTGGGCATATCTGCGCATCGCCGAGGGCTGCGATAACTTCTGCGCCTTCTGCGCGATACCGTACATACGCGGCAGATACCGCTCAAGAGAGATTGAAAACGTCCTTGAAGAGGCGCGCGATCTCGCAGCGCACGGCGTGAAGGAGATCATCGTCATCGCGCAGGATATAACGCGCTACGGCACGGATCTTTACGGAAAGCGCTGCCTTGCGGAGCTTTGCCGCCGGATAAGCGAGATCGACGGCGTTGAATGGATACGGCTGCACTACACCTATCCCGATCAGTTCGATGATGAGCTTATCGACGAAATAGCGTCGAATCCCAAGATCGTAAAATATCTGGACATACCCATCCAGCATATAAATAACAAGATTCTGAAAAACATGAACAGGCACGGCACGGGCGACGATATACGCGCACTGTTTAAAACCCTGCGCCGCCGCATACCCGGACTTGTTCTGCGCACAAGCCTTATTGCCGGTCTGCCCGGCGAGGGCGAGGATGAATTTGAAGAGCTGTGCAGCTTCCTGCTTGAAGCCAAGATCGAGCGCGCCGGCGTTTTCCCCTTCTCTCCCGAGGAGGGCACCCCGGCAGCGAAAATGGAGCATGTTCCGTTTGAGGAAGCTCAGCGCCGCGCGGATCTCATCATGGATATTCAGGCTCGCATAATGGATGATTTCGCAGCCTCGCTCGTCGGGAAGGTTCTGCCGGTCATCTGCATCGATCACGATGCCGACGGCAACTGGATCGGCCGCAGCTGCTATGACTCGCCCGACATCGACGGCCTTGTTGTTTTCGAAGGCCGCGGCGGCGAGGGGCAGATCGTTCCCGTGCGCATAACCGCCGTTTCCGACGACGGCAACCTTATCGGACTGGAGGAATAATCATGAACACACCTAATAAGATCACCGTTGGCAGAATAATTCTTGTCCCCGTTTTTCTGGTGCTGCTGTACCTCGACCTTCCGTATTGGGCGCTCGCGGTTTACATAATTGCGTGCGTGAGCGATCTTATTGACGGCAGGATCGCAAGAAAGTACAACCTTGTCACCGATTTCGGCAAGTTTATGGATCCTCTTGCGGATAAAATGCTTGTGCTGTCGGCAATGTGCTATTTCGTCGAGGTCGGACTTATGCCCGGATGGGTGGTTGCGGTAGTTCTGCTGCGTGAGTTCGGCGTTTCGGGTCTGAGACTGCTTGCAGTCGAGCAAGGCATAGTCATTGCCGCCGCTTGGTCGGGAAAGATCAAGACCGGCGTCACGATGGTCGCGCTCGGTATTCTGATCATCGCAACCCAGCCCTGGTTTCCCGCTCCGCAGGTCGTTGCGGTCATATGCTGGGTGCTGATCCTTGCCACAACGCTGTACTCCGGCATCGAATATTTCGTAAAAAACATCAATGTGTTCAAGCACTGCGCTTGACATGAATTGTCCGCAATGGTAATATTCTATTGGCGCTGAACGGAAGAAGTACTTCTCCCCTCGCCCGTACAGAGAGGCTTTGCATTGGCTGAGAGCATGGCCGCGGTGATGAGAAGGAAATGCGTCCGGGAGCCTCGGAGGAGGAAATGCCTCCGCGTATGCCGCGTTAAGGCTTTTAAGCTACAAAAGAGAGTGGAACCGCGTAAATCACGCCTCTCATGGTCACGGCCATGAGAGGCTTTATTTTTCATAAGGAGTTTAATTATGAAGCTTTATAATTCTGCAACAAGAAAGAAAGAGGACTTTGTTCCCAATCATCCGGATATAGTCAAGATGTACACCTGCGGCCCGACTGTGTATCACTTTGCGCACATCGGCAACCTCCGCTCGTACATCATGGAGGACGTTCTTGAAAAGTACCTGCGCTATGCCGGCTATAACGTCAAGCGCGTCATGAACATCACCGACGTCGGCCACCTCACGAGCGACGCCGACGAGGGCGAGGACAAGATGCTCAAGGGCGCAAAGCGCGAGCACAAGTCCGTCATGGAGATTGCAAAGTTCTACACCGACGCATTCTTCTCCGACTGCGCAAAGCTCAACATCAAGACCCCCGACGTTGTTGAGCCTGCAACAAACTGCATCGACGAGTATATCAAGATCATCTCCAAGCTCATGGACACGGGCTATGCCTATTTTGCCGGCGGCAACGTTTATTTTGACACCTCGAAGCTTGAACGCTACTATATTTTCAACGACTTCAACGCAGATGATCTCGACGTCGGCGTGCGCGAGGGCGTTGAGGAGGACGTAAACAAGCGCAACAAGAACGACTTTGTGCTGTGGTTCACCAAGTCCAAGTTTGAGGATCAGGCGCTGAAATGGGATTCGCCGTGGGGCGTGGGCTATCCGGGCTGGCACATTGAGTGCTCCGGCATCTCCATGAAGCATCTGGGCGAGGATCTGGACATTCATTGCGGCGGCATCGACAATGCGTTCCCGCATCATACCAACGAAATCGCGCAGTCCGAGGCCTATCTGGGTCACAAGTGGTGCAATTACTGGATGCACGTGTACCACCTGAACACGACGGGCGGCAAGATGTCCAAGAGCAAGGGCGAGTTCCTGACGGTTTCGCTGCTGGAAGAAAAGGGCTACGACCCGCTGGCGTATCGTCTGTTCTGCCTGCAGAGCCATTATCGCCGCGGACTGGTGTTCACGTGGGAGAATCTTGACAACGCGCAGACGACCTACAACAAGCTGATTGCCAGGGTCGCTGCGCTGAAGCCTGCGGGCGCGGAGATCGACGAGGAAGCGCTGAAGGCGCTGGACGCGAAGTTCCGCGCTGCGCTGGACAACGATCTGAACACGTCGCTGGCGGTGACGGCGCTGTATGACGCGCTGAAGTACAACACGAACGACGACACCAAGCTGGAAGCGCTGAGAAGGTTTGACTCCGTGCTGGGGCTGGACGTTGTGAAGAAGGGCGATGCGCGCCGCGAGGAGCTGAAAAAGCAGCAGGCCAAGGCGGGTGCCTTCGCCGTGACGTTTGACGGCTGCGATGAGAATCCGGAGGTCGAGGCGCTTTTGAAGGCGCGGCAGGACGCGAAGAAGGCGAAAAACTTCGCCGAAGCGGACGCGATTCGCGCACGTGTGACGGAGATGGGCTACGCGATCGAGGATACCGCGGCCGGCCCGAAGGTTCGAAAGGCATAAAACGCGCGCCGGCGTTCGAAAGGACGTCGGCGTTTTCAAAGGCTTGCGGAGGAAGGCTATGAAGACTGTAAGAAGGCTGTTTACAGGATTGCTTTTACTGGGAATGGTATGCACTTCCTCGTGGGGCGAGGAAAGCACGGAAGCCATGACGGAGCTTCTGATTCGTGTGGAATATGGACAGACGGAAGCACGGGAGATGCTCAGTCTGATCAATGAGCTCCGTATGGGCGATGAAGCGTGGTACTGGGATCGGAACGACGCGGAGAAGGTGTTCATTACCGAGGAAGACAGGCATCCGCTTGTGTATGACTGCGAGCTGGAGAAGGCGGCCATGCGGCGGGCGGCGGAAATCGCGCTTTGCTTTACACACCAGCGACCCAACGGGCAGTCGTGCTTTTCGGCACAGTCGGCGGGGCTTGTGGGTGCATCAGGTGAAAATATCGCGGCGTGCTATGGGTATTCCGCGGAACAGGTTTTTCGGATGTGGCGCGAGGACGAGAAGGGATACGACGGACAGGGGCACCGCAGGAACATGCTGAATCCGAGCTTTAACCGCATCGGTATCGGACATGTTGTGTATGATGGGTGCGATTACTGGGTGCAGGAGCTGGGCTATATGGTGGCCGAGACAGAGAAAACAGAGCCGCGAGACGCGGAAGAGCTTGTGACGGTGGAAGTGAAAACGTCGCTGTTGTCCGATTATGCCTTTACGAGCAGCTCGTATCTGATCGAGGTTCGCGAGGAAAAACTGGCGGAACTTTCGGGAATATCCATGAAGGTGGCTGTCGAAGGGCACTGGCCTTCCAATAGAAAGGCGTTGGCGCAAAATGAAAACGATTATCTCATTGAGGATGAAGCCGTCGCGCGGCTGGAAAAGGCGGATGGGTATTTCGTGCGGGGTGTATCTGCCGGACAAACGCGGCTGATTGTGCGCTGTCTGGGGCAGACGATGACGATTCCCGTGAAGGTGCGGGAGCGGGTTCGCATTTCGCTGAGCGCGTACGACGTGGCGCTTCGAGTCGGAGAAGCGGCAGTTCCCGTCGTTGAGGTGAACAATGGAGACGGAGCGGGCTATCGCGCGCAGAGCAGCGATACGACGGTCGTGTCGGTGAAAGACGGCGTTCTTCAGGCGCGCGAGGTTGGCAGCGCGGTGATTACGTATACGGCTGTCGCCGACAAAACGGAGACGTGCAAGCTTCGCCTTGTGGTTGTGGACGAAAACGAGTGCGCCGTACTACCGGCGGGCACAAGGCGGCTTGAGACGGAAGCGCTGGATGGCACCGCGACGGTGCGCGTGGAGCTTCCGGACGGCATGGAAGAAATTGCGGAAAATGCGCTGGCGGGCGGAAGCGGGCTTCGGACGGTGGCGGTATATGGAGACGATCTGGCTGTTACGGAGAAAATGCTGGGCAATTCCGTGAATGTGACCATTCTCTGCGCGCCGGACAGTATCGCGGAGACGTATGCAAAAGAAAACGGGATGAACTATCTTCTTCTGAAATGAGGCGGAATGGCTTGGAGAAAGTGGTGCTGGGTCTGTCGGACGGCGTGGATTCTGCGGTTGCGGCGCGCGTGCTGATGGATCGGGGATATGAGGTGCACGGCGTATATCTGGACATTGCCGGGGCGGACGCGCGGGCGGATGCGCTGGCGAGCGCGGAGCGGCTGGGCGTGGAGCTTCAGGTGGCGGACATTCACGAGGAGCTGAACCGGCATGTATGCGAGCCGTTTCTGCGCGCGTATCTGGCTGGGCGAACGCCAAATCCGTGCATCGGCTGCAATCCGGAGGTCAAGTTTCCGTCGCTTCTGCGGCGCGCGGACGAGCTGGGCGCGCGTTTGATTGCCACCGGGCATTACGCGCGCTGCGATGGGCAGAATCTCTATATGGGCAATCCGGACAACGACCAGAGCTACATGCTGGCGCGGCTGAGGCCGGAGCAGGTTTCGCGGCTGCTGCTGCCGCTGGGCGCATATCAGAAGAAGCGCGTGCGCGAGATGGCGGCCGAGATGGGACTGCGGGTAGCGGGCAAGCCGGACAGCCGCGAGAACTGCTTCATCAGGGGGCAGACCTATGCCGAGTGGCTGGAAAGCCGGGCGGCTATGCCGGGGCCGGGTGCGGCGCGGCTGGGCGATGAGGTGATCGGCATGCACGAGGGCATTCATCATTATACCGTCGGGCAGCGCTGGCCGGAGCTGTGGCATGAGCGCAGGCTGTACGTATCGGCCATTCACGCCGAGAGCAACGAGCTGGAGCTGTGCCTGTGGGACGAGCTGTTCAGGCGCGAATTTGACATTGCGAATCTGAGCTTTGTAAACGGCAGCGCGCCCGGAAATGAGTTCCGCGCGGCGGTGCGCGTGCGCCATACGCGATGGGAAACGCCCGCGTGCACGGTGGTGCTCACGGAGCATGGTGCCCATGTGGTGACCGACGAACCCGTCCGCGCGCCCGCGCCGGGACAGGCGGCGGCGCTGTACGACGGCGAACGCCTGCTGGGCGGCGGGTATATCGTTTGATTTTGGAAGAAATGACTGGCTGAGGGTGGAATTCGATGGCTTTTTCGATTGTGCTGGGAAACATGGTGATGATTCTTCTGTATGTCGTGTGCGGATTTCTGCTGATTCGCAGCGGGAAGGGGCACGAAAGCCACGCGAAGACGCTTTCGGCGATTCTCCTGTACATCTGCTGTCCGGGCATGATCATCAGCACGTTTCAGGCGATGGAGTACAACCGGGCGGATTTTATCAAAATTGGCTGGTTCTTTCTTCTGTCGATGCTGGCGCAGCTCGCGGTGTTCGGCACGCTGTTTTTCGTGTTCCGGAAACGGTTTGAACAGGCGAAATATCGCATTCTGTCCATTGCGTCGGTCTGGGGAAACGTGGGCTTTTTCGGGCTGCCGGTCGTCACGGCGCTGTTTCCCTCGGAGCCGCTGGTAGGCTGCTACAGCTCGGCGTATCTGATCGGCATGAACCTGCTGGTGTTCACCATCGGCGTATACGCGATCAGGCGGGATCCGAGCTATATTTCGCTGCGCGCCGCCGTGCTGAATCCCACCACGCTGTCCACGCTGGTGGCGCTTCCGCTGTATCTTTTGAAAATTCGGCTGCCCGAGAGCCTGAACGGTGCGCTTTCGCTGCTTGGCAAGACGACCACGCCGCTGTGCATGATCGTGCTGGGCATGAGACTTGCCAGCGTGGAGCTGAAGCGGCTGTTCAGCCGGCCGTTTGTGTACGGCGTGTGCGCGATGAAGCTGATCGTGTATCCGCTTGTAGCCTACGGCATTGTGCTTCTGATTCCGGGTCTGGACGAGACGTTCCGCGACTGCATGCTGATTCTGAGCGCCGCGCCCTCGGCGGCGGTCATCCTGTCGCTGGCGGAGCTGCACCGCTGCGAGCAGGAGCTGAGCGCCAACGTGGTTCTGCTTACGACGCTCGCGAGCATCGTGACGCTGCCGCTTTTGTCCCTGCTGATTGCCTGACGACGGGGCAAGAAGGAGAGACTGTATGGGTACGCTTTGCGCGCGGCAAACGACGGTATACGTTTCTCAGGAAGGGATATCGGGCGGAGCGGATGCGTATTCGCCGCGCAGCCGTTCGACAAGGCGGCGGATGCGGTCGCGCGCTTCGGACTGCATGAGCACGTCCTGCGCGCGGTCGGTCTGCTCGTCGCCCATCAGCGCGACAAACTGGCTGACCTTCAGGCCGAGCGCGTCCTGCATGTCGCTGTCCGAGCCGTGCGGGGAAACCAGATAATAGCACACGAGTGAATCGCTCTGGCCGATGCGGTGCGCGCGATCCTCCGCCTGCGAATGCACGGCGGGCGACCAGTCCAGCTCGCCGAACACCACGCAGCTGGCGCGCTGCAGATTGAGGCCGCTTGCGCTTCGAAGGGACACGACGCACAGATTCGTCGTCCCCTCCATGAAGGCGCGGGCGGCCGCGTCCTTTCTGGCGTCGTTTTCGCGTCCGGTGATGAAGACCGGATGGAACGGCTTCAGTTCCTTCGCGTAGATGTCCATCACGGCGTGATGATGCGCCATGAGCAGCACCTTTTCGCCATTTTCCAGAAGCGCACGCACGAACGCGGCGACATACGGCGCTTTGGCGACGCCGGTGGCCTGCCGCTGGGTCTGGGAAATCTGATCCTCGATCAGCGCGCGCGCGGAGGCGGTTTCCGCGCCGTCGAGCAGATGCAGCTGCTCGGCCACGGGACGCATCAGCTCGCGATACACGCGGTCGTCCCAGTCGATCTCCTGCACCAGCCGCCGCTTGGGCGGTAGTTCCTTTAGAACCTCGCTCTTCACGCGGCGCAGCATCAGTCCCTCGCGCCGCAGATGCTCGCCCAGCAGCTCCGGCTTTGCCACGACCATGTTGCCGTAGCCGTAGCACCATTCACGGGAAAAGCTCTCCCAGTCGCCCAAAAAGTGAAAATCGATGATGTTGACGACGTTCCAGATTTCGCCGCCGTTGTTGTAAATCGGCGTGCCGGACAGGCCGACGACGTTTTCAGACGTATCGGAGAGCAGGCTGGCGGCGGAGTATTTTTCCGTGCCGGAATGGCGCAGCTCCTGAATCTCGTCGAAGATGACGCAGCCGAAATGATAATCCGGCAGCGCCGTCTTCCAGCCGCGCAAAAGAAGGTAGTGAACGATGTACACGTCGGCCTCGGGCAGGTCGTAGGGCTTCAGACCGCGGATGACGTGCACGCGCAGGCTTCCGTCGGGCTTCAGAAAGCGCTCGCACTCGCGCACCCAGTTGCGCGCCAGATGCGGCGGCACGACGATCAGCGCCGGATACGCGCGCAGCGTGGCGAGAAACGCCAGCGCCTGCACCGATTTGCCCAGCCCCATTTCGTCGGCCAGCAGGCAGCGGCGGCTGCTTAGCAGAAAGCCCACGCCGAGCTTCTGAAACGGCATCAGGTCGCCGCGGAACTCGTCGTCCGGCGGGGTGACGGAAGCGGGGGAGGTAAGACTCCGTTCGCGGCGAATGGCGTACTCGCGCGCGTCCTTCAGAGCCTCCGCCCAGCGGGCGCGGTCGGCTTCCTTTATCTCAAGAGGATAGCGCAGCATCAGCCAGTTCAGGTCGCCGATGATGCGCCGATGCGCCGTGAAGCGCGCGACGCCGCGGCCGCGCCCGTCGCAGCCGGGAAACAGGCGCTTGGCCAGCTCCGTCACGCACGGCTCGCCCTTGATCGTCCAGCACTTGGAACGGCGGTTATAGGAAAGCGTGCCGTAGGTGTGCGCGCCCTCGGGAGCGTCCGAAAGATAGACCGGGTATTCCTGCTCGTTCACGGAAGCGACACCCCCCACAGACGGTTGAGCGTAAACAGGATCACGGGCTTTCCACGGCACGCGGCTGGCAGCGAAATTGCCCGCTGCGACACGACGATCAGCGCGTCCACTTCCGCGCACGCGAGGTATTTATCCACCTGACGCAGCAGACGAGCGCGCTCCGGCCGGCTTTTTTTGACCTCGATGCCGACGGAGCCCGTCAGAAAATCGATGCGCGCGCCGTCGGCCAGCTTTGCTTCATGCGCATAGGCGATACCGGCTTCGTCGAGCGCGGCGGCGATCAAGGCGTGCAGATCGTATTCGCCCGGCGCGGCGGGCACGCGCACGGCGGAAAGCGCGGACAGGATGCGGTTTACGGAATCGGTCACGGAATGTCTCCTTACACTGCGCACGCCGCCCCGAAGGACGGCGTGCAAAATTGGAATACGGATTACAGGCGGATGTTTTCGCCCTTCAGACCCACGAAGGCGCCGTCCTTGTCAAGGCCGCTTTCAGGGTGCGCGATCAGCCATTTGTTCACATGGGTGAGCAGCTGATCCTCCTTCGTGTGCGCCTTGCCGCGGCAGGCGGGCAGCGGCTCGTTGGTTCCCCTGGGCAGCACCACGACGCAGCGGAAGTTTTCGTGTTCACCGGCGCTGATGGGCGCGTAGTGCAGCGTGGTCGAATAGATTTCAACCAGCGTGCCCTTCTTCACGAGAAACGCCTGCATTTTGCCGGTGTCATAAGTGTAGTCGCGGCCAATGTCCTGCCGCTTGCCGACGAGCAGAATCATGTCGGTGCAGGCAAGGTTCAGCTCGGAATCGCGGTGATATTCCACTGCGTTCAGCAGATGGTTGCGGCCGTTGCAGTAGCCGATCTGGATGGGCATGCCGCCGTAGGCTTCCTCGGAAAACTGCCGGTTGATCTTCAGCGTTTCGAGACTGCGAACGGAAGGCTCGTAAACGACCTTGTCGCTCGGACATTCGGTTTTCTCCATCTCTTCAATGAGAGAACGGAGGTAGTATCCCTTAATCACTCTGCCAAAGGGTTTGAAAGCGCGGCCGGTTACGGGCTTGATCGTCATGTGTATCTTCCTTCCGAAACAGATTTCATTCTATGATACCATGAAAACGCGCATTTTGCAATCGCGATTTACAAGATATTGCTTGTAATCGCCGCCGGAGCGCTTATAATAGGGGATACTGGCAATGAGGAAGGAAAAAGGCGTTTCCCGTCCTTCAAGAGAGCGCGGATCGTGGCTGAAAGCCCGCGCAGGACGCATCGTCCCTCCCGCTTTCCGAGCCGCGCGCGCAAGGCGCCGTTTCGCCCGCGATATGGGGCGCACAAGTTGGACGCGCAAGCGTCAAGCAAGGTGGTACCGCGGAAGCCATGTCTCCGTCCCTGCATGAGGGATGGGGCTTATTTTTTGGAACGAGAAAGGACGATAGCTCATGAAATTCACTCAGATGCTGACCAAGCGTTTTAAGGACACCCCCGCCGACTGCCAGATCGCCAGCCATATCTTCATGATTCGCGGCGGCTACATCAAGAACGTCGGAAACGGCATCTACTCGCTGTTCCCGATCACCAAGCGCATCACCAGCAAGATTGAGGCGATTCTGCGCGAGGAAATGAACCGCATCGACGGGCAGGAGGTTCTGATGCCCGTGGTCATGCCCGCGAGCCTGTGGCGCGAGTCCGGCCGCTACGATTCCATCGCCAGCGAAATGGTGCGCTTCCACGACCGAAGCAACAACGACATGGTTCTGGGCATGACGCACGAGGAAGCCGCCGTTCAGCTTGCCCGCGGCACCGCGGAGAGCTATCAGCAGTATCCGTTCATGATCTATCAGATTCAGACCAAGTTCCGCGACGAGCCCCGCGCCCGCGGCGGTCTGATCCGCGTGCGCGAATTCACGATGAAGGACGCGTACTCCTTCCACACCAGCAAGGAAGACCTCGAAGCGTACTATGCCCGCTGCCACAAGGCGTACGAGCGCATCTTCGCGCGCTGCGGCGTGCCGGAGGTTATCTCGGTCAAGTCCGACAGCGGCATGATGGGCGGCAAGGTGGCGCACGAGTTTATGCTGTGCACGCCCATCGGCGAGGACTATCTGGTGGTTTGCTCGAACTGCGACTACCGCGCAAACATGGAAAACGCCGACTGCAAGTACGAGCCCATGACCGGCGAGGAGGAGCCGCTCACCAAGGTCGCGACGCCCGAGATGAAGACCATCGAGGAAGTGGCGAAGTTCCTGAACAAGGACATGAGCGGACTTCTGAAGGCCGTGGCCTATCAGAAGGAAACCGACGACGGCGTTGTGATCGTGTTCGTCCGCGGCGATCTCGAGGTGAACGAGGTCAAGCTGCGCAACTACCTGAAGAGCGAGGTGCATCCCGCGGAGGAGCTGGACAAGGTTGGCGTGTGCGCCGGCTTCATTGGCCCCAAGGATCTGAGCGGCAAGGTCACCGTGCTGTTTGACGATTCCGTCAAGACCCGCGCGAGCTTCGTGTGCGGCGCGAACGAGGAGGGTTACCATTATACCGGCCTGAACCTTGCGCGCGATCTGGGCGACGTGACCACCGTCGATCTGGCCAAGACCGTCGAAGGCGGCATCTGCCCGGTGTGCGGCAAGCATTCCATCACGCTTACGCGCGGCATCGAGGTTGGCAACATCTTCCAGCTGGGCTATAAGTACACCGAGTCCATGGGCATGAAGTACATCGACCAGAACGGCGAACTTCAGACGCCCATCATGGGCTGCTACGGCATCGGCGTCGGCCGACTGGTCGCCAGCATCTGCGAGGCGCGCCACGACGATTACGGTCCCATCTGGCCGATCAGCATCGCGCCGTGGCAGGTGCAGCTGTGCGCCCTGCGCGCCGACCAGCCCGAGGTGCGCGAATTCGCCGATAAGCTGTACGAGGATATGCAGGCTGCCGGTATCGAGGTGCTGTACGACGATCGCCCCGTCAGCGCGGGTGTCATGTTCTCCGACGCCGACCTTACCGGCCTCCCGCTGCGCGTGGTCGTCAGCCCCAAGGGCCTTAAGAACGGCACGGTAGAAATCGCCCGCCGCGATAAGACTTATATGGGAAAGGTGGAAAAAGACCACGCCCTCGAAACCGTCCAGGCGCAGGTAAAGACTCTGTTCGCCGAAATCGAAGCGAAGGTCAAATAAAGTATCTTTCATACCCAAGCGCCGCTGCCGACTCTCATGTCGCGCAGCGGCGTTTCTATACCCAATCAGTGAATTTTCTGTTCCAGTGCGTCAAAAATCGGCGATGAGAAGAATTCACTGAGGGGAAGATCGAGTCCCACCACGAATGCTTTATTTTCTATACACATTTTTCAACCCACGCTGATTACAGCGACAGTTCCTATTATAACGAAACACGGACAATTCTTCAATAGGGGCATCCTTTTCTTAATCTAAAAAACGGTGGAGGATTTTAAACGAAGGATGGAGATTCTCACAGAGCCTCGCAGCCCATCCGTTTGCGCGGAGGGGCTGCGGTTAGGTGGAGGTTAGTAGTCGCGCATGCGTTTCCAGACGTCGAGAACGAGGAGGTAGCGGTTGAGGGGGAGGCCTTTGAAGGGGATATTACTGGTGGCGAAGATATAGCCGCCGCCGGGCTTGGCGTGGGTCAGGCAGTATTCGGCAGAGGCGACGACCTGCTCTGGGGTACCGGTCTGCATGGCGGCGCAGTGGACGTTACCGCAGAGGGCGACCTTATTGCCGTACAGGCGCTTGACCTCGGCGATATCCACGCCCGCCATGGGGTCGAGGGAGTGGAGGGCATGCGGGTTGGCGGCGACAAGCTGGTCGATGATGGGCATGATATTGCCGTCCGTATGCTTGATGGCGTAGCCGCCGTGCGTACGAATCTGGCGGATGATTTCGGTAAGGTAGGGCGTGACGAACTCGGCGAACATCTTCGGGGACATGAACGGCCCCTGGTTGAAGCAGTAGTCGCTGCAGAGGATGAAGCCGTCGTAGCCAGCATCCAGCAGAGCGAGGTCGTGCCGGATGGCGGAATTCATCATATCCGCGGCTTCCTGATGCAGGCTTTCGGGGTCTTCGTACATGGCGACGGCCAGCTTCTCAAGTCCGTTTCCGTCCGGAATCGCGAAGGTTCCGTCTCCGTGCGCCAGAATGGCGAACCGGTCACCGGAAAGCTCGTGCAGGCGCTTCGCGGTTTCGATATGGTGCGCTTCGTTCAGGTATTGCACGCAGATCGCGTCGTGCTCAAGACGGGTGTATACCTCAATCAGCGTTTCGGCGTTCTCGGCGATTTTGCGCTCGACCTCCTTCGGGGAAGCGTTTTTCAAGTCCTCCTCGGTCAGAAAGCGCTTGCCGCAGAGCTCTTCCGAAAGCTGAAATTCCAATTCAAACGTGGGAACCCGATCGGGAATGCCCAGATTCAGCGCGCAGAGAAATCGTTCCTTCGGCGTCATGTTCATCCCTCCTGTGGAATTTCGAAGTCCGACGTATGCTCTTTGAAGAAGCGGTAGTAGGTCTGCACGGCGGGCAGCTCCGTCCAGCGGCGAACGCGGGCGGGATCGGCGTCAAGGTCGTACACGCGCGCGCCGCGCATGGCGAGCAGGAAGGGGGAGTGCGTGGAGATGATGAACTGGCAGTCGAAGAAGCGGACGGATTCCTCCAGAAACTTCGTCAGCTCCTGCTGGCGGGCGGGAGAAAGGCTGTTTTCCGGCTCGTCGAGCAGGTACAGCCCCGGCTCCTTTATCTTGTCGGTGAAGTAGAAGTAGGCGCTTTCGCCGTTTGAAAGCTCGCGCACGTTGTCCATCAGGTTTTTGCGCACGTATTTGGACTGCGTGTTGCCGCGCGCCATCGTGATTTTCTTCAGCTTCTCGTAGTCAGCCATCGAGCGCAGCTGGAATTTGGCGTACTTGTTGTCGAGGTAGTCCACGAACAGTTCCTCGCGCTTCCGGTCGACGCCCTCGTTGATCGTGCGCACGTTCATCATGTAGTCGAACACATCGTCGCTGGTGATGACGCGGCTGTCGGGCGTGATTGGCTGGCGCGTTTCGTAATGGCACATGTCCACATAGTCCTGAAAGAAATTCGAGCGGTTATACAGCGTGTCGCGCTGAAGCCGCAGCTTCTCGGCAATGACGTTGAGCGCGGTGGTCTTTCCGCAGCCGTTGCCGCCGTAAAGCAGCGTAATCGGTTCGAAGCGCAGCGATTTCACGCCGCGGGCGGACAGCACCTTGAAGGGATAGAAGGAATCGTAGCAGGTTCGCTTTTCGGCCATGAAAAAGGAGGTCTCGCGCTCGATGTCCGGAAAGATGAAATCAGACAGGTACATCATGAGGGGAAACCTCCTTGCAATTCAAAAAATGGTTCAGTCGTTCGCGGCCAGCGCGCCCTCGACGATCTTTTTGCCGCTGGAAGCGCCGATGCGGGTCGCGCCCGCGTCGATCAGCGCCTTGGCGCTCTCGTAGTCGCGCACGCCGCCGGAGGCCTTCACGCCCATCTCCGGGCCGACGGTCTGGCGCATCAGGGCGATGTCGTGCACGTTCGCGCCGCCGCCCATGAAGCCCGTGCAGGTCTTCACGTAGTCCGCGCCGGCTTCCTTCGCCAGACGGCACGCGCGAACCTTCTCCTCATCCGTCAGAAGGAAGGTCTCGATGATGACCTTGACCAGCTTTCCGCCGCCCGCCTTCACGACGGCGGCAATGTCGTTTTTCACGTATTCGTCGTCGCCGGCCTTCAGACGGCCGACGTTGATGACCATGTCCAGCTCTTCCGCGCCGTATTTCGCGGCCATCGAAGCCTCAAACGCCTTGACCTCGGTCTGGTTCTGGCCGAGCGGGAAACCGATTACGGTGCAAACCTTGACGGAAGAGCCGGCGAGCAGCTTCGCGGCCAGCGGCACATAGCCGGGATTGACGCATACGGAGGCGAAGCCGTATTCAATGGACTCCTTGCACAGCTTCTCGATCATCTCCGGCGTGGCGTCGGATTTCAGAAGCGTATTGTCGATGTAGGTCTGTATGTTTTTCATGAAAATCCTCCTTTTAACGCACGCGATTTGCAAAAGGCGCGCTTATGTGATATTATAACGGAAAAGGCACCCGCTGGCAAGCGGTATTTGTGATTTGAAAGGGGAGAAACGGATGAAGCGAACGGTTATGGTGTTCCTCGTGGTTCTGCTGGCGCTGAGCATGGCGGCCGCGCACGCGGAGGACGCGGAGGCGAAGCCGGATGGAACGGTGTATGACGCATATCAGGCGGTAATGGACGAAAGCGCGATGGAGGGCTGGCGCGCGGTCAGCTATATCGAGCCCTCGGGGCTGCTTCTGAGCGCGTACACGGAGACGGCGGAGATTACGGTCGATTTGCTCGAGCGCAGGGAAGGCGGCTCCTATCGCGCGATACTGGAGGAGCAGCTGAACGGCGTTACGCGCTATGGGCGCGTGACGGCTTCCTTCGGCCCGGACGAATGGACGGGCAGCCCATGGGGAGATGGCACGGGCGCGCACATCCGGTATCGCTATATGTTTCTGAAGGGCGCCAATACCGACGACGAGTACACGACGGATGTATACATTGCGCCGCTGAACGACCGGTACGACTGCAAGGTGACGCTGAACAGCTGGGGAGCCGACGCGGAGGGCGCCGTCCGGGATTTCGAAGCGCGGATGCTGCCGGGGCTGAAGCTTGTGAAAAGGAAGATTTCCACGCAGTTCATGGCGTATCTGAAGGACGCCTATGAGCGCGACGGGCGAACCTATGTCGTGCTGGATTTCTGCTCGGTGGAATACGATCCGTCGATCTACACGATTTACACCGCCAACGACGTGCCGGAGGACTGCGAATACGCGGTGAGCGCCGATGCGCTCGTGTGGATGCCCGACCCCGATCGCCCGGTGTATGAGGCCGAGCAGGTTTCGGTCGACGCGCAGACGATGAAATCGCTGATTGACCGGTATTATCAGAGGAACGACGTCGAGGGCATTTACAACGTGCTGTTTGACGAAAACAATGAAATTATCTGGATGCTGCATTATAATGCATACTGACGCATTGATTTTTCACAATTCATCGTGTAAAATCAGAATGGCATTGTAACCGTTCAGGGTTTGGAGGAATTCGGTTGGCTATCACTTCGGAAAAGAGAATCCGCAATTTCTGCATCATTGCGCACATCGATCACGGAAAGTCCACGCTGGCGGATCGCCTGCTGGAAAAGACCGGGGTGATGGCGCTTCGCGATATGACCGATCAGGTGCTGGACAGCATGGAGCTCGAGCGCGAGCGCGGCATTACCATCAAGTCGAAGGCCGTCCGACTTCCATATAAGGGAGAGGACGGGCAGATGTACGAGCTGAACCTGATCGACACGCCCGGCCACGTGGACTTTACCTACGAGGTATCCCGCGCGCTGGCGGCGTGCGAGGGCGCGATTCTGGTTGTGGACGCGACGCAGGGCATCGAGGCGCAGACGCTGGCAAACGTGTATCTGGCGCTGGATCACGACCTGGAGATCCTGCCGGTCATCAACAAGATCGACCTGCCCAGCGCGCAGCCGGAGGTTGTGAAAAAGGAGATCGAGGACGAAATCGGATTGGACACCGAAAACTGTCCGCTGATCAGCGCGAAGATGGGCATCGGCATTGAGGACGTGCTGAAGGACATCGTCGCGCGCGTGCCCGCGCCGGAGGGCGACCCGGACGCGCCGCTGCAGGCGCTGATTTTTGACAGCTATTACGACAACTACCGCGGCGCGATTTCCAGCGTGCGCGTGAAGCAGGGGCGCGTGAAGGTCGGCGACCGCATCCGCATGATGGCGGGCAAGTGCGAGTTCGACGTGACCGAGGTGGGCGCGTTCACGCCGACCGGCTATCTTCCCACGGACGAGCTGTCCGCGGGCGACGTGGGCTACATTGCCGCGTCGATCAAGGACATTGCCGATATTCACGTGGGCGACACGATCACGCTGGCGCAGAATCCCGCGGAGAAGCCGCTGCCCGGCTACAAGCCCGTGCAGCCGATGGTGTTCTGCGGCATTTACCCGGCCGACGGCGCGGAGTATGAAACGCTGAAGGACGCGCTGGAGCGCCTGCGCCTGAACGACGCGTCGCTGTCGTTCGACCCGGAGACCTCCGTCGCGCTGGGCTACGGCTTCCGCTGCGGCTTCTTAGGACTGCTTCATATGGAAATTATTCAGGAGCGCCTGGAACGCGAGTTCGACCTCGATCTCGTGACGACCGCGCCGTCCGTCGTGTATCATGTGAACAAAACCGACGGTACGCAGGTTTCCATCGACAACCCCACAAACCTGCCGCCGATTACCGAGATCGCCTCGATGGAGGAGCCGTACGTGGACGCGCACGTGATTTCCCCGGCGGACTATGTGGGCGCGATCATGGATCTGTGCCAGGAAAAGCGCGGCACGTTCCGCGACATGAAGTATATCGACGGCGGCCGCGTGTCGCTTTCGTATGACCTGCCGCTGAACGAGGTGATTTACGACTTCTTCGACACGTTGAAGTCCCGTACGCGCGGCTACGCGTCGTTCGATTACGAGCTGAAGGGCTATGTGGAGAGCGACCTTGTGAAGCTGGATATTCTGCTCAACGGCGAAGCCTGCGACGCGCTGTCGATTATCGTGCATCGCGACCGCGCCTATGCCCGCGGCCGCTCCATCGCCGAGAAGCTGCGCGACGCGATCCCGCGTCAGCTGTTTGAAATTCCGATTCAGGCGTGCATCGGCGGAAAGATCATCGCCCGCGAAACGGTGAAGGCGCTGCGCAAGGACGTGCTCGCCAAGTGCTACGGCGGCGACATCACGCGCAAGAAGAAGCTTCTGGAGAAGCAGAAGGAAGGCAAGAAGCGCATGCGTCAGGTGGGTACGGTGGAGGTGCCCAGCGAGGCGTTTATGGCGGTTCTCAAGATGGACTGATATGATTGCTTCCGTATATATCCACATTCCGTACTGCGTCCGCAAGTGCGCGTATTGCGATTTTGAATCGTATGCCGGAAGGCTTGCGGACGCGGACGAATATGTCGCGCGCGTGCTTCAGGAGATGGAGCGTGCGCGCGGGGAATACGGAAATCTGGGCGTGCCCACGCTGTACATCGGCGGGGGGACGCCTTCTTTGCTGTCGCCCGATCAGCTTTCGCGGCTGCTGGACGGCGCGGCGCGCTTTTTTTCGCTGGACGCGAACGCGGAAATCAGCATGGAAGCGAACCCCGGCACGGTGGACGCGGCGAAGCTGCGCGCGTTCAGAAGCGCGGGCGTGAATCGCATTTCTTTCGGCGCGCAGGCGAGCCAGACGGGGCTTCTCGCGCTGCTTGGCCGCGTGCACACGTGGCCGGAGGCCGTGCTGGCGGTGGACGACGCGTTTGAAGCCGGAATTTCGAACATCAACCTCGATCTCATGTACGCGCTGCCCGGCCAGACGGCGGAGGATTTCGCGGAGACGCTGGACGCGGCGCTTTCGCTGCCGGCCAGCCATCTTTCCTGCTACAGCCTGATTTTAGAGGAAGGAACGCCCCTGACCCGACGCGTGGAGGCGGGGACGCTGCCCGAGCCGCGCGACGAGGACAGCGTGCACATGCAGCGCCTTGCGCTTGAGAAGACGCGCGCCGCCGGTATGGAGCGCTACGAAATTTCCAATTACGCGCGGCCGGGCCTTGAGTGCCGGCACAATCTCGTGTACTGGGAGCGCGGAAACTACATCGGCTTCGGCTGCGCCGCGCACTCGATGATGAACGACGAGCGGTTCTTCAACCCCGATTACCGCGCGTATCTCTCCGGCGCGCCGCAGAGCGAGCGGGAGCCAGTGCGCGGCACAGAGAAAATGGAAGAAACGCTGCTGCTCGGCCTGCGCATGACGAAGGGAATTTCGCTGGCGGCGTTTGAGCGCGCATATGGAAAAGCCTGCGCGGACGCGCTGCGAAGGGAAATTCGTCCATTGGCAGACGGTGGGCTCGCACGCCTGGCGGACGGTCGATTTGCCCTGACGGCGGAGGGAATGGACGTGCAAAACGCAGTGGTCGTGCGGCTTGTGACGGCGCTGGAACGGTGAAAACCGCGCAATTTTGCGGCTTTTCCAGAATTAACATGTATTTTACTTGCGAGGTATTGACAAACTACCCTCCCGAGTGCTAATCTTACGCACAGTGATTAGCACTCGAACACATTGAGTGCTAACGACTGGAGGAGGTGAGAGCATGACGTTGGATGAACGAAAGTTCAAGATCCTGCAGGCGATCGTTGATGACTACATCATGACCGCCATGCCCGTCGGCTCGCGCACCATCTCCCGCAAATCGGGAGTGGGGTTTTCCCCCGCGACGATTCGCAATGAGATGTCCGATTTGGAGGAGCTCGGCTATCTGGCGCAGCCGCATACGTCCGCCGGACGAATTCCTTCCAATAAGGCGTACCGCCTGTATGTAGACCATCTGGTTCAGATGAACGGCATCTCGGAAAACGAGAAGACGCGCATCAACCAATACATGCAGGATCGCTCCAGGCAGATCGAAGAGATGATCCGCGGCGCGGCGAACGTGCTTTCGGACGCGACGCAGTACACCTCGGTGATCGTGGCCCCGCAGATCCAGACGCTGAAGATCAGGCGCGTGCAGCTTGTGCCGGTAACCGACCAGACGGCGCTGATGATCGTGGTTACTTCGGCGGGCATTGTGAAGGACGCGGTGATCCGCGTGCCGGAGGGCATCACCTCCGAGCACCTGTACCGCATCTCCGAAATGCTTACCGGGCAGCTGGCGGATCACACGCTCAGCGAGGTACGGCAAATCTTCGCACAGCTGTTCCGCGACCTTTCCACGCACCGTCGTCTGCTCGGCGGCGTGATGAAGGCGATGGAGGATAAGCTCATTGAGGATGCGCCGGAGGACGTGGTCGTCGGCGGGCCGACGAAGATGCTGAACTACCCGGAATACAGCGACGTGGAGAAGGCAAAGAACTTCCTTACCATCTTCGAGTCAAAGGACCGGCTGGCGCAGATCATGAAGCATTCCGGCGGCATGGAGGTGACCATCCGGATCGGTCCGGAAAATGAAATCGAGGAACTGAAGGACTGCTCGCTTGTCACGGCGACGTACCGCGTGGGCAACCACGGAACGGGCACGCTGGGCATCATCGGGCCGACGCGAATGAATTATCAGCGCGTGGTCACGGTGATGGACTACATGGGACAGGTGATCAGCAGGCTTCTGTCGGGAGACATAGACGAGAAATGAAGAAGCGTATCAAGAAAAAGGGGAAGAAAGTCATGAACAACCACGAGCCCAACACGGAAAACGGGCAGACGGTTTCCGAAGAGCAGCAGGCGCCGGAAGCGGCGCAGGCCGCGGAGGAAACGTCCGGAGCGCAGACCGCGGAGACGGAAACGCCGACGCAGGAGGAATGGGTCGCGGCGCTGGAAAAGACCGTGAAGGAAAGGGATTCCTACAAGGATTCCTGGATGCGGTCGCAGGCCGAGTTCCAGAACTTCAAGCGGCGCAACGCCACCGTGCGCACCGACGCGTACGACGAGGGCGCGAGGGAAACGATCTTCGCGATGCTGCCGGTGATCGATAATCTGGAGCTGGCAATCCGCCACGCCGAGCAGCAGGGCGAGGAAGGCGCGATGGTCGAGGGCGTGAAGATGACGCTCAAGATCATGCTGGACACGCTGGGAAAGATGGGACTGGAAGAGGTTCCCGCCCTTGGCGAGACGTTCGACCCGGAGCTTCACAACGCGGTCATGCGCGTGGATGGCGGCGAGGCGGACAAGATCGTCGAGGTATTCCAGAAGGGCTACAAAGTAAAGGATAAGATGATTCGCTACGCGATGGTCAAGGTATCATCCGGAGAAGAAGCATAAAACCGCAAACACACACACTCAACTATCAGGAGGATGAATATTATGTCTAAGATTATCGGTATTGACCTTGGTACTACCAATTCCTGCGTCGCTGTTATGGAAGGCGGCGAACCCACGGTTATCGCGAACGCGGAAGGCTCCCGCACCACTCCGTCCGTCGTGGCCTTTGCCAAGAACGGTGAGCGTCTCGTCGGTCAGGTCGCAAAGCGTCAGGCCGTCACCAACCCGGAGCGTACCGTGATTTCCATCAAGCGCGAAATGGGCAGCGATTACAAGGTGCACATCGACGGCAAGGACTACACGCCCCCGGAGATCAGCGCCATGATTCTTCAGAAACTGAAGACGGACGCCGAGGCGTATCTGGGTCAGCCTGTGACCGAAGCGGTCATCACCGTGCCCGCGTACTTCTCCGACGCGCAGCGTCAGGCCACAAAGGACGCCGGCCGCATCGCCGGTCTGGACGTCAAGCGCATCATCAACGAGCCGACCGCCGCGGCTCTGGCCTACGGCCTTGACAAGGGCGAGGTTCACAAGATTCTGGTGTACGACCTGGGCGGCGGCACGTTCGACGTTTCGCTGATGGAAGTCGGCGACGGCGTGTTCGAGGTTCTGGCGACCGCCGGCAACAACCGTCTGGGCGGCGACGACTTCGATAACCGCATTATCGACTACGTCGCGGGCGAATTCAAGAAGGAAAACGGCATCGACCTGCTGGCCGACCGTCAGGCGCATCAGCGTCTGAAGGAAGCCGCCGAGCGCGCGAAGATCGAGCTCTCCGGCAACCTGACCGCCAACATCAACCTGCCGTTCATCACCGCGGACGCCACGGGCCCCAAGCATCTGGACATGACCCTGACCCGCGCGAAGTTCAACGAGCTGACCAGCGATCTGGTTGAGAAGACCATCACGCCTCTGAATCAGGCGCTGTCCGACGCGGGTCTGAAGGCCTCCGACATCGACAAGGTTATCCTGGTCGGCGGTTCCACCCGTATCCCCGCCGTGCAGGAAGCTGTGCAGCGCGTGACCGGCAAGGAGCCCTTCAAGGGCATCAACCCCGATGAGTGCGTGGCCGTGGGCGCCGCCATTCAGGGCGGTGTTCTGGGCGGCGACGTGAAGGACGTTCTGCTGCTCGACGTAACGCCTCTGTCCTTGGGCATTGAGACGCTGGGCGGCGTGTTCACCCGCCTGATCGACCGCAACTCCACCATCCCGACGAAGAAGTCTCAGGTGTTCTCCACCGCTTCCGACGGCCAGCGCAGCGTGGATGTCCACGTGCTGCAGGGCGAGCGCGAGATGGCGGCGTACAACAAGACGCTGGGTCGCTTCCAGCTGGACGGCATTGCGCCCGCTCCCAGAGGCGTACCGCAGATTGAGGTTACCTTCGATATCGATGCGAACGGCATCGTGCACGTATCCGCCAAGGATCTGGGCACCGGCCACGAGCAGAAGATCACCATCACCTCTTCCAGCAACATGTCCGAGGAAGACATCAAGCGCGCCATGGACGAGGCCGAGCGCTACGCCGCCGAGGACAAGAAGCGCAAGGAAGAAGTCGAGACCGTCAACCAGGCCGACAACCTGATCTATCAGACGGAGAAGACCATGAAGGACATGGAAGGCAAGCTCGATCCCGCCGACAAGAGCACGCTCGAAACCGAGCTGGCCGAGTTCAAGAAGGTTCGCGAGAGCAACAACGCGGATGAGATCAAGGCCGCGATGGAGAAGTTCACGCAGAAGTCCTACGAGATCTTCGGCAAGGTCTACCAGCAGGCTGGCTCGCAGGGCGGCGAGCAGGGTGGCCCGGAAGCCGGCCCGCAGGGCGGCGTGCATGACGACGGCACCGTCGAGAGCAACTTCACTGACAACTGATAAACGACGCGAATCGCGTAACCAGCCGCAACGCGAAGGCCGGGTCTCCCGGCTTTCGCGATTGCTGGCGTATATGAAGAGGTGTAGAACTTGGCAAAACGGGATTATTATGAGGTGCTTGGCATCGACCGCGGCGCGGACGACGCAGCGATCAAAAAAGCCTATCGCGCGATGGCCAAGAAATACCATCCCGATGTAAACCCCGGCGACAAGGAAGCCGAGGAAAAATTCAAAGACGTAAACGAGGCCTACTCGGTCTTGTCCGATCCCCAGAAGCGCGCCCGTTACGACCAGTTCGGCCATGAGGATCCCGCCGCGGGCGGCGGACAGGGCGGCGCGGGCTTCGGCGGTTTCAGCGGCTTTGAGGGCTTCAGCGGCTTTGGCGGCTTCGACGATCTGTTCAACATGTTCACCGGCGGCTCGACCGGCAGCACCCGCCGCAACGGTCCCGTGCAGGGCGATGATATTCGCATGAACATCACGCTCACCTTTGAGGAGGCCGCGAAGGGCTGCGCGAAGGAAATCAACCTGTCGCGCACGGAAACCTGCGAGGAATGCAAGGGTACCGGCGCAAAGCCTGGAACCAAGCCGCAGACCTGTACGCGCTGCCACGGCACCGGTGTGGAAACCGTGATTGCAAACACCGCGTTCGGCCGCGTGCAGAACCGCCGCGCCTGCTCGGCCTGTAACGGCCGGGGTGTGACGATCTCCGATCCCTGCCCGAAGTGTCAGGGCCGCGGCAAAATCCGCACGAATCGCCGCCGCAGCGTGAATATTCCCGCCGGCGTCGACGAAGGGCAGATTATCACCATTTATAATCAGGGCAACGCGGGCGACAACGGCGGCCCGGCGGGCGATCTGCAGCTGTTTGTGACGATCAAGCCGCACAAGCTGTTCTCCCGGGACGGCGCAGACCTGTATATCGAGGTGCCGATTTCGTTCACGCAGGCGGCGCTGGGCGCGGAAATCGACGTGCCGACGCTGGATAAGCCGCTCAAGTATACCGTGCCGGAGGGAACTCAGCCCGGAACGCAGTTCAAGGTGAAGGGCATGGGCATTCCGTACGTGCGCTCGAGCAATAAGGGCGATCTTTACATCACCATTCGCGTGGAGGTGCCCAAGAGGCTGACCGAGAAGCAGAAGGAAATTCTGCGCATCTTCGACGAAAGCACCACGGGCAAGGAATACGAGCAGAAGCGCTCCTTCCTGAGCAGGGTAAAGGAAGCCTTCGGCGGCTGATCAAAGCGGAGAGGAAGAACGCCACATGGATTGGATGAAGCTGACCGTGCTCACGACGACCATCGCGTCCGACATCGTGTCGCAGACGCTGATTGACGCCGGAAGCGCCGGTACCGTGATCGAGGATAAAAACGACGTAAAGCTCAACCAGCGTCCCGAGGGACAGTGGGACATTATCGACGAGGAAATCGCCCGCCGAATCGGCGACGACGTGAAGGTGACGGGCTTCTACCCGCTGGACGAGCGCGCCAGCGACACCGCCGCGCATGTGCGCGAGAAGCTCTCGAAGCTCTCTGAGCTGGCCCCGGGCGTGGAGCTCGGCAAGCTGACGGTCACCATGTCCACCATCGACGACGAGGACTGGGCGGAAAACTGGAAGAAATCCTACAAGCCGTTCCGGCTCGGCAAGCACATCGTGATTCGCCCCGGCTGGGAGGAGTATTCGCCCGAGCCGGACGACAAGATCATCACCATCGATCCCGGCATGGCGTTCGGAACCGGAACGCATGAGACCACCGGCATGTGCGTTTCGCTGGTGGAGGAAATCGTGAAGCCGGGCATGACGGTGATCGACGTGGGCACCGGCACCGGCATTCTGGCCATTGCCGCCGCGCACATGGGTGCGAAGCACGTGCTGGCCAGCGACATTGATCCGATGGCCGTGCGCGTGGCGAAGGAAAATGTGGAAATCAACGGCTTCTCGAATGTGATTACCTGCAAGGCGGGCAATCTGCTCGAGGTGGTGGACGAACCCGCGGACGTGGTAATCGCCAACATCATTGCCGACGTGATCATCATGATTGCGGCGGACGTGCGCAAGGTCGTCAAGCCCGGCGGAACGTTCATCTGCTCCGGCATTGCCCGCGAGCGCGAGGACGACGCGATTCAGGCGCTGAAGGCGGCGGGGTACCCGTCGCTGGATATTCGCCATCAGGGCGAATGGACGGCCATTGCCTGCCGGAGGGATTGACGGATGCACCGTTTTCATATTGACGGCACGCAGATTATGGAAAAGCGTGCGCTGCTTTCAAAAGAGGAAGCGGCGCACGCGTTGCGCGTTTTACGGCTGAAGGACGGAAGTCCGATTGAAGCGCTGGACGGACATGACGCGTGGAAGGCCGTTCTGCGCGTGACGGATGACGGCGCGTACGCGGAGCTTCTGGAAAAGATGACGAGCACGGAAGCGCCGGTCGACGTGGCGCTGTTCATGGGCATTCCCAAGGGCGAAAAGCTGGAGCTGATCGCGCAGAAGCTGACGGAGCTGGGCGCAACCCGGGTGGTGCCCGTGCGCATGGGGCGCTGCGTCGCGAAGATCGAGACGAAAGATGCGGAGAAGAAGCTCACGCGCCTGCGCAAAATCGCTTCGGAAGCGATGAAGCAGTGCGGCCGCACCGAGGAAATGGCCATTGACGAGCCGGTTTCCGTGGCGGAAGCCGCAAAACGGATTTCCGATTATGAACTCGGCCTGATGCTGTGGGAGGAAGCGCGCGGATACCGGCTGACGGACGCGCACGCCGAAACGCCCGACGCGCGATCGATCGCCTATATTGTCGGCCCGGAGGGCGGCATCAGCGCCCGCGAAGCCGAAGTTTTTACGGGCGCGGGGGCGAAGAGCGTCACGCTCGGCCCGCGCATCCTGCGCGCGGAAACCGCCGCTGTGGCGGGCTGCGCGGTGATCATGAACCTGTGGGGAGATTTGTAAACCATGCCTACCATTGCCGTACATACGCTAGGCTGCAAGGTAAACCAATACGACAGCGAGGCTATGCTGGAATCGTTTGAAAAGGCCGGATACGAGAGCGTTCCGTTTGATCAGGACGCGGACGTCTATCTGGTCAACACCTGCACGGTGACCGGCACGGGCGATCAGAAGTCGCTCAAGCTGATTCGCCGCCTGAACCGCGAGCATCCGGACGCGGGCATTGTCGTGGCCGGCTGTCTGGCGCAGAGGGACGCGGAGAAGGTCGCGCTGCCGGGCGTGAAGCTGATCGTCGGCGTGCAGCGGCGCAGCGAGGTTGTGGCGCTGTATCAGGAGGCCGTGCGCCGGGGAGCGTTGATCGACGCGACCGCTCCGCTGAAGGACGCGCCGTTTGAGACGCTGTTCGTCTCCCGTCACGAGGGCAAAACGCGCGCCACGATGAAAATTCAGGAGGGCTGCGACCGCTACTGCGCCTATTGCGTGATTCCCTATGTGCGCGGGCCGGTGCGCTCCATGCCGCTGGAAGCGCTTCGCGCGGAGGCGCGCAGGCTGGCGGTGAGCGGCTATCGCGAAATCGTGCTGACGGGCATTCATCTGGCTTCCTATGGGCGCGGAATGGACGAGACGCTTCTGGACGCGATTCGCGCCGTGCAGGAAACGCCGGGCGTGATGCGCATCCGTCTGGGTTCGCTGGAGCCGAAGGTGGTCACGGAGGAATTTGCCCGCGAGCTGAGCGGGTTTGACAAGCTGTGCCCGCAGTTCCATCTTTCGCTGCAAAGCGGTTCGGACGGCGTTCTGAAGCGCATGCACCGGCGCTACACGGCGGACGAATACCGGCAGGCGGCGGACACGCTGCGCGCGTATTTTGAGAACCCTGCCATCACGACCGACGTCATCGCCGGTTTCCCCGGAGAGACGGACGAGGAGCACGCGGAGACGGAGGCATTTCTGCGGAAGATCGGCTTTGCGCGCATTCATGTGTTCCCGTATTCCCGTCGGTCGGGCACCGTGGCGGACAGGCTTCCCGGGCAGGTTCCGGAGGAAGTGAAAAAAATCCGCGCGAATAAACTGATTGAAATCGGGAACCAACTGGAAATCGCATACGTCCAATCACTGAAGGGCGCGGAGAAAGAGGTTCTTTTTGAAACCGCGTCTCCCGACGGGGGAGCCGAGGGGTATACCCGGGAGTATGTGCGCGTGCGTGCAGACGCGCGTCCGGGCGAGATTCGCCGGGTGCGCATTGGGGAAACGCAGGGCACGCTTGCCGTCGGCACGATTCTCAGCGAAGAGCGGAGGTGAGATACAATGGACAGTTGCCTTTTCTGCAAGATTATTGCGGGACAGATTCCGTCTGACAAGGTGTACGAGGACGATCGGTGCTACGCGTTCCGGGATATCAATCCGCAGGCGCCCGTACATATCCTGATCGTCCCGAAAACGCATGTGGCGGACGTCGCCGAGTGCACGGAAAAGGACAGCGCGCTGGCCGGTCACGTTCTGAAGGTGGCCTCCGAGCTCGCGAAGCGCGAGGGACTGACAAACGGCTTCCGTCTGGTGACGAACGCCGGAGCCGACGCCTGCCAGTCGGTGAAGCATTTTCATGTGCACCTGCTGGGCGGCCGGAAAATGTCTGAAAAAATGGATTAGTTTCCGAAAAAGTCACACAAACGCGCTGAAGTCACCAAAATATAATGGAGGCTACTGCTTGACGGTAGCATGGATTTACGGTATAATAGTCTCTGTAGCGCACCCCATGCTACATTGGCAATGAGTGCCAGCAATCGCGAGGGGAGGGAAAACAATGTCTGAAGTCCGTATTCGGGATAATGAGTCTCTCGAAAGCGCGCTGAGAAGATTCAAGCGCATGACCGCTCGTTCCGGCATCCTTGCCGAAGCCAGAAAAAGAGAGCATTACGAAAAGCCCAGTGTGAAGCGTAAGAAGAAGGCGGAAGCCGCTCGTAAACGCAAGTATTAATCACATGTCGGCCCCTTTGTTTGACAAAGGGGCCCTTTGGTGTTTCACAGAAGAAGACGTTCGAAAAGAAATACATACCGGAGTGGGAAGCGTGACCTATGCCTTGCTTCTTTGGCCGTATGCGAACGCGCGCTACGAAGCGGCGGTGCGCGAGCCGGCCGTGGCGGAACTTGAACTGATCCTTGCTTCCGTGGGCATTCCAGAAAAATGCGAATATCGGGAGCTTTCCGGCGCGGGAGCGCTGGTGTTTTCTTCGGAAAACGCGTCGCTTTCGGAAACGGAAATTCAGCGCGTCTGGACGCATTCGCTTGCGTACTGGTTTGGAATTCTTCAGAAGGACGGAAGCTTTCTGCCGCTGTCGGGCGCGAAACCGGCTCGAATCGGCGCGGATCTGCCGTTTGTTCAGAAATACAAGGGAAAAACGAATGAACGCTTTACGCAGCAGCTGATCAATCTGGCGCTGTATTCCTCGAAATTTGAAAAGGAAGAACGGCTTCAGCTGCTGGATCCCATGTGCGGACGCGGCACGACGCTGTTTCAGGCGCTGAACCGCGGCTGGAACGCCGTGGGGCTGGACGTCGATAAAAAAGCGATTCATGATCTGCTGGATTATTACGAGAAATACCTTCAGTATCATCGTCTGAAGCACGAAAAAAAACAGATGTCGGCCACGGTGAAGGGGCATAAAGCCGTGCCTTTCCGCACGGTGACGAGCGAAAGCACCGTGCTGCGTGTGGGCGAGGCCGATGCGGCCATTGCCGGAGCGGCGGTTGGACGGGAGAGCCAGCATTTGATTGTGTGTGATCTTCCGTACGGCGTGCAGCATGCGCCGGGCGGCGAGGGCGGCGCGAGGCAGAGCTTTGAGACGCTGCTTTCCCGCACGATTCCCTCGTGGCACGAGGCGCTGAAGATGGGCGGAGCGGCGGCGGTTGCGTATAACGTCAACACGCTGAGGACGGAAAGTGTTCGCGCGATCATGGAGGCCTGCGGCCTGAAGCCGATGCGCGGCGGAATATACGACCGGCTGGAGCACTGGGTGGAACAGGCGGTGACGCGGGATGTGACCGTCGCGGTGAAGGCCTGATGCCGTCATATGAAGGAACAGATTTGCTTATATTGATTGGAACCCGAATCCCTTGAGAGTGGGAGGTTGAGAAATTGGATTATCGTACGCTGTACGCGAAAACGGTGGCGGCGCTTCGTCTGTTAGCCAAGCAGAACGGCGTGAAGCTGCCCGCCGGCGCGAGTAAGATGACCATCGTACAACGGATTTTGGAGAAGGAACATGGGTACGCGGAGGCCGCGGTTGACCAGCTTATTCAGGAGGAAACGGCAGGAGCGGAGGAACCGCGCGCCAGAGAGCCTGAAAAAGAAGAAACAAAGGCTGAACCTGTCTCCAAATTACAGGATACCGAAAAATCAGAAAATATAGAAAATTCAAAAGCTGTCTTAAAAATGGAGAAGCCGCCGGTTTCAGAGGAAGCGGTTTCGGAAAATATACCCGTTATTGAGAAAAAAGAAGAAAATCCAGTGCCTGAAAAAATGGAAGAAGCGCCGGTGAAGCGCCCCAGAGGCAGACCGCGCAAGACGGACGCGCAGCGCGCGGCGGAAGCTGAGGCCAAGCGCGTGCGCACGGAAGCGTCATCAAATCCGGAAGAGAAGAAAATTGATAAAACGGAAAACGCCGCTGCGGAAAAAACGCCGCGTTCGGCCGGCGGTCGGCGTGGCCCGGGCAGAAAAAAGAACGTTGAAGCACCGATAGAAAATACGAATGCTTCTCTTGAAAAGAGCGCGTCGACGGAGCCGGAGACGACTTCTGTATCGGAAGAAGCGAAAAAAGCCGTTTCAGAGCCGACAGAAAAATCCAAGAGCGCGGAGTCTGTGCGCATCGACGCGCCGGAAAAGACGGAGTCGGTCGACGTATCAGAGAAAACGGAAAAGGCGGCTTCAGAAACGGGCAGCGCGCCGGAGGTGACGGAGAAAGCGACTGTGCAGCCGGAGAATGGTTCGGACGCGTCGAAGTCTGCGGCCGGCACGTCGGAAGAAAAAGCGAACGCGGGCAAAGAAGAGCCGCGTGCGGCTTCTGCTTCGCAGACGGACTATAGACCTCGTTTCCAGCCGCGGTATACGAATTATCAGAACGGGCAATATTCGAACAATTCGTACCAGAACGGGCAGCATCAAAATAATCCATATCAAAATGGCCAGTACCAGAACGGCACGTATCAGCCGCGCACGTACGCGCGGCCGGCTGGGAGTGCGGACGGTCAGGCGACTGTGCGGAACGGGTATTTGCGTCCGCAGGGAGACGCGCAGCGTCCTCAATATGTGCGTCCCGCGCAGGATGGACAGGCGCAGCAGGGTCGCCCGATTGTCGCGCGCAGCGAAAACGCGCAGACGATTTCGACGAGAGGGGTATACACCCGCAGCACGGGCACGATGCCGAATCGGCCGTTTGTGAACCGGGAGAACGCGCCGTCCGAGCGTCGGCCGGTGACGGGAACGGACGCGGCGGCACAGACGGAAACGGCGACGCCGTCCGCGGAGACGACCGCGCCCAGAGACGCGGCGGCGGAAAGCGCGCCGACGTTCCGCCCGGCGATGAACGAGAATGCGAACGTAAATTACGCGCAGAGCACGGATTTCGCCGACGGCGCGGGCGTTCTGGAAATTCATCCGGATGGGTATGGCTTCCTTCGCGCCGAAAACTACCTGCCGGGCACGAACGACGTGTACGTGTCGATCACGCAGATTCGCCGGTTCGGCCTGCGCGTGGGCGATTACGTGGAGGGCAAGACGCGCCCGCAGCGCGAGGGCGATCGCTATGTGGCGATGATTTACATCAGCGCCATCAATGGCCGTCCGCCGGAGGAATCCTATCGGAGACCCCGGTTTGAAGACCTCACGCCCATCTATCCCGACACGCGCATCCGTCTGGAGCAGCCGTCGGGCGTCAACGATCTGGCACTGCGAGCGATTGATTTGATTGCGCCCATCGGAAAGGGGCAGCGCGGACTGATCGTGTCTCCGCCGAAGGCGGGCAAGACGGTGCTTCTCAAAAAGATTGCCAACGCCATCACGGAGAACAATCCCGAGATGCACCTGATCGTGCTTCTGATCGACGAGCGTCCGGAGGAAGTGACCGACCTCAAGCGTTCCATCAAGGGCGAGGTTGTGTATTCCACCTTCGACGAGATGCCGGAAAACCACACGCGGCTGAGCGAAATGACGCTGGAGCGCGCGCAGCGGCTGGTGGAAATGGGCAAGGACGTGGTGATTCTGCTGGATTCGATCACGAGACTGGCGCGCGCGTACAACCTTGTGATTCCGCCGACCGGACGTTCGCTGTCCGGCGGTCTGGATCCGGGCGCGCTGTATAAGCCTAAGCGCTTCTTCGGCGCGGCGCGTAACATCGAAAACGGCGGCAGCCTGACGATCATCGCCACGGCGCTGGTGGAAACGGGCAGCCGCATGGACGACATCATCTACGAGGAGTTCAAGGGAACCGGCAACATGGAGCTGCATCTGGACAGAAAGCTGTCCGAGAAGCGCATCTTCCCGGCGATCGACCTGAACAAGTCCGGCACGCGCCGCGACGAGCTGCTCTACACGCCCGAGGAAGCCGAGGGCGCGCTGCAGATGCGCCGCATGCTGTCCTCCGGCGGCAATCAGGACACGACCGAGCAGCTGATCGAGCTGATGGAAAAGACGCGCACGAACGCCGAATTCATTGCCCGCATGAAGGGCTGGGCGGCCATCTGGCAGAAGGAAGGCTACACGCTCGGCGGCCGCTAAGGTTGCATCCGTGTAAAATCGTAAAAAGGCATTGCAGAAACGGGAGCAATGTGATATACTAACAAATGCATGACGACACTGGATGCCGTACGCGCCGAGCGCATGACAATCCGGTTTGTACGGACTGCGAGTCTGTGCATGAGAGGTGAAAACGAATGAAAGAGAAGATCCATCCCAACTACGGCAAGGCGATCGTCCGCTGCGTTTGCGGCGAGACCTTCGAGACCGGTTCCACCAAGAAGGAGCTGCGCGTGGATATCTGCTCCAAGTGCCATCCCTTCTACACCGGAAAGCAGAAGCTGGTTGACAGCGGCGGACGCGTCGATCGTTTCAAGAAGCGCTACGGCATGTAATTGCAGAATCTGCATTGCTGAGCTTTGGCGTGCTCACAGGCTTTCACAGATCGGGCACACGTCCGATCTGTTTTCTTTTTATCGCATTCGGGAAAGGAGAACGCATGAGTACTTTTAAAGAAAGGTTCCACTGGTGGTGGACGGGAGAATACCCGAACGAGCGTCCCTCGGTGGGCGGTCAGGCGGTCATGGAGGGCGTGATGATGCGCGGCACCAAGTGCTCCGCCATCGCCGTGCGCAAGGCGGACGGCACCATCACCTACGTGACCAAGCCGATTAAGAAGCCGGCGGACAAGCATAAATGGATGGGCTGGCCGATTATCCGCGGCATCGTCAATTTCGTGATCATGCTGGTTGACGGCATGAAAACGCTGACGGAATCCGCGGACATGGCCGGCATGGAAGCGGAGGAGCCGACGAAGTTTGAAAAAAAGGTCTCCGAAATCCTGCACGTGAAGCCAAACGACGTGATGATGGCGTGCGCGGTTATACTGGCGGTGGTGCTGGCAATCGGTCTGTTCTTCGTGCTGCCCATTTCGCTGGAATGGCTGGTGCGCAAGGTGATTCATTCCGAGCTGGTCGTGAACCTGATCGGCGGCGTGATTCGCATCTGCGTGTTTTTGCTGTATGTGTATTTCTGCTCGCGCATGAAGGAAATTCATCGCGTGTTCATGTATCACGGCGCGGAGCACAAGTCGATCTACTGCTATGAGCACGGCGAGGAGCTTACGGTCGAGAACGCGCGCAAATATACCACGCTCCATCCGCGCTGCGGCACGAGCTTTCTGATGATCGTGATGATCATTTCCATCCTGCTGTTCACGCTGTTCAGCGAAATCGCGGGCGGCAGCGTGATCAACGCGAATATTTTCCTTCGCATCCTGTGCAAGCTGGCGCTTCTGCCGCTGGTGGCGGGCGTTTCCTATGAGGTGCTGAAGTGGCTGGGACGCGCGGAGGACACGCCGGTAATCAAGGCGCTGAAGTGGCCGGGTCTGATGACGCAGAAGCTGACCACCGCGGAGCCGGACGACGAAATGCTCGAGGTGGCGCTGGTGGCCCTGAAGGCGTCGCTGGGCTGGGAGAAGCCCCTGCCCGAGAGCTATTATGAAAAGAAGGAAGAAACCGAGGCGACGGAGGCCGAATGACCTTCGGCGAATGGATCGCGGCGGCGCGCGCCGAGCTTGAACGGGCGGGAAATCCCGACGCACAGGTCGACGCGCGCCTGTTGGTATGCGGCCTGTGCGATCTTGCGCCCGGAAGGCTGGCGGGAATCTGCGGGCAGGAAATGCCCGCGGCGCTGCACGCGGAGCTTGAAAGGCGGCTTGACAGGCGGCTGAGCGGCGAGCCGCTTCAGTATATCGAGGGCGCGGCGTATTTCATGGGGCTGAAATTCGCCGTGGATTCGCGCGTGCTGATTCCAAGACAGGACACGGAAACCCTGTGTGAGCAGGCGCTTACGTTCCTGCGCGGGTACACGGGCGCGGAGGTGCTCGATTTATGCACCGGCAGCGGCGCGATTGCCATATCCGTCGCGCGTCTACAGCCGGGTCTGCGCGTGACGGCGACGGATATGAGCTCGGACGCGCTGAGCGTCGCGAGCGAGAACGCGAACCTGAACGGCGTGTACGTTCGCTTTATGCAGGGCGATTTGTTTGAGCCGGTGGCGGGGGAGCGGTTTGACGCGATTCTGTGCAACCCGCCGTACCTGACGGCGGACGATATGGTTCATTTGCAGACCGAGGTGACGTGCGAGCCGCGGATGGCGCTTTTCGGCGGCGAGGACGGTTTGATGTTTTACCGTCGTCTGGCTCATGAGATTTACAGGCATCTGAAGCCCGGCGGATACGCGCTGTTCGAGGTAGGCGACGGACAGGCGGCGGAGGTTTTGCGCCTGATGAGTGAAAACGCCATGTGCGCCGCGAGCGGGACGGTGAAGGATCTGCCCGGCGTGGAGCGCGTGGTATGGATAAGGAGCCGATAGGGACGCATGGAAAACGCGGCATACAGTGAAAAGGATCGAATCGCCCGCCAGATGGAGGCCATCGAGGGGCGATTCGAGGAGCTTTCAATTCGAATTACGCTGCCCGAGGTCATTGCCGATACGGCGCTGTTCCAGAAGCTGATGCGCGAGCACAGCGACATGGAGGAGCTGGCGACGGCGGCGAAGGCCTACGGCAAGCTGCGCCGGCATATTGAGGAAGCGCAGGAAATGGCGGACGGCGACGATCCCGATATGGCGGAAATGGCGCGCGAGGAGCTTACGGAGCTGAACGCCGAGCTGGACAAGGCGACGGCCGAGGCGCGGCTGCTTCTGCTGCCCAGGGATCCGGACGATCGGCGCAACGCCATTATCGAGGTACGCGCGGGCGCGGGCGGCGACGAAGCCGGCCTGTTCGGCGCGGAGCTTGTGCGCATGTACGCGCATTACGCCGCCGCGCGCGGCTGGAAGACCGAGATGATCGAGGGCGGCGAGACGGAGCTGGGCGGCATCAAGGAAGCGATCATGTCCGTGAAGGGCAAGAACGTGTTTGAGCGGCTGAAGTTCGAAAGCGGCGTTCACCGCGTGCAGCGCGTGCCGGTCACGGAGTCCAACGGCAAATTGCAAACGTCCACGGCAACGGTGGCCGTGCTGCCGGAAGCGGAGGACGTGGAGGTCAGCATCGGGCCGAACGATCTGCGCATCGATACCTATCGAGCCTCCGGCGCGGGCGGCCAGCATGTAAACCGCACCGATTCCGCCGTGCGCATCACGCATATTCCCACCGGCCTTGTGGTCACCTCGCAGGATCAGCGCTCGCAGATTCAGAACCGCGAGCGCGCCATGCAGGTGCTGCGCAGCCGTCTGTATGAGATGCAGCGTGAACAGGCGGACAGCGAATACGCCAACCGTCGACGTCTGCAGGTGGGCTCCGGCGACCGTTCGGAGCGCATCCGCACGTACAATTTCCCGCAGGGACGCGTGACTGACCATCGAATCGGGCTCACGCTTTACAAGATTAACGACATTATGAACGGCGATCTGGACGAGCTGATCGACAAGCTCATCCTCGCCGAGCAGACGAAGCTGATGGAGAACGCATGAACACAAGAGTGGTAAAGCCGGACGCGCGGGCACTGGAGGAAGCGGGCGCGCTGATTCGCGCCGGACAGGTGGTCGGGTTTCCGACGGAAACGGTATACGGTCTGGGCGGCAACGCGCTGGACGGGGAAGCGGTAAAGCGCATCTTCGCGGCGAAGGGACGGCCGGGCGACAATCCGCTGATCGTGCACATTTCGGCGCTCGATCAGCTTTCCAAGGTGATCTCCGGCGAAATGCCGGAAAGCGCGCGCAGGCTGGCGGAGGCCTACTGGCCGGGCCCGCTGACGATGATCATGGATAAGGCGGACGGAATTTCGATGGAAGCGACGGCGGGGCTGGACAGCGTCGGCGTGCGGTTTCCGTCGCATCCCGTGGCGCAGGCGTTCATCACGGCCTGCGGCGTGCCGGTTGCCGCGCCCAGCGCGAATCTCTCCGGCAAGCCCAGCCCCACGACGGCGGCGCATGTGCTGGCCGACATGGACGGGCGCGTGCCGATGATCATCGATGGCGGCGCGTGCGACGTGGGTCTGGAATCGACCGTGGTCGACGTGCGCAGTACGCCGGTGCGCGTGCTGCGTCCCGGCGGCGTTACGCCGAGGATGATTGCCGACGTGCTGGGCGAGGTCGAGGTGGACGGCAGCGTGCTGCGTCCGCTGAAGCAGGGCGAAATCGTGCGCTCGCCGGGCATGAAGTATAAGCATTACGCGCCGGACGGCTCGCTGGTGATCGTGAAGGGCAGCGCGGAGAAGGTCGCGCGGGAAATCTGCGCGCTGTACGACGAAAGCGACGGAGAGAAGCGGATTCTGGCGCTGGAAGCGCATATTCCGCTGTACGGAAATCGCCGGGTGTTTTCGCTGGGCGCGGACGCGAAGAGCATGGCCAACCGCCTGTTTGACGCGCTGCGGGAGATGGACGCGGAGCGCGTGAATGCCATCTTCTCGGAAGCCGTGCCCGCGGAGGACATCGGTCTTGCCGTGATGAACCGGCTGGGAAGAGCCGCCGCGTTCCATATTGTGGACGCGGGCGAGGATGAATGAGGAGGGCCGCACATGCTTGAAGCCTACTGGTCGCTGCTTCTGATTCCGGCGGCGATGATGGTTTTGCGTTTTGTGACGCGGAAATACGTGTTCAGCGCGCTGGTCACGCTCGACTGCCTGATCCTTGCGCTGTTTACGAGGACTCCAATGAGCGGCGTGATTGCGCTGGGCTTCGCGTTCTCCATTGTGGGCGATTACCTGCTGGCGCACCAGAAGGGCAATCCCATGCGGTTCGTCGCGGGCGTGGGCGGCTTTTTCCTTGCGCACGTCTGTTTTCTGATCTATGCGGCGCACGCGGCGCGTCCCGGCGTCCTCAGCGCTGTTGTGGCCGCTGCGCTGGTGATCGGCTATTCCGTGTTCCTGTGGAAGGGAATCTATCCGCACGCGAAGGGCGCGCCGCTGCGCGTGGCGCTGGCCATGTACATGCTGATTTCGGCGGCGGTGCTGTCGGTTTCGCTGGGAACGACGCTTACGCTGTTCAAGGTTGGCATTTTTATGATTGTTTTCTCGGATACGCTTATCGGGCTTCACACGTTCATGGGCATACAGCGCGTGCAGAAGTGGATTCTGCCCACGTATTACCTGTGCCACATTCTGATCGCGGCGACGCTGATAAGCCTGATGTAACGGAGGAGGATGGAAGATGGGGAAATACGCAATCGGCATTGACTACGGAACCCTTTCGGCGCGCGCGCTCGTGGCGGAAATCGGCACCGGCCGCGAGGTCGGCGAGGCGGTGTATGAATACGAGCACGGCGTGATGGACGAGAGACTTCCCGACGGCACGCGCCTGAAGCCGGACTGGGCGCTTCAGCATCCGGATGACTATCTGAAGGCGCTGGAAACCGCCGTGCCGCAGGCCGTCAAAAACGCGGGCATCGACAAAAACGACGTGGTCGGCATCGGCATCGACTTTACCGCCTGCACCGTGATTCCCATCGACAAGGCGGGCAACCCGATGTGCTGGAAGTATCCGTCCAATCCGCACGCGTACGTGAAGCTGTGGAAGCATCACGCGGCGCAGGATCAGGCGAACCGGCTGAACGCCATTGCCGAGGCTCGCGGAGAGAAATGGCTGAAGCGCTACGGCGGCAAGATCTCCTCCGAGTGGATGTTCCCCAAGCTCTGGCAGATTGCCGAGGAGGATCCGGCACTGTACGCCGAGACCGACCGTTACATGGAGGCCGGCGACTGGGTGATTCTGCGCCTGACGGGCGTGGAAACGCGCAACAGCTGCATGGCCGGTTATAAAGCAATCTGGCACAAGAAGGACGGTTATCCGTCGAAGGAATTCCTGAAGGCCTGTCACCCTCTTCTGGAAAATGTGGTGGAAGAGAAGCTTGGCCCGGTCACGTCCATCGGAAGCAAGGCGGGCGAGCTGACGAAGGAAATGGCGGGAAAGATGGGGCTGAAGCCCGGCATTGCCGTGGCCACGGCGAATGTGGACGCGCATGTTTCCCTGCCGCCGGCGGGGCTGACCCAGAAGGGCTCCATGCTGATGATCATGGGCACGTCCACCTGCCACATCATGCTTTCCGACGAGGAGCGCATCGTGCCCGGCATGTGCGGTGTGGTGGAGGACGGCGTGGTGCCCGGCCTGATGGGGTACGAAGCGGGGCAGAGCTGCGTGGGCGACCATTTCAACTGGTTCGTGGAAAACTGTTTCCCGGAAGCCTACGCGCGCGAAGCCGAAAAACTGCACATGAACGCGCATCAGTACCTGACGATGCTCGCGGAAAAGCAGAAGCCCGGCGAGAGCGGTCTGCTGGCGCTCGACTGGTGGAACGGCAACCGCAGCGTGCTCGTGGACGTAGACCTGACCGGCATGCTGCTCGGCATGACGCTGACGACCAAGCCGGAGGACATCTATCGTGCGCTGATCGAAGCCACGGCTTACGGCACGCGTATGATCATCGATACCTTTGAGGAGAGCGGCGTGGCGATCGAAAGACTGTACGCCTGCGGCGGCATCTCGCAGAAGAATCCGTTCCTCATGCAGGTGTACGCCGACGTGCTCAAGCGCGAGATTCACATTGCCCGTTCCACCCAGACCCCGGCCCTCGGCAGCGCCATGTTCGGCGCGGTGGCGGCCGGAAAGGCGGCGGGCGGGTATGATACGATCGAGGACGCGGCCAAGGAAATGGGCGGCACGCTGCCCACCGTCTATCGCCCGTGCCCGAAGAACAGCGCCATGTATGAGAAGCTGTATGCCGAATATCGCCGCCTGCACGACTATTTCGGTCGCGGCGGCAACGACGTCATGAAGCGCCTGAAGGGAATCCGCAGAGAACAGACGCAGGAATAAACTTCAGGGGGCCGTCCCGACAAGGAACGGCCCCTGAATTCTACAGAGGCTGAACTGGCATGCGTTCCCATTTTCATAGCGCGCTTTTCTTGACAAACGCCGGCCGTGAAGGTATAATAAACCATATTGCGCGGGTATGGCGGAATTGGCAGACGCGAAGGATTTAGGTTCCTTTACCAGCCGGTGTGCAGGTTCAAGTCCTGTTACCCGCATAAGCTTTGCCCACGGTATGATTGAAGCGGATCATACCGTGGGCATTTTCATAGAATCCTCAAAATCGAAAAAGTCTGTTTCCTCTTTCGAGAAAACAGACTCTCCACAGGGGCAGTAAGATTCGAACTCACAACAAAGGTTTTGGAGACCCACGTGTTACCATTACACCATGCCCCTAAACACGAACTTTATTATACACGGATTCTGCGGTTTTGTCAATTCCCTTTTTGACGTTTTTTCAGGAAAATAGAAAAATAGAAGGCGTAGAGAGCAAAAGAAACGTGCCGGTTTTGTAGGAAAACCGGCACGATGGGTTGAGACTATTGAGGTTAGGACCAGTCGCTGAGGGAGTCGGTTTCGTCGTCGGTTGACCAGTCGGCTTCGCCGTCGGTGGCTTCGTCGAGGAAGGACTGGCTCCAGTCTTCCGACCATTCGCCGTCCCAGTCGCCGCCGGAGAAGTCTGAAAAGGTGATTTCTTCGGTCTTTCCGTCGTCATAGGTGATGACGAGCAGGCTTTCGTCCGTCCAGCCGACCGTACCCGAGAAGTCGTCGGGCGGATAGACGAGCTGGGTTGCGAGGGTGTAGAGATCCATCACATACAGAAGGTCGCTGCCCTGATAGGGCACGAAGAGCAGCAGCTTGCTGCCGTCCGGGGAGAGGGAAGCGTCGGTGGGGGAAAGAAGCTCGCCGGAGACGATCTGCCCGACAAACGCGCGGGATGCGTCGGTCGCGTAGCCATAGGCGTCGTACAGGTTTTCCATCGATACGGCTTCGGCGTTCAGGGAGCCGGGCTCGACGACGATGAACGAATCAAAGCCCTGCAGCGCGCCCCAGAATACATTGAACACGCAAAGGGCGGGAACGCTTTCGCCGTTGTTGTCCAGCCACATCAGCACGTGGCCGCTGGAAGTCAGCGGGGAGTATTCCATGCGGTAGGGACGCAGCTCCTTCGTGGCGGCCGGGAAGGGATAGGAATTGGAAACGTAGCTGTCGCCGTCGGCGACGAGGTGAAGGATGTCCGACTTGGCGGTTTCATCCCGGTTCTTGCGGAGAACAAACACATTGCCGTCCGCGTCGGCGCGAATGGACAGGCATTCATATTGATCGTCCAGCTGGGCGATGGTTTTGAAATCGCCGCCCTCGGACAGGATCGTCACGTCGTAACCCGCGGCCGAGCGAATTAAATAGTAGATATTCTGGTCATACGGGCTGACATAGGCGTCAATCGCGCCGGCTTCGATGGCGGCGATTTTTCCGTTTTCCGTAATAGAAGTATCCGCCAGACGCACCTCCGCCGAGGCGCAGGCCGCCAGCAGCGCGAAGCACACAAGAAGCGAAAGCAGCTTTTTCATCATAGTTCTCCCTTCGTATAAAAAGTCTTATACAATGTCAGTATACCATGCAAATGGTTGTCCGTCAAGAAAAATACACGGACAGACACAAAAACGACCAAAAGCCGGCTGACGACTGGAAAAATTGAAAAATTAACATGAGAGAACCGAATCAAAATTTCGTTAAGCGCCCAAAATACGCTGTACAACGCGCGCGGGGCGTGCTATAATATAGATAAGCCCTGTAATGAAAGAACCCTGGTTAGCCGTGTCCCTCCCGGTGGTTACCCCTGCCGATGAAAGGAACGAATCAACAAGGCGATCAATCATCAGACAGAGGCCATCAGTAGAGGAGGATTTATCCATGTACGAAGACAAGACTTTGGTTTGCCGCGAGTGTGGCAACGAGTTCGTGTTCACCGCTTCCGAGCAGCAGTTCTACGCCGACAAGGGCTTCCAGAATGAGCCCGGTCGCTGCCCGGCCTGCCGTGCCGCCCGCCGTCAGCAGAACGGTGGCAACAGCAACCGCGGCGAGCGTCAGATGTATGACGTGATCTGCGATGGCTGCGGCCGTCCCACTCAGGTTCCCTTCCAGCCCCGCGGAGACCGTCCGGTCTACTGCCGTGAGTGCTTCGAAGCCAACCGTCAGAGCCGTTATTAATTCATAGCTCAAAGCGCCTTCCGGCCTTCCGGAGGGCGCTTTCTTTATGAAAATACGAAATCCGCCCGAAACGCGTTCAGGCGGATTTTCTGAAAAAGGATCAGTCTTCGATGGCGGCCTTCCGGCGGTTGACGGCAGCAATGGCCTCCGGCGGGAACTTCGGGCGGCGGTCATAGGTGTACAGGCCGTTCTGTTCCTGCTCGACGTCGGTCAGCTGCGTGTAGCAGAAGCCCATGAGATCGGGGCTGTCCAGAAGCGCGGTCGTCAGGCCCTCATAGCGGGAGAGGAATTCCTCGCGGGATTTGGGCGCGACGCCGTAGCCCCAGCCCTTTTCGTCGTTCGACCAGTAGATTCCGCCGTACTCGCTGACGAAGCGGGGGCCGCCGGTGTAAAGCTGCTTGCCGGGGCACGGCTCGAACAGCGGCGCGCCGGCCTTGTAGCGCTCCTTATAGACGTTCACGTCCTGCTCGTAGTCGTGAATATCGTAGATGTCCGTCTCACAGCAGTGGAATCCGCCGGAGGCATCGATGACCGGACGGGTGGGATCGGCGGCCTTGGTGGCGCGGTAGGTCATTTGCAGCGTCAGCTGGCGCAGACCGTTATTCGATTCGCCCCAGACCTCGTTGTACGGGCACCAGCCGATGATGCTCGGCGCGCAGAAATCGCGCTCGACGGATTCCAGCCACTCGCGCAGCATGATACCCATCGTCATCGGACGCGACGCGTCGATGCCCCAGCTGGCCATTTCGCCCCAGCACAGATAGCCCAGACGATCCGCCCAGTAGAGGAAGCGGGCCTCGAACACCTTCTGATGAAGGCGCGCGCCGTTGAAGCCCATGGCCATGCTCATTTCGATGTCGTGCTTCAGTGCTTCGTCGGTGGGGGCGGTGTAAATGCCGTCCGGATAGAAGCCCTGATCCAGAATGAGACGCTGGAAGACGGGCTTGCCGTTGATCAGGCACTTCATGCCGTCCAGCGAGACGGTGCGCAGCGCGAAATAGCTGTCCAGCGTGTCGCCGGGCTTGCCGTCCTTCGCGAGCGTAAGCTTCAGGTCGTACAGATTGCCCTCGCCCGGGCCCCAAAGGTGCTTGTTTTTCACCGTGAGCGTCATCTTTGCGTGTCCGCCGTCAACGAGTACGGTGCTTTCGCATTCGGGCGCGCCGCTGAAAGAGGCTTCGGCGGTCAGCGTCATGCCATGATCGCATCCGTCGATCGTTGCGTCCAGATACAGGGAGCCGTTGGCGGCGTCGGGAATCATGCGAACCTGACGGATGTACGCGGGCTCGACCCATTCAAGCCACACCGTCTGCCAGATGCCGGTGGTGCGGGTGTAGCTGCAGCCGTAGGATTCATAGCGCGCGGACTGCTTGCCGTAGGGCTGGAAACCGGCGCGCTGGTCGTCGTCAGCGCAGACGACGAGCGTGTTTTCGCCGGGCACGAGCGCGTCCGTGATTTCAAAGGTGAAGGAAACGTAGCCGCCCTCGTGTACGCCGACGGACTTGCCGTTTACCCACGCTTCGCAGCGGAAGTCGACCGCACCGAAGTGCAGAAGCACGCGCTTGCCCTGCGCCTCTTCCGGCAGCGTGAACGTGCGGCGATACCACACGGCGGCCATAAAGTCCTTGTACTCGACGCCGGAAAGCCTGCTTTCCGGGCAGAAGGGAACGGTGATTTCGCGGCTGTACGCGCCGTCGATCAGGCCGCGGGCACGTCCGCTCGCGCCATGATCGATTTCAAACTGCCAGGTGCCGTTCAGGTTCATCCAGCCGGGACGAACAAACTGCGGGCGGGGATATTCCGGGCGGGGAAGCTGACTCATAGGGCTCTCTCCTTTTGATTGTTGGATGTTTGAGTTTTATCGGGAAGGTGCCGCGAGCGGAACGGAGGCCGTGTCCGCAAGGGAGCCGTCGCCATTCACAAAGGATACCTGCGCGGTTTCGCAATCGTCCACGCGAACACCGCAGAAGGTGAAACGGCCGTCTTTGACCTCGGAGCAGACGATCATCGGACAGGGCTGGCCGAGCTGATCGTACTGCGAGCCGGGTAGGCTGATATAGCGCCGGTGGATATGGCCGCAGAGCATCAGCTGCGGATGGATGCTTTCCTTTATAAGCTGGCACCATTCGCGGTACAGATCCTGCTCAATATCGAAGGGCGGCTCGAGCACCTGCGAGAAGGGATTGTGCGCGACGACGAGGCGCAGGCGCACGCCGGGTGCTTCGTATTCGTCCTTTGCGTTCGCGATTACGCGGCGGAGGAACGCGGTTTCGCGCAGACGGAACGCGTGGCAGCAGATGGTGCCGCCGTATTCCACCTGCGAATCGAGCTTGTCCTCGCCGCAGTCCAGCACGATGCCCCATACGTCGCCCAGACGGAAGGTGAAGTAGGTTCGTCCTTCGTCCGACGGCGTATAGTCGGCCAGATCCTCGGCGTGAACGCCGCGGAGGTCGTGATTGCCACGCGCGAATACCACGGGAATGCGTCCCTCCGTGATCTCACCGGCGATCTGGTAAATGATGTCAAAGTTTGCGATGTCGCCGCTGTGGTTGGGAATGTCGCCGTTCAGAATCAGAAAGTCGATCTCGCCGTAGGCGCGCGCGGCCGCGATGGCGGGCTCCGCGTGGTTATGCGCGTCGGCTACCACGAAAAAGCGCGGGGAACGGTTTTCGGGAACGGGAATGAAATCGAACGACGCGCGCACCTCGTCTTCCAGAATGGGATAATAGGGCTTTCTCTCGACGATTTTGCGCGTGCAAATGGTGTAGCGGCCCGCGCGGTTCAGCGCTTCGCAGGGCACGGACACGCGGTGAATGGGGCGGGAGGAACGCAGAATGCCGTTGGAATCGTCATAGTACGTTTCGTCTCCGACCTGCACCCACATTACGCATTCGGCTTCCACGGGAACCATGATCTGGTATTCCCGGGCGACCGCGAACACGACGGGCGGGGTTTTCGGCATAAGGGCTCACACTCCCTTTCATGATGCGTATAAGTATACCGAATGCGGGGAGGAAAGTCAATCGGCCGGGCGGGTTTTTGTTGCGTATAACGGCGAGATGTGTTATAATTCTGCCGGATTCTGAAAGAACATTAAGGCACCACTGCACAATTCGGCGGTGCGTCAGGCGATGTCTTTTCCGTCCTCTGCGGCATGCAAATTCCTCGATTTACCT
>ERZ824488.465-NODE-465-length-53537-cov-14.415112_pt1 | contig 53537 bp, 45 predicted proteins | sample MGYA00519936_ERZ824488 | MGnify/ENA primary metagenome ERZ824488 (study PRJEB31778, sample SAMEA3449153) | human gut metagenome | biome: human gut; feature: human-associated habitat; material: faeces | place: United Kingdom | collected 2010/2012 ... | reverse complement strand
ATTTACGCAAATGTCCGATTGCGCAGGCGTCCTGATTTTGGACTGACAACTTCCAGTTTGCTGTACTCGCCCATAATATAGACTGGCAGGTATACTGGCTATTTTTTCGATGACCAGCGTGTAAAATTCATCGAAAAACAAGTCACGGAAGCAGGCGCTTCGGGTTCGAATTCAGTTTCATCTGCTGCACCAAAACAAGGATTCCAGTTCTTACTGGAATCCTTTAATTTTTCCTTGTATTACAAGGGAAAATCGACTTAAAAACGTGATAGCTTATTTAAGCAAATTTAAGTGAATTACAGTAAATGAGCAAATCCGAAATTATGCACAGATTCCGGTAACGGGCGCGCAATGCGCGCCCCTACAATATTGCGGAAAAAAGCGAGCGCACATTGTACCGGCGTACCCGTAGGGGCGCGCATTGCGCGCCCGCATTTTGTGCAGAATCTGCTTTTTGCTCAATTATTGTGAATTATCGTTGTTTGAATAAGATTATGCCGCGGATTATGACACGGAATTACACTTGCCCACCTCGCATTTCCTGCGCATCAAAGAAAGCGAACCCGAACATCCTTTCGGATGATCTCGTTCGCTTTCTTTATTCAGAGCCGCCTCTGCGACAGCTCCGGTTTTTGCGTCATTGGTCAAGGCAACGGGCAATCCATCGCGTTACTCGTTTTCCTCCGGATCCATCGCGGGAATGCCGCGATGCTCCACCGGGGTGGAAAAGACGATCTGCGTGCGCGTTCTGCCGAACCGATGCAGTTGGTTGATGAATTGATCCAGCTCCTGCGTCGTGTGGAAACACACCTTGATGAACATGGAATAATCGCCCGTCACGCAGTTGCACTCCATCACGTTCGGGCAGCCCTCGATATACGGGTAAAACTCCGGCTTCTGGCTCGGCTCCACCTCCAGGCTGATAAACGCCTTGATCTGGTAGCCCAGCGCCGCGCAGGAAAGCTGCGCCTGATAGCCCTGAATATAGCCCGCCGATTCCAGCCGCTCGATGCGCGCGCTGACCGCCGGAGAGGAGAGAAACACCTGTTCGGCAATCACCTTGAGCGGGGTGCGCGCATTTTGCTGCAGGATGGTCAAAATCTTCCTATCAATCGTATCCATGTCCATCGCCCCTTGTCCTGTGTTCATATAATAAAGAGGATATCACGCTCTGCTTCATTTCGCAAGGGGTTTTAGAGAAGAAACGAAAGATTTCGTGCGCGTTGCCGAATTGGACGCGCCTTTTTTGTCGTTTCAGAAGCGGCGCGCTCACCCCGCGATGAACTTGGCGATCAGCGAAACCGCGCCGCAGCAGACCATCACCAGAATCGGGTTGCTGTGCTTGACGCGCAGCACGACCAGCGCGGCGGCAAACAGCGCGACGTAGAGCATCTGCACCGCCTCGGCGCTGACCACGCCGCCCGCGAACACGACCACCCGCAGAATCGTCAGCGCCGCGGAGGCGATCAGCGCCACGACCGCCGGACGCAGGCAGGCCAGCACCGCCTGCATCGCGTCCATACTGCGGTATTTTTCATACAGCCACGAGAGCAGCGACACGATAATCAGCGACGGCAGGATACAGCCCATCGTCGCCACCAGCGCGCCCGGTATGCCCGCCATGCGGATGCCGACGAACGTCGCGGAATTGACGGTGATCGGGCCGGGGGTCATCTCCGCAATGGTCATCAAATCGGTAAATTCGCCCATCGTCAGCCAGTGATAGTGTTCGACGGCCTTCGCCTGTATCATCGGCATGGCCGCGTAGCCGCCGCCGATTGAAAACAGGCCGACCTGCACGAAGCAGAGAAACAAATCAAGCAGCATGGGCTTTCTTCCCCCTTCCCGCAATCGCGCAGATCACGCCGATCACGCCGCTGGTCAAAATGATATAGATCACGTTCACGCCGGAAATCGCCGCCGCGAACGCCGCGACCATGATGACATCCAGCAGCCAGCGCCTGGTCTTGACGACGCCCGTGCCGAGGTTGAGCACCACGTCCACGATGACCGCCGCCACGCCCGCCTGCATGCCCGCGAGCACCGCCGCCACATACGGGTTATCCGCAAACAGCGCGTAGAAATACGACACGAGCGAGAGAATCACCATCGGCGGAATGATCGTCGCGACGGTCGCCACGATGATGCCCGCCGCGCCCGCGACGCGCTGGCCGACGAGAATCGCGCCGTTGACCGCAATCGCGCCGGGGCACGACTGCGCAATCGCCGTCATATCCAGCATTTCGTTTTCGTCGAGCCATTCCAGATCATCGACGAACCGCCGTTTCATCAGGGTCACGATGACAAAGCCGCCGCCAAACGTGAACGTGCTGATGGAGAGCATGGAAAAAAACAGCGTCACCAGCCGCTTTTTCAGGCTCACCGCCTTGATTTTCGTTTCCAAGTCATTAACCTCCTTCGGGGAGGACGGCCGGCGCTCCGCCTTTTCCGCCCTCTCTCCGTTCCCATTCCTTTCTATCTTATCGCTTGCATTATCGCGTGTAAAATGCTATTATTTCATCATACCCATATCAATTTTGATATGATAGGAGCGATTGCCGTGACCATCCGCCACATCCGCATCTTTTTGGAGGTCTGCCGCACGATGAACGTCACCCGCGCGGCGGAAAACCTGTACATGACCCAGCCCGCCGTCTCCCGCTCCATCCATGAAATCGAGCAGGTATACGGCGTTCGTCTGTTCGAGCGGCTGAATCAGCGGCTCTATCTGACCGACAGCGGGCGGCGCATGCGCGCCTACGCCGTGCACATCGTCGATACGTTCGACCAGATGGAGCGCGAGCTGAGCGACGGCGACGAGCGCGGCATGCTGCGCATCGGTGCGAGCATCACGCTGGGCAACTACGAGCTGCCCGGCGTTGTGCGCCGCATGAAGCAGGAGCGGCCGAGCCTGCGCCTGCAGGCCACCGTCGCCAACGTCGATACGCTCAAGGAGATGCTGCTGGATAACCGCCTCGATCTGGCCATGATCGAAGCGCCGATTGAGCATCGCGACCTGACCGGCGAGCCGTTTTCCCGCGATGAGCTGGTGCTCATCCTCCCGCCGAATCACGCGCTTTTGCAGAAAGACCGCCTCACCCTCGCGGATGTGGCGGCCTGCGATCTGCTTCTGCGGGAAAAGGGCAGCTCCGGCCGCGCCTTTTTGGATACGGTCTTTGAGGCGCACGATCTGTCCGTCTCGCCCCTCTGGGAGAGCGCCAGCACGGAGGCGCTGGTGCGCGCGGTCGCGGCGGGCATCGGACTTTCGATTCTGCCGGAACGGCTGGTGCGCCGCGCGCTGGCGTCCGGCGCGGTGCTCACGCGCCCGATTGAAGGCGCGTCGCTCGTGCGCACCTGCCACATCGTCTGGCACCGAAACAAATACCTTTCCCCGTCGCTCAAGCTGCTGATCGGGCTGATCCGCGAGGAATGAGCGCCTGAAAAGAACAATCGGCCGCCCTTGACGAGCAGCCGAAACAATGCTATAATCAAAGCATAGCAGCAGGCTTTCAGAGGGCCTTAGCCCTGCTTATTCGAGCGGCCATGATGGTCTGGATCATGGCTGCTCATTTTCTTTTGCACGATAATTGACAGTAAATGAGCACATCCAAATTTTTGTACAAATTCCGATAGCAGACGCGGCTGACTCCTTCAGTCACGGCTACGCCGTGCCAGCTCCCTCAAAGAGGGAGCTCTCTGATCGGGTTACAAGAAATAAAGCAAAGCCAAGATTCTGCACAAATTCCGATAACAGGCGCGCGTCGCGCGCCCATTATCGCTCGACAGAGCGCCTCACTTCTTTGTGTTGGCGTTCTTTTTCATCTTCGCTACAAAGAATCCTTCGTACCATTCATCCGGACAGACGCACATCACGCCGGGCATATCCGTCGGCAGAAGCGGAACGCCGTCAAACGCCGCCGTGTCAATCGGCACGAGCTGAACGCCGCCTTTTTTGAGCGCCGCGGCGACGACCTCCTCGTTCTCCTCCCTGAGCACGGAGCAGGTGGAATACACCAGCTCGTGGCCGGGCTTGAGCAGCCGAATCGCCTTATCCAGCAGCGTTTTCTGCATCTTCACCGTTCTGTCGAGGTACTCCCTTGAAAACTGCCCGCGCGAGCCCTCTGTCACCGTGCCGCTGCCGCTGCAAGGCGCATCGAGCAGCACCCGGTCGAACGCAAAGAAATCATCGAGCTGGCGCGCGTCCATGTTCAACACGGTGACGCGGCTGGCGCCCTGTTTTTTCACGTTGTATTCAAGCCGTTCGGCGCGCATCTTGTTGCGCTCGCAGGCCGTAATCAGCGCGCCGCCCCCGGTCAGCGCGGCGATCTGCGTCGTCTTTCCGCCCGGCGCGGCCGCCATATCGAGCACGTTCTCCCCGGCCTGCGCGCCCAGCACGAGCGGCGGAATCATCGACGAGAGGCTCTGCATGTAGATTTCGCCGTTTTCAAACATCGGCAGGGCGGCCACCGCGGCCTCGCCCGCGCCTTCGAGCACCAGCGCATCCTCGCTCCAGGGCACGCGCCGCGCCGAAATGCCCGCGTCCGCAAGCGCGGCCGCAATCCGCGCGGGTTCGGCTTTCAGGCGATTGACGCGCAGGGTGGTCTTCCGCCCGGCCTCAAAGCCCGCCGCAATGCGCCGCGCCGTCTCCTCGCCATACTGCGCCGTGAGTCTTTCCGTCAAAAAAGCGGGAATATTCATGGTTTTTCCTCCTTGGTGGTTCGTCAAACGCGGGCATGGCCGTCGCTGAGCACGGAGCCGATACAGAGCTTATACACAATCGCCGAGGCCAGCGGGCCAAGAACGTCGCTGACCGGTTCGGCATAAAACGCCGCCCTCGCGCCGAAGCACGCGGGCAGGATGAACAGCGCCGCAAAATACACGGCCTTGCGGAAGAAGGACAGCGGGAACGAGAGCCTGACCTGCCCCAGCGCCGTGAAGCCGTCCACGATTTCATATTGCGCGCCCAGCGGAATCGCCGCCAGCGTGCACACGCGAATCGCCCACGCGGAGATTTCGGCCACCTGCGCGTCCTTCGTGAACAGGCGCACGAACAGCGGCCCCGCGGCGCGCGCCAGCACGAACATGATCGCCGTGAAGCCCATGCACAGCCGGAAGATCTTTTTCTGCGCGTCCCGAACGCGCCCAAACTGCCGCGCGCCGTAATTATACGAGAGGATGGACTGCGTGCCGCCGGAAATGCCGCCCAGCGGCATCGTCATCACCAGCATGAAGCTCTGGGCGATCACCGCGCAGGTCACAAGCCTGTCGCCCTCCAGCGCGCCGCCGTAGCGCTGCAACACCGCGTTCATGGCGATGAGCATCACGTTGTCGATGGCGATGATGGCGAACGGCGTAAAGCCGAGCGTCAGAATCTTTCGCGCCGCCGGAAGGCTCAGGCCGCCGCGCTCCAGCCGAATCGCCGCCCGCCTGCCGCGCAGGAAGATCACCGCGCCCGCCGCGCTCGCCATTTGGGAGAATACCGTCGCCAGCGCCGCCCCGCGAACCCCCATGTTCAGCGCGAAGATGAACACCGGGTCGAGCGCGATGTTCAGCGCCGCGCCGAGCACCACCAGCCGCATCGCCTGCGCGGCGAAGCCCTGCGCGATAATCATCTGGTTCAGCCCCGCCGCCAGCAGCGCAAAGACCGTGCCCGTCAGGTACACGGTGAAATAGGCGTCGGCATAGGGATAGGTCGCGTCGCTCGCGCCGAAGAAGCGCAGCATCGGCTCGCGCAGCGGGATGACCAGCGCCATCATCGCCAGTGAAAACGCCAGCAGCATGCAAAACCCCGTCCGCAGGATGCGCCTCGCCTCCTCCGGCCTGCCCTCGCCCATGCGGATGCCCATCAGCGGGGACGCGCCCCACGAAATCCACACCGCCGCCGAGCCGACCATCGTGACCACCGGGCCGCAGACGCCCACGCCCGCCAGCGCCGTTTCGCCCACACCCGCGATGTGGCCGATGTACATCCTATCCACAATGCTGTACAGCACGCTCACAAACTGCGCCAGCATGCTCGGCAGCGCCGTGCGCCAGACCAGCGCGCCGATCTCATCCCGGCCAAGGTCGTTTTCCTTTTTCATCGTTGTCCATTCCCCGCTTCGTTTTTTCCGAATTTTTATTATAGCTTTTTTGTTCCCGTTTCGCAACCGGGCGGCGCCGGTTTTCCGATACGTGCGGTTTTTATGCGCTGATTTTTACATTTTGCATAATTTGCTTCACGTGCCGTTTACATTCCGTTAAGAATTTGAAAAAAAATCCGAACTTTTGCCGTTTTTCCCCTTCCTTCATCTGAGCGCCTGTGATATACTGTATGCGTCAACAAAAAACCGCGCGAAACATCAAGGAGGATTTAGCTATGAAAAAGCTCCTGACCCTTGCCCTGGCCGTGCTGATGTGCGTTTTCGCCATTTCCGCTATGGCCGACACTGTTTCCATTGATCGTACCCTCGAACTCCAGTTCGTCCCCTCCAAGGACGCTGACGTGATCATCACCGGCACCAAGAATCTGCCGGAGCTGCTCAAGGCCGCGCTGCTCGAGCAGGGCTACGACGTGAAGGATATCAACATCACCGTCGGCACCAACTACGAGGCGACCGGCGAGGCCATGGCCGCCGGCACCGTCGATCTGGGCTGGCTGCCGGGCGGCACCTACGCGCTGTTCAGCGACGATGTGGACGTCATCCTGACCGCCACCCGCGCGGGTCTTTCCAACGACAGCGAGGATCCCAAGACCTGGAACGGCGAGGCCAACAAGACCCTCAAGAACGGCCCGCAGGTCACCTTCTATCGCTCCCTGATCTACGCCACGCCTTCCGCTTACGGCAAGGAGCTGGCCGCCAAGGTCAACGCGGGCGAGGAGCTCACCTGGGATGACCTCTCCAAGGCCAACTGGGCTGTGCTGAAGAATTCCTCTTCCGCCGGTTACATCTACCCGACCCTCTGGCTGCAGGATCACTACGGCAAGAAGATCACCGATCTGCCGAACGTCATCACGCTGGCCGGCTACGGCGATGCGTTCGCTCAGGCTGCCGCCGAGGCGGTTGATATCGTCGTCTGCTACGCCGACGGCCGCAACGATTACGAAGCCGCTTGGGTTCTGCCCACCGGCGAGGCTGACCCGACCGGCAAGGCCGGCATGGGCCGCACCGATTCCATCTGGAATGAGCTGAACGTCATCGGCGTGACGCCGGGCATCTACAACGACACCGTGTCCATCACCAAGGCGAACGCGGACGTTTACAATCCGGAGTTCATCGCGGCGATGCAGCAGGCGCTGATCAACGTCATCAACACGCCGGAAGGCCAGGAAATCTTCAGCGTGTACAGCCACACCGGCTATGCCGTGGCGACCGACGCCGATTACGACGGCGCGCGCGCCGCGCTCAAGGTTGCGCAGTAATTTCCGCACCCACAACGGGCGGCTTCCCTGTGGAAGCCGCCTTTTTCTAGGTAAAGGGGCGATTGGGACTTTGCCCCAAGCCCCACCAAGAACCTGAGGTTCTTGGATTTCCTCCTTTCATTTATCGCTTCGCGATAAATGGATATATACGTCGATTCAAACCGCCGCGAAACGAAGAAGGGAGTCCGAGGGATTTGTCCCTCGGCAGGGTTCGGGACAGCGTCCCAAACGTCCATCCTACCCCTATCATTGCAAAAAGGAAGTGTCCCTTTTGATCGAATTTAAGCACGTTTCCAAAACGTATCCCAACGGCGTCAAGGGTCTCAAGGACGTCAACCTCAAGTTCGAGCAGGGCGAATTCGTCGCCATCATCGGTCTCTCCGGCGCGGGCAAATCCACGCTGATCCGCACCATCAACCGCATGATCGACATCACCGAGGGCGAATTGACCGTGGACGACACGGACGTTTCCAAGCTCTCCGGCAAGGCGCTGCGCAAGTTCCGCCGCAAGATCGGCATGATCTTCCAGTCCTTCAACCTCGTCACCCGCGCGACGGCGCTCAAGAACGTTCTGACCTCCATGGTGCCGGATATGGGCTTCTTCCGCGTGCTCTTCGGCCTGTTCAACAAGGAGCAGAAGCTCGCCGCCCTCGCCGCGCTGGATAAGGTCGGTATTCTGGATAAGGCCTACATCCGCTGCGACCAGCTCTCCGGCGGCCAGCAGCAGCGTGTCGCGCTCGCCCGCACGCTCAACCAGAATCCCTCCATCATCCTCGCCGACGAGCCGGTTGCCGCGCTCGACCCGGTGACGGCGCATCAGGTCATGGCGGATTTCAAGCGCATCAACGAGGAGATGAACATCACCATCCTCATCAACATCCACCACGTCGATCTGGCGCTGGGCTACGCGCAGCGCGTGGTCGGCATCCGCGCGGGCGAAATCGTCTACGACGGCCCGGCCAGCGAGGTCACGCAGGACATTCTGGACAGCATTTACAACGGCTCCGCCGTGCCGCAGGCCGGCGGCAACTAAGGAGGGCGCGCCATGAAGAAAACCGTCGCGCCCGGCGCCAAAACACCGCTGTTTGACCGCATCTTCAAGCCCGAGCTCATCACGCTTGAAAACGGCCACACCGTCACCCGCCCGCGCTCCCGCACGCCGCTGATCGCGCTGCTGGTGTTCGCCGCGCTGGCGATCTCCGTCCATGTCACGGGCTTCAACCTCGCAATCATCGCCAAGCGCGCCAACCAGCTCACGAAAATCCTCTCTCAGATCTTCCAGCCGGATCCGTCCTTCTTCAGCAAGGTCATCACCCCGCTGCTGGATACCATCAAGATGAGCGTCATGGGCAGCGTGATCGGCTGCCTGCTGGCGCTGCCCTACGCGGTCGCGGCCTCCGCGAACATCAACCGCAGCAAGGTCTCCCTGTCCGTCCTGCGCTTCATTCTCAACATCATCCGCACGCTGCCGACGCTGGTGATCGCGAGCATCTGCGCGCTGGTGTTCGGTCTGGGCACGTTCGCGGGCACCGTCGCCATCGTCATCTTCACCTTCGGCGTGGTGACGAAGATGCTCTACGAATCCATCGAAACCATCAACATGGGGCCGTTTGAGGCGCTGGAATCCGCCGGTGCGGACAAGTTCCGCGCCTTCTGGAGCGCCGTGTTCCCGCAGGTTCTGCCGACCTATCTCTCCCACTGCCTGTACAGCTTTGAGATGAACGTGCGCGCCGCCTCCATCCTCGGCTACGTCGGCGCGGGCGGCCTCGGCATCCTGATTGACGAGCGCATCGGCTGGCGCGATTACAACGGTCTGGGCACGGTGCTGCTGACGCTGTTCGTCGCCGTGCTCCTCATCGAAAACCTGAGCCAGTTCCTGCGCAGCAAGCTCAGCTAAGGGAGGGATATCATGCAGTATTCAAACAACATTCTTGAAAAGTACGAATCCCGCCCGCGCAAATGGTGGCTTTACACGCTGATCGTGTTCATCATGGCGCTGCTGCTGAGCTGGTCGGCTTCCAGCGTGACCTTCAAGGGCTTCGCGGCCAAGGGCACGGAGGTCGCCAAGGGCATCTTCTGGGGGCTTGTCAAGCCGGATATGAACCTGCTGTTCTCCACCTCGACCGACGGCGTGCCGTATCTGCTGATGGAGACGGTCTGCATCGCCATCCTCGGCACGGTGGTCGGCGGCATTCTGGCGCTGCCCATCAGCTTTCTGGCCAGCCCGAAGATCATGCCCAAACCCGTCGCCTTCATCTTTAACGCGCTGATTCTGCTGATCCGCACGCTGCCCTCCATCGTCTGGGCGCTGATCTGGATTCGCGTGACCGGCCCCGGCGCGTTCTGCGGTGTGATTACGCAGAGCATCTGCTCCATCGGCATGATTTCCAAGATGTATATTACCGCCATCGCCGATCTGGATACGAGTATTCTGGAATCGCTGGACGCGGCGGGCTGCACCGCCTTCCAGAAGATCCGCTACGGCATCATCCCCCAGCTCACGCCGAACATCATCTCCACCGTGATCTATCGCTTTGATATCAATATCAAGGATGCGACCACGCTGGGCATCGTCGGCGCGGGCGGCATCGGCGCGGCGCTGATCCAGTGCATCAACTCCCGCCGCTGGACGATGGTCGGCTCGTTCATCCTCGCGATGATCGTGCTCATGCTGATCATCGAGTTCGCCTCGACCCGGATTCGCGGCAAGCTGGCCAGGGGGCAGTAATTCGCATGGCTAGAACACTCACCATTCGCTACACCTCCGATACCCACGGCTATCTCTATCCCACCAATTACGCCGACATGCAGGATCGCCCGATGGGGCTGATGAAGCTGGCCGGCGAATACCCGCACGACGGCAACACGCTGATCATCGACGGCGGCGACACCATTCAGGGCTCGCCGCTGACCAACCTGTATCAGCGCCTTTCGCCGGAGGAAAAGGCCGCCTGCCTGAGTGAGGATACCTACGGCACGCACCCCATTGCGGCGATGATGAATCTGGCGGGCTATCAGTTTGTGACGCTGGGCAACCACGATTTCAACTACGGCGTGGACGCGCTGATGGATTATCTGACCAACCTCGACGCGCTCTGCCTCTGCGCCAACATCCGCGACCGGGAAGGCCGCCTGCCCATCGCGCCATACGCCGTGCACCGGCTGGAAAACGGCCTGCGCATCGGTCTGGTCGGCGTGTGCACGCACTTTGTCCGCCGCTGGGAGAACCCCAAGACGGTGGAAAAGCTGGTCATCGAGGAGCCGATTCCCGCCGCCAAGGCCGCGCTGGACGCGGTGAAGCCGCTCTGCGACGTCACCGTGCTCATCTACCACGGCGGCTTTGAGTGCGATTTGGAAACCGGCGAGCCGCTGACCGACAGCGCCGAAAATCAGGCCTGCCGCCTCTGCCGCGAGTTGGACTTCGATCTCGTGCTGACCGGCCACCAGCATATGCGCGTGGACGGCGTGCGCTTTTGCAACAGCTTTGCCGTGCAGCCGACCTACCGCGCGCCGCACTGCTGCGGAATCACCGTCACCGTGGAGGACGACGGCAGCAAGCGCTTTGAAAGCCGCATCATCCCCGCCGAAGGCAAGCCGCTGGCGCGCGCCTACAACCTGCTGCTCCCGCTGGAAAATCGCGTGCAGACGTGGCTGGATACGCCGACCGGTCATCTCGACCTGCCGCTCGTCTCCGAGGATCACCTGAAAGCCGCGCTGAACGGAAGTGATCTCGCCAACTTCATCAACACCGTCCAGCTCGAAGCCTCCGGCGCGCAGATTGCCTCCAGCGCCCTGCCCAACGAGTTTAAGGGGCTGCCCACCGAGGTCACCATCCGCGACGTGGTTTCCACCTACATCTACACCAACACCCTCGTCGTGCTGGAGATGACGCGCCCCGCGCTCAAGCAGTATATCGAGCGCTCCGCCGCGTATTTTGACCACGACGAAGACGGAAACCTCTGCATCGCGGACGAATTCCTCCGCCCGAAGGTGCAGCATTACAATTACGATTTCTTCTCCGGCATCCATTACACCATCGACGCGCGCAACCCCGTCGGCCAGCGCGTGACCTCCATCGTCCTTGACGGCCGCGAGCTGGGCGAGGATGAGCCGGTCACCGTCTGCGTCAACAGCTATCGCTTCTGCGGCACGGGCGGCTACGATATGCTGCCCAGGCAGAAGGTCGCCCGCGAGGTGCTCACAGACGTGGCCGACGCGATGATCGACTACATCACCTCCCACCCGAACATTCACGTGGATACGGAGAAATACTGCACCGTCATCGGCTGATCGTTTCCAAAATATGCCTGTTTCCTCCTTCCGCGTCGGACGCATCCTAACGATGACTCACCGACGCGATGAAGGAGGAATTTTTGTATGGAAAAAATCAGGGTCGTTCAATACGGCTGCGGCAAGATGGCCAAGTACATCCTGCGCTATCTGCATGAGCACGGCGCGCAGATCGTCGGCGCGATTGACGTCAATCCCGCCGTCGTCGGCATGGATGTGGGCGATTTCGCGGAGCTGGGCGTGAAGACCGGCGTTCTCATCCGCAACGACGCGGACAGGGTGCTCGACGAATGTGACGCGGACGTTGCCATCGTCACGCTGTTCAGCTTCATCGGCGACATCTGCGACCACGTGGAGAAATGCGTAAAGCGCGGGATCAACGTCATCACCACCTGCGAGGAGGCCATCTATCCGTGGACGACCTCCGCCGCCGCGGTCAACCGCCTCGACGCGCTGGCCAAAGAGACCGGCTGCACCGTCACCGGCAGCGGCATGCAGGATATTTTCTGGATCAATCTGGTCGGCCTCGTCGCGGGCGGCTGCCACCGGATCACCAAGATCAAGGGCGCTTACAGCTACAACGTCGATGAATACGGCCTTGCGCTGGCCAAGGCGCACGGCTGCGACCTCACGCCGGAGGAATTTGAACGGCAGATCGCGCACCCGGAGACCTTCGAGCCGTCCTATGCGTGGAACGCCAGCGAGGCCATCTGCAACAAGCTCGGCCTGACGATTCAGTCCATCGCGCAGAAGCATGTTCCCTGCATCATCGACCACGACATCCGCTCCGCCACCCTCGGCAAGGTCATCAAAGCCGGGCGCTGCATCGGCATGAGCGCCGTCGTCACGATCAAGACCATGCAGGGCATCACCATCGAGGAGGAAACCATCGGCAAGGTTTACGGCCCCGAGGACGGCGACCTGTGCGACTGGGTGATTTCCGGCGAACCGGATACCGCGTTCCGCGTCATCAAGCCCGCCACGGTCGAACACACCTGCGCAACGGTCGTCAATCGCCTGCCCAGCCTCATCAACGCCCCGGCCGGATATGTCACCGCCGACCAGCTCGAACCGGTTCAGTATTTGACGTATCCGATGGAGATGTATTGCTGACTTTCTTATACTAATTCGCAGTTAAAATGCTTAACAGAGCGCATCAGATTTTTTGTTCTGACGAAGCCAAGTGAAGTGAGGCGTACTGGAGGTACGTTGAACGGAACGAGGCAAAGTCAGAGCGAAAAAGATGGTGCGCGGATTAAGCCATTTTAACAAGAATTAGTATTAAAACCGCAAAACAGGCTTTTCCCGCAATCGCAGGAAAAGCCTGTTTTTGATGTATTTCCTTAAAATTCCTCCGCCGCTTCCATCACCACAACGCCCTCCGGCACATCCCCCGGCGTGACCAAAAGCGTCCGCACGGGCTTTGCGCCCTCCGCGCCCATGATTTCAAGGAACGGCTCAACGCCCGCAATCGGATAGACGCAGTGCTTCGTCTTATAGTGCATCGGAATCACGCACTTCGGGCGGGTCAGATCGACGATCTCCTTTGCGCCCTTCGCGTCGATGGTATAAAACCCGCCGACGGGAATCATCATCACGTCCGCGTTCAAAATCGCCTGCAAGACCGGCTCGGCGGGCAAACAGCCCTGATCGCCCATGTGCACCACCTTGAGCGCGTCGATATAGAAGATGCGGATGCTGTTCCGCCCGCGCAGCGCGCCGCCCCGGTCGTCGTGATACGATGTGACGGCCTGCGTCGTCACGCCGCCGACCTGCGCGGCTCTCGCCTCCCGCGCGACCTTCGGCCGACCCTCCACAATATCCAGATTGTTGTGATCGTGATGCTCGTGGCTGACCGTCACCAGATCGGCCGTCAACTTCGGCACACGAATCCCCACGCTGTCGTCATAGGGGTCGGTCACAATCACCGTTCCGTTTTCAGCCGTCAGGCGAAAACACGCATGGCCTATCCATTCCAGTTTCATGGCTGCACCCTCCTTTGCGGGCTGTTTTCCCGCGTCTGCGCCCGCCGCGCGGGCGGCTCGGCGAATGGGCGCCGATAACAGAAACCGACGCCCAGCATCATTATAACGCAGGCGTCGGCTCGATTCAATCCGTTTTCTTTGCGCAAAGGCCGTCCATCCACCCGGCCAGCAGCGCGCCGGAGAGGAAGAAGCCGCTGTCCTCGCCCACGCGCAGGCAGGCCGCCGCTCTGGCGCGCAGCGCGGGCAAACCCGCGCGCACATGCGCTTCATCCTGCCAGAGCAGGCGCAGGGTTTCCACAACCAGGCGCAGGCCGTCTTCCGTCAGCGGCCGATCCGCGCGGCGCATCAGATACGCCGCAAACGCCGCCGTCGGCGCGTCGGGCGCGTCCCAATCCACGTCGATGCGCGTGGGCACATCCAGCGCGCGCAGCGCCGCCTCCGTCGGGGTCAGCAGCAGCAGGCCGTCCCTTTCGCGCGCGTCAAACCCCGCCGCCCGGCAGCCGTCCAGCAGCGCGGGCACGTCACCGCATCGCCTCGGCGCGTCGCTGACCAGCAGCGCCGTCTCCCCGGCGGGCAGGAAGCGCACAAACCCGCGCCCGCCCGCCGCGAAAACCGCCGCTCTGGCGCGCTCGCGGAGCGCCGTCACAGCCGCCATACGAGGGTCATCACCGTCGCCGACGTGCGCTCACCGCCGACAAACACATCGTAGTCCAGCCGCATCTCGCCGCCGTTTTCGCCTTCCTCCGTCAGCACCTCGCGGGTATACACCGCCACGGGGATGTCGCCGTAGGCCGTGCCGTACAGCCCAGCCGTCTTCCGCCCCGGCTGAAAGTGCAGCGCGCCGGTCATCTCGCCCGTGCGGCGCATCCGCACGCCGTCCGCCGTCCATGTCAGGCAGATGCGCGCGCGAACGCCTTCGTCCACCTGCTCGTAGGCGATTTCAAGCCCGTCCTCCCCCGCGCGCAGCGTGCCGCGGTGGACGGTTTTGCTCTCGTGCCGCCCGCCGTCCGGGTCGGTCATCACGCTGACCACACGCAGGCGAATCGGTTTTTCATCAGTCATCGGCCTTCACCTCGCTCGTTTTCGCGCCGGGAATCACGCCCAGCAGCATGAACAGCGCCGCCGCGCACAGCGCGAACGCATAGAACGGCCGCAGCAGCGTTTCGCCCGTCGCCGGGTAGCAGCAGCCGCCCGCCGTCGCGAAGAGCACCATACAGGCGGGCAGGCGCGTCTCCGGCTCACGCAGAATCGCCGCCAGACAGAGCATACACAGCGGCAGCCACGCGCCCATCCCCGCGCCGGGGCACAGGAGCATCGCGCCGAGGGCAAGCGTCAGCGTCCTGCGCAGGGCAGAGGCCGTCTTCTCCTGCTTCAGCCACGCGCACAGGCCGATGAACATGGCCAGCGCGGCAAACGTCAGGCCGTGCATCAGCATCTCAAAATGCGCCTGCGTGTAGACCTCCGGCGCGTTTGTCACCGCGTCGATCTCCGGGAATACGCGAATCAGCGCGTATTCCGGCATTTCCTCCATGGCCGCGCGCGGGAACGCACTCATCAGGTTCGGAACGCCCGCCGCATACTCCGGCACAGCGAAATTCGCGGTGAACAGGCTGCCCGCCGCGCGTCCGGCAGGCACGCCGCAAAGCACCGCGGGCAGGCAGGCCGCCAGCGCGACGAGCGCCGCCAGCGCGGCATGCCGCCCCTTCGCGCCGCTCCTTCTGCCCAGCAGGGCGACCAGCGGCAGGGCATACAGCGCCGCGCCGGACAGCGCAAACGCCGCGCCGTAGAGCAGCATGCCGCCAAGCGGATGCTTTTCATCCAGCAGCGTCAGCGCGGCGACGAGCAGCAGCGCGCCGAGCGCGTCGATCTGCGGGGCGCTGCCCGCCGTCAGAAAGCCTTGCGGCAGAATCAGGCAGAGCAGCAGCAGCGCTTCGCCGCGCAGCCCCCAGCCCCGGCGATCCGCCGCATGCGCCGCCAGCACGGCCATCAGCAGGAACGCGCCCATGCACGCGAGCTTGAGCATATACATGTCGTAAATCGGTCCGCGCGTCAGAAGATACAGCGCCGTCACCGCCGGGGCGGAGAGGTTGAGCCGCATGTCGTTCATTGCCGAAAGCCCCGCCGCGTCCATCCGCCGGATGAACGGGAGCATCTGCTCGACGAACAGATACGACTTGTGGTTGATACCCATCAGCAGAATCACAAGCCCGACGGTCAGCAGAAGCTGCCTGACCGCCAGCCGCCAGAAGCGCTCGTGATACAGCAGCGCCGCCGCCAGCAGCACGAAAAGCTGCACCGCCGCCGTCAGGGCGATATACAGCGCGCGGTTGCGCCAGCCGCCGATGTCGTTTAAGTTGCCCAGCGGGCCGACGCCGACGTTGTAAAGCGCCAGCAGCAGGGAAAGCGCTGCCGCCAGCGCCGCGCCGAACGGCAGCGCATGGCGATCCAGCCACGCCGAAAGGGCGTTCAGCTTCGTCTTCATGCGGCCTCGCCTCCCTTCATCGCCAGCGCCGCGCGGTTTTTGCGCATCTTGCGGAGCACATCCCGCGAGATGACGACCAGCGCCGCCAGCATCATCAGCGCCAGAATCCGCATGTCTGCCGGGCGCTGGCGGGTGATAAAGGGCATGTAACTCATCAGCGAAGCGCTGACCACCAGCAGCGGCATGAACCGCCTGTCCCGATAGCGGGCGGCATAGAGCACGGAGAGCATATCCGCCAGGAAGAAATAGCGGTCGTGCATTTTCGGCATCACAAACGGCAGGAAAATCGCGAAGAACAGTGCGAAATCCAGCGTCATCTCCGGCGTGATTTCCTTTGCGTGTATCAGCCAGTAGACGACGACCAGCAGCGTCAGCAGAATACAGGCGAAGAGCGCCGCGTTCTGGTACGTCGGCGTGAGCGCCTGATCGATGTACGCGTTGGTCGCCTCGCCGTCGATGCCGGACAGATAGCGCAGCCACGTAAATTCCTGCCGGTTGGCAGATTCGCGCAGCGGGAAGAACGTATAGAGGTTCGGCGCGTTGTAAAAGAGCCGATCGTAATACTGCCCCATCGACTGATTGGCGTACACGCTCACAGCGTCCGCAAACGAGCGTCCGGCGATCAGCGCCGGGAGCATCGTCACCAGATACGTCGCCGCGAAGACCAGCGCGTGCTTCGGCTTGTATTCCCCGTGAATCAGCGCCAGCAGCACGACCGGGAAAAAGAAGATGGTTTGCAGCTTGAACGCGAACGCCAGCGAAAGCATGACCGCCGCGCCGACGGGCTTCTTCGTCTTCATCCAGTACAGGCTCATAACGATTAAAAATACGTACACCGTGTCACACTGCCCCCAGCACGCGCCGTCGATCAGCGTCGTGGGCAGGGCGCAGACGATCAGCATCACCGGCAGCGCAGCCTTTTTCCCGGCGAAATGCCCCGCCGCCTGCATCATCGCCAGCGCGATGGCATAGTCAAAGATCACCGTGAAGAACTTAATCAGATACAGGTCGTGCAGCGGCGTTTTGGCGATCATCAGCATCACATACTGGTACAGCAGGTTGTAATCGCCGACGTTTTCGCCCAGCGTGTAAAAGCCGCCCTCGCGGAACACCTTCACCCAGCCGCTCAAAAAAGCGTTATAATCCGCCGTCTGATAGTCGAGCATGCTGACCCGCGCCAGCATCGTCAGCGCGATCACCGTGCAGCTCAGCAGCAGCGCGCCGCGCTCGGGCTTTTGCAGCCGCGCGACAAGCGCCATCGCGCCGCCCGCGACCAGCGTAAACAGCGCCGCAAGGCTCAGCGTCTGCCCCCATGTGCCCGCGTATTCCAGCCGCACGCGCATATAAACCGCCAAAGCGGCAAACAGCATCAACGTCATAAGGCCGCACGTGACAGCCGCGCGCCTGTTCTCTTTCATCCTTTCTTTTTCCCCCTTATGTAAACTGCTTTTTATTATATCATCATCCATGAAACGGCGCAACCGCCCCGACCTGCCAACTGGCATGGTCAAAAACTTGCAATCTGGCTCTTTACGCCATGCCAGATTGTGCTATAATGCCCTTATTCCATCAAGGGCGCATCGCCCGCAAAGAGAGGTTTTTGTTATGGCTCACACGACGACCCGCGAACAGAAAACGCGCATGCTCTGCACCGCCGGCCTGATGGCCGCGCTGGCCTGCGTCTCCAACTTCATCAGCATCGCCACCCCGGCTTCCCGCATCCACATCGGCAACGCGATCTGCGTGCTCTGCGGCCTGATTCTCGGCCCGGCCTACGGCTTCTTCGCCGCCGGCGTGGGCAACGCGATTTTTGACATCATCGGCGGCTACGGGATGGAGTTCGTCATCACCTTCATCAACAAGGGCGCCATCGCGCTCGTCACCGGCCTGATCGCCTACAAGGCCGCCGGCAAGGAGACCCTCGAGGGCAGGGATCACGCCCGCGTGATCGTCGGCAGCATCCTCGGCGCGCTGACCTACACCGCGCTGTACCTGCTCAAGTCCTACATCAAGCTGCGCTTCACCACGGCGGACGTCGATCCCGTCGCGATTCAGGCGACGATGCTCTCCAAGGCGGCGAGCAGCCTGTTCAACGCCGCGTTCGCCTTCGTGGTCGCGCCGATCTTCTTTAACGTGCTGCGCAAGCCGCTGCGCCGTCTCGGCCTGTACAGCAAAGATTAAATCCGCTCGCCCCACCGGATCTTTCTGGCCCGCTTCCAAAGCGGGTCTTTTTTTGTGACCGTCAGCGTCCGCTCCCCGTCCGCCTCGCAGACGGGCAGCAGGATGCGCCCCGGCGCGATCTGCGCGTGGCGGAGCAGCCGCGCGCGGCACGGATGTGCCGGCGGCTCGCGCGTCAGCGCCAGATAGCTGAATTTCTCGTCTTCAAACGGCGCGTCGCCGCCCTTGAGCGCCTTGTGCAGCCGCGTCCGCTGGACGCGGACGGCGAAGTGGCACCAATTTTCCCCCGTCATCGGGCAGTTTTCGCTCCCCGCCGGGCACGGCGCGGCGACATATGCGCCCAGCGCGGCCAGATGCGCCCGAACGGCACGCAGGTTCGCAAAGCCCTGCGGCGTGCCCGGCTCGATGAGGACGAGCATCTGCTCGCAGGCGTTCCAGAGCTTTTCCGCCACCGGCAGGCGCATGGCGGCCTCCAGCTCGCCGAGCATATACCCCTCGCAGACGAGCTGCGCGCGGGGCAGCGGCTCCCTCGCCGTCAAATCGCAGGCAGCCCACTCCGCCTGCACGCCCCCGGCTTCGGCCATCAGCCGCTGGCCGACGGCGCGCATCGCCGCCTCGCGCTCCAGGCACGTCGCCCGCTCCAGCGCCAGCAGCGAATCCGCCGCGAACGTCACAGCGCCCGTCCCCGCGCCGCAATCCAGCATCGTTTGGGGCGCAAGGCCGCTCGCCTCCAGCGCCTCGGCCAGCGCCGCCCTCGCGGCCTCCACCGTCGCGGGCATCCGGGACAGCGCATAGGCCGCTGCCTCGCTTTCGCGCGTCAGCAGGCGCTTTCCCTCGCCTGTCTTGAGGCGATACGCCTCGCTGATGGCGCGCGCATCCCTTTCGAGCGTTCCCCTTGTGTATTCCGCCGCGACCGCTTCCAGCGCGCTCTGCCAATCCGTCATATTGTCCTCCGTCGCTTTATCTGCTTTTAATCCCGTTTATTGTAAACGATGCACCGCCAAAAAGCAACAAAACGGGGCTGTCAAGCTTACACCGAATATTTCAAGAAACAACTATCTAAGCATTTTGGATATGGGGCTTTGCCCCATCGCCCCACCAAAGGGCTTTCCGTTTTCGATTGTTTGTTTCTGCCACTGGCAGCAACAATCGAAAACCCCTTTGGAAACCTTCGGGCGCAAATACCTAGTTTTATTCCTGAAAAATCGGTGTTGTTAGCTTGACAGCCCCTGTTTTTTACGTATAGCCTTACTTTTCAATCGGCCCGACCATTTTTTCCGGCCGAACGATCTGGTCAAACGCCTCCGCGGTCAAGAAACCGAGCCTGACGGCGGCTTCCCGCAGGGTGATTCCCTCGGCGAATGCCGTTTTAGCCACCTTCGCCGCGTTCTCATAGCCGATATGCGGGTTGAGCGCGGTGACGAGCATCAACGATTCATCCAGATACGCCTGAATCTTTTCGCGATTGGGCTTGATGCCGCGCGCGCAGCGCAGCTCGAAGGAGCGCATCACGTCGCCCAGCAGCCGCGCGGATTGCAGAAAATTATAGATGCAGACCGGCATGAACACGTTCAATTCGAAATTGCCCTGCGAAGCGGCCATGCCCACGGCCACGTCGTTGGCCATCACCTGCACGGCCACCATCGTCATCGCCTCGCACTGGGTCGGGTTGACCTTTCCCGGCATGATGGAGCTGCCCGGCTCGTTCTCCGGGATGAGCAGCTCGCCGATGCCGCAGCGCGGGCCGGAGGCCAGCAGGCGCACGTCGTTGGCGATCTTCATCAGATCCGCTGCGAGCGCCTTGAACGCGCCGTGGAGATAGACCAGCTCATCCTTGCTGGTGAGCGCGTGGAACTTGTTGGGCGCGGTGACAAAGCGCTTGCCGGTCAACGCGGAAATCTCCTGCGCGACGGTCTCGCCGAACGCCGGCAGGGCGTTCAGCCCCGTGCCGACCGCCGTGCCGCCCAGCGCCAGCTCGCGCACACCTTCCATCGCGCCGCGAATCATGCGCTCGTCCCGGCGGAGGGAGGACGACCAGCCGCTGATCTCCTGCCCCAGCGTCAGCGGGGTCGCATCCTGCAAGTGGGTGCGGCCGACTTTAATCACGTCGGCATATTCCGCGCTGAGGCGCTCAAACGTCGCCGCGAGCCCGTCAAGCGCCGGCAGGACGTGATCCTCCGCCGCCGTCAGCGCCGCAATGTGCATCGCCGTCGGGAAGGTATCGTTGGAGCTTTGGGATTTGTTCACGTGGTCGTTGGGGTGCACCAGCTTTTCGCCCAGCAGGGCGTTCGCGCGCGCGGCGACGACCTCGTTGACGTTCATGTTGCTCTGCGTGCCGCTGCCCGTCTGCCAAACGACGAGCGGAAATTCGTCGTCGAGTTTGCCCGCCAGAATTTCATCGCAGGCGGCGGCAATCGCGTTCGCGCGGCGCGCATCCAGATTGCCGATCTTGCAGTTGGCCAGCGCGGCCGCCTTTTTCAGCACGGCGAACGCATGGATGATCTCCTGCGGGATTTTCTCCGTGCCGATCGGGAAATTTTCGTGGCTGCGCTGGGTCTGTGCGCCCCAGCAGCGGTTCGCGGGAACGCGAACCTCGCCCATCGTGTCGTGCTCAATGCGATAATCCATGTCGTTGTTCCTCCGATGCTGATTTGGGGCGGTTTCCGGCGCTTCCCGTCAGCAGACGATATTCAGCAGGCGGCCCGGCACGAAGATGATCTTCTTCACCTGCGCGTCGCCGACGAGCTTCTTGACCGTCTCGTTCTCCAGCAGCTTCTCGCCGTCGTCCTTGCCCAGCGAGGCGGGCACCATGATGCGGCCGCGCACCTTGCCCTTGATCTGCACGGCGATTTCCACCTCGTCCGCGACGAGCTTGTTTTCGTCGTAGGTCGGCCAGCTCTGCGTATAGATCGGCTCGCCGAAGCCGCAGATCTCCCACATTTCCTCCGTCATGTGCGGGGAAACCGGGTTCAGGCACAGCAACAGGGCGCGCAGTTCGCCGCGCGTCACGCTGCCGCGGGTGTAGATTTCGTTGACGTAGGACATCATCGCCGCGATGGCGGTGTTGTACTTCATGCGCTCGTAATCCTCGGAGACCTTCTTAATCATCGCGTTGACCGGGGCCTCCATCTCGTGGCGCACGCCCTCCTCGTCCGTCAGGATATCCTGCAGGCGCCAGACGCGCTCGATGAAGCGGCGGCAGCCGCGCGCGCCCTCGGTCGACCACGGAATCGCCTGATCGAACGCGCCCATGAACATCTCGTACATGCGGAACGCATCCGCGCCGATTTCGGCGATGGTGTCATCCGGGTTGATGACGTTGCCGCGGGATTTGCTCATCTTCTCGCCGTTCGCGCCGAGGATCATGCCGTGGCTGGTGCGCTTTTTATAGGCCTCCGCGTTCGGAATCGCGCCGATGTCGTAGAGGAACAGGTTCCAGAAGCGGGAATACAGCAGGTGCAGCGTGGTGTGCTCCATGCCGCCGTTGTACCAATCCACCGGCATCCAGTATTTCAGCTCGTCCCAGCGCCCGAGCGCCGTGTCGCAATGCGGGTCGGCATAGCGCAGGAAATACCACGAGGAACCCGCCCACTGGGGCATGGTATCCGTCTCGCGCTTGGCCGGCGCGCCGCAGCACGGGCAGGTGGTGTTCACCCAGCTCTCCATCTTGGAAAGCGGGCTCTCGCCGGAATCGGTCGGCTCATAGTTGTCCACCTCCGGCAGCAGCACCGGAAGCTGATCCTCCGGCACCGGCACCCAGCCGCACTTTTCGCACTTGACCAGCGGAATCGGCTCGCCCCAGTAGCGCTGGCGGGAGAAGACCCAGTCGCGCAGCTTGTAATTCACCTTGCGCTCGCCGACCTTGTGTTCCACCAGCCAGTCGATGATGGTCTTTTTCGCCTGCGCGACGCTCAGCCCGTTGAGGAAGCCGCTGTTGCAGAGCACGCCCTCCTCCACGTCGGTATAGGCCGCCTTCTGCACGTCCTCGCCGCCCGAAACGACCTCGACGATCGGCAGACCGAACTTCTTGGCGAAATCCCAGTCGCGCGTATCGTGCGCCGGAACGGCCATGATCGCGCCCGTGCCGTAGGTCGCCAGCACATAGTCGGAGATGAACACCGGGATCTCGCGGCCGTCAACCGGATCGACGGCCTTGATGCCCTTGAGCTCCACGCCGGTCTTCTCCTTGCTCAGCTCGGTGCGCTCAAAATCGCTCTTGCGCGCGGCGGCCTCGCGATAGGCCACGACATCGTCCCAGTTGGCGATGCGCGCCTTGAGTTTATCGACGGCGGCATGCTCCGGCGCGATGACCATATAGGTCGCGCCGAAGAGCGTATCCGGGCGCGTGGTATACACGCGGAGCTTCTCGTCGGTATCCTTGATGGCGAAATCGACCTCCGCGCCCTCGCTGCGGCCGATCCAGTTGCGCTGCTGTACCTTCACCTTGTCGATGAAATCCACATCGTCGAGGCCGTCGAGCAGCTTCTGCGCGTAAGCGGTGATCTTGAGCATCCACTGGCTCTTGACGCGGCGGATGACCTCCGCGCCGCAGCGCTCGCACTTGCCCGCCACAACCTCTTCGTTGGCCAGACCGCACTTGCAGCTCGGGCACCAGTTGACCGGCATTTCGGTCTTATAGGCCAGCCCCTTCTTATAGAGCTGCAGGAAGATCCACTGCGTCCACTTGAAGTAGTTCGGGTCGGTGGTGTTGACCTCGCGCGTCCAGTCGAAGGAGAAGCCGATGCGCTTGAGCTGCTCGCGGAAGTGATCGATGTTCTTCTTCGTCACCCCGGCGGGGTGGACGTGGTTCTTGATGGCATAGTTCTCGGTCGGCAGGCCGAAAGCGTCCCAGCCGATCGGGAAGAGCACGTTATAGCCCTCCATGCGGCGCTTGCGGGCGATGATATCCATCGCCGTGTTGCTGCGCGGATGGCCGACGTGCAGACCCGCGCCGGATGGATACGGGAACTCGATCAGCGCGTAGAATTTCGGCTTTTCATGGCTGGCTTCCGCCTCAAAGCAATGGGCGTCCTCCCATTTCTTTTGCCATTTCAGCTCAATCTCTTCGGGATTGTAGGCTTTGCTCATGGTTTCTTCCTCCTTGCGGCCTGAGGCCGCACACACTTCCGCCACAGTCGGCGGAAAAAAGTTTGTTGCCCACACGTGACCAAACTGCACTGTTTTCAAACACGAAAAAAGCGCCCCTGCACGCATGGCGATCATGCACAGGGGCGCCCGAAAGCGCGGTACCACCCTGATTCAGCCACCCGACGGGCGGCCCTCAGCGGCCAAATAAGCCTCAGCCGATCACGGGGCTGAGCCGTCGCGGGTTACTGCGTTCGCCCGCGATGCTCCGGGAGGAGAAAGGCCGCGCTTTGGCTCGTCGGCTCGCACCCAACCGCCGATTCTCTGAAAAGCCTACGCGCGCTGATTCCCATCATCGCATTTAGCGGCCGACCGAAATCGGCCATGAAACGCCTTTTATTGTAGCCAACGCGGGCAAAAATGTCAAGCCCGTTTCCGCACCTGCTGCCGGAGCTTTTCGGTATATTTTTCAACCGGCAGCGGCGGGGAGAAGAAGTAGCCCTGTATATCCGTGCAATCCAGCGCGCGCAGGAAATCCACCTGATCCTCGGCCTCCACGCCCTCGGCGGTGGTATACAGCCCCAGCTCGTAGCACAGGCGCACGACCTGCCGGAGCATGATCTCGCCCTTGCGGTCGCCGATGCAGTCGATCAGGCTCTTATCCAGCTTGACGGTATCGACAAACGGCAGCTTGAGCATCGGCAGGGTGGATTGCGCCTTGCCGAAGTCGTCGATCTCGATGCGGAAGCCGTAGCGATAAAACTCCTGAAGGACGGAGATCACCGCGTCGTCGGAGATCATCGCGCTTTCCGTCACCTCCAGCGGCACCATCCACGTGGACAGGCCGTAGCCCTCCAGAATACGCTTATACGCCAGCGCCACGCCCTGACGGCACAGCGACGCGCGCGACAGGTTGACCGACACTGGCCGAATCTCAAGCCCTTCCCGGCGCCACTGGCTGAGCTGCGCGCAGACGCAGGTGAACATGTATTCATCCAGCTTGCCGATGGCGCCGTTCTTTTCAAACAGCGGGATAAATCGATCGGGCGGGAGCATGGTTCCATCCTCCTGCACCCAGCGAACCAGCGCCTCGCCGCCGACGATTTCGCCCGTTTTGGGGTTGCACTTCGGCTGATAATACGCCTTAAACTGATGCTCGCCGATGGCCTCGTCGAAACGATCCTCCAGCTGCATGTTTTCAAAGAAAGCGTTTTGATCCAGATCCTGATAAAACGCAGCGGTGTTGTCGGCGCTGCTCCGCGCCGCGCCCAGCGCCAGATTCGCCAGCTCGCACGAGCGGCGGGCATCCTCCTCCGGGCGCATCGCGTAAATGCCGAACCGCGGCACGAGGTGAATCACGCCCATTTTATCCGACAGGCGGCGAATCCTGCGCTCAATCTGGCGCAGCCGTTCGAGCACCGCCGAGCGCTGGCGCTCCACCAGATGGAAGGCGAAGTGATCCGCGTCCACGCGCGCCACCGGCTCGCCCTCCGTCAGCCCGCTCTTGATGCACTCGTACACGCCGCGCAGCAGCTCGTCGCCCTTCTGCGCGCCGAACATGCTCGCGATCATCCTGTAATCGTCCAAATCACAGGAGACCATGTAGCCACCCTCCGCGTTGTTGACCTTCATCAAAAAGCCGGAGAAGTTGCTGCCGCCCGTCAGCGCGTCGGTGTAGGCCGCCTGACGCAGGCCTTCGTTGTAGCGCCGATACGCCATCAGGATAGCAAAGATGAACACCGCGCACATCAGCACGGTCACGCTCAGCAGGCTGCAGATGCTCGAAAACACGCCGTACATCCGCCCGTAGAGCGCGCCGGCGCCCATCACCATGACCAGATACCACGTGTCGTCCTGCCGGCCGTTTTCAATCTTCCGGCAGCAAAAGCGCAGCTTCCCCGCGCCCAGCACGCGCCCATCGTCCGGCTGCTCCCCGGCGAGAACCTGCCGGAGCGCCTCCGCGTCCTGACGGCCGGTCTCCGAAAAATCCGCCACCCCGTCCAGCAGATTGCCCGTCCCCGTGAGACGCGCGCTTGACGAGGCGACGACGATTTCGCCGCTCGATTCGACGATGTAGCCGTGCCCCTCGCCGCCGAAGGTTTCCACATCCATCATCTGGTGAAACATTTCCGGCGTATAATCCGCAAAAACCACGCCGATGACCTTGCCCGTCTTCGGGCTGCGCACGGGCGCGCTCATAATATGGACGGCCTCTCCGTTGCCCAGCCGGTCGTTGATTTCGCCGGTGATGCAGTATTGCCCGTCCATCCCCATGCGGAAATAGGCGCGGTAGAAGAAATCGCCGTTTTCGCCGTCGCTGGTCACCGTCCGCCCCGTCGAGTTCATATAGCCGAGGCGCTTGAAGCCGTAGCCGTTGGCGTATTTCCCGAGATTCGTCAGCATTTTCCGCGCGTTTTGCGGGTCTTCCGCTATTTTTTCGGCCACGTTGTCCAGCAGCGCAAAGCGGCTTTCCAGCGTCAGCCGGAGCATGGCCGCGTTCTCGCTTGTCGTTTCGGCCATCTCCGCTTCCGCGGCGTTTTTCAGCCCCCTGCGGATGTGGCCGCAGCTGAAACCGACGCAGGCAAAAATCAGGGCGACCAGCAGCAGCAGACCCGCCCACAGCAGCCGATAGTCCTTCGCGCCCCTCGTCGCCCGATCCCGTTCCCATCTCTTCATGGCTTCCCGATTCTCCAATACGCTTCCCCCGGCGCTCAAACGTTTTCGTTTATTTTACCATATATTTCAAAACGTGGCAACCACACAAACGAATCCTGCGTGAAACCGCCGTCAATTCAGCCCCATCACGCCGAACAGCAGCATTCCCAGCGCGCCGCTCAGGCAGATCACCTTCGGAATACTGACCTTGAAGCGGACGAGCAGGAGCAGCCCCAGCGCGCCGATCCCGATGGCCGGCCAGCTCACGCCGCCCGGCTCCGCCGCGTAGTTCGTCGCGCACAGCGAAATAACCACGCCGAAGATCATGCCGACGCAGGCCGGGCGCACACCCGTCATCAGCCGGGTCATAAAGCTGCTCTTGCGGAAGCGCTCAAAGAAGATCGCCGCCAGCAGGCACACCGTCAGCGTGGGCGACAGCGTGCCCAGATTCGCCGCAATCGCGCCCAAAAGACCGGCCGTGCGCATGCCCGCGAACGTCGCGCAGTTCAGCCCCAGCGGGCCGGGCGTCATCTCCGCAATCGCCACGATGTCGGAAACCTCCGAGGCGGTCATCCAGCCGTGGGCGGTCATCTCCGAGGTAATCAGCGGGATCATCGAAAGGCCGCCGAAGCTCGTGAAGCCGATTTTCAAAAAGCTGATAAACAGCTCAAGCAGCACCATCATGCTTCTTGTCCCCCTTCCGCTCGTAAAACTCCGCAATCAGCAGGCCGCAGACCGCGCCGATGACCACCAGATAAACGCAGTTGACGTTAAAGAACAGATACAGCGCGATCACCAGCAGCATCACCGCGTAGCACGGCGGATAGCGGAACGCGCTGCCCACCATGCCCAGCACCGCGCTGATCATAATCGGCACAACCGCCGCGCGGATGCCGCGCATCGCCGCCGCCACCCAGAGGTTATTCTGGAACGCCGTGTAAAACTGCGTGATGACGGCCAGCACCGCCAGCGGCGGCAGGATCATGCCGAACAGGCAGGCCATGCCGCCCGCCACGCCCGCCACGCGATAGCCGTAGAGCATCGCCACGTTGCCGATCATCGTCCCCGGCAGGCTGCGGCCGACGCTGGTCAAATCCAGCAGCTCTTCGGATGTGATGACCTTCTCCTGCTCAACGTAGAGCTTCTGCATCTGGGCGACGATGCTCCAGCCGCCGCCGAAGGTGAACAGCCCAAATTTCATAAACTGAAAAAACAGCCCCAGAACCTGTCTCGCGCGCTTCACGGATGCGTTCCTCCCTTTTGTTTCTTCTCATTGAGCAAAAAGCAAGTTCTGCACAAAACGCGGGCGCGCGATGCGCGCCCCTACGGGTACGGCGGCACAATGGCGCGGTTGCTTTTTCCGCAACGGTGTAGGGGCGCGCATTGCGCGCCCGTTATCGGAATTTGCGCAAAATTTCGGATTTGCTCATTTACTGTTTCTTCGTAAAGCATACGCCCGCGCATCGCGCAAGTCAAGGATATAACAGATAACATTTTTCCGTTTTCGTTTACGCACTGACCGCCCCGAAAATTGTTAGCACTCTTTTTGATTGAGTGCTAATTTTCTCTTGACATCACCCTGAAACCGCGATACAATACGCTTGCATAACGAATCAGCAACGGGATAAGGCGATTTACCCCGTTTGTATAAGGAGGTTTTTCATTATGGAACCGATTCAGGGCAACGTATCCATCGACGCTCAAAACATCATGCCGATCATCAAGAAATGGCTGTATTCCGATAAAGACATCTTCATCCGCGAGGTCGTTTCCAACGGCTGCGACGCGATCACCAAGCTGCGCATGGTGGACAGCGCCGCCGCGCAGGGCTGCTCCATCCACGTGGAAGTGGACAAGGCCGCGCGCGAGCTCCGCTTCATCGACGACGGCGTTGGCATGACCGAGGACGAGGTCAAGACCAACATCAATCAGGTCGCGTTCTCCGGCGCGAAATCCTTCATGGAGGAATACGCCAAGAACGAGGATAAGGAAAATTCCGGCATCATCGGCCACTTCGGTCTGGGCTTCTATTCCGTGTTTATGATCGCCGATAAGGTGACCATCGACACGCTCTCCTTCCGCGAGGGCGCGACCCCGGTTCGCTGGGAGAGCGAGGACGGCATGGCCTTCACCATGACCGAGGGCACGCGCACCACGCGCGGCACGACCATCACCCTGCACGTCAGCGAGGCAGAGAGCGAGTTCCTCGAAGTCTGGCGCGTGCGCGAGGTGCTCGACCGCTATTGCTCGTTCATGTCCGTGCCGATCTACCTTGACGAAATCAAGGAGGAAGAGGCCAAGGTGACGGGCGAGGGCGAGGGCGCCGAGAAAAAACCCGAGGCCGAAAAGGAAGCGCCGAAGCCCATCAACGACACCCAGCCGCTCTACGCCCGCGCGCCGCAGGATTGCACGGACGAGGATTATAAGCAGTTCTACCGCAAGGTGTTCCACGAGTACGAAGATCCGCTGTTCTGGATTCACCTGAACGTGGATTATCCGTTCAAGCTCAAGGGTATTCTGTATTTCCCGAAGATCAAGGAGCAGTTCGGCGGCATCGAAGGCCAGATCAAGTTGTATTCCGGTCAGGTGTTCGTCGCCGACAACATCAAGGAGGTCATTCCGGAATTCCTGATGCTGCTCAAGGGCGTGATCGACTGCGCGGATTTCCCGCTGAACGTCTCCCGCTCCTTCCTGCAAAACGACGGCTATGTGCGCCGCATCTCCAACCACATCACCAAGAAGGTCGCCGACCGCCTGACCGGCATGTTCAAGACCGAGCGCGAAACCTACGAGGGCTTCTGGCCGGATATCCATCCTTTCATCAAGTACGGCGTGATGCGCGACGAGAAATTTGCCGAGCGCATGAAGGACTGCCTGCTCTTCAAGACGACGGACGGCAAATTCCTGACGCTGGCGGAATACAAGGAGCGCAACGGCGAGAAGCTGCCGGATAAGATGGTCTACACCTCCGACCCGGCGCGGCAGGATGCGGCAATCCGCCTGTTCACCGAGCGCGGCATCGACGTGACGGTGCTCGATCAGCCCATCGACGTGAACTTCGTCTCCTACATGGAATACAGCGCCGACCCGGAGAGCAAATTCCGCTACTGCCGCGTTGACGCCGAGCTGGACAGCCTGACCAGCACCGAGGACGCCCCGACGCTTGACAGCGAAAAGCTGACCGAGCTGATGCGCGAGGCGAGCGGCAACAAGGATTTGACCGTCGAGGTCAAGCCGCTGGTCAACGACAGCGTGCCGGTGATGCTGGTGGAGGACGAGCAGACCCGCCGCTTCAACGACATGGGCCGCATTTACGGCCACAGCGAATTTACGATGCCGGCCAAATACAGTGTCGTGCTCAACAGCCGCAGCCGGACGATTGAAAAGCTCGCCGCCCGCGAGAAGGACGAGCGCAGCGTTCTGCTCGCCCGCCAGCTCTACGATCTGGCCGAGCTGAGCCGCCAGCCGCTGGAAGCCGAGCAGATGACCGAGTTCATCCGCCGCTCGATGGAGATCGTCGATATCGCCGCGCAGATGTAAGGCCGCCCGCGTCGGCAAACCGCCTATTGCTTCCACCCATTTTCACCCATTAAAGAAGGGATGATCCCGCGATCATCCCTTCTTTTTGTTTTGGGCTTATCCGTTTTGGGCTTATCCGTTTTCCGGCATGGGCGGAATCAGACGTTCATCCTGACCGTCGAGCCGTTCGGCGTTTTGGTCACGACAATCTGCTTATCAATCCGCTCCTCCAGCTCCTGCACATGGGAGATAATGCCGATCAGCCGCTTGCCGTCCGCCAGCTCCAGCAGCACGTCGATGGAACTGCGCAGCGCGTTTTCATCCAGCGAGCCGAAGCCCTCGTCGATAAACATCGCGTCCATGCGAATCTGTCCGCTCTGGCTCTGCACCGCGTCCGAAAGCCCCAGCGCCAGCGCGAGGCTGGCCAGAAACGATTCGCCGCCGGAAAGCGTGGACACATCGCGCGCCTGCCCGGTGCTCCTGTCCAGCACCTCCAGATCGAGGCCGCTCTGGCTGACGCGGTTGGCCGCCTCCCGCATGACGCGCAGGGTGAACATGCCGTCCGTCAGCCGCGTCAGCCGCTTATTCGCCGCCGCGACGACAAAGCGGAAATAATACTGCTGCACGTAGGCCTCGAACGTCAGCTTGGCGCGCGGGTTGCCCGCCGCGATGCCCGCGCAGCAGGTATACAGCTCCTGAATGATCTGCCACTTTCCGCGCTTTTTCTGAATTGCCGCGTTCGCCTGCCGGATTTCCCGCTCCGCCGATTCATGCAGCGTCAGCTTGCGCACCATGGCCTTTTCCGCGTTTTCCGCCTTGGCCTGCCGGTCAAGCGCCGCCGCCCGCCGGTTTTGCAGCGCGGTCAAATCCGTCCTCTGTCTGCCGCTCAGCTTCTCCTCCAGCTCCCGGCTCTGCGCGGCGAGCGTGCGCTTCTGCTCGTCAAAATTCCGGATTTCCCGATCCAGCCGCTCGATTTCCGCGTTCGTCCGTTTGGCAAGCCGATAGCTCGCTTCATCCTCAAAGCCGTGCGCCGCCCGCTTCCGTTCAAACGCTTCCGTCTGCGCCCGCAGGTCTTTCTCAAGCGCCGCGAGCTGCTTTTGCGCCGCATTGACGGCGCTCTGCGCTGCGGTTTTCCGCTTATCCAGCGCCTGATACGCGCTCCGCGCCGCGTCGATCTCCCGCTGGCGGTCTGCCGCCGCCTGATGCGCCGCGTCGATGCGCGCCGCCAGCCGCTGCCGCGTCTCGTCCGCCCCGATTTTCAGCGCCCGCAGTCGGTCTTCCCGCTCGTCCAGCGCGGCTCGGTTCGCCGCCAGCCGCGTCGCCGCGTCGCTTTGCGCCTTTTCGGCGGTCTCGCGGCGCTTTGCGGCCTGCTCCAGCGCCTGCCGGGTGACGGTCTCGGGGGTGATCTGCGCCGGGCAGGGGTGCGCGGTCGAGCCGCACACGGGGCAGGGCTGCCCCGCCTTCAATTCGCGCGCCAAAAGCCCGGCCTGGCTGAGGTAATAGCTGTTCTGCGCGGCAGTATAGGCGGCCTGCGCCCGGCTGCTCGCCTCCGTCAGCCTTTGCAGCTCCCGCTTCTGCGTGTCCAGCGCCGCTTTCAGCCGCTCGACCTCGCCCAGCACGGGCAGGCAATCCTCCATCTGCTTCGCCTGCGCCAGCAGCGCGTGAATCTCCCCGCCGCGGCTCTCCGCTTCCTTCATGCGCGTTTCGGCCTCGGGCAGCGCCTTTTCCGCCTGTTCAAGCGCCGCCTGCGCCTCGGACAGCGCCGCCCGCTGTGCGTCCATATCCCGCCGGGTGCGCCGCATCAGCGCCTCGTCGGTTTCAAGCTGCTGCGCCCTGCGCGCGGCCGCCAGCGCCGCCCGCTGCGCGTCGATTTCGCCCTGCCCGGCCGTCAGCGCCGCCAGACGCGCCCTTTTGCTTTCCCAATCCGCAAAATCCCGGTTGATGCGCTCGCCCTCGGTCACGGCGGCAATCAGCGCGCCGATCTGGTCGGCGGCTTCCTTTTTCTGCGCCCTGGCCTGCTCCTGCACGGCTTTTTCCTGCTCAATCAGCCGCGCCAGCAGCGCGCAGAGCGCGTCGGTATGCTGAATTTGGCCGCAGTAGCTCAGCAGAATCTCCCGCTCGGCAAATTCCGCTTCCGGGTCGATCTTCCCTTCCGCGCTCAAAATGACCTGTTCGAGCGCCTTCTGTTCGTCGGCGCAGGCGCGGTTTTTCTCCTGCAGGCGGCTTTGCAGATCGACGTAGAGGTTGGTGTGAAACAAATCCCGAAAGAGCTTCTTGCGATCGTCGGAGGACGCGGTGAGAATCTTCAAAAAATCGCCCTGCGCGATCATCACCGTCTGCGTAAACTGATCCTGCGTCAGCCCCAGCAGCTCGCGCACGCGGCGGTTGACGTCATCCATGCGCAGAATCTCCTCGCCGGTGTCCTCGTTGCGCATCTGCGCGTCGGCCGCCTGCCGGGTGGTCGTCTCCATCCCGTCCTTTTTCTTCTTCGCCGGGCGCTGGTATTCGAGGTTGCGCCGAATCCACCATGTCTCCCCGCGGTGCCGGAACGTCAGCTCGACGTAGGTTTCCGTCTGATCGGAGACGTAATCCGAATGGAAGGATTTGCTTTTTCGCTTCTCCTTGCCGCCGGAGGCCTCGCCGTAGAGCGCAAAGCTGATCGCGTCAAAGATCGTCGTCTTGCCCGCGCCGGTGTCGCCCGCGATTAAAAAGAGTCCTTCCTCGCCCAGCGCGGAAAAATCAATGACCGTCCGCTTCACATACGGGCCGAACGCCGAAAGAACAAGCTGAATCGGTTTCATGGCCTTTCCTCCAATTCCCTGAGCGTCTTTTCGATTTCCTTCATGTGCGCCGCGCTCGGCGGCTGATCGTTGTTTTGCAGGCGGTAAAAATCGGCGAACAGCTCGACGACGGATTTGCTCTCCATGCGCTGCGCCGCCGTCACATCTAAATCCGTCTTGGTTTTGGAATTGACGATGGAAAACTTCATAATATTGGGAAACACGCCGCTGAGCGTCACCCGCGCGTCCGGCGGCACACATTCGTCGTGCACCGTCACCCAGACATAATCCTCCGAATACGGCATGCGCATCAGCTCATCCATCATGCCCTCCACCCGGCGAACGTCGCGCACGGGCGACAGCGGCACGGTATGAACGTCGATACAGCCCTTTTCCCGCACATCGACCACCGGCACGCTCTTGCCGTAATCCGCCTCCGAAAAGGAGTATTTCAGCGGCGAACCGGCGTAGCGCAGCGTCTCCCGCCGCACCCGCTGCGGCCTGTGGATATGCCCCAGCGCGACGTAATCAAAGGCGTCGAACACCGCCGCGTCGATCTGATCCAGCCCGCCGACGGTATGCTCCTCGGAATCGGATTTGACCGCGCCCGTGATGAACTGATGGCACAGCAGGATATTCCGCTTCTTTCCGTCGATGGGCGTTTGGCGAAGAACGGCCTGCATCGCGTCCTGATAGGTGACGATCTTCTCCTCCGGCAGGAAACGCTTGACCTGCTGGGGGCGCAGAAACGGCAGCATCCAGACCGTCAGCTCGCCGTATTCGTCGCTGAGCGCCACGCTCTGCATGCGCCCTTCGAACGCCTCCGTCACGTATACGCCGGCGGATCTCACCAGCGCGGAAAAATACGAGATCCGCTGCGCCGAATCGTGGTTGCCGCTGATGATAAAGACCCGCCTGCCCATCGCCGCCAGTTCGGAAACAAAGCGGTCAAACAGCGCCACGGCCTCGGCCTGCGGCGTCGCGCGCTGGTAAACGTCCCCCGCGATCAGCACCGCGTCCACGTTTTCCCGCCGCGCGATGGGGACGACCTGCCCCAGCAGCACCGCCTCCTGATCCGCCAAAAGGGAAACGTCGTTCATCTGCTTGCCCAGATGCAGATCCGACAGGTGAAGGAATTTCATAGCGTGTTCTCCTCCGATTTTTGTTCGTCTTTTATGCCCACTGCCCCAGCAGGTCGCGCATCCAGCCGTATACGTCCATGCCGTAAACCGCTTCCAGCCGTTCGCGCGTCATCACCTCGGCGGTTTTCCCCTGCGCCGCGCACCGCCCGCGATCCATCAGCACGGCATGCGTGCCGTATTTTTGGGCGAGGCTCAAATCGTGCACGACGGAGATCACCGCGCGCCCCGGCTGCTTCAGCCACGCCTCGATCAGCGAAAAGATGTGCTTTTGATAGATCAAATCCAGGTGGTTCGCCGGTTCGTCGAGGATGAGCAGCTTCGGGTTCTGCGCGAACACCTGCGCCAGAAACGTGCGCTGCAGCTCGCCGCCGGAGAGCGTCAGCACGCTTGCGCGCCGCAGCGCCGTCAGGCCGGTCCATTCCAGCGCGCGCTCGACGCACGCTTCCCCCTCGTCGTCGCGCGCGGACAGGAAGCCCGACGCATGCGCATAGCGCCCCAGCGAAACGACCTCCTCCACCGAATAGGCGTAGCTGACCGCGTTCTTCTGCGCAAGGAAACCGACGCTGCGCGCCCGCTCCGCCCCCTTGAGGGCGCGGATATCACGCCCCTCCAGCGATATCCGCCCCGTATAGGGCACGCCCTGCGCAATCGCCTCGATCAGTGTGGATTTGCCCGCGCCGTTCGGCCCGACGAGCATCAGCCACTGCCCCGCCCGAAGCTCGAAGGAAAGGCCGTCCACCACCGTCTGCGCGCCGTAGCGCACCGTGACGTTTTCCGCCCTGAGCATCGCCCTCACCCCGCCTTCCGCGCCCGATAGAAGATGACGACGAACGCGACCGCGCCGACCAGCGACGTCACCACGCCGATGGAAAGCTCCACCGGGCTGAGCAGCGTCCGCGCGATCAGATCCGCCAGCAGCAGAAAGATCGCCCCCGCAAACATCGAAGCGGGGAGCAGCCGCCTGTGGTTCGGCCCGGCGATCATCCGCGCCGCGTGCGGCACGACCAGCCCGACAAACCCGATGCTGCCGCTGACCGACACGCACACGCCGATGAGCACGGACACCGTGACCAGCACCGCCAGCTTCACCCGCCGGACGTTCACGCCGACGTGCCGCGCGTTGTCCTCCCCGATGGCGAATGCGTTCAGCTCGCGGGCATGGCGGACGATCACGCCGCCGCAGAGCAGCAGCGCCAGCGACAGAATCCGCGTGTGCGGATAGCCCGTGCCGGAGAGCGAGCCCATCGTCCAGAAGGCGATGGAGCGCACCTGATCGTTGACGAAGGACAGGATCAGGTTGATGACGCTGGAAACGAACATCGAAAAAATCACGCCGATGAGGATGATACTGTTCGTGGCCAGCGAATGATCCAGCGCGTAGGCCAGCGAGAGAATCAGCGTCAGCGACAAGAACGCGAACGCCATCGCCATGAGCATCGTTCCGCCGTAATCCGAACCGGGGATGGTGACGCCCAGCGCCAGCGCGATCACCGCGCCGAGCGACGCGCCGGCGGATACGCCCAGCGTCGAGCCGTCCGCCAGCGGGTTGCGCAGAAGCCCCTGCATCGCCGCGCCGCACAGGGACAGCGACGCGCCGACCAGCGCGACGTTCATCACGCGGGGCAGACGCACGTTGACGATGATGTTTTTCGCGACGCCCGCGGGCGCGGGCTTCCCCAGCAGCGCGCAGAAAATCGCCGTCAGGGTGTCCTTCGGCGCGACGGAGACGCTGCCGACGCAGACGCACAGCAGCATGGCCGCCAGCAGCGCGAGGATGAAAAGCGCGTAGGTGCGCAGGGAAAAACGATCGGCCATGAAAGCCCTCCGTAAACAAGGGGGCTGTCGGCGAACGTGCGCGACAGCCCTCTGCGTTGTTATTTGGGTCAGGCGGCGGGGGCTTCTTCAGCCTCATCGTCGTTCAGGAAGTGATACAGCTCGATCGCCGCATCCTTCAGGCGCGGCCCCGGGCGGGAAATCGCGTTGGAATCGGCGTTATAGACCCGGCCGTTCTTCACCGCGCCGATATCGCCCCAGCCGTCGCGGCCCATGATCTCCTCCACGGCGGTATCGCCCATGCCCGCGATGGAGACGATGTAATCCGGGTTGCGCTCGATGACCTGCTCCTCGCTGACGGACTGCCAGCCGGAAATATCCGCAAACGCGTTGGTCACGCCGCACATCGTCGCCAGCTCGTCCATGAACGTGCCGCTTCCGGCCGTCCACAGCCCCCACTGGAGCGGGGAAACCTCAAAATAGATGGTCTTGCCGCTCTTTTCGCTCTTGGCGGCGATTTCGTCAAAGGTCGCCTGCATATCGCCGATGAGCGTCTCGGCCGCGTCGTCCTTCGCCATCAGCGCGCCGATCATGCGGATGGCGGTGTATACGCCCGCGATATCGTTCGCGTCGCTGATGACCACCTTCACGCCGTTCTGCTCGAGCAGCTTGGCCTGCTCCTCCGTCTGGGACATGTCGCTCATCAGCACGACCTGCGGATCGAGCGCCAGAATCTCCTCGATGTTGGTCTCCGCGCCGGATTGCACGACCGGCAGCGCCGAAATGGATTCCGGATAATCGCAGTATTTGCCGCGGCCGACGAGCGCATCCTCGCAGCCGATGGCGCAGAGGATTTCGCAGTCGGACGGGGTGAGCGCGACGATGCGCGTCGCGGGCTGATCGAGCGCGATTTCGCGGCCGTGCATATCCGTCACGGTGATTCCGTCGGCCAGCGCCGCGCCGCAGAGCATCAGCATCACGAAAAGCAGGGCAAAAAGCTTCTTGGACATTTCAAAGTCCCTCCTGAAATAGACTGCAAATGAATCGCGGGAGAAACAAAAAGTCCCTCCCTGAGGGACACTAAGCAGACCGGTTTTTTCGGTCGGATAGCATATCCCACCCCCAGGGGAATGATGATTCACGGTGTAAACAAGTCTCCCGGCTTGGCTTCGTCCTACTGGCGCGCCTTCCCGCTTTCGCAGTGGCTTATCACGTGTTCGTCGGCTTCACGGTTACTGGGATAGCTCGGAAATCGCATCCGATTCCTATGGCGCTTGCGCGCCGCGCATTTTGCGCAGATACACCGGCTATTCATTTGTGGCCTTATTATAACCGTTTTGCGCGCCCGCGTCAATTCGGTTTCACCAAATCCGCGCCCTTCGCGCCGCCTGCCGACGCTTGACAATTTTCCCCGTCTATGCCATAATATTTTTTGTTTCACAGAAGTGAAACGCGGCGGACAGAAGTCGGCTTCAACGGTTTTTCCATTTTTTGAAAAAAGAAACGACGATCACGAAGGCGTTGGTATGCCCTTTTGGAAAAAGGGGCGTTCCGCGCCTTTTTTGTCTGGAAAGCCGAAAACAATCAAAGGAGTTCAAACGATGAAACTTTCCAAGATTTTTGCGCTGCTGCTGGCGCTGTGCCTGATTTCCTCCGCCGCCTGCGCCGCCACCTTCACCGACGCGCACGGCAATGTGATCGAGCTGGACGATTCCCTCGAAGCGTATGCCGCCGTCACGCTCGTCGGCGCGGACAACGCGGCGCGTCAGGGCGAAACCAACCTCGGCGACCTGTGGGCGGACGCGCTGCGCTGGTTCGCCGTTTCCGGAGAAATCAACGCGGCCTTTGACGAGGACGACGTGAAGGCCGGAAACGACCGCATCGCCGTGGACGCGGATCACGTCGTCGCGCTGTGGAACGGCGGCAACCTCCGCGCGGATATCGCGGAAGGCACGTTCGGCGCGGAAGCGCTGGCCGAGGTGCTGCCCTTCCCGAACAAGGTCGCCGTCGTCTACATGACCGGCGCGCAGCTTCTGGAGACGCTGGAAGCCGCGTCTCAGGGGCTTCCCTACACGGCGGAAACCGCGGACGCCTGCGCTTCGCTGATGCAGGTTTCCGGCCTGACCTATACCGTCGATACGACGAAGGCCTACGACGCGCTGGAAGCCTACGGCGACCACTGGTTCACCGCCGGTTCCGTCTCCCGCGTGCGCATCGACGACGTGAACGGCCAGCCGTTTGACGCGGAGGCGACCTACGCCGTCGTCACCAGCAACGCCAACTTCAACGGCATGGATTCCTCCTACGTCCTCAAGGCCGCGGCGGAAGCCAACGAGCAGAGCGCCGTCACCACCGCCGTCGTGCGCGACGTGGTCTTCCGGTTCATCGCCGCCGAGCTGAACCATCAGGTCGGCGAGGCCTACGCCGCGCCGCAGGGACGGCTGACGATTCTGTAAGCCGCCCGCGCATCGGACTTGCTTTGAGCTTTAAGCGGCACGTTCAAAACCGAATGCAGATCCTTGCAAGTCCTTCCGTGCGAGGGGGACTTGCAACACTCTGCACTCGATTTTCAGAAAGGGAACATCCATGAATTCACAGCTTGAAACCGTCGTTTTCGAAATGGAAAAGGCCGTGCGCGGCAAGCGCAGGGTCATCGAGCATATCCTCGCCGCGCTGCTGGCCGAAGGGCACATCCTGCTGGACGACATGCCCGGCGTGGGTAAAACCACGCTGGCCGTGGCGCTCTCCCGCGCCGTCGATCTGCGCTACCGCCGCGTACAGTTCACGCCGGACGTGATGCCGTCGGATATCGTCGGCTTTTCGGTGTATGAGCCGCAGAGCGGTCAATTCGTCTATCACGAGGGCGCGGCGACGCACGCCAACCTGCTTCTGGGCGACGAAATCAACCGCACCTCCAGCAAAACGCAGTCCGCGCTGCTGGAGGCGATGGAGGAGCGGCAGATCACCGTGGACGGGCGGACATATCCGCTGGAAAAGCCCTTTGTCGTCATCGCGACGCAGAACAACGTCGGCACGGCGGGCACGCAGTTCCTCCCCTACGCGCAGATGGATCGCTTCATGGTGCGCCTGTCCGTCGGCTATCCCGATCACGACGCGCAGATGGCGCTTCTCCGGGATCGCCTTTCGGAAAACCCGCTGGACGCGGTCAAGCAGGTGCTCACGCGCGAAGAACTGCTGGCGATGCAGGCCGATGTGCGCGCCGTGCAGACCGGCGACGCGCTGCTCGATTACATCACCAGGCTGACGATGGCCTCCCGCGAGCACCCGAATGTCGAGGTCGGCGTCAGCCCGCGCGGCGCGCTGCTCCTTTGCCGGATGGCCAAAGCGCGGGCGTATCTGCTCGGGCGCGCCTTCGCCGTCAGCGAGGATGTGCAGGCCGTGTTCGAGCCGGTCTGCGCGCACCGCCTGATCGTCTCCGCCAAGGCGCGTCTGGCGGGCGTAAGCGCGGCCGACGTGGTGCGCGAGCTGCTGGCCGACGTGCCCAATCCGGATCGCGCGGCCTTATGAAAACGAACCGCCTGTTCTGCCTGATCGAGCTGGCCGCCGTCGCCGCGCTGTATTTCTTTGAAAACAACAGCGGCACCCGCGCGGCGCTGGCCGTGTCGGCGCTCGTGCCGCTGCTTTCCGTTCTCTGCGCCTATCGGTGCAGCCGAAAGGCGGCGCTTTCGCTCGATGTGCCCCAGCACGGCGAAAAGGGCGCGCCGCTCGTCTGCCGCCTGTGCGCGCCGCCGCTCCTTCTGTGCGAGGGGCGCGCCGAGCTGCGCCTGCAAAACGCCTTCACACGGGAGGAAGCGCGCGCCGCCGCCGTCGTGGGGGAAGCCGTTTCCCTGCCCGTTTCGCACTGCGGCCTGTTGACCGTCACGGCGGAAAACGCCGAAATTCGGGATCTCTTCGGCCTTTGCCGCTTTCCGGTTTCATCGGGCGCGCCGCAGACCGTGCCGGTTTGGCCGACGGTCTTCCCCGCGCAGGTGACGCTCGATTGCGCCGCCCCGCAGACGCGCGAGGACAGCCGCCTTTCCTCCGTTCGGCGCGGCGGCGATTTCACCGAGACGCAGGCCGTCCGTCCCTATCATCCGGGCGACCCTGTTCGCCAGATCCACTGGAAGCTGTCGGCCAAAATGGGGATGACGATGCTGCGCGAGGCGGGCGCGCCGCTGACGGGTGACGTTCTGCTCGCGCTGGCCGTCTTTCCGGATGAGATTTCCGATCCCGACGCGCTGGAAGCGTCGCTCTGCGGCCTGCTCTCCGCGTCCCAATCCCTTTTGGCGCAGGGCGTTGCGCACCACGTCGCCTTTTGGCGGCGCGCGCCGCTGGCCGTATCCTCGACCGAGGATTGGACGCGGGCGCAGCGCATGCTCCTTTCGCCACCGCCGGTGCCCGACGACATGTCCCCCGCCTTTGCGCGGATCGCCGTCTTTTCCCCGTGCGCGGCCATCGACGCATCCGATCCCTTCGCCCGTGTGACGCTGGTTCTGCCGGAGGGCGCGCAGGCGCTCGTCGGCGATATCCCCGTTGCGTTCTTCGGCGCGCGCGCGCCGTTTTTAACCCTGTAAAAGCAGAAAGGAGCTGCCATGCGGCCGACCAAATCCACCTTCGCGCTGCTCGCGGCGCTCCTGCTCGCGCTGCTCACGCTGGCGCTTGCGCCCGCGCGCGAGGGCGCAAAGCTGCTGATAAACGATCTGTTTTCGCTCAGCGAATCCGCCAACGCATACGTCTACGACCGTCTGCCCATCGCGGCGGGCGCAAGCCGCCTGCCCGCCTGCGCGCTGCTCGGCGGGGCGCTGGCGTTCCTCTCCGCCGCCGTCGCGCTGAGCCAAAGCCGCCTGCCCGCGCTGCTGGCGCTCGTCGCGCTGGCGCTGGGTCAGGCGTATTTCGGGCTGAGCCTCCCGGCGGCCGCCCAGCTCCTGCTGCTCTTTGTGCTGGGGCTGAAGCTCGTCCCGTCCCGCTCCGCCGTTCAGCGGCTGACGCTCGGCGCGTGCGCGCTGGCGGTCGCGCTCGTCGTCTGCCTCGCCTTTCCCGGCGTACACGCCGCGACGGAAGCCGCGTCCGAACGGGCGCGCGATTTTCTCAGCGGCGCTTCGCTTTCCGAGCAGGCGGACGCGGCCGTTCCGCCCGAAGCGACGCAGACCCGCCGCGAAAACCACCTGAGCCTTTCCACCGGCGGCGGCGGCGCGGTCTCCGAGCGGGATTACCGCCTCGTCACCCGCGCCGAGGAACAGATTTCCGATCCCCCGTGGTTCGACGCGCTGAAAACCGCGCTGATGCTGGCGCTGGTCGTGCTGATGCTGGCGCTGCCGTTCGCGCCGTTCATGCTGCTGGGCAGGCGCGCCGGACAGGCGCGGGCGCTTCGCGAGGCGTTTGACGACGCGGACAGCCGCCGGGCGGTCTGCGCCATGTTCCGCCACGTCGCGCGCTATTGGGCGGCCTATTTCCCCATACCGGCGGGGCTTCCGTTTTCGCGCCTGCCGGAAGCGGCGGACATGCCGGACGACTACGCCGCCGCCTATCGCACCTGCGCCGATACGTTCCTCAAGGCCGCGTACAGCGACGCGCCGATCACGCAGGCCGAGCGGGATGGAGTGAAAATCCTCCTTGACGAAACGGAACGCCTCCTCTATGATGAGCAGAGCGCATTCATGCAGCTTAAACTCCGATACCGATATCTTTTGCGCTGAATGATGATGAAAAAAATCCTCTTTCTCGCGGCGCTTCTCCTTCTGCTGACGACCGCTTCCGGCTGTCGCAGCCGAACGAGCGCCGCGCCGCGCGCCTCTGGCGCGCAGCCCCCCGCCGCGTCCTCCGACAGCGGCGCGGCCGCCGACGGTGAGCCCGAAGCCCTGACCGAAAACGGCGGCGAAACGGTTGAAAACCCGCTGGCCGAACGCGCGGAATACGACGAAGCCGCGCGCGCCGAGCTTTTGGAAAACCAATCCCGCGCCGTCAGCGGCGAGGGCGAGGGCGGCGGCCTGCCCCTGACGCAGAAGGACGCGGACAGCCGCGCCTTGCAGCTTGACAGCGCCGCCGAATTGGCCGCCATCAAGACGCTCCCCGCCGAGGAGGCGGAGCGCCTTGGCGTATCGGAACGCGCGCCCGTCGCTGAAACGGCGCAGCGCTACTACGCCGCGCTGCTGCAAAGCCGCCTGCGGACGCTGTTTGAATGTAAAAAACAGAACGTCTACATCGAAACCCAAGCCGCCTTTATCACCGTTTACAAATCGTCGGCCGAACACGCGCTGGTGCTTTCCGCCGGGGGCTACGACGTGGCCGGAAAGCGGATGGAAAACGACCTCGCCGTGGACGGCGGCTGGGTGCAGCGCAAAAATCCGGATTTCATCGTGAAATTCGTCGCCGCCTCCGCGCTGAACGGCGATACGCTCGGCGAGCTGCTCGCCCGCGACGGGCTTCGCGAAACGACCGCCGCAAAAAACGGCCGCGCGCTGCTGCTGTGCGAGTCGATGACGGACGCGCCGCAGCTTCAAACGGCCGCGGCCCTCTGTCTGGCCAAGGCGATGTATCCCGACCTGTTTGCCGATATCGACGCCGCGCAGGCCGTCGGCCAGCTTGCCGACGAGGCGGGCGCGCAGACCGGCGGCCCCTGGTTTTATCCCGCCATTTGAAAGGAATATTATGCGTACTCATTCTAAAGACACATCCGCGCGCGTGCTCAGGCTCACCTATTCCGCGCTGTATCTGGCGATTGCGCTGGTTCTGCCCTTCCTGACCGGGCAGATTCCGCAGATCGGCTCCATGCTCTGCCCGATGCATATCCCGGCGCTGCTGTGCGGCTTCGTCTGCGGCTGGCCGTGGGGGCTGGCGGTCGGCTTTATCGCCCCGCTGCTGCGTTCCGCGCTCTTCGGCATGCCGACGATGTTTCCCGCGGCGGTCGCCATGGCGTTCGAGCTGGCGGCCTACGGCGCGGTGGCCGGACTGCTTTACCGCGTCCTGCCCAAAAAGACGAGTTGCATCTACGTCGCGCTGATCGCCGCAATGGTCGCCGGCCGGCTGGTCTGGGGCGCTGCGCGCTATCTGCTGGCGGGGCTTGAACACAGTGCGTTCACCCCGGCGCTCTTTCTGGCGGGCGCGGTCACGACGGCTCTGCCCGGCATCCTGCTGCACATCGTCCTCATCCCCGTGCTGGTGATGGCCATGCAGAAGGCTCGACTGATTCTCAATTAAACGGAGGCGCTCTTATGTCCGATACCCGCGCGTTTCTGCTCGCCCATGCAGCCGCCTATCCCGCGCTGACGCTGACCGACCTGTTCAAGGCGCTGTACCAGAGCGCGTTCGGCTGCGAGCATCTGGTCGCCGATCCCTCCGCCGCCGAAGCGTATATCGCCGCCGAGGCCGAGGGCGCGCGTCCCTGCGGCCGTAAGAGCGTCGAGCCGCTGGACGGGCCGTATGTCCGCGTTCATCTGGATATGCTGAAAAAGGGGCTGAGCGCCCGAACGCTGGCGCGCCTGTTCGCCCTTTCCGCCGAGCATCAGGACGGCGCGCAGGCCGAATTTGAAAAAAAGCTCGCCGTGCTGACGGAGATGATCCGTCGGGGCGAGCTTCCCTTCGACGCCGATGAAGCCGAGCAGGCGATTTCCGCATGGCGCGCGGCGGGCTTTCCGCCCTGCCGTCATTCCGAGGCGTTCCGGCAGGCCTACGCGCCCGCGTATCGGCTGGTGAAGGCGGCATATGCGCCGCTTCTGCCGCTCCTGCCGGAAATAGACGCGCGTCTGGCGCAGGGAAAGCGCACCGTGCTGGCCATCGACGGTCCCTGCGGAAGCGGCAAAACGACGCTCGCCGCCCTGCTGGCGCGCCTGTACGACTGTCCCGTGTTCCACGCGGACGACTTTTTTCTGCGCCCCGAACAGCGCACGCCCGCGCGCTTTGCCGAGCCGGGCGGCAATCTGGACAGGGAGCGCCTGCTTGAAGAGGTGCTCGCGCCGCTTCGGCAGGGTCAGCCGGTCTCCTTCCGCCGCTTTGACTGCCACAGCCTGACGCTCCTGCCGCCCGTGGCCGTCGCGCCGTCGTCGCTCGCCGTCGTCGAGGGCAGCTACAGCCTGCACCCCGAGCTTGCGACGATGTACGATATCTCCGTCTGCCTGACCCTCTCGCCCGAATTGCAGCGCCGGCGGATTTTGGCGCGCAACGGTGAGGAAATGGCGCGGCGCTTTTTTGAGCGCTGGATTCCGCTGGAGCAGGCCTATTTCGACGCGATGAAGCCGCGGACGCGGTGCGGCTTTTTGATCGAGGCCGATCAGCTTTCCGACGAAGCGCCGCTGTAAATGCCGCCGGTCGCGCGCTCATATCCGCCGCCGCCCTCCGCGTTCATCAGACTGAACCCGTTTTCATCCAGCGACAACGCCTTCACATTGGCGCGCCCGTTATCCAAAAGCAGCGTGATCTCATATTCCGCCGGATACCAGTATTTATTCTGGAAGTCGTTGTAGCGTGTGACGTACCATGTGCCGGTATAGGTCAGCGCAACGCCCGCCTCGCCGCCGTCCTCCCGATAGACGGTATATCCGCTCTCATAGGTTCCGTCTGCGTGAAGGATGAGCGCATCCTCCGCCATGTTGCCCCCGGCGGTCATATACCACGCGCCTTCCAGCCGCTGCATCACGTCGTATTGGATTTCAGCCTCCATCAAGGTCAGATCGCGCAGGGGCACAAAGCCCCAGACGATCGCTCCGCCGTCTGTGAACGTATTCTTTGCCGAAACCTCCGCGGACACATACGCCCAATCGTTGCCCAGCATCCCCATGCACTGAAAGGTCGTCCCTTCGGGAACGCTGAACTGCGCGAATTGGGAAACGAACGGGTCATCCGTCAGGAAGGTATCGCGCGCCGCCCGAACGTCCACATTCAGCATCCTGATCCATGTTTCATCGAGCGGTTCGCCCCGCGCCGCGTCGCCCAGCAGCGTGTTCCTGACCCAGCCGATGCGGCTTGTGCGCTCGCTGACGTCGTACATCACGCATGTCCACGCTTCCCCATCCCCGTTTGTATACCCGCGCAGCGTAAAAAGCTCGCCCTTCAGGCCGACGGCCGCCTTCCCTTTTGCCGCGCGCCACGCGGATTCGCCGAAGGGCGCGCTGTAAACCGGCGCGGTCTTTTCGCCGACATGGCTCTCCCGCCGCCACGAATCGCGATATTCCAAACAGTTCATCCCGCTTTCGAGGGCGGCGCGCATGTGATTGACGGCCAGCACATCGTCAACGGTTCGCGGGAAAAGCCGAATGTTGAAATCCGCCAGCCAGAGCGGCGTTGCGCGATAGAACGCCCGGCGGTTTCCGTCGGAAAACCAATAGACGTCCGAGCCGCCGTAGTCCTCGCTCCGCTCCGTAAAAACCGTTGCGCCGTTCAGCTTCGCCTCGACGAGCGCGTAACGCCCCTCCTCTCGGCGGAAGGTATAGCGCTCCGATCCGGCGCTGAGAATCAGCCCGCCATCCGTCTGCTGAATCGACTGCCTGACATGATCCTCCGGCTGCCACACCGCGGTGTGATACACCTGCAAATGTGCGTTATCCTCCACATAAAAGAGCGCGTTGTGGTATTGCGCGCCCATGAGGGCAAAATTCTCGCCCTGTCCCCCGACGACCGAGTAATCATCCCACATGCGCGTGGAAGCAACCGCCCGATAGAGCGCGCCTTTCAGCCCCCAGCTGTTGGCCGAAACCGGAGCGGCCGCGATCAGGCTGACCGCACAAAGAACGGCCGCAAACAACCCTGCGCGTTTCATTTTCATCAAAATTCCTCTCTTTCCTTCGCGATTGGCCTTGTCAACCATATAAACGAAACGGGCGGCTGTTTTCTTGCGGCGGGCTTGTTTTTTTTGGCTTTTTTTGTCGCAGGATTCCGCGCAGATTTTGGGATTTAATGATTTTAGGCAAACAAAACTGAAAGTGATATACTGAATACTACCGCCTAAAGACCGCACTCTAATTGACAATCATACGGTTCATCTTCAACATGTTTTTGATGATAAACTTCTGCCTCAACACACCCCATTGATTTATAAAAGGCTTGACTTTCAACGGCTGAGTGTGCAGATATGTAGAGCTTTTTAGCTCCTTTTCGTTTCGCCCATTCTTTTGCCGCAAGAAAAAGTGTTCTGCCGATTCCCTTTCTTCTCATATCCTCCGATATATGGATACTGGACAAGTCGCAATATCCTTGCTTCCCACCAAATATTCCTGATTCTACTGAAACAAAGCCTTTCAATTTTCCGTCATAAAAAGCGGCATAAACAAATCCGTTCGAAGCAATTGTATTTTTTAGGCAGAAAATTAATTTTTGATAATCCTCCTCTGTCCAATCATCGATAAAGGGAGCATCTTTGATTATCCACTTGCCATTTTCTTTACGCCAACATTTTGTGACATTTTGATATCGAATAAAATCCTTAAATATCTCTCGATTAACTTCTTCTGCATTTAACATTCTATATTTCAATAAAATATCATTTTTCATTATAAAAGCTCCTATCTACATCCCTATCTAGCATGTTGGCAAATCCTTTGGGATCACGAATCTGATACTGCATGCTATCATGTTTATTCATATTACATTGAGCGCACGTAATGCATATGGTATACCATCTTCATTGTTTGACAAAGTACTCATATCCGATGCCTTTTTGACATCAATCTCTGCGTTTTTCATTGCGATTCCAATACCTGCCGCTTTAAGCATAGGAATATCATTTTCGGAATCTCCGAAAGCAATGCTGTTCCTTACATCTATTTTCAAAATTCTGCATATATCACAAAGGCCCTGTCCTTTGTTGATTCTGCGGGGAAATATCTCCAAATAAAAGGCGGCAGTTCTGACAACAGTTAAATCCTCCGGCAGAAAGTTTCTGATTTGCTCCTGTACCTCGTATATTTTCATAGGATTAACCGCCAAAAGAATCTTTATAGGGGAAAATGTAAGCCAATCCGCCAGGTTACCGACCTCTGTACATTGCATCTGATTATTCCTACATTCATATTCAACCTTATACCCGTTTTTATCTGTAACATAAAACATCTTGCCGTCGTCAACGATAACAGTTACTGGAAGTTCTTCCAGAAACCGGAGAATTCTTCTAGTCATAGTAAGACCCATACTGATTTCATAGAACGTATTTCCTGCGCAGTCCGTTATTCTTCCTCCATTATAAGACATCAGGATTCCTCCGAACTGTTCCATTTTTAACTGATCTCTAATGCTGAAAAGCCCAGAAGCTGGACGAGCAGATGCAAGGACAAGACGTATTCCTTTTTTCTCCGCTTCAATCAATGCTTCCAAAGTTAGGTTGGATATATTTTTCCGGTCATCTGTCAACGTCCCGTCAATATCCAGTGCGATTATTTGAACATCCATCAAAAATTCCTCTTGAAACAACTTTCGATTTATTTAATAAGGTATACTTACCCTTGACACTGGGTTAAGTATAGCACTAAATACAACTATTGTCATCCTATTTTTCATTCTCTTGATAAGTTGAGCCGGGGACAGGCAACGGATATTTTGATGTTTAATCCCGTTTGTAAATGTCGCGTGTGTATACTTTCTCTTCCACATCTTCAAGAGATGAATCAAATCGGTTGGCAATAATAACTGCACACTTTTTCTTAAACAGCATCAGATCGTTGACGACCTGACTGCCAAAGAAAGTACTGTTGTCTGGCAAAGAGGGCTAATAGACAAGGATAGTCGCCCCTTTAGACTTGATTCGCTTCATTACGCCTTGAATGGAAGACTGACGGAAGTTATCACTTCCTGCTTTCATGGTCAACCGATATACACCGATAATGATATTCTTTTCTTTGTCAGCACTCCACTCGTCATTTTCACTGTATGCTCCGGCAAGCTTCAGTACACGATCAGCAATAAAATCTTTTCGTGTCCGATTGGATTCCACAATAGCAGCGATGAGTTTTTCTGGGACATCGGCATAATTGGCAAGAGGTTGCTTGGTGTCCTTAGGTAGACAGTAACCACCATAGCCAAATGAAGGATTGTTATAATGAGTTCCGATCCGTGGATCCAAGCAGACTCCTTCAATGATCTCTTGTGTACTCAATCCTTTTAACTCTGCATAGGAATCCAGCTCATTAAAAAAGGCCACGCGCAGAGCCAAATACGTATTGGAAAATAATTTGACTGCTTCTGCCTCCGTTGATCCCATAATAATCGTATCCACATTCGGCTTTAGTGCGCTCTCTTGAAGCAGCGTAGCAAACTCTCTGGCCGCACACATGAGATGTTTGCTCCTTGTATCAATACCAACAATGATACGGCTAGGATAAAGATTATCGTAAAGCGCTTTGCTTTCCCGCAAAAACTCCGTATTTTTTTTGCTGGGGACAGGCACTGGATGCCCTGTTTTTGTGCGGTCAGAGTTGTTTTTGATTGAGACTCCGGTATTTCACAGACTCTCTTGCGGAATTTCTGAATCTGGTAATAAAAGTTACTCGGACAGATTTGATGCGCCTCGCACCATTGCTTATCCGTAAGTCCACTCAAGCGGCACTCATGAATCAGAGAAAGCCACTCCTCATCTGTACGATATTTTCTTTTTATCATAGGTGTTGTTTACTCCTAATGGTATTTGGAGTTGATATAGCACAGGCTCCAAAAAATTTGAAGTAAAATGGTCCTAAATGCAAAACTGAGAAACAGAAGACTTGCCACTCCATGCATTAATTATGGCACAGTTAGGGAGAATATGGAATCCGGGGTGTTATTCGTCGCTTACCTTTAATATTTTAAGTTCCTACATATAATCTGATATATATCATTTATACATTTGTACCAAACTTTTTTTAAGTTCCAGAAAAGCATCTAGTCCATCTGTATCAACAGCAAAAAATTCATTATCGGAAACCGCCTCATATGGAACATACGTCGATTCTTCTGATACCGGATAAATTACATTGTCATGTGCTGTATAGCTAAATACTGGGGCAATAACATGATTTTGGGGTAATTGAAATACTTCTGTTCCATCTTTTGTATATCCAATTGACTCAGATAAAAATATTAGATAATCTGCGCCATCTTTCATAAAATTTACAAAACTCAAATCCATCTCTTTTCTAACAACATATACTTTCCATCGATCAAAAGTAATATAAATTTCAGAACCGCTTGCCAAATTTTCACCTAAAAAAACTTGTTCAATGCAAACCTTCTGCTGCCATCCTTTAAAAAAGAACTCTGGGGGATCAACAGGCGTAACTTTTAAAATGATGGGGGATTCTGGAAGTATTTTTTTTAATATCTCACAATCCTGAATTGCAAACGAAGTAGGAATTTCAGCAACTGAAAAATCATTTATGAAATTAGGATCTACAGTGATATTCGTATAAGTAGCGAGTTTTCCTCTTCCAAATATGCCAAATCCGAATACTAAAAGCACTGTAACTGTAACACAAAAGCGATATTTCATAATTGTCACCTCCTATCAACGATAGAACCATTTTCTAAGAAAAAGACATGATCAGCAAGAATCTCAATATCGTCTTCATTATGACTTGCCAATAAAATTAAAACTCCTCGTTTTTTCTCTGATTCGATCAGTTGTCTTACTCGCTCAACAGATTCACGATCTAACGCATTTGTTGGTTCATCTAACATAAGAATATCTGGATGTTCCATGACTGCTTGCGCAATAGCTAAGCGCTGCTTCATTCCGAGAGAATATTTTCCATATTTTCGTTTGTCGCCAGGATCAAGCCCAACGCTCTCCAATGCGGCTATAATATCAGATTTACCTGCTTTTCCTGTGAACTTTGCTAAATAAAGCAAGTTTTCATATCCAGTCAAATTCGGATAAAGTGAGACATTCTCCAAAAGTATGCCCAAATTGGGCAGCACTGAAAAATCTTTTCTTACTATTTTTTCATCTAATTTAACCACACCAGATGTAACCGACATCAATCCCGAAAGCGCCCGAAACAACATTGTCTTTCCCGACCCATTCGGTCCTACAAATCCATAAATATTACCACTTTTAAGATCAAGATCAATATTTGATAAAACTGTTTTTCCTTTAATTTTTTTCCCAACATTTGTAGCTGTCAACCTCATTCTACATTCCTCCAAATTCCAAATCTGAAATAATTAGATCACATTTATGTACATAATGTCCGCCGATCACAAGAATCAACACCATAATCGCAATTAAATAGAAGATCGTTCCAGAAAGCGACATCACATTCCACGGTGCATGAATTGCCTCATTCAACCCTCGAAGCGATGAATATTGCCATCCTATAACCAAGTGAGCAATCGGATTGACATTAAGCACAGTACAAAATAGTGTACCGTTGCTTTCTAATGAATTTAATAGTCTAATACAGGTAACGCAAATAAGTTGAGCTACAATTATGATCATAAACGCATTTCCGCTGCCGAGTAAAATAGCTAATATATTAACTAGCAATGTCATTGAAAATGACCACAAACTATAAATACCAATATGAATTATCAGTAACCCCCATCCTGTGGCTGTCCATATCACATTATATCGAAAACAAGTAACAATAACAGAAATCGCAACTAGAAATACCTGATACATCAGCGTAAAACGTGCAATAACAATACACTCTTTTGCATACCATGCAATGCGATTCGGTGTTCTTGAAAAAATATAAACGCTTGCTGTACAAAAATGCTGATATAAACTTGTTCCAACATACAACTCAAAAAGAAAGGTTGGAAGCAATTTCGAGCTAAACGAAAGCAGCTCTGGGAGCGATGAAAAACCAAGTGAAAATTCTCCTCTCGAACCACTGAGTTGCAAAATCAACTCAGAAAGTGTAATTTGTCCATTATAAGGATTGATATAGGTAAAAGCTAATAAACTTCCACAGCAAAATCCCATTAATAAAAGAAATGTAATTTCTTTATGCTTCATAGCTGATCCCCTCTTCCCTTAATAACCGAACAAACAATTGAAATTATAAATAGTATGATCAGAAAACTAATAAAGAAAACGTTATTCTTTACATGGTCATCAAATAAAAAAATGTAATTGTACCAATTAACAGCAAATGGTAATTTATCTGTTATTTTAGGCATATACGCAGGAATATTCAACAAAATATATACTGGTAAAAATAAAAGTATTTTAAAACGGAATGATATAATTCCAGATAATGCAACTGTAAACATTCCTATAATCCCTGAAGTAACACCCCAAAAGAGAATTCCAACGAAGGTGTAAAGATATGAATTCATATGAAAAAGAGCTGGAAACATGTAATTACTCGTTAGTTCTATATAATCAGGCGAATAGCGATTTAGGTCTACAAAATCTCCACTAGCAGCCAATGGAAAAGACACACAATTAAGGCCAAATTCAATAAGAAAAGGTACCGTAAAAACGATCATAGTTGCAAAAAAAGCTGCAATTATTTTGCCCAAATAGTATTGAGTGCCTCCAATTCGAGCAATAAGCACACAATCAGTTTTTCTTTTTTTCTCTGAAAGCAATGTAAAACCAGCCGGACAAACGATAAGGATGGGATATAGCTGAATCAAAAGCAGCATAATATCCATATTATTATAAACTTGGTCATAACTCAACGCGAGCAGTTTTGCAGGATGATACATCTCAATAATATCACTGCCTTGAAAAGCCAGAACATTTGATCTAAAATTCAAAAATACTATTGATAAAAGAACGAAGAATATTGCAAGCGACATATTTTGTCTTAGTATAAATGACGTTTGATGCTTAATTATTTTTAACATAAAAGCCTCCTTCCGTGCAATGCGATTCGCATCAATAAAACTGTAAATTTTATCGTTAAAAATATTGTATTGTTTCGATTGTTTGCAAATTTCTCTTAATAAGAGTATATTATTGCCTGTATGTTTTGTCAATATTGAACTAGTCACTTTCCATGAACAAGCACACTCTCGCAATCTTCAAAAAAAGACACTGCATGTCTCCATACAGTGTCTTAATAATCTAGCATTCTTCTGATATTCTGTTTTTATCTTCCGAACTTTTCAGCAACGTCCTCTTCTCCGAAGCATTCACTGATCGGTGCACCTGGTGCTACCATTGGGAATACCTTGTCGTCCTTGTCAATCTGAGCATCAATTACTACTGGAATATTCAGCTCGATTGCTTCCTTAACTGCATTATCAAACTCTTCGCATGTGCTTACTGTGTAGCCCTTTGCTCCAAGACCCTCTGCTACCTTTGCAAAGTCAACGCGGTCATTTAACACTGTCTGAGAATAACGCTGTCCGTAGAACAGATCCTGCCACTGACGTACCATACCAAGCACGTGATTGTTTACAACGACCTCTATAACTGGGATATTATATCGAGTTGCTGTTGCAATCTCATTCATATTCATACGGAAGCAGCCATCTCCTGCGATATTGAATACAAGCTTATCCTTACGAGCCATCTTTGCACCAATTGCTGCGCCAAGACCATAGCCCATAGTTCCAAGTCCGCCTGATGTTAAAAGCTGTCTCGGTGCCTTATACTTATAATACTGTGCTGCCCACATCTGGTGCTGTCCTACCTCAGTAGAGATAATAGCATCGCCATGTGTTGCCTCATAGATTTTTTCGATAATATAAGGACCAGTCAGAACACCCTTATGATAAGTCATCGGATGTGCTTCCTCATAACTCTTAACTTCTGTAATCCACTCATTATGATTCATCTGAGGAAGCTTTTCATTTAACTTTTCTAAGATAACCTTGACATCACCGATAACACTTGCATCTGTTTTGATGTTCTTATTGATCTCTGCCGGATCTACATCAAACTGCAGAATCTTTGCATTCTTAGCGAATTTCTTAGCATTTCCAGTAACACGGTCTGAGAATCTTGCACCAACCACGATAAGAAGATCACACTCTGAAACTCCGTAGTTAGATGTCTTAGTACCATGCATACCAAGCATTCCTGTATATCTTTCATTAGATCCGTCAAATGCGCCCTTACCCATAAGTGAGTCACATACCGGTGCATCAACCTTCTCAACAAACTTCTTAAGTTCATCAGATGCCTCTGATATAACAGCTCCGCCACCAACGAATACATATGGCTTCTTAGCTTTCTTAATAACTGCTTGCAGGTCAAAATCCTTACTCTGTATAACAGGCGTGCTTATAATCAAAAGCTCCTGTCCCTTTACCCACTTCGCAAAATTCATATTCTCAGGCTTATATACCCACCTTATTCTATTAGACAAACCACTCTTTCCTGCTATTATTCTGGCTTTCGCCATTGAGGGGAGAGTGAGAAGATCTTTACATTGAAACATATTGCTGCTCCTATATTGTATGTTGTAATTATTATTTACATATTATTATAATTATTTATAGTGCCATAAGGAACTTTTAAGATGAGCACTTTTGTGCTCATTATATCATATGCCCTGCGTTGCTTTTCCACGCATCCGAAGTTTCGAAGAAACTTCTAAGTGACTACGAAGTAGTCATATTATATCATAACATAAATTATAATTAATATTAAACACAGCGAATATATCCAACACATAAAAATGCCCCTGAAGCTTTTGCTCCGGGGGGATTTTTACTATGTAAGTTATTTCAATATATATGTCACTTCGTTATATATATTAACCTCCATATAACTTATGTTGTCACATAACCTACATCAATATATTAACTCTAAAATGTGTAATTAATTCTTAAAACTATGTATAGGTGCTGGTATTCTTCCTGGTCTGTTTACAAATGCTGAGCAGTCAAATGTATTAACCGGCATAATAGGAGCATAGCCTAAAAGTCCGCCGAATTCTACAGTTTCGCCAACACCTTTTCCAACAACAGGTATTACTCTTACGGCTGTTGTCTTCTGGTTTACCATACCGATAGCTGCTTCATCTGCAATGATACCAGATATTGTAGATGCCTTTGTATCTCCTGGTATAGCAATCATATCAAGACCTACAGAACATACACATGTCATAGCTTCAAGCTTTTCAATAGTAAGTGAACCCGCATTAACTGCATCAATCATTCCCTGATCTTCACTGACCGGAATAAATGCACCACTAAGTCCACCTACATATGATGAAGCCATTACGCCGCCTTTCTTAACCTGATCGTTAAGAAGTGCAAGTGCTGCTGTTGTTCCCGGAGCACCGGCTCTCTCAAGTCCGATTTCTTCAAGAATTTCTGCAACAGAATCACCAATTGCCGGTGTTGGGGCAAGCGAAAGATCGATTATACCAAATGGTATACCAA
>ERZ824488.460-NODE-460-length-53928-cov-19.921018_pt1 | contig 53928 bp, 45 predicted proteins | sample MGYA00519936_ERZ824488 | MGnify/ENA primary metagenome ERZ824488 (study PRJEB31778, sample SAMEA3449153) | human gut metagenome | biome: human gut; feature: human-associated habitat; material: faeces | place: United Kingdom | collected 2010/2012 ... | reverse complement strand
AACATCCGGAACGGCAGCTATCCGTTCATCTCCACGCTCTACGCGGTCACCCGCAAAGGCGAAGCAAACCCAAACGTGCGGACGCTGCTCTCATGGCTGACCGGTGACACGGCGCAGGGTCTGTTGGAAGCGAGCGGATACGTGGGGTTGAAGTGAAACTCAATACGTGAACAGAAGAACGGAGGGTGAATGAAATGAAGAAACGCATCGCATTATTGCTCATACTGATTCTATTCGCATCTCTGAACGCGCAGGCGCAGACGATCGCGCTTCAGACTGACCCGCCGCTGTATCTTGTGGAGAGCACCCCGGACTTTTGGGAATACTACTATGATCTTGTGGACGCGGACGGAAACGTCGTTCAGGAACGCTGGGCAGACAGCGTGTACGAGAAAAACGGCGTTCTGCGGATTGAGCAGAATGGACTTATAGGCGTTATGGACTATGACGGCAGCTGGATTGTCGAGCCGCAGTTTACGGAAGTTCGAAGCTTTTTCGAGGGTATGGCTGTAGCTAAGGCGAAAGAACTGTATGGATACATTGACGAGAGCTATTCGTGGGCGCTCCCTCCGACGTTTCAGGGTGCGTGCAAGTTCAGCGAGGGGCTTGCCGCGGTAGAGCAGGACGGACTGTGGGGCTATATCGATAAACAGGGAGACTTCGTGATTGAACCGAAGTTCGCGGAAGCGGGAAGCTTTAGCGGCGGCTATGCCGATGTCTGGGACGGAGATCTCTGTGGAATTATCGATAAGGAAGGAAAATTCGTTTGCCCGCCGAAGTATGTGGGTACTTTTTATCGCTACGGCGGCGGGCATGCAAAAATTCGAGAGGAAGGGTTCTCGGGGATTCTGTTTTTCACAAGCGACGATGAGGACGCCTTGGGGACCGACTGTCGAGTGCTGGATTTGTCGGAGTATGATTTCTGCGAGGTTATTTCCAGCGAGGACTCGGATTCAAAAGCGTATGTGCAGGTGGGAAAGGACGGTTTGTACGGTCTGCTCGATGTGCAGGGAAATCCCGTGCTTGACGTGAAGTACAAAGGAATTTATTATGTGAAGGACGATTGCGCCGCGGTGACGTATGAGGATGTGGACGGGAACACATGGTTTGGGTCAGGGGAAGCGAAAAACAGCGTGATCATCAATTTCCGCGGCGAACCGCTGTTGGACGAAGTGTTTGACGATGTGTTCTTCTGCGATGACGACACGATCATGGTGGACAAGGACGGGGAAAGGCGCGCGTTCAAGGTGGAAAATGGCAGGATGATCGAGGTAGAGGTGGTAAAGGCTGCGCTGAACATCACGGAGTATGCGCCGTTTGAGGGAAAGAAGAATGCGGCGGGCGCTGTACGCGAGAACGTTGGCTTCGACGCGGCGCACGCGCTTCCGCGGCTGGACGGCGCGACGGCGCTGTTTCCGGTGTACGCGGCGTTCGCACAGGCGGTTTATCCGGAGGATACGCGCTATACGCCGTACAGCCAAACTGATTCCGCGGACAGTCTGCTTACGTGCAGCAAAACCGATTGCGCGTATGAACGCCTGATTTATGGAAACACGGATGTGATTTTCTGCGCGCAGCCCTCGGATGAGGAATTACAGATGGCGAAAGAAGCGGGCGTGGAATTGGAACTTACACCCATCGGCTACGAAGCGTTTGTATTTATCGTGCCGCGGGAAGAGCCTGTAACGGGCTTGACGACGCAGAACATACGGGACATCTACAGCGGCGTGGTGACCGACTGGGCGGAGCTTGGCATAGAGGGCTTGGGGAAAATCGTCGCGTACCAGCGCCCGGAGAACAGCGGCAGTCAGACCGCGCTTGAGAAAATCATGGGCGACCTCCCGCTGATGGACGCGCCGGGCTATGTGGTGGACGATATGGTGGGCATCGTGGACAACGTCGAGTATCGAAATCTTCCGGGTGCAATCGGCTACAGCTTCCGCTATTTCGTGAGCGGCATGATGGAAAGCGACGTGCGCATGCTGGCGATCGACGGAATCGAGCCTGCGCTGGAAAACATCCGGAACGGCAGCTATCCGTTCATCTCCACGCTCTACGCGGTCACCCGCAGGGGAGAAGCGAACCCGAACGTGCAGACGCTGCTTTCATGGCTGACCGGCGACACGGCGCAGCGGCTGCTGGAAGCGAGCGGATATGTGGGATTGAATTGACAGGCCTTTGCTTTTGCAGGGTCTGGAATGAAAATACAGGCATGGAAAGAGGGGACACAGCTATGAAGAAATTGAATGTTGCCATCATCGGGCAGGGTCGAAGCGGCTATTCGATTCACGGTCAGCATTTTCTGAAGGATGCGGAGCGCTTCCGCGTAGCCTTTGTGGTGGACGCGCTGCCTGAGCGGCGCGAAAAGGCCGAGCGCGTGTTCGGCTGCCGCGCGTTTGCTGACTATCGCGAGCTGTTTGATCACAGGGACGAGATTGACTTCGTCGTGAACGCCACGTTCAGCTACATGCACGCGCCCGTGGCGATGGATCTTCTGAAGCACGGCTTCAACGTTGTCAGCGAGAAGCCGTTCGCGGGCACGGCGGAGCAGGTAGACGAGATGATCGCCGCGGCGAAGGAATCGGGCAGGATGCTCGCGCCGTTCCAGCAGTCGCGCGTCGCGCCGTATTTTAAGAAGGTGCGCGAGGTCATCGATTCCGGCGTGCTGGGGCGCATCGTGTCCATCGATATTCAGTTCTCCGGCTTCGCGCGCCGCTGGGACTGGCAGACGATTCAGGACTTCACCGCGGGCTCTCTGTTCAACACCGGCCCGCATCCGCTGGATCAGGCGCTGACGCTGCTGGGCGGCGAGGAAATGCCGGAAATCTTCTGCAGGATGGATCGCGCCGATACCTTCGGCGACGCGGAGGATTACGTCAAGCTCATCATGACGCTGCCGGGGCGGCCTGTGGTCGACGTGGAGATTTCGTCCTCCAACGCGTATCCGTGGGGCACGTACAACGTGCAGGGCACGCATGGCGGCCTGTGGGCGTCGATCAAGGAAGCGAAATGGCGCTGGTTTGACCCGAAGGAAGCGCCGGAGCACAGCGTGATCCGCACGCCGCTCACGTCGCCCGACGGCGAACCGGTGTATTGCTCCGAGAAGCTGCCGTGGCACGAGGAACACTGGGTCGCGGGCGAGGGCGAGAACCCGTTTGAGAGCGCGGTGAGGGACTACTATACCAACATCTACAACCACCTGACGAACGGCGAGGCGCTGATCGTCACGCCGGAGCAGGTGAGGCGGCAGATTCGTGTGATTCAGCGCGCGCACGAGCTGAATCCACTGGATAAATTTTGCTGAGGAGGGAAAACGTTATGATTCGCGTGGGCATCATCGGCAGCGAGAATTCGCATGCCATGGCGTTTTCAAAGATTTTCAACCTTTCCGGGAAATATGAGGACATGCGCGTGGTCGCCGTTTACGGCGAGGAGCGCGCGGCGAGCGAGGCGATTCAGAGGGAATGCGGCGTAGAGCTCGTGTGCGACCATCCGGAGGAAATGATCGGCAGGATCGACGCGCTGATGGTTACGTCGCGCGACGGCAAGCTGCACTTTCCCTATGCGAAGCCGTTCCTTGAGGCCGGGCTTCCCGCGTTCATCGACAAGCCCGTGACCCGCGACCCGCTGCAGGCGCTGGAGCTGGTGCGGCTGGCGGAGAAGCGCGGCGCGCGGCTGACGGGCGGCTCGTCCGTGAAGCTGGTGCCCGACACGATGAAGCTGAAGGCGGCCGCGGATGAACAGAAGGCGCTGGGCAAGCTCGTCGGCGGACATGTGTGGGCACCGGTCAGCATGCAGAATGCCTACGGCAACTTCTGGTTCTACGCGTCGCATCTGGCGGAAACGGCGCTCACGATCTTCGGCTATCATCCGTTCGCCGTCACGGCGCAGTACACCGACCGCGGCATTGCCGCCGTGCTCGATTACGGCGCATACGCCGTGCACCTGACGTTCGGCGACGAAAACTACAACTACGGCGCGACGGTGCTGGGCAGGCAGGTCACCACGTCGGCGATCAACATCGGCGCGGGCTACGACATCGAAGCGGAGAACTTCGTGCGCATCGTGCGCGGGGAAGAGCCGCATCAGAACGCGCATGATTTCATCGAGGCCGTGTGCGTGATGGACGCGGTGCTGAAGGCCGCCCAGAGCGGAAAGGCCGAGCGCATCGTCAATCTGGCGTAAGGCAGGATGGAGGGAAAACGCTATCGGTTGACGATTAACGGCTTCCCGGTGGAAGCCGAGTTTCCGCGCCGGGAAATGGAACAGGCAATCGATCCCCTGATCGACGCGCTGCTTGCGCTGCGCGGCCGCCTTTCCCGGCGCGCCGTCGCGTTTCTGGCGGGGCCGCCCGGCGCGGGAAAGAGCACGCTGGCCGAGGTGCTCTGCGCGCGGGCGGCGGAACGGCAGGCGGACGTGTGCGTGCAGGCGCTGGGACTGGACGGGTTTCACTATCCGAACGCGTATCTCAACGAGACATACCGGACGATCGACGGTGCGCGCACGCGTCTGCGCGACGTGAAGGGGCGGCCGGAGACGTTCGACGTGCGCTATTTTGCGGAAACGCTGGCGCGGGCGCGAACGGAGAACGGCGTTGTCTGGCCGCGCTACGATCGGACGACGCACGACGTGGACGCGCGCGGCGCGGCTGTGACCGGGGACGTTCTGCTCGTGGAGGGCAACTGGCTTTTGCTGGACGCGCCCGGCTGGAATGAAGCGCGGACGCTGTGCGATTGCACGATTGCGCTTCGCGCGCCGGAGCCGGTTCTTCGGGAACGGCTGCTCGCGCGCAAAATGCGCGGCGGGCTTTCGCGGGCGGAAGCGGAGACATGGTATGCGCGCGTGGACGGGCCGAACGTCGCAAGGTTCGAAAACGGCGGCGTTCCCGCCGATTACAATTTGATGTATACCGAAAATACACTGAAAATTTGCAGGAGATGTGTATAATAGCGGCGGTGAAGCCTCGGCGGCGGCGCCGGGGCTTTTTCGACGCGTGACCGTAAAGAAAAACGCGGGAGGTACCGATGAAAAAACTTCTTTTGATTGCAACGGGGGGAACGATTGCCTCTGAAACCGGCGAGGAGGGACTGAAGCCGGGATTGGGCGCACAGGCGCTGCTGGCGCACGTGCCGAGGCTGGAATCGCTGTATTCGGTGGATGCGGTGCAGCCGCTGAGCCTGGATTCCACCAACATGCGGCCGGAAAACTGGGTCTGCATCGCCGAGTGCATCCGCGAGCATTACGACGCGTACGACGGCTTCGTGATTTCCCACGGCACCGATACGATGGCCTATACCGCCGCGGCGCTGAGCTATCTTGTGATGCATTCGCCCAAGCCGATCATCCTGACCGGCGCGCAGCGCTCGATCGTGACGGAGGATACCGACGCGCGCACGAACCTGTACGACGCGTTCTGCTATGCGTCCGACGCTGCGTCGCACGGCGTGAGCATCGTGTTCGACGGCCACGTGATCACCGGAACGCGCGCGCGCAAGGTGCGCACGAAGAGCCGGAACGCCTTTGAGAGCGTGGACTATCCGCCGGTGGCGCTGGTGCGCGACGGGCGCGTGCTGCGCTACATTCGCGAGGACAGGCCGAATGAACCGACGTTCTACCACGAGATGGATCCGCGCGTGGCGGTCGTGAAGCTGACGCCCGGGCTTCCGTGGCAGGCGGTGAACGCGCTGCGCGGCTGCGTGGACGCGCTGGTGGTGGAGAGCTTCGGCGTGGGCGGACTGCCCAGCTCCGACGGCGGCGCGCTTTTAAAGGAAATTCGCGGCTGGCGGGAGGCGGGGAAGGTTGTGGCGCTCACGACGCAGGTACCCTACGAGGGCAGCGATCTGGCGCTGTACGAGGTCGGCCGCCGGGCGCTGACCGAGGGCGGCGTGATCGAAGCGTACACGATGACGCCGGAAACCGCCGTGGTCAAGCTGATGTGGATTCTGGCGCGCGAACGAAATGTGGAGGCCGTGCGCAGGCGCTTCTATGAGCCGGTGGCGCACGATCTTCTGACGCTGAAAACCCCCGAAATCGGATAAGCGAAAGGCTTGTGAACGGAACATGATCAAGAAACTGGGTACGTATCTGAAGGGCTATGGACGCGAGAGCGTGCTCGGGCCGCTGTTTAAGCTGCTGGAAGCGCTGTTCGAGCTGTTTGTGCCGCTGGTCGTCGCGAAGATGATCGATCAGGGCATCCGCGGCGGCGAGGGCGAAGCCTATGTGTGGAAGATGGGCGGCCTGCTTCTGCTGCTGGGCGTGGTGGGGCTTGTGTTCTCCATCACGGCGCAGTACTTTGCCGCGCGCGCGTCGGTGGGCTTCGCGTCGCACCTGCGCGAGACGCTGTATGACTGCGTGACGCGGCTGTCGGCTTCCCAGCTGGACAGAATCGGCTCATCGCGCCTGACGCAGCGGCTGACGGGCGACGTGGATCAGGTGCAGAACGGCCTGAATCTGGCGCTGCGCCTGATGCTGCGCTCGCCGTTCGTCGTGTTCGGTTCGATGATCATGGCGTTTATCGTGGACGGAAAGAGCGCGTGGATTTTCGCGGTGATGATTCCGGCACTGTCCATCGTCGTGTTCGGCGTGATGGCGTGGTCTCTGAAGCTGTTCAAGCGCTCGCAGGCGAACATGGATCGCGTGATGAATCTGGTGCGCGAGAACCTGACTGGCGTGCGCGTGATTCGCGCGTTCGGGCGGGACGGCAGCGAAAACGCGCGCTTCACAGACGCGTCCGACAAGCTGAACGCCAGCCAGCGCACGGCGGGGCGCGTGAGCGCGCTGACGAACCCGCTGACGAGCGTGATCGTGAACCTTGCGCTGATCGTGCTGATTCACACCGGCGCTTTGCGCGTGGACACCGGCACGCTGTCGCAGGGACAGCTTGTGGCGCTGGTCAACTACATGAGCCAGATTCTGGTGGAGCTGATCAAGCTCGCCAACCTGATCGTTTCCATTTCCAAGGCGCTGGCGTGCTTCGACCGCGTGCAGACCGTGATCGATCTGCCGGAGGACGCGACCGAGCGCGCCGCCGGCGCGGCGCTGGACAGGGCGGCGGACGTGGCCGTGCGCTTCGATCACGTGGAGCTGGTATACCCCGGCGCGGGCGCGCCGTCGCTGGAGGACGTGAGCTTCGTCGCGCATCGCGGCGAGACGATCGGCATCGTGGGCCCGACGGGCTCCGGCAAGAGCTCGCTGGTCAGCCTGATTCCGCGCTTCTATGACGCGACGCGCGGCAGCGTGGAGCTGTACGGGCAGGACGTGAAGCGGCTGTCGCCGGAGGACATTCGCCGCAGCGTGGGCATGGTGCCGCAGAAGACGGTGCTGTTCTCCGGCAGCATTGCTGACAACGTGCGCTGGGGCAAGACGGACGCGTCGGACGCGGACGTGCTGAACGCCATCGACGGCGCGCAGGGCACGGACATTCTCTCCAAGAAGAACGAGGGCATGAACGCGCCGGTCGGACAGGGCGGACGGGCGCTGTCCGGCGGCCAGCGGCAGCGCGTAGCCATTGCGCGCGCGCTGGTTCGAAACGCGGACATTCTGATTCTGGACGACAGCGCCTCGGCGCTGGACTTCGCCACTGACGCGCGCCTGCGCGCCGCCATTCGCGCGCGGCAGGGCAGCCAGACGGTGTTTATCGTCTCCCAGCGCGCGTCCGGCGTTCGCTACGCCGACCGGATACTGGTGATGGACGAGGGGCGCGTGTCCGCGCAGGGCACGCATGAGGAACTGATGCAGTCGAGCGCACTGTACCGCGAAATCTATTTCAGCCAGTTCCCGGAGGGCGATCACGTATGCGAAAGCAGGTAAGCACAATAAAGACGCTCATGAAATATCTGGGCGCGCGGAAATATTGGATTCTTGTGTCTCTGGTGCTGGCACTGGGGTCGGTGGGGCTGTCCTTGTATATCCCGGTGCTCACGGGTCAGGCGGTCGATCTGGCGCTCGGCAGGGGAACGGTCGACATGGCGGGCATCGGCGGGATTCTTCTGAAAATCGGCGTGTGCGCGGGCGCGCTGGCGCTGGTGCAGTGGGTGATGAGCGCGGTGAACAACCGGCTGTCGTTCGACACGTCGCGCGACATTCGGCTGGCGGCGTTCCGCAAAATCGCGAAGCTGCCGCTGAAAACCATCGACGCGCAGCCGCTGGGCGACATCGTCTCCCGCGTCATGTCGGACGTGGAGCAGCTGTCGGACGGCGTTCTGATGGGCTTTACGCAGCTGTTCACCGGCGTGATTACGATTCTGGGCACGCTGATTTTCATGCTGGTCAAGCAGCCGCTGATCGCCGCGGCGGTCGTGGTCGTTACGCCGCTGTCGCTGGTGGTGTCCTCGTTTATCGCGAAGCGCACGTACAGCATGTTCAAAAAGCAGTCCGAAAACCGCGGTACGCTGACGGCCATCATTGACGAGAGCGTATCCGGCATGAAGACGGTGAAGGCGTTCTCGCAGGAGGAAACGATGCGCGGCCGCTTCCGCGCGGCAAACGAAAACCTGCGCTTAAGCGCGCTGAAGGCGATTTTCTTCTCCTCCATCACCAACCCGGCGACGCGCTTCGTCAACTCCGTGGTGTACGCGCTGGTTGCCGTGATCGGCTCGCTGTTCGCGATCGCCCGGCCGCTGGTGATGTCCGTCGGCGACCTGACGTGCTTTCTGAGCTACGCCAGCCAGTACACCAAGCCGTTCAACGAAATCAGCGGCGTGGTAGCCGAGTTCCAGAATGCGCTGGCCTGCGCGGCACGCGTGTTTGAGTTTATCGCCGAGGAAGAGATGACGCCCGACCCCGCGGAGGGCGCGTCGGTCGAGGGTCTGAAGGGAGATGTGCAGATCGAGGATTTGTCGTTCTCCTATGAGCCGGATCGAAAGCTGATCGAGCACCTGAACCTGAGCGCTCCGGCCGGCCGGCGCGTGGCCATCGTGGGCCCGACGGGCTGCGGCAAGACGACGCTGATCAACCTTCTGATGCGCTTTTACGAGCCGGACGCGGGGCGCATCACCGTGGACGGCGTGGACGCGCGCGAATATGGCCGTGAGGCGCTGCGCAGTGCCTATGGCATGGTTCTGCAGGACACGTGGCTGATGAGCGGCACGGTGCGCGAGAACATCCGCTTCGGCGCGCCCGACGCGACCGACGAGCAGGTGGTGGAGGCCGCGCAGGCGGCGCATGCGCATTCGTTCATTGAGCGCCTGCCGGACGGCTACGACACGATGCTCACCGAGGACGGCGGCGGGCTTTCGCAGGGGCAGAAGCAGCTGATCTGCATCGCCCGCGTGATGCTGAAAACGCCGCGCATCCTCATTCTGGACGAGGCGACCAGCTCTATCGACACGCGCACCGAGCTGCGCATTCAGGACGCGTTCCAGCGCCTGATGGAGGGCAGAACCAGCTTCGTCGTGGCGCATCGCCTGTCAACCATCCGCTCCGCGGACGTGATCGTGGCCATGAAGGACGGCAGAATCATGGAAGTGGGCAGCCACGAGGAGCTTCTGAAGAAGAACGGATTCTACGCGGATCTGTATATGAGTCAGTACCGCTGACGGAAGGAAAGGGAAGCGGGTTTGTTTACCGAGGAATTTGACCTGATCGTGGTGGGCGCGGGGCATGCGGGTTGCGAAGCCGCGCTTGCGGGCGCGCGCATGGGGCAGTGCACGCTGCTTTTGACGCTGAATCTGGACAGCGTGGCCATGATGCCCTGCAATCCCGCCATCGGCGGCACCGGCAAGGGGCACCTGGTGCGCGAGCTGGACGCGCTGGGCGGCGAAATGGGCCGCGCCATCGACGATACGTTCATCCAGTCGCGCATGCTGAACACCGGCAAAGGCCCGGCCGTGTATTCCCTGCGCGCGCAGGCGGACAAAACGGCCTACAAGGCGCGGATGCGCGCCGCGGTGGAGAATCAGCCGGGGCTGACGCTCCGGCAGGGCGAGGTTCGGCGGCTGATCGTGGAAAACGGCGAGATTCGCGGCGTGGAAACGGCGACGGGTTCTAAAATCGGCTGCCGCGCGGCGGTGCTGTGCACGGGCGTGTATCTGAAAAGCCGCATCATCATCGGCCAGTGCTCGTGGGAGGGCGGCCCGCAGGGGCTCATCGCCGCAACGGGGCTCACGCAGTCGCTGCTGGACAACGGCTTTTCCATCCGCCGCTTCAAAACCGGCACGCCCGCGCGCGTGGACGTGCGCACGGTCGATTTCTCGAAGATGACTCCGCAGGAGGGCGATTCGCCCATCGTGCCGTTTTCCTTCCTGACGGACGCGGCGCCGCTCAAGAACCGCGCGCTGTGCTATCTCACCTACACAACGCCCGAAACGCACGAGATCATTCGCGAAAACCTGCATCTGTCGCCGATGTATTCCGGCGAGATCAAGGGCACCGGCGCGCGCTACTGCCCGTCCATCGAGGACAAGGTGGTGCGCTTCGCCGACAAGGAACGCCATCCCATCTTCATGGAGCCGGAGGGGCTGAACACGGTGGAATGGTACGTGCAGGGCATGTCGTCCTCCCTTCCCGAGGACGTGCAGCGGCGCATGTACCGCTCCGTGCCCGGCCTTGAGCACGCCGAGCTGATGCGGCTGGCGTATGCCATCGAATACGACTGCATCGATCCGATGCAGCTGACCAATCATTTTGAGACGCGGCACATCCGCGGTCTGTTCTGCGCGGGGCAGATCAACGGCACGTCCGGCTATGAGGAAGCCGCGGCGCAGGGTCTGTATGCGGGCATGAACGCGGCGCTGGAGCTGAAGGGCGAGGAAATGATCACGCTCAACCGTGCGAACAGCTATATCGGCGTGATGGTGGACGACCTGACCACCAAGGGCACCGACGAGCCGTACCGCATGATGACCTCCCGCGCCGAATACCGGCTGCTTCTGCGGCAGGACAACGCCGACCTGCGCCTGACGGAGATGGGCTACCGCGCGGGACTGGCGAGCGAGGCGCGCTACCGGCGCATGTGCGAAAAGCGCGAGCAGCTGGAAAAGGGCTGCGCGTATCTGGGCAAAACGTGGGTCGCGCCGTCGGAGCCTGTGAACGCGCTGCTTCGCGAAAAGGGAGAAACGGAGCTTTCGGCTTCCGCGCGCCTGAGCGATCTGATCAAGCGCCCGAACGTGCATTACGACGATCTCGCCGCCTGCGTGCCCGACATGCCGGAGCTGCGCGCCGACGCGCGGGAGCAGACGGAGATCGAGCTGAAGTATGAGGGCTACATCGACCGCCAGCGCGCCGAGGTGAAGAAGTTCCTACGCGAGGAGGAAATGCGGCTGCCGGACGATCTGGACTACATGACGGTGGACACGCTGCGCGTGGAAGCGCGGCAGAAGCTGAACAAGGTAAAGCCCGCGTCGCTGGGGCAGGCTTCGCGCATTCCGGGCGTGTCGCCGGGCGACATTACGGTTCTGATGATTCTTATGGAGAAGAAAAGGCGGGAAAACAGGGCATGAAGGCGTATCTGAAGGCGCAGGCAGAAAAAATGGGCGTGCCGATGACGGACGCGCAGGCGGACGCGTTCTGCGCGTATCACGACAGACTGACGGCGGCGAACCGGGAAATGAACCTGACGCGCGTGGGCGAGGATGCTCAGGAGGCCGTCGACCGCAACTATCTGGACAGCCTGACCATTCTGCCGTTTCTGGACGGCGTTTCCACGCTGATCGACGTGGGCACCGGCGCGGGCTTCCCCGGCGTTCCCGTGGCCATCATGCGCCCGGACATCCACGTTACGCTGATGGACGCGCTGGGCAAGCGCGTGGCGTTTCTGAAGGAAGTCGTGGCAGCGCTCGGGCTGAACGCGGACTGCGTGCACGCCCGCTGCGAGGACGCGGCGAAGAAGCCGGAATTTCGGGACGCCTATGACGTCGCCTGCGCGCGCGCGGTGGCGGAAACGAACGTGCTGAGCGAGTGGCTGCTGCCGTTTGTGAAGCCCGGCGGGCGGATGCTGGCGCTGAAGGGGCCGATGGCCGCCGAGGAGGCCGAGCGCGCGCAGACGGCGCTTGCGCAGCTGAACGGGCGGCTGGCGCGCGTGTGCCCGGTGTCCGTGCCCGGCCGCGACTGGGATCACCGCGTGATCGAGATTCTGAAAACAGACGCAACGCCGGATCGCTTTCCCCGCAGGGCGGGCATCGCCGAGAAGCGGCCGCTGAAGTGACGGAGATCGAAAATCGCGCACAGTCATTTACTGTCAATGAAGCGCACACGATGACGGCGGCGCGATATCTTCGTCGACTGGTTTTGAAAGCAACCATCCTTTCCGTATATATAAACGGAGGGGATGGTTTTATGATGGAGAGAAGGCTGAAGCCTTCGGCCAAGGTGCTTTCGCGCGTGCGGGTGGCGGAGATTCGCGCAAACCCGTATCAGCCGCGCGCGCTTTTTGATGAGGAGAGCATTCGCGCGCTGGCGCGGTCGATCGAGGAAAACGGGCTTTTGTCGCCGCTGCTTCTGCGCAGGAGCGCGGGGGATGGCTACACGCTGATCGCCGGGGAACGGCGGCTGCGCGCGCTTCGCGTGCTGGGGCGCAACTGGGTGGACGCGATTGTGATGGAGGCGGACGAGGCCGACATGCGCGCGCTGTCGCTGATTGAAAATATTCAGCGGGAGCAGCTGACGTTTTTGGAGGAAGCGCAGGCGATGCGCGAGCTTTTGCGCGAGACGGGCATGACGCAGGACGCGCTGGCGCGTCGGCTGGGGCGCAGTCCGTCGTCGGTGGCGAACCTTCTGCGGCTTCTCCGGCTGCCGGAAGCCGTGCGGCGGGCGGTGGGCGAGGAAAAGCTGACCGAACGGCACGCGCGCGCGCTTCTGAAGCTGGACGGCGATGAGAAGGCGCAGTTGGACGCGGTTCGCCGCATTACAAGGGGGCAGCTGAACGTGCGCCAGACGGACGCGCTGATCGAGAGCCTTCTGCGCGAGCGGCGGGCGGCGAGCCGCAAGGTGAAGGGCGTGGTGCGGGACGCGCGCATGTTCGTGAATGCGATTTCCGGCACGGTGGAGAAACTCCGCAAGGTGGGCGTGAACGCGGCGCTGCGGGTGGAAGAGACGAGCGAAAGCGTGGAAATCCTTGTGACGTTTAGAAAGGGCGTTCGGGAGGGGTAGTGGACGCTTTCCCGCGCGGCGGACAGGAAGGCGGGCAATATCGCGCAAAGTCGTGCGAAGATGCATGAAAACACGTCGGAAGAAAGGGTTGACGCGGGCGGCAGATTCGGGTATGATGGAACAAGGAGGTGTTGATCATGCATACCGATATCGAAATCGCCCGGAATACGCATTTACTGGACATTGAAGCGATTGCCGCGCGTGCGGGAATCGAGGAAAAGTATCTGGAACGCTACGGCCGCAGCAAGGCCAAGGTGTCCCTGAAGCTGCTGGACGAGCGCGAGGGAAGGGACGGAAAGCTCGTGCTTGTGACGGCGATTACGCCCACGCCCGCGGGCGAGGGCAAGACGACCACCAGCATCGGCCTGGCCGACGCGCTGAGCCGGCTGGGCATGCGCACAATGGCGGCGCTGCGCGAGCCGTCGCTGGGGCCGGTGTTCGGCCTGAAGGGCGGCGCGGCGGGCGGCGGCTATGCGCAGGTGGCGCCGATGGACGAAATCAACCTGCATTTCACCGGCGACTTTCACGCGGTCGGCGCGGCCAACAACCTTCTGGCGGCGATGATCGACAACCACATCTATCAGGGCAACGCGCTGAACCTCGATCCGCGGCGCATTACGTGGCGGAGATGCGTGGACATGAACGACCGTCAGCTGCGCAGCATCGTGGACGGACTCGGCGGCCGCGCGAACGGCTGTCCGCGCGAGGACGGCTACGACATCACCGTGGCCAGCGAAATCATGGCGATCCTGTGCCTGTCTCAGAGCCTTGCCGACCTGAAGGCGCGGCTCGGGCGCATCATCGTCGGCTATACCTATGACGATCAGCCGGTTACGGCGGGAGATCTGAAGGCGGCGGGCGCAATGACGGCGCTTCTGAAGGAAGCGCTTAAGCCGAATCTCGTGCAGACGCTCGAACACACGCCCGTGCTGGTGCACGGCGGGCCGTTTGCCAACATCGCGCACGGCTGCAACAGCGTGCTTGCCACGCGTATGGCAATGCGTCTGGCGGACTATACCGTGACGGAAGCCGGTTTCGGCGCCGATCTGGGCGCGGAGAAGTTTCTGGACATCAAATGCCGCATGGCGGGTCTGCGTCCCGACGCGGTGGTGATCGTGGCTACGGTTCGCGCGCTGAAGATGCACGGCGGCGTGAAGAAGGACGCGCTGGCGCGGGAAAACGTGAACGCGATGCTCGCTGGCGCGGAAAACCTGCGGCGGCATGTGCGAAATATCAAGGACGTGTTCGGGCTTCCGTGCGTGGTGGCGGTCAACCGCTTCCCGGACGATACCGACGCGGAAATCGACGCGCTCACGCACGCGATGGACGCGGAGGGCGTGAAGGTGCTTCCCAGCGAGGTCTGGGCGAAGGGCGGCGAGGGCGGTCTGGCGCTGGCGCGCGAGGTCGTGCGGCTGTGCGGGGAGGAAAACCATTTCGCGTTCGCCTATGACGCGGCGGACAGCATCCAGAAGAAGCTGAACGACCTGACGGCGCGCGTGTACGGCGGCCGCCGCGCGGTGCTGACGCCCGAAGCCAAAAAACAGGCAAAGCGCCTGACGGAGCTGGGCTATGGCGGACTGCCGGTGTGCGTGGCGAAGACGCAATACAGCTTCTCGGACAAGCCCACATTGCTCGGTGCGCCGACGGATTTCGAGATCACCGTGCGCGCGCTGCGCGTGTCCGCGGGCGCGGGGTTCGTGGTGGCGCTGACGGGGGACATCATGACGATGCCCGGCCTTCCAAAGGTTCCCGCGGCGGAGAACATCGACGTGGACGACGAGGGGAACATTACGGGGCTGTTCTGAGGAACGGCCGCTGCGCGGTGTGCTGGCGGATTTCTAAAATCCCCATGCATGCTCGCGCGTGTCCGCGGGCGCGGGGTTCGTGGTGGCGCTGACAGGGGACATTATGACGATGCCCGGGCTTCCCAAGGTTCCCGCGGCGGAGAAGATCGACGTGGACGACGAGGGGAACATCACGGGACTGTTCTGATTGCGTCGGGTTATAGGGAGAGGCGTGCATAAGAGACAGTCTGAAGGTTCACGCGGCGAAGAGCGTTGACGCAGACGGGCATGGGAATGTTGCGGGGCTATTCACGGAGAACAGGGTTACGGACGAAACGAAATTTCGCCGGCAGGAGGCGTTTTGATGAAATACATCGTGGCACTGGATCAGGGAACGACGAGCTCGCGCGCGGTCGTGTTTGACGAAACCGGCGCGCTCGTGGCGTCGCACGGCATTGAGTTCAGGCAGATTTATCCCAAGCCCGGCTGGGTCGAGCATGACCCGGAGGACATTTACGAAAGCCAGCTGAACGCGCTGCGCGCGGCGGTGGAGAAGGCGGGGATCGACGCGGCGGACATTCTGGCCGTGGGCATCGCCAACCAGCGCGAGACGGCGCTTCTGTGGGAACGAGAGACGGGCAGGCCGCTGCACAACGCGATCGTGTGGCAGTGCCGCCGCACCGCGCCGCTGGTCGAGCGCCTGAAGGAGGACGGTCTGGGCAACACCATCCGCGACCGCACGGGACTGATTCCGGACGCGTATTTTTCCGGAACGAAGCTCGAATGGCTGCTCGACAGCATCGACGGCGCGCGCGACCGGGCGCAGAACGGAGAGCTGTGCTTCGGCACCGTGGACAGCTTTCTGGCGTATCGCCTCACGGGCGGGCGCGCGCATGTGACCGACGCGACGAACGCGTCGCGCACGATGCTGTTCAACATTCACAAGCAGGAGTGGGACGAGGTGCTTCTGCGCGCGATGGACATTCCCGCGCCGCTTTTGCCGACGGTCGTCGATTCGTCGGGCGTGATCGGCATGCTGGATAAGTCCATCCTTGGATGCGAAATTCCCATTGCGGCGATGGCGGGCGACCAGCACGCGGCGCTGTATGGGCAGGCATGCTTTGGCCCGGGCGAGGCCAAGAATACCTATGGCACGGGCTGTTTCGTGCTGATGAACACCGGCGCGCGGCCGGTTCGCAGTCAGTCTGGGCTGCTGTCCACCGTCGCGTGGCGCGTGAACGGCAAGCCGACCTACGCGCTGGAGGGCAGCGTGTTCGTGGCGGGCGCGGCGATTCAGTGGCTGAGGGACGAAATGAAGCTGATTTCGACCGCGGCGGAATCGGAAGCGCTGGCGCGCACGCTCGCGGACAACGGCGGGGTCTATCTGGTTCCGGCGTTCACCGGCATGGGCGCGCCGTACTGGGATATGTACGCGCGCGGCACGATCGTCGGGCTCACGCGCGGCGCGGGGCGGGCGCATATCGTGCGCGCGGCGCTGGAATCCATTGCGTATCAGTCGGCGGACGTGCTCGAGGCCATGGAGAAGGACGGCGGCGTGCGCATGGCGGCGCTGCGCGTGGACGGCGGCGCGAGCGCGAATGAGTTCCTGATGCAGTTCCAGAGCGACATTCTTGGCGTGCCGGTCGTTACGCCGCAGGTGACGGAAACCACGGCGCTGGGCGCGGCCATGCTGGCCGGGCGTGCGGTGGGACTGTGGGACGACAACCGGCTGAAGACCGTGTGGCAGAGGAAGAAAGAGTTCCGTCCGACCATGCCGGGCGAGAACCGGGAGCGGCTGCTTCAGCAGTGGCGGCGGGCGATCGAACGCGCGCGAAAGTGGGAGGAAGAGTAGCGTGCTGAAGGCGGGAATTGGGATGGAACGGCTTTCGAAAGAGGAATATTTGGAAAATCCCTGCGGCTATGCTTCGATTCCGTACTGGAAGGCAAAGAAGGTTTGCGTGTCGGAGGGAATGCAAATTGTGCACAACTCGGCATATGACCGGCGGAAGTATGCGGCATATTCGGACGAACCGTATTTTCGTTTGCTGCATCCGTTGAAGAAGCCGTGTGCGCCTGTACTTCCGCAGGGATATTCATGCGGCGCGGCTACGTTGCGAGAGTTTGCGGAGCATATCAACCGCTGCTATGGTGGGGCTTGCGTTTCCGAGGAGAAATTGCGGGATTATACCGCGCGTCCGGTATACGATGAACGCTTGTGGCTGGCGGTGCGGAATGATCGAACCGGAGAGCTTGCGGCGACGGGCATTGCCGAACTGGACAGGGAGATAGGCGAGGGCATTCTGGAATGGATTCAGGTGTCAGAGGACTGCCGCGGGCGCGGACTGGGACGCTATCTCGTGTCCGAATTGTTGTGGAGAATGCGCGGGCGGGCGCTGTTTGCTACGGTTTCGGGCCAGTGCAATAACCCAAGTCAACCGGAACGATTGTATCGCGGTTGCGGGTTTACTGGGGACGATGTGTGGCATGTTCTGAGGAAAAAGGCATAGGGAGAGAAAAGGAAGCCCCGCGGGCGATTGGCAGAGCCTTTCGTCCGCGGGGCTTTTATGGCTTCCAAGGGTTTGGTATGCGGCTTATTCGAGGCCGTAGTACACGGCGAGGTTCTCAAGGTAGTCTTCCAGGCCGCGGTCGTTGAGACCCTTCAGGTATGCGTTCCACGCTTCATCGTCGTTGATGTCCAGCTGACCCATGATGAACTGGGTGTCGGTGGATTTCACGTAATCGTTGATGGTGGTGCTGTAGTTGGCAACCTTGGTCTTTACGTCCTCATCGGTGCACCATACGACGTCCGGAATGTGATGGTTCACGTAGTAGGGCTCGTAGGTCTGCGCGGCATGCACCAGCGCGTAGGTGTTGTCGGTGTAGATCTTCTCGGGATCCATGGTGGTGGCGTAGCGGATCTCGGCCTTATCGGCGCGCGGGAAGGAGCCGGAGTTCCACAGCGCTTCGATGTCGGGCACGAGGCGGGAGATGGACTTGTCGCCGCCGAAGAAGCTCTTGGAGTCAACCCACTCCCAGTCCTTGCCTTCCACACCGTAGTGGCCGACATAGGTGCCTTCCTCGCCGATGAACCAGTCGAGGAACTTGAAGGCGATTTCGGGGTTTTCGCACTTGGTGGAGATGGCGCCGACCATGTTGAAGTTGCCGCCAAAGCGCGCCGCGCTCTGCTGGGTGCCGTCATCGCCCTTCAGGGGCGCGATGGGCTCGTAGTCAACCCAGTTGAGCACGTTGGCGTCGATGACGTCGCCCTGATACCAGATGGGCATAACGCCGATCACGGCATCGTCGGAGGGCTTGTTGAGGATGGCCTGGAACTGGGTCTTGTCCTGTACGTAGGTTTCCTCAGCGATCAGGCCGTTGGCGTACAGGTCGGCGATGTACTTGAGGCCTTCGCGCCAGCCGTCGGTGTTGGCGTGGAACGCGATCTGGCCGTCGTCGGTGATGGTGTAGTAGTTGTCGGTGTACAGCTCAAAGGGATTCATCAGGAAGCAGATGGGGTCGGACTTGCGGCCGTTGTAGTAGCCCATCAGCGGGATCTCGTCGTTTTCGCCGTTCTCGTTCAGGTCGGTTTCCTTGATGGCGATGAGCAGATCCTTGAACTCTTCGGGGGTGGTGGGCATTTCCATGCCGAGCTTCTCGAGCCAGGACTGCTTCACGAACATCTTGTATTCGCTGTCCTTATGCACGCCGCTGTCGGTGTACACGAAGGTGTAGATGTTGCCGTCGGGCGCGGTGAGCATGTCCTTGTAGCCGGGGTTGGCTTCGAGAACGGCCTTGTAGTTGTAGCCCTGCGTCTCAATCAGGTCGTTGAGGGGGAGGAGCATCTTGGCTTCCATGCCCATCAGAATCTTGTCGGTGCTGAACCAGGGGCCGAGGAAGATGTCCGGCCACTCGTCGCTGGCGAGCATCAGGTTGTAGGCGGTGTTGGCGTCGTCGGTATAGAACTGGAAGTTGATTTTGACGCCAAGCTTTTCTTCGATAAACTTGGTCATGTCGCAGTTGACATAGTCGCGGTTGGCGACGTTGCCGGTCCACACGGTGAGGGTCACGACTTCGTCCGCGATGGGATACACGTTTTCGTCGGACGCCGTGACGGCGCTGGCGGACGCGCAGACCATCATCAGGATGGCCATGAGCAGTGCGAGTTTCTTCATGGGAAATACCTCCTTGTGTTCTATCTTGAGCGCTATGCGCCAAAGATGCTCCGTTTAGCCCTTTACCGCGCCGATCATGACGCCCTTCACGAAGAAGCGCTGAACGAACGGGTAGATGATCATGACCGGCAGGGACGAAACCACGATTACCGCGTACTTCATGACGTTGCGGCGTTCCTCCAGCGCCATCAGCGTGCTGATGTCCAGCTGATCGATGTCCGTGGTGTTGAGAATCAGAATCTCGCGCAGGAACAGGGACAGCGGGTAGTAGCTGCGCCTGGTGGACACGTAGACCATCGCGTCGAAGTAGGCGTTCCAGATGCCGACGGCGTAGAACAGGCCGATGACCGCCAGAATGGGGCCGGACAGCGGCAGCAGGATGCTGAACATGTAGCGGATGTTTCCGCAGCCGTCCAGCTGCGCGGATTCCAGCAGCTCGCCGGGAATCGAGGTTTTAAAGTAGGTGCGCATGACGATCATGTTGTAGACCGACAGGCAGCCCGGCAGCAGAAGCGCCCAGCGGGTGTTCAGAAGACCCAGCTTCTGAACGACTAAGAAGGTGGGAATCAGGCCGCCGGAGAAGTACATCGTGACCATCGCGAGCAGCATGATGACCTTGCGGCCGGCGAAGTCGCTGCGGGACAGGGGATAGGCCATCAGCACCGTCATGGCCAGACACAGCGCCGTGCCGCACACCATGTAGAACAGCGAGTTTCTGTAGCCCATCCAGATGTCCTTGTACTGAAGCACGGCCTCGTAGCCGGCCAGCGAAAAGCGCTTGGGAATCAGGGACAGGGACATGGTGGCCGTGCCCGCCGAGAACGACGCGGAAATGACGAACAGCAGCGGGTAGGCGATGATGATCAGGAACAGGCACAGCGCGATGAAGTTGATCGTGAGGATGATTTTGTCGCCCACCGTATCGCGCACGAAGAGATTGCCCTTTTGCTTTTTCATAGCGCGTCGCCTCCTCAGAACAGAGAGCTTCCGCTCAGACGGTCGGATACCTTGTTTACAATCAGCAGCATGAACACGTTCACCAGCGACACAAACAGGCCGATGGCCGTGGCGTAGGAATACTGGGGCGTGGAGGAGGCGATGCCCTGCTTGTACACGTAGGTGGAAATGACCTCGCTCACGTCCAGATTCAGGCTGTTCTGCAGAAGGTAAATCTTCTCATAGCCGACGGAGAGAATGCTGCCGCAGCTCATGATCAGCAGGATGGAGATCGTCGGCGCGATGCCGGGCAGGTCGACGTGCCAGATGCGCTTCAGGATGTTTGCGCCGTCCACGATGGCGGCCTCGTGCAGTTCCGGCGAGATGCCGGACAGTGCCGCGATATAGATGATGGACGAATAGCCCACGCCCTGCCACACGCCCGACCACACGTAGATGGGACGGAAGTATTCCGCCTTGGCCATGAAATAGACGCTTTCGCCGCCCAGCGCGTTGATGAGCATGTTCAGAATGCCGCTGCGCTGATCGAAGAACTGAAGAATCAGGCCGACCATGACGACGGTGGAAATGAAGTGCGGAGCGTAGGAGACCAGCTGCACCGTCTTTTTGAAGCCGGAAAGGCGCGTGTAGTTCAGCATCAGCGCCAGAACGATCGGCAGCGGGAAAGTGCAAAGCGAATACAGGCTGATCAGGATGGTGTTTCGCATGATCTGCCTGAAGTTGAAATCCGTCATGAAGGTCTGAAAATGCTTGAAGCCCAGCCACTGGCTGCCGGAGATGGAGCGCGCGGGCGAGTAGCTGCGGAAGGCAATCTGCACGCCGTACATCGGAATATACTTAAAAATAATCAAGTATGCGACGGGGATGGATACCAGCAGATACAATGCCCAATTATTGCGTATTTCCTTGCGGAAGCGTTCGAACCAGGATTTTTGATAAGGGATTATGACCCGATCGGATTTCATCATAAAAACCACCTCCGAAAACAGCATCTATTGACAGATTCATTTCAATAGTACTATAATTCATACGCGATATCAATGTCAATTCTTGCGGATAGGTGCGCAATTCTTGCGCACGGAAAGAGGTGGGGAAAATGGTCAGACGTCCCGTTCCGCCGCTGGTGAACGTTAGCCGAGCGTACTTTTATACCGGCGCCGCGCAAAGGTTTCCGTTTCAGGTTACGTCCTGCGGGCACTTTGTCGTGGGAGAGGGGTTTTATACCGAGAGAGACAAGCGCGAGGATTATCAGCTGCTTCATACGCTGGAGGGCGCGGGCTATCTGATTGTGGACGGCGTGCGCCGGGAGATTCCGACGGGCAGCTATGTGATGATCGATTGCAGCCGGTATCATTACTACGCGGTGAATGGCAATCACTGGGTGTACGACTATGTGCATCTGGCAGGGGACGGGATGAAGCCGTTTCTGGACAACGCGTTCACACTGCCGCTTTTGTTCTTCCCGTCCGAGGATACCATGCTGAACAGCTACATGAGCACGATTCTGAACACGCATATTCAGGACGACATTGTGGGCTACTCGCAGGCGTGTGCGCTGGGCGCGTCGATTCTCAATGAGATTGTGAAGGAGTGCGCGCGCAGCGAACAGCTGAACGCGAAGGAAATCGGAGAGCAGGGCAAGCGCAATATTGAGGGCGCGCTTCTGTTCATGCGCTGCCATTATATGGAGACGATTACGCTGGACGATCTGGTTCGGGAAACGTATATGACGAAGTATCACTTCTGCCACCGGTTCAAGCAGATCACGGGCATGTCGCCTTATCAGTTTCTGGTGCGCGTGCGAATCGAGAACGCGCGAAAGCTGCTGATGAACTGCGACGACACGCTGTATGCGATTGCCGAGCAGTGCGGGTTTGGGGACGCGGGCTCGTTTATCCGGCATTTCAAGCGGATTACCGGCCAGACGCCCGGCGAGCTGCGCGCCCAGTACAGAAAACGAATCGGAGAGGAATAGAACTTACGGGCGGTAGTCGATATTCGCTTTGCGCGCCTGCGCGAGCTGCAAACGATGGGACGGGAGGAGATAGGTCTTTCCGTCCTTTTTGAAATTCGCGCCGGTCTGGTGGAAGGTGAAGGGAACCTTAGCCGCTTCGCACTGGCGGCGCAGGGAGAGAACCCACTCAAAATCGCACTGGCGCGCGCCCTCATACGATTCGCCGCCCGCGGAGACCCACTGGATTCGGCCGGAGACCAGATAGCGTTCCAGATGAAGTTCTTCTAAAAGCGGGGAGGCCGCTACGCCGCGCGCGGCGGCGGGAAAATCCAGCAAAAGCGGAATGCGTTCGTCGGCGCGGCGCTGGTTTTCAGCGCTGACGGAAAGGCGCACGTTCGAATAGCCGTCGCCCCAGTCGAGCGGCAGCAGGGCGCGGGCGCGGTCGATGCGCTTGGTGAAAATTTCAAACGTACAGTCCGGCCGGGCGCGGATGATGCGGAAGGCGTCGCCGCGCCATTCGTCCGCGTCTTCCAGAAAGAAATCGGACGTGAAGCAGGTGAAGAAGGTCGTGCCGGAGGGATAGCGGAACTCGCCGCCGCGCCTGTGCGCAACCGGCCTGGAGAAGCCCGACGCGTTTTTGTGAATCGCGGTTTCCACGCCGCGCAGGCGGTCGAGCGCGAACACATAGCAGTGCGCGCAGCCCTCGCTTACGCGGCGGCAGCCGTGCCACGGATTCCAGAATTCAGTCATGAGCCTCTCCTTTGAGCGTGCGCCGCGAAAAAGAATTCGGGAGGGTGGATGCCCTCCCGGCGGATGTTACCCGATCTTTTCCTTCAGGAAGTCGACGGCTCTGTGGATGTCCGCCACGGGGCTGTCGCCGACCTCGCGCTCGATGGTGAGGAAGCCCTTGTAGCCGATGTCGTCCAGCGCCGCAAGGTACCTGTCAAACGGCACGCCGCCTTCACCCAGCGGAACCTCGAGGAACGCCGCGTCGGTGACCAGCGCGTCCTCGCGCACAAGGCCGTAGACGGCCTCCGGGTTGGAGTCGTGCAGCTTCACGCCGTCCTTGGCGTGGGTATGGACGATGTAATCCTTCAGGTTGTAAACCGCCTGCACGGGATCGTCGCCGGTGACCATCACGAAGTTCGCGGGGTCGAGGTTGACGGCCACGCCGGTGGAATGCAGGCTGTCGAGGAAGCGCTTGAGCGTCAGGCTGGTTTCAGGGCCGGTTTCGATGGCGAAGTGCGCGTCGAGACTGTCGGCATAGGCGGCCAGCTCGCCGCACGCGTCCTGCAGAATGCGGAAGCGCGGATGCTCCTCGCTCGCGGGCACCACGCCGATGTGCGTGGTGACGACGCTGGTTTCAAGCTCCTTCGCCAGATCCAGAATGCGTTTGGAGCGCTCGATCAGCTGGGGATTCTCCTCAGGATTGTGGAAGCCGTGTCCAAGATCGCCGCACAGCGCGGAGATCACGAGCCCGCGATCCTTCACGGCGTTCAGGAAATCGCGGCGCTTCTGGCCGGTCAGGTTCTCGGGAGACATTTCGCCGCGCGTGGCGTACACCTGCACGCCCTGCGCGCCCAGACTGCGAGTGATGTCCAGCGCCTCGGGGAACGGTTTCCGGAAGGAATCCAGAATGATGCCAATCGGGAACTTGTACATGATTTTCACCTCATACCCTGTATTTTTCCTTATGAAACCATTGTACCGCATCCGGCGAAGAATTGCAAGCAAAATTGGTAATGTATAGCAATATAACAAAAACGATTGACGCTGGCGCGGCAGCGGGGTAAAATGGGGATGCACTCCGGAAATGCGAAATAACGGCAAGGAAGTGAGAATTATGAAAACGAACCGGTATAAGGCATGGCTGGCGGCGATTTTTGCCGCGGTGCTTCTGTTTACATCCAGCGCGCTGGCGGCGTCCTGCGGCCTTAGCTCGCAGAAGACGGACAAGGGCGCGCTGATCACGTGGAACGGCAGTCGCTGCCGTTCGTCCTGCACGCTGACGCTGTATCGGGACGGCTGGCCGGTCAAGTGCGCCTCCGTTTCCGGCGCGAAGGGACAGTGCCTGATTCCGAATTCCTATCTGAAGAAGGCGGGAACCTACACGGTTCGGCTGAAGAGCGGGAACGCGTGCGAAACCATCACGATCGGCACGGCAGGGAAGAAGACGGACGCGAAGACGGATGCGCCGTCCACGGATGTTCCGTCGACCGATGAGCCGTCAAGCGGGGGCGTTACCTCGAGCTCGGCGGCAGAACAAGTCATTCGCCTGGTAAACGCGGAGCGCGCGAAGCAGGGGATTGCGCCGCTTACGCAATCCGCGGAGCTGACGCGCGCCGCCTGTGTGCGCGCCGGGGAGATCGTTTCGAAATTCAGCCACACGCGCCCGGACGGTACGGCGTGGAGCACGGTGTCTTCCACCGCCTACGGCGAGAACATCGCCAAGGGACAGCGGGACGCGAAGCGCGTGATGGCCGCGTGGATGAGCTCCAGCGGACATAAAGCCAATATTCTCCGCGAAAGCTACGGCTCCATCGGCGTATGCGCCTATAAGGTTGGCGGAACAATCTACTGGGTGCAGCTGTTTGGAAGGTAAGTGAGAATTTAATCGAAAAAGGCTTTTTCGGGGCGAACGGTTGCGGCCGTCCGCCCCGCGTGTTATAATGAAAGCGAATTCATCGAACGGATTGGAGACCATATGCTGGGAATCGTTGTATTGGCGGCGTTTGAGCTGTTTGGTGTTTTGCAGGCGTGGCGTCTGTTTTCGCGGCGCGGCCGCACCGTGCGGCTGTGGCTGGGCATGGTGATGGGGCTGATGGAGATGATGTGGCTGCCGTCGCTTTTCGCCTTCGCGTTGGATTTCACGCTTCCCGCGCAGCGGCTGGCGCTGCTTACGTCGGCGCTTGCGGCGGTGGGCTGCGCGTTCATAAGGCCGGGGGAGCGGCCGCTTTCAGAGGGCGAAGCGAAGGAAGAGCCGCCGCTGTGGCTGATTCTGTGTCTGGTGGTTCCGGCGATGCTCGTGTCCGGCTATCTTCAGTATACGCACATGTTCCGCGAGGTGGACGGCGCGCTGTACGTGGGGCAGTCCACCTATGGCGACCTGTGCATGCACGCGAGCTTTGCCACGGGGCTGATCGGGCAGAGCTATCCGCCGGAATACTCGATTCTGCCGGGCACGCGGCTGGGCTATCCCTTCCTTGTGGACGCGCTGAGCGCCACCATGCTGATTTATGGCACGCCGCTGGCCGCCGCGTTTTCCGTGCCCGGCACGCTGATGACGGGGCTGATCTGGCTGGGCTTCGTGCTGTTCACGTGGGAGATGACCGGAAAGAAGAGCGCGGTGGTGATCGCGTTTGTGCTGCTGTTCTTTAACGGCGGGCTGGGCTTTCTGGGAACGCTGGATCGGGTTACGTCCGACCCCACGGCGCTGAACGACGCGCTGAACGGCTATTACCAGACGCCCACCAACATGCCGGACGTGAACCTGCGCTGGGTGAACGCGCTGTGCGACCTGCTCGTGCCGCAGCGCACGCTGATGGCGGGCTGGCTGTGCGTGCTTCCGGCGCTGTATCTGCTGGTCGCGGCGATGCGGGAGCGGCGCGCGATGGCATTCCTCGCGGTCGGGCTGTGGGCGGGCCCCATGCCGATGATTCACACGCACTCCTTCTTGGCGCTGGGCGTGATCAGCCTTGGCGCGATGATCGACTGTCTGCTTCGCGAAAAAAAGCGGCGGCTCAGAACGCTTCTGCTCTTTGCGCTGTATGGGGCGGCGGCCTGCGCGCTGGCGCTTCCGCAGCTGCTTGAATGGACGTTCCCGCAGACGGTCGGCGGCGGCTCGCTGAGGATTTTGTTTAACTGGGTGAACAACGACGGAAACGGCGGCCTGAAGGACGAGTATTTCTGGTTCTGGATTAAGAACGTCGGGCTGGTGTATCTGATTTTCCCGCTCGCGGCGCTTACGATTCGCAAGCCCGCGGTGAAGGCGTTGTCGCTGGGATGCCTGCTGCTGTACGCGCTGGCGGAGACGGTCGTGTTCCAGCCGAACGTGTACGACAACAACAAGCTGTTCTTCGTGGCGTTTCTGGCCATGCTGCCGGCGGCGGCCGAGCTTTTGGTGGACATTTACGCGCGCCTGAAGGGCATTCGCGGGCGGTGCGTGCTGGCGGCGGCGTTCATCCTGGCGAGCACGCTGTCCGGCGCGATTACCATCGTGCGCGAAGCGAAGAGCGAATATCAGATTTTCGGGAAGGAGCAGGTGGAGGCCGCGGCGTTCGTTCGGGAGAACACGCTGGAGGACGGCCTGTTCCTGACGGCGACCAACCACAACAACGCGCCGGCGGTGCTGGCCGGGCGCAAAATTGTGTGCGGCGCCGACCTGTATCTGTATTTCCACGGCGTGGACTATGCCCAGCGCGCGGAGGACGCAAGGCGCATGCTGGCCGACCCGGCGGGCACGGCGGCGCTGTACGAAGAGTACGGCGTGGACTATGTGTTCTTTTCCTCCTATGAAGCGCAAAACGGCGACCTTGCGGCGCTGAAGGCGCTTTATCCGCTGATTTACGAGGGCGGCGCGTGGTATGACGAAATCTGTATTTTCGCGGTTTCTCCGCGGGCGCAGGCGGCGGTTCAGGCGGGTTAACGGAGAATATCGGTTTCGCCGTCAAAATATAATGGAAGTATAACTTGCGTTTTTATAAGGGCTGCGCTAAAATAGTTTCCGTTGCGTAATAAGCGCTGGGGGGACACAAATGGAAAATTGCACGAAGGAAAGACAGGAAACCCTGGAGAAGATCGCCCGGCAGGTTCTGACCGCCGCCCCGGTTTTCAAAAAAAAGCTGTTCAGGCCGGACATTGAGCAGAAGGACAATCCGATTCCGCTTTCGTATGTTCAGGTGCTGGCGGCGCTGGACGAGGCGGACAGGCTGTCGGTCTCGGAGATCTCCGCTCGTTTCGACATTGCCAAGCCCAACATCACGCCGCTGATCGACCGCATGATCAACGCCGGTTACGTCACGCGTGAGCGCAATGCGGCCGACCGCCGCGTCGTTCACGTGGTGATCCTCGACAAGGGCCGCGAGAAGGTGCGCGACACGGTCGAGGCGCTGAGAGTGTGCATGGACGCCTGGGCGAAGGAGCTGGACGCGGGCAAGCTGGAAACGCTGTCCGACGCGCTCGAGACGATCCGGCAGCTGCTGGGAAACGAATAAGCTGAAAATTTGGCGGGGTGAAGCAACTTTCATCCTGCCAAATGCGTCATTACAGTAATTGCCATAACCGGAGGATTCCGGAAACGCGCGCGCCGCAGACACCGGCGCGGAGGGGAGGATGAAAGAATGAGGACGGTTCGATACGCTTTTCCGGTGCTTGTCGTGGTGCTGATGCTGATTTTGGTCGGCTGCGGGCCCAAGACGGACACGACGGACAAGGATCCGCTGTCCGATTATTCCGTGGACGTGACGCTGCCCTTCCCCACGTCGGGCGCGGTCAGCGCGACGCAGACGCCGGGCTATACCATCCGCCCCGACGCGTCGATAAAGATTCTTGGCTGGATGAACGAGCAGCTGGATTCCACCGTGCAGGATCCGTATACCGAGCTGTCGCTCGGCTCGATGGGCACGGCGGTGCGCAACCTTCAGAAGCGCCTGATCGAGCTGGGCTATATGTCCGGCACGGCCTCCGGCACGTTTGATCAGGCGACCGCGCAGGCGGTGCGCCTGTTTGAGGCGGCCTATGGCCGCACGGCCACCGGCGTGGCCTCGCAGCTGATGCAGGTGTATCTGTTCTCGGACAGCGCGAAGAATTATACCGGCATCGAGCCGATTACCACGCAGCAGACTTCTGCCGGCTATCAGCAGCTGGAACGCGGCAGCGCCGGCACGGACGTCACGCGCCTTCAGAACCGGCTGATTGAGCTGGGCTACATGGATGGAAAGGCCAATGGCGTGTTCGATCAGACCACGGAGGACGCTGTAAAGGCGTTTGAAGCGGCCTACGGCAAGCAGCGCACCGGCATCGCGACCGTTTCGATGCAGAACTATCTGTTCGCCGACAGCGCGCTCCGCGCCGGGCAAAGCGCACAGGCGACCGCAAGGCCGACCGCCGTTCCTGCGGACGACGGCGAGCAGGACACGGTTACCTACAAGGCGCTTCAGTACGGCAGCAAGGGCGAAAGCGTGAAGCAGCTGCAGCAGCGGCTGAAGGAGCTGGGCTATCTGTCCGGCAAGGTGGATGGCATTTACGGGAACGCCACGGTGAAGGCCGTGAAGGCGTTTGAAAAGGCCTACGGCCAGAAGCAGACCGGCGTTGCGTCGGTGGGCATGCAGATGCATCTGTACGCCGACGACGCGCTTGCCTATGGCTCCGCCACGCCGGCGCCGACCGCGGCCGCGTCCGAGGATACATATCGCACGCTTTCCAAGGGCAGCTACGGAGAGGACGTTGTGGCGCTGCAGGCGCGGCTGAAGAAGCTGGGCTACCTGAGCGGCAAGGCCGACGGCTACTATGGCGACGACACCGCCAGCGCCGTGCGCGCCTTTGAGAGCCGGCATGGGCGCACGCAGTCCGGTGTGGCGACGGCGGCGATGCAGAAGTTCCTGTTTTCGGACAGCGCAATGTCCAACAATTCCGACGGCAGCGGCCAGTCCTCGTATACCGCACTTTCAGAGGGCAGCTACGGCAGCGCCGTCTACGCATTGCAGCAGCGGCTGATCGAGCTGAACTTCATGGCTGGAACGCCGACCGGCTATTTCGACGCGAACACCGTGGAGGCCGTGAAGGCGTTTGAGGCGGCCTATGGCCGAAACGAAACCGGCGTTGCGACGGTGGCGCTTCAGGAGAAGCTGTACGCCGACGACGCGCCGACCGGAAACGTGACCACGCCCACCGGCGGCAGCTACAAAAGGCTGAAAAACGGCGACAAGGGAGCCAACGTGGCGCGGCTTCAGGCACGCCTGATCGAGCTGGGCTATTTGACCGGCACGGCGGACGGCTATTACGGCTCGGGCACCGAGGACGCTGTGAAGGCGTTTGAAGCGGCCTACGGCAAAACGCCGACCGGCATCGCCACCTCCGAGCTGCAGAGCTATCTGTATTCGGATTCGGCGTATTACAACACGGACGGCGACGTGGCCGTCAGTTATTCCGTGCTTTCAAAGGGCGACAGCGGCAGCGAGGTTCAAAAGCTGCAGACGCGCCTGAAGGAGCTGAACTATCTCACGGGCAAGTGCGACGGAAAGTACGGCGCGGAAACCGTGAGCGCCGTGAAGGCGTTCCAGAAAGCGCTGGGACTCAAGCAGACGGGCACGGCCAGCGCGGCGCTTCAGAAGGAGCTGTATTCCGACGACGCGCCCGCGAAGAATTCCACAACAGTGGTCACGGTCAACAAGACCGCCTATGTAAGCGTCGCGAAGACGAACGTGTACGCTTCCATCAACGATTCGGAGCCGATGGCGACCCTGTCCATCGGCGCGGAGGTCACCATCCTGCGCACGCGCGGCGAATGGGCGGAAATCCGCAATTCGTCCGGAGACGTGGCCTACGCGAAGCTGGCCGATTTCGCGCTTTCGTCGGAGTCCTCGGGCGACAGCGGAGAGACCGAAACGGTCGTGAACGTGAACGCCTACGCGATGGTCGTGAAGGATCTGGTCACCGTGTATGCCGAGCCGGACGAGCTGTCCGACAAGCTGGGCACGCTGTCCAAGGGCGCGACGGTCACATGGACGCGCACGCGCGGCAGCTGGGCGGAGGTAAAGAACTCCGGCGGCAGCAAGGGCTATGTGCGCACGAGCCAGCTTACGGTGCTGGAAAAGCTGGACGACAGCGCATCCACCGGCGGCGACACGAAAAAGAGCGAGTATTCCACCCTGAAAAACGGCTCGAAGGGCGACAGCGTGAAGAAGCTGCAAAGGCGGCTCAAGCAGCTGGGCTACTTTGACGGCGACATCGGCGGGAACTATCTTACGAAGACGACGAAGGCTGTGAAGGAATTCCAGGCCGCCATCGGCATGAAGCAGACGGGCACGGCTACGGCGGGGCTTCAGGAAATTCTGTTCTCGGACGTGGCGCCCCCGGCCGGGCAGTACGCGGAGCCGGACGCGGGAAGCTATCAGGAGCTGAAGCTCGGGGACGCCGGCAGCGCCGTGGAGAACCTCCAATATCGTCTGGCGGCGCTCGGCTACCTGAACGCGCCGGACGCGGAAATCGGAACCTTTGATTCCGCCACGCGCAGCGCGGTTATCGACGTGCAGAGCGCCATGGGCATCACTGCCGACGGCATCGCGTCCGCGGAGCTGCAGGCGTTCCTCTCGTCGGACGCGGCGAAGGGGCTGTAATGAATGAAACGCGCGGGTGAACGCATGGAAAACGTTCGCCCGCGCGTTTCATATAGGCGGCGCCTGAAGAAACTCCGAGACATTTCGACGATACGAACGCGCAGAGCCTTCTGCAAATGCGGTCGCCGACGCGCGGGCGAATGCATGAAAAAACGTTCGCCCGCGCGTTTCGCATAGTTGCACGATGGCAACCCCATAATCGTGGATACGCAGATGGGAAAAACGATTTGGGTTACAGCGAGAAGCGGTATGCGTCCTCTTCGCGGGCGATGGCCTGCAGGAAGGCTTCGTTTGCGGGATTCTGCGCGAGCAGGCGCACGGCGGCGCGCGCGGCTTTCACGAAGGCGGGGTTTAGGCCGCGGATGCCGTAGCTGCACAGCGGGCAGAGCATCCACGCGCGGCGATCCATGCGCACGTCCCACATCTGCTTCTTTTCCGAATAGAAGGGCACCAGCGGGAACAGGCGGCAGAGAAACGGGCGATCCTCGCGGGCGCACGGCGCGGCGCAGCGCACGGCTTCCACGTCCAGCCCGGTCACGGGCAGGTGGGTGAACAGCGTTTCGACCCAGGGCATATCGGTATCCTCCTCGCCGGGCCACAGCCAGACGAGGCCGCCGGCGTCCCTGTCCATCTTGCAGCAGGCATGATTGCACAGTTCGCCGCAGTCGGTCAGAAGCGGCGTGAGCTCCCTGAGCATGTCTCGGGCTTCCAGAATGGCGTTCATGGCAAAAACCTCCGGGAATGTCGTATTCTTACCGGAAATAATATCACAAAATGCGCAAATATACAATTGCATTTCTGCGGGATCGATGTTATAATAAGCGCGTACAATTTTATGGGAGGTGTCATTTATGGCATACCAGATCACTGATAAGTGCGTTTCCTGCGGCGCGTGCGAGGGCGAGTGCCCGGTGAGCGCGATTTCCGCTGGCGACGGCAAGTACGTTATCGATCCCGATACCTGCATTTCCTGCGGCGCTTGCGCGGCGACCTGCCCGGTTGGCGCTCCTGAGGAAGCCTGAGATCAAACGTAAAAATCAAGGCGGGGAAGGAAGCTTCTCCGTCTTGATTTTTGTTTCGGCGCGGAAAAGACACAGAAGCGGCAGGGTTTGGGTCTTGGCAAAACGCGCAAAAAGGCGTATAATAAAATTGGTATAGATGTTTTTGTCTGCGGGCGGCATGCCCATGGAGAGATATGAAAAAAACGATGATCAAGGGACTCGCGATCCTGCTGATCGTCTGCCAGCTGGCGGCCTGTCCGGCGCTTGCGGCGGGATCGGTTGCGTATGGCGAGAAAAACGAAGAGATCGTGACGATGCAGAAGCGCCTGAAGGAGCTGGGCTATTTTGCCGGCGAATGCACGGGCTTCTTTGGCGAATTCACGAAAACGGCGATTGAGAATTTCCAGAAGGCAAACGGGCTGGTCGTAAACGGCGAGGCCGACGCGGAAACGCTTGCCGCGATGGAAAAGGACAATGCCGTTACCAAAAAACAGTATATTGAAAATTCTCAGAAGGGCGAGTCGATCGAGATCACGCTTCAGACGGGCGACACCGGCAAAAACGTGCGCAAGCTGCAGGAATACCTGATTCGTCTGGGGTATCTGAAGCAGGTGATCACGGAGACGTACGACGCGGGAACCGAGTATGCCGTGCGCTTTTTTCAGCTGGTCAATCGCCTGAAGGTGACCGGCGTCGCCGACCCCGAAACGCTCAATCGACTGACGAGCTCGAGCGCGATTTCCGCGGAGGGCTATGAGGAAAAGTATCGGCTGAAGTTTGGCGATCAGGGCAGCGACGTAAAGACGCTCCAGCGCTATCTCAAGGAGCTGGGCTATTTTTCCGGCGACAACACGGCGCAGTTCGGCAAGAAAACGCAGGAGGCCGTTCTGATGTTCCAGCGCTTTAACGGGCTGGAGGAAACGGGCGAGTGCGACCTGACGATGCGGCTTATGCTGCTGGCGGGGCAGTGCGTTTCGCGCTATATGGCCGATCGGGCGGAGGCCGAGAAGGAACTGAAGAAGGACGATGACTGCGAGGCTGTGCAGCTTCTCAAGCGGCAGCTGGCGGAGCTGGGCTTCTACAGCGGGGAAACCACCGGAACGACCTTTACGGACGCGCTGGAAGCAGCGGTGAAGCTGTTTCAGACGGCGAACGGCCTGACGGCGACCGGCATAGCGGATGCGGACACGCGCCGGATGATCAATGCCGGGAACTGTGTGGACATGTCGGCGTATACCGACGCGATGTCCGCCTGCGCGCTTCGGCAGGGCGACAAGGGCTACGCGGTGCAGCTTCTGCAGGCGCGCCTGAAGGCGCTGGGGTATTACGACGGCAAGGTGAGCGGCGAGTACGACAAGGCGACGGTCACGGCGGTCACGTTTTTCCAGCGCGGGCACGAGCTGGAGGAGACCGGCGAGGCGGACGAGGAGACGCGCGCGCGGATGAATGCCTCCGACGCGCTGTCCTACGAGGTGGCGCGCAGCCGCTATTTTGAGCGCAAGGAAGCCCAAAAGAACGAGGACAAGCTGAACAGGCTGTGCGAGCGGGCGATTGCCTGCGTGGGCAGCGTGTACGAGGCCGGAAAGGCCGGCCCCACGAGCTATGGAAACGCGGGCATGGTGTACGCCTGCTTCAAGGAAATCGACATTACGCTGGAGCCGACGATCAGCCTGCAGCTGGAATACGCGAAGAAGCAGAAGGGCTGGAACGAAAGCGTTCGGCAGGTAAAGGTTGGCCAGCAGGTATTTCTGAAAAAAGGACAGACGGTGCTGACGGGCATCTACGTCGGCGACAGCGTGTTTATCTACGCGTCGCCGGTGGAGGAAAAGGTAATCGCCGTTCGCAGCGTCATGAGCACGGGAAAGTATGAATTCATCGGTTCTATCTCCTATTTCTGACGGCATTGCCGAGCCGGTGGCGCGCGCGGACGAGTGCGTGTGCGATCTGCAATGCGAGGGCTTTCGCATTCTTCAGAAGCCCGGCGCGTTCCGGTTTGGAACGGACGCGGTGCTTCTGAGCGATTTCGTGACCCTGAAACGGAACGCGCGCGTCGCCGATCTGGGCGCGGGAACCGGCATTATCGCCATTCTGCTGGCGGCGCATCACCCGGGCAGTGTGATCGACGCGGTGGAGATTCAGCCGGATATGGCGGATATGGCGGCGCGCAGCGTGCGCATGAACGGGCTGGAGACGCGCGTGCGGGTGCATCCGATGGATATGCGCGACGCGCCGGCGAAGCTGGGAAACGGTCGGTACGACGCGGTGGTGTGCAATCCGCCGTACTTCAAGGCCGGGGCGGCGCTGCTTTCGCAATCGGAAAACAAGCGGATTTCCCGGCACGACGTGTCGATCACGCTGGATGAAATCTGCCGGACGGCGAACCGTCTGCTGAAAAGCGGCGGACGGTTTTCGGCCGTGTTCCCAGCACAGCGCGTTTTTGAGCTGATGACGGCGATGGAGCGCTTCCGGCTGTCGCCCAAGCGCATACGCTGTGTGCAGCATACGGCGGCGCACGCGCCGGGGCTGATGCTGGTTGACGGCGTGAAGGATGGCGGTGCGCAGCTTCACTGGCTTCCGCCGCTGGTGCTTCGAAATGAGGACGATACGCCGACCGATGAATGGAAACGGATTTACGGAGAGAATTGAAAAACACCCGCGCGGCTGGAATAATGAGTGTTTCCGGCCGCGCGGGTTTTGCATCGGTGGTGTTGACGTTTCGGAACGGGGACGACGCGCCGAATGAAATTGGATTTACGGAGAGAATTGAAGAACACCCGCGCGGCTGGAACGAGAGATGTTCAGCGGCGCGGGCGTTTTGTGAATCAGGCCTTTTTCGATTTTTCGAGAACGAGGCAGGTAAGGCAGGGAACGTCCAGAACGATGCTCTCGCCGCGCGCGGTCGGGCGGGAGGGATAGCGCTCCATGCGGTCGACGCGGCCGAAGCCGCCGAAGGCGCGTTCGTCGCTGGTGAAAATCACGTCGTAGGTGCCGCTGCCCACGGTGTGCACCGGCAGCGTGAAGTCGCGCGCATCGTTGGTGTCGTGGAAGTTGAACACGTAGATCAGCCCGCCCTTGGAGAAGGCGAGGACGGCGGCGTTCGGGTCGATCCACAGGTTCTCGGCGTCGCGCTTGCACATCACGCGGTATTTGCGCGCGAATTTGAGCATGGCCGTATCGAAGGCGAGCAGCTGGCTGTATTTCAGGTAGCCGTTATCGGCCAGCGACCACTGCCGGCGGGCGTAATGGAAGCTGTAGCCGTTGCCCTCGCGGGGGAAGTCGATCCACTCGGGGTGGCCGAATTCGTTGCCCATGAAGTTGAGATAGCCGTCGCAGGCAAGCGCCAGCGTCACGAAGCGAATCATCTTGTGCAGCGCGATGGCGCGATCGATCACGGGGGAGTGGTACACGCGATCCATGCCCGTGTACATCTCGGAATCCGCAAGGCGGAAGATGATCGTCTTGTCGCCAACCAGCGCCTGATCGTGCGATTCGCAGTAGCCGATCACCTTTTCCTGCGGGCGGCGCGTGGTAAGCTCGTGCCACATCTCGTACAGGTTCCAGTGGGAGCAGTTCGCGCTCTTGATCATGCGAATCCAGAAGTCCGGAACGCCCATGCCCAGCCGGTAATCGAAGCCGATGCCGCCGTAGCGGATGGGCAGGCACATGCCGGGCATGCCGCTCATGTCCTCGGCGATGGCCACGGCGAAGGGGTTGATGGCGTGTATCAGCTCCGTGGCCAGCTGAAGGTAGGTCACGGCCTCCACGTCGGTGTTCAGGCTGAAGTATTTGTCATAGCCGGTGAAGTTCTCGCCCAGACCATGGTTGCGGTAGATCATGGAGGTTACGCCGTCGAAGCGGAAGCCGTCGAAATGGAATTCCTCCTGCCAGTACTTGATGTTGGAAAGCAGGAAATGAATCACCTCGTGCTTGCCGTAGTTGAACACGCGGGAGCCCCACGCTTCATGCCAGCCCTCCGCGCCGGGACGCAGAAACTGCGTCTCGGTGCCGTCGAACATCGAGAGACCCTCGTTTGTGTTCGCGCAGGCATGCGAATGCACCAGATCGAGGAACACGAGCATGCCCATCTCGTGCGCGGTGTTGATCAGGCGCTTCAGTCCCTCCGGCTCGCCGTACCAGCTGGAAGGCGCGAAGAAGTTGCTCACCTGATAGCCGAAGGAGGCATAGTACGGGTGCTCCATGATGGCCATCAGCTGAACGGCGTTGTAGCCGTCCTTCTGAATGCGGGGAAGGATGTTCTGCGTAAATTCGTCGTAGGTGCCGATGCAGCCGTCCTCGGTGGCCATGCCGATGTGCGCCTCGTAAATGGCCAGCGGCGCAATCTTCCGGCGGCCATAGCCGCCGTCCGTCCACGGAAAAGGCTTCTCCGGCTCCCATACCTGACCGGCAAAGCTGAGGTCGGAGGGATCCTGAATGACCTTGTGGATATAGAGGGGGATGCGGTCGAAGCGCTGTCCCTCGTGCGTCACCTGTACCTTGACGCGCTGGCCGTGCTTCAGCGCGTCCGCGCCGTCCAGCAGAATTTCCCACGTGCCGCCCGCGTCGACGCGGCGCATGGGATGGCTTTCGCGGTTCCACTCGTTGAAATCGCCGATCAGGTACATCTCATCCGCGCCGGGCGCCCATTCGCGGTACACCCAGCCGGTCTCGGTGCGGTGAATGCCATAGTACATATATCCGTTGGCAAACGACGTAAGATCCGCGTGGTCGCCCAGCAGCGCGCGCCGAACCTCGGCGTGCCGATCCATGCGCAGGCGAATGTCGGACGCGTAGTTTTGAAGCCACGGGTCGATTTTCATGATTTTCTGCTGCGTATCGGTGCGCTTCAACGAAATCACCTCAACTTCCGGCGGCGCAAGCCCGCCCATTGTAACAAACGAAACTCATCGATTGCCAAGATACATTATACCGTAAAAATGCGAAAAAAACAATTGCATCCGGCAAAGAATTCAGTTATAATGATGGAGAAAAATAACAGGGAGGTGTCCGTCTTGTCCAGCTATGTAACCCGCAAAACGCCCGGAGATACGTCCTGGTTCACCGCGTCCCGCTTTGGCATGTTCATTCACTGGGGCCTGTACGCCATGCCCGCCCGTCACGAATGGGTGAAAACCCGCGAGAGGATTCCAGAGGAAAAGTACGATAAATATTTCAAGTATTTTGATCCCGATCTGTACGACCCGCGCGACTGGGCGCGCCGAGCCAAGGCCGCCGGCATGAAGTACGCCGTGCTGACGACGAAGCACCACGAGGGCTTCTGCATGTTTGACAGCCAGTACACCGACTACAAGTGCACCAACACGCCCGCCGGGCGCGATCTGGTTCGCGAGTATGTGGACGCGTTCCGCGCCGAGGGGCTGCACGTGGGCTTCTATTATTCGCTGATTGACTGGCATCATCCGTCCTTCCCGATCGACCATCTGCATCCGCGCCGCGATGACGCGAACGCCCGCGAGCTGAACGAGGGTCGCGACATGCACGTGTACGCCGAGTACATGCGCAATCAGGTGCGCGAGCTTCTGACGAACTACGGCAAGATCGACGTTCTGTGGTTCGACTTCTCCTATCCCACGCAGACGGAAGGCCCCTACGCCAACGGCTGGATGAAGGGCAAGGGCAAGGATGAATGGGAGGCCGAGGAGCTGATCAAGCTGGCGCGCTCCCTGCAGCCCGGCATCATCATTGACAACCGCACGCAGGTGGAGCAGGATCTGTGGACGCCGGAGCAGTATCAGCCGCTGGAGTGGATTCGCCACAAGGAGACCGGCGAGCTGGTGACGTGGGAAGCCTGCCAGACGTTCTCCGGCTCGTGGGGCTATTACCGCGATGAGACCACGTGGAAGTCGCCGGAGATGCTGATTCGCATGCTGGTGAACACCGTGTCGCTGGGCGGCAACCTTCTGATGAACGTAGGCCCGACCTCGCGCGGCTATATCGACCAGCGCGCGAAGGACGCCCTGAAGGTGTATGAGGACTGGATGAGCGTCAATTCCCGCTCCATCTACAACTGCACCATGGCGGAGCCGGAATTCACCGCGCCCGCCGACTGCCGCTTCACGCAGTCCGTGGACGGCAAGCGCCTGTATGTGCACCTGTTTGCCTATCCCTACGCGCACTTGCAGCTGCGCGGTCTGGCGGGCAAGGTGGACTACGCCCAGTTCCTGCATGACGGAAGCGAGCTTCTGTTCACCGAGGGCAAGGTCGACCACTTCTCTGAGGGCGCGGCGCACGCGGAAGACCTGCTGGTCATCAACCTGCCGCCGGTCAAGCCGAACGTGGTGGTTCCCGTCATCGAGCTGTTCCTGAAGTAATTTTTGTAAAAAAGATATTTCTCGGGGCGCTTTCCGGAAGGAGGGCGCCCCGAATTTGGCCTGATTCCGGTCAACGATACATTGATTTTCAAACAATGAATTGATAATTGATCTTGTGAGGAACACTTGCTATACTATTCTTACACCGGTGAATAAAGTATAGGGAGGCGTATTCTATGCAGATCAGGCTTGGAGAGAAAATAAGGGAGCTCCGAAAAAGGGACGGCAGAAAGCAGGAAGACCTTGCCAATGCGCTCGGCGTAACCAGTCAGGCGGTTTCCCGCTGGGAGGCGAACGGCGGTTATCCCGATATGGAGATGATTCCCGCAATCGCGAACTACTTTGGAATCACGATCGACGAGCTCTTCGGGTATGAGAGCGACCGCGCCAGCAAAGTGAATCGGTATTTCCATGAAATCATCGAGATGAACCACAGAAACAACGGCGTTGATACCTGCATGGACGAATGCGTTGCGTACGCGAGAGCCTGTCTGGCGGAGTTTCCCGACGACAAAAAGCTGCTGTACGCGCTTGCGACGGTTCTTTTCAACGCGGGGTATGTCCGGCATGCCGAGCATCATCTGACCGACGCGGACGGATATGATGTTTACGACACGGAGCGCCATCGCGGCTATCAGGAGTGGCAGGAAGCAATCAAAATTTATGAGCGGCTGCTTCCGCTTCTCGAAGCGGGAAGCCTGCGAGACCGAACCGTTCGCGAGCTGCTTCAGCTGTATCTGAACATCGGAGAAAAGGACAAGGCGGAGGCGGTTGTGAGGACGCTGCCCGACATCGCTTCCTGCCGCGAACTGATGGCGATCAGCAGCTGCGACGGCAAGGCGCGTGCGGCCGCGTGCGCGGAGGCGCTTTTGAAGGTCGTTTCGACAGCCGCTTCCCTGATGATCTCGAGCGTTCTGATCAATCAGGAAACCATTTCGAAGGCTGAAGCGGCGGCGATCATCCGAAACGCGATTGGACTTTATGAGCTTGTCATGCCCGATGGGAACTTTGGCATTTACCATGATTCGCTCGTTTGCATGAATCTGTTTTTGTCGGAGCATCTATGGTGCGTCGGAGATCATGACGGCGCGTTTGAAGCGTTGGACAAGGCGCTGGAGCACGCGAAGAAAAACGCGATTGCGCACGCGTCAATGGGAGAGCATTACACCGCGCCCGCGGTAAAGCTCGCAAAAATCGAGGATGGCGCGTTCAGCGAAGCGGGAAACGCCGCAAGTCTTTCCGAGGATTGGCCGTGGTGGTCGGTCAACGGAAGCGAAGAGGTCAAGGCGGAAATGCAAAAGGATCCCCGCTGGGATGAATGGGTGCGGCGAACGAAGGCATAATCAAAGAAAGGGAGAGACCGCTTTCTTGCGCAGTCTCTTCCTTTTGCGTTCAGTCCCTTTCGCGCATGGCGTCGGCGAGCGATTGCAGGCTGTCGACCAGCTCGGGAACGTTGGATTTATGGTTGAGATAGTCCTTCAGCTCGTCCTCCGTCAGGGTTCGAATCAGGTTTGTCAGGCACAGGTCGGAGTCGGGGCGCATGATGCGCGTGGTCAGGTGCAGCCGCGTCCTGTCCGAAGCGGAGGCCTCCACATAGAGGTAGGCGTTGTAATCCGTGCCGGGGAAGGTGCATTCGATATAGCTTTTGCCATGCCGGGCGACGTTGGCCGGGAACATCTCGACGAGGTATTCCATGCAGCGCCCGATGAGGAATTCCTGATGCTCGCGAAGCGGGTCGCGCACGGGCTGCGTCTTGGGCAGGTCGGCCGGCTTCGGCGGAATGGCAGGGGATTTTTTGCGGGCGAACCGGTTCAGGATGCTTCGAAAATTCATAGCTTCTCTCCGTTCATTTGCTCGATAAAAGAGAATTTCCCGCCGAAAGCGGCGGGAAACGGAATCAGCGGCTTTCCTTGCGCTGCATCAGCACGGCGAAGATGATAATCGCGCCGGTGAACGCTTCGGAGAGGAATGCGTCGATATGCAGCAGCACCAGAAGGTTGTTCATGATGCCGATGATCAAAACGCCCAGCACCGTGCCGAGAATGGAGCCCCGGCCGCCGGCCATGCTGGTGCCGCCCACGACGACGGCGGCGATGGCGTTCATTTCGTAGCCGCTGCCCGCGCTGGCCACGTCGATGCCGCGAAGGCGGGCGACCTGCGTGATCGAGGCGATGGAAACGATCAGTCCCATCAGGATGTACACCTTCATCTTGACCTTGTCCACATTGATGCCGGACAGGCGGCTGGTGCGCTCGTTGGAGCCGACGGCGTAGATATGGCGGCCAAACGCGGTGTGCTTCGAGATGACGTACATGATGATCGCCAGCACCACCCAGTAGAGGATGGGCAGCAGCATCTGTCCGCCGATGATCTCCTTGTTGGCCAGTACCTGAAATTCCTTCGGAACCTCGGTCTTATAGCTCTTGGTGAAGTACTGCGCCACGGAGCGCACGATGTTCATCACGCCCAGCGTGATGATGAACGGCGGCACGCGCCCCTTGGTGACGCCCAGACCGATCAGCGCGCCGATGGCGACGCCGGTGAGCAGACCCGCCGCGATGGAAATGAGGTAGTTCGGAACGCCCGTAATGCCCGCGTTCACGAGCACGCCGCGCCCCGCGGAGGTGTCCAGCAGCACCATGACGACGGTGGCCACGCCGGCCAGCGTCGAGCCGACGGCAAGATCGATGCCGCCGGTGATGATGACGAACGTCATGCCCAGCGCGATCATGCCGACGGAAGCGTTGGCGCGCAGCACGTTCAGGAAGTTCACCAGCCAGAAATTGCCCCACGCGCCGTAGCTGTCAAAGGCGAAGCCCAGCGAATACGTCTGAATGACGATCATGACCAGCGCGGCGATGAGCGTGGAGAACAGAGGCGTGTGCTTCCACGCGGAGAGGAACTTTCCGGCGAAGAAGAGCAGGATGATGCCGGCCAGCAGGAACAGCGCGCCGGTGAACATGATGCCGATGCGGCTGCGGCCGACAAGCAGAATCAGCCGCTGTTCAAACGTCAGCGTGTCCGAAGCGGAAACGCGGGCGGCTTCGCTCTGCGCCGCGGCGGCTTCCTCGCGGGCATTCAGCGCCAGAGACTGAAGCTCGGTCGCGCGGGCGGCCAGATCGTTCAGCAGGGTAAGCGCCTGCTCGGGGGAGGCCGCGTCGATTGCGGCCGTCTTTGAGACAGCCGTGGCTTCGTGGGAAAGGTCGGAAGCCGAATAGACCTCGGCAATCGCCGCGAAGGCGGTGTTCAGCCTGTCCTCGGCGGTGTTCAGCGTTTTCAGCGCGGAGGTGACCTTCTGCGAGAAGAGCGCGAGAGTCAGCTCGTCCGCCGTCCGACCCAGAGACTGCCCTTCCGCGAGCAGCGCATCGATGTTTTCGGACAGCAGTGAGCGGAGCGATTCGTCCTTAACGGAGGACAGTGCGGCCTTGAGAGCTTCCGCGTCGGTTTCCACGCGGCCGCCGCTCTGGCGGAGAAGATCGATGATGGTGTCGCCGATTTCACCGGCGGCCAGTCCCTCGGAAAGGCGGGCTGCATCGGCCAGCGCGGCACCGGTATCCTTCACGGCGCTCTCAACCGCGGTCACGGCCTGCTCGGTCTTTTTGATCGTGGACGGCGCGAGCTTCTGCGCGGCGCGCGTGTGGGCGCTGACGGAAGCTTCGTGCCGGGTGGCCTCGGCGTATTTCGTGCCGAGCGCACCGTCCGACGCTTCCAGCGTCGAGCCGACGATGGCCGTCGCGATCAGCGCAAGAGCGAGCACAAGGCAGAGAATTCCGGGAATGCGTTTCAGTTTCATTCGAGAGCGCCTCCTTCGATTGCATCGGCGTTTTCAAGGCGGCCGCCGGTGGCCAGAACCATGATGCTGTGTTCATTCAAATCGTCGCCGCGCAGCTCGCCGCGGATTTCTCCGTGGAACATGACCAGCGCGCGGTCGCACAGGCGGATGATTTCCTGCGCTTCGCTGGACAGGATGCAGACGGCCACGCCGTTTTCCGCCAGACGCAGGATGATGTCGTAAATCTCTTCCTTCGCGCCCACGTCTACGCCCTGCGTGGGGTTATCAAAGATCAATATGCGCGGCCTGGCGCTGAGCCACTTGGCGAGCACGACCTTCTGCTGGTTGCCGCCGGAGAGGCTGGTGATCAGGTCGTCCGGTGAATCCAGCTTGATGGAAAGATCGTGAATCTGCTTCTGCATGTTGGCGCGTTCGCGTTTGTGGTCGATCAGCAGAAGGCGCGTCAGCTCCTCATAGATGACGATGGAGCCGTTTTCGAGGATGGACAAATCCTTCAAAATGCCGTTTTCCTTGCGGTCGCGGGGCACATACCCGATGCCCAGCCTGCGCGCGTCGCCGGTGTTCCGCACGCGAACCCTTTTGCCGCGCACGAGGATTTCGCCGCTGTCCGCGGGCTCCGCGCCGAAAACCGCGCGGAACAGCTCGCTTCGCCCGTCGCCGAGCAGGCCGGTGAAGCCGAGAATTTCACCCTCGCGCAGCGTGAAGGAAACGTCGTGGAACGCGCGCTCGCGGGAAAGGCCGCGAACCTCCAGCGCGTCGCCGCCGATGCTCACATTGCGGGAAAGTTTCTCCGTGCGCACATCGTGGCCGACCATGTAGCGCGCAAGACTCAGCTCCGTTTCACCCTGTGTCCGGCCGGTCTTGACGACGCAGCCGTCGCGCAGCACGGTGAACGAATCGCAGATGGTCAGCACCTCGTTCAGCTTGTGAGATATGAAAATGATGGAAACGCCCTCGCTTTTGAGCGTTCGCATCAGCGTAAACACACGGTCAATTTCCACCTCCGTCAGGGACGTGGTGGGCTCGTCCATGATGATGATGGTCGCCTGCATCAAAAGCGCGCGGGCGATTTCAATGATCTGCTTATAGGATGCGTCCAGCTCGCGCACCATCGTGCGCGGGTCCAGCTCCACCTTCATGCGCGAAAGCACCTTGCGCGAGGCTTCAATCATATGCTCGCGCCGCAGAAACGGCCCCTGCTTTTCTTCGCGGCCGATGAAAAGGTTTTCATAAATGGACAGATCGTTGACGAGATTCAATTCCTGATGAATGAACGCGATGCCCGCGTTCATGGAATCGCGCGGGGAGGAAAAGACGAGCGGCTTGCCGTCCAGCGCAATTTCGCCCGCGTCCGGACGCAGCACGCCGCCGAGAATGTTCATCAGCGTGCTTTTCCCGGCGCCGTTTTCGCCGATCAGCGCGTGAATTTCGCCCTTCTCCAGCGAGAAGGATACATTTTTTAGTACCTTGTTTCGGTTGAATGCCTTTTCGATGCCCGACATGGTCAGCGCCATGGGTTGCACCTCCGTTTACGTCTTACAAAGGCAGGCCATGACGCTTCGCCATGGCCTGCTGGTTAAGTCGCCACCGCACAACTCGTTGGCCGGTCGCCTTACTTGTGCGGCGTCTCCTTAAAAGCGGATGAATTAGTAGGGCGTGTTGGCGTCGAGGAACTCGTTCGCGTTGCTGCGGTCGACGATCGTGGTGGGATCGACGATGGTGTGCTCGACTTCTTCGCCGAGAACGACCTTCACGATGTTTTCAACGCACTTTTCGATCATCATGGGGGAGTAGGTGGCGGAAGCAACCCAGATGTTCTGGTACTTCTCGTCGAGCATCATGTTGAAGTACTCCTGGCATCCGCCGCCGCCGGTGATGACCTTGACGTCGGTACGGCCGGATTCCACGATGGCCTGCAGCGCGCCGATGGAGGTTTCGTCGTCCAGGGAGAACACGGCGTCGATCTCGCTGTAGGCGGTCAGGGCGCTGTTCATGTCGTTCAGACCGGCTTCACGGGTGAAATCGGAAGCGATTTCCGCGATGAGCTCGATGTCGGGGCAGTTGGCTTCCAGATAGTCCTTGAAGCCCTGCATACGGTCTTCGTTGACGTTGCCGGCGGCGGGCTTGCACAGAGCGATAACCTTGCCCTTGCCTTCCAGCTTCTCAGCGATGTAGCGGCCGCCTTCATAGCCCATGCCGTAGTTGTCGCCGGTGAGCAGGTACATATCAGCGGCGTACTTGGGGTCTACTTTGATGATCATGTCGAAGTTGGAGATTTTGATGCCCTTTTCGAGGGCCTTCTCCGCGGCGGTCTCAACGCCGGTGAACTGCGGCCACACGACGATGGCGTCCACGCCCAGGGAGATCAGCTGCTCGATCTGAGAGGACATTTCCTCGGCGTCAGAGGAGGTCAGAAACTCGTACTTGATGTCCAGGGAATCGGCGGCCTGCTGCGCATAGTAGGCGACGCCGCCCACCCAGCCGTGGGTGGTCGCGGGAGCGAGAATGCCGATGTAAGGCTTCTTGGCCTCGTCGGCGGTGGCGGCGGTCAGCATGGCCAGCGCCATCATCAGGGCGAGCACGAGAGCGAGAACTTTTTTCATGGTGGTTCCTCCTTCAAATGTTGGGTTTTGTTAAACCACAATTATATTATATCACTTCGTGCGCAAGAATTCCAGTGGAGAATGAACGGGGATTGTAAATTCTTGCGCATGAATGTTTGCAAACACTTCGAAATGGGAACTGGAAATTCACGGAAGCCGTCAAAGCTTCGAAAACAGGGAATGTTCTTTTATGCGTAGGAGGGCGAAATAAATGAAGACGAAGCGGATTTGGATGCTGATCGGAGCGGCGTTCGTACTGCTGATCGCGCTGGGAACCGTTCTGTTTATAAGGTGGTACAACCGCGATACATGGGGCATTACACCCGAATATATAGAAAAGATGCTTGCCGGCGGCGCGCGCGTTGGAAAAGAAGAAACGTTTATGGGCGGGAGATTCCAAATCTATGCGGACGGAGAAGACTATCTGGCCGTTACGATCTGCGATACGGACGAATCGGAGTGGAGCCGAACGAAAATCGTGACGCATTATGGATATAAGGAGCTTACGGCTGAAGAATATTGCAAAAAATACGGTTCTGAAACGGATGGGCTGACCTATTTGCCGGATGAAAAGATGTATATAGATGAGATAGGGGGCTATTATGAGACGCTGCCTGATCCAACATACACCCAGAAGGTAAAGGTCTTATATGCGTGCGAAAAATGGATCATTGCGTGGAGGATGAACGAAGAGCAATATCAGGTATTTCTGCAAAATAAAGGCTTAGACTTTGAAGATATTGGAGAAGAGGGAGTTGTCTCGTCGGCGGCGTTTTTCGATGACTAAACGATGACGTTGTATTGTTTCGCACGAGAACTGAGCAAAACTCGAATGTTAAAATTTCGTGCAAGTATCTGCAAAAAATCAAACTTGGAACTGGGGAATCTTGAGAAACGTCCAAACTTTGGAAGTGAGAGTTTACTTCCACGCTAAAGATTAACGGAGGCCAAAAGGAGGGAATCACAATGGAAAACAAGCAGAATTTTTATCCCAAGGAACGCCCCATGGCAAGGGAACATGAAAAGATCGAGCGCGATCTTAATGTACACGACAAGCGGAAATTCGGCGGCATGTATTATACCGACGATGCAACGAAGCTTCACGTAGCTGTGAATACCACTGGCGATTCTCTGACTGATCAGCTTGCCCAGAAGGATGTGGTATTTCATCATGTGAAATATTCGTGGGAAGAACTGAATACCCTTCAGGCAGCAATTGGAACACTGTTTGACAAGCATGGGATTCATACATCTGGGTTCCTTCCGCAGAAAAACTGCATTTACATTGGCGTTGATTATCTGAATGAAGATATACGGAATGATATTCAACGTGATATGCGCGGTCTTGGCTACGATGATGAGGCCATGTACATGCTTGTGCAGGAAGGGAGGACGGCTGAGCCTGATTCGATGCAGACGGATGAAGAAGGGGAAGCGGCGACTTATGACGAGACTGGCGATGAAATCGAACGCGCGGCGAATGCTGTGACAACGCTCAAACCGGGTTGCCTGATTCAACGCCGCGATCCTTCCACGGGGACTTATCATAATATGTGGTCGCTCAACTTCGCCTACGTTTTTAATGGAACCACGTATCTGGTTACAGCAGGACATGTAGATGGAAAGAAAGGAGCTTTCGAAGATCATCCCGCATATTATGTTCCACCGGCCAGCGGCTATCCGATTGTGAATGTTCCCACCTCGTTTAATGCAGCCAACAGAGTGAAGGTGGGAGTGTTTGCTCGCCAAAAGTATGGAGGAAATTTCGATTTCCGGAGCATTCGAGTGACTGAACCGAATCTTTCATTTTCACACACAGCGTACAACGGATGGAACATAAGCAAAGTGGGTGGCAGTGTTTCCGTCGGAGCATTGTTGCGCATCTGCGGTGTTACCACGCGCTATAACGCTTCCTACGAATATGGTAAATGCGATGCGATTCAGGTTCAAAGGAAAGCCCATGATAGGGTGTATAAGGGGCTGTTTCGATTGAATTTTGGCGCGAATAATGGAACCAGCGGTGGACCTGTCATTACGAAGGATTCAAACGGCGATATTCGGCTCGTCGGCATAGCTTCTTCTAATGGGATAAGCCAGTGCTGGGCGATACCTGTTCAGTACATGATGGATACGTACAATCTGTCGATGCGGGAGGCTGGATTAATAAACGTCTAAGCGACGCATTATCGGATGAACAAATTGCCTTCAGAAAATGCAGATTGCATTTTCTGAAGGCCTCCTGTAAAGGAAGAAGAAAGGGGAAAACGCGGATGAAACGGGGAATCAGCCTTCTTTTATGTATGCTGCTGATGCTGGGCGCTTGCGCCGTTGGAGAGTCAGAGTCGCGTGGGGGACTTGCGTTCGCGCTTGAATGGATGAAGAGCGATTCCGTTCGCGGGCAGGAAAACGCGGTGATTTCTCCGGCGTCGGCCTATCTGGCGCTGACGATGGCGGCCATGGGCGCGGAGGGGGAGACGAAGGACGAGCTGGCGCGCCTGTTCGGCGAGGACGGGGAGAAATGGCCCGACCACGCGGCGGCGCTGATGAAGGTTCTGACGAAGGATAAGTCAAACAAGGTAAAAATTGCCAATTCGGCATGGGCACGCGCAGATGTGAAGCTGAAGAAGAGCTATCGCCGTGCGCTGAAGCGCACGCTGGGCGCGCAGGCTTTTTCGGCGGCGCTGAGCGAGGAAAGCGGCATGAAGGCGATCAACGACTGGGTGAAAAAGAACACCGGCGGCATGATCGATCAGCTGCTTTCGCAGCCGCTGTCTGAGGATACGGTGCTCGCGCTGATCAACACCGTGTACTTCAAGGGCGCGTGGAGTGAGGAGTTCGACGAGAATTTCACGCAGAAGGGTGAATTTACGCGCGACAACGGCGAAAAGACGGAGACGGATTTCATGCGCCGGGTCGACGATTTCCGGTATTGGGCGCTGGAGGACGGCACGCAGGCGATTCGGCTTCCGTATAAGGGCCATGAAAAGGCGTTTCTGGCCATCCTGCCGCCGGATGGCGTGAGCGCGGACGAGTATCTGAACGCGCTTTCCGCCGAGACGCTTTCCAATCTAATGAAGAGCGGTACGAGCGCGAAGGTGAACCTTCGCATGCCGCGAATCGACGCGGCGTGCACATTTGACATGAAGGATTTTCTGCGCGATAGGGGCGTGACGCGCGCGTTTGACCCGGCGCAGGCACAGTTCGGGAAGATGCTGAAGGGGAACGAACCGGTATGGATCGGCCAGATTCTTCAGAAAACTCGCCTGAAGCTGGACGAGAAGGGCACCGAGGCCAGCGCGGCCACGATCATCAGCATGGAAGCCACGAGCGCGAGGATTCCGGAGGAGCCGATTGAGCTGACGCTTGACCGAAGCTTCCTTTATATAATCTATGATGAAAACGCGGATGTGCCGCTGTTCATGGGCAAGGTCACGAATCCGTGAAAGATGCAGAAATTGCGTGCTTGACGGCACGGCGATTTTCTGATATGATTATATCGATAAAATGCTACGGAGGTGGATTCGATGCAGATAAGGCCATCTGCCGCGATTCGCCAGAACTATAATGATATTTCCAAGTTGTGCAAGCAGACCGGAGAGCCTGTATACCTAACGAGGAATGGTGAGGGCGATCTGGTAGTTATGGATATTGAGGCGTTTGACCGGCGCGAAAAAATGTTGGCTCTGCGAGAGAAGTTGCTTCAGGTAGAGGAAGCCCGTGTCGCAGGCAATAAAGGCATTTCTGTCGATGAACTTGAAGAGCGACTTGGAAAGATTATCGAAGGGGTTCGCAACCGTGGATAGCTACAGCGTGGTCATTTCCGATCTTGCGTCTGAACAGCTTGGAGATTGCGTGCTGTTTATCGCGAAGGATAACATCGATGCTGCGGAGAAGTTGCAGGCGAGGCTGATAGAGGGGATTCGTTCGCTTCGGGAAATGCCGTTCCGCTTTCCGTTCTTCAACTTGCCGTATATTCCGGCAAATAAGTACCGCAAAATGTACATTGAAAACTGGTATCTGGTTTTGTACCAGATAAAGGATGACGTTGTATACGTAGATTACGTTGTCGATTGCAGGCGTGATTATAAATGGCTGCTCGCGAAAAAGTAGCCAACGCGGAACGCAAATGCCGCCCCGTTTTCCATGGCCGAGAAGGCGTGGGAGACGGGGCGGCGTTTATTCAGGATGTTTCCGCGATGGCGGGTCAGTCGCCGTATTCCGCCGCGAATTTATTGGGATCGAACGGCGCACGGCGGTTGGGGCAGTCGTCGCGGGGGCAGAGCATGCAGTTGGCAAAGTGCTTCTCCGTGGGAAACAGGATGCCGGAGCCGGACTTGACCGGCACCATGAGGTAGCTGGACGTGAGCTCCACACCGGTGTTCTCATACACGCTGCCCAGCAGGTCGAACAGCGGTCTCTGCTGATCGATGGGCCAGCTGGCGATGGAGCCGGGGTTCATCGAGCTCAGGTTCTGGAAGCCGGTCTGCTGCTTCACGGCTTCGAGCGCGTCCACGCGGAAGCTGGTCAGCGCCATTTCGCAGACTTGATGCGCCCAGAACTCGATGAACTCATCGTCGATCGAGCGGGCGTATTCATAGGCTTCGCGGCCGCTGGTGACGACGTAGGGATACACGTCCGTCATGTTCTTCAGGTTTACCGCCAGCACGCGGCTGACAAACGTCTGGCCGCCGATGACGACGCGGTGGCCGTCGTTGGACTCAACCGTTTCACGGCCAAAATAAAATACGGGATGAATCTTCCGCACGATTGTGTGGAACATGGAAACGAAATCGTCGGCGTCGTCCTCGGGAATGCGCAGCCGCTTCATGGCGTCGTCCAGATCCACGTGCCAGGGAAGGTCGTTCAGTATCCAGCGGTTCATGAGAACCTCCTATTCCATGGTGGCAATGGGCACAAATTCGCGAATGTCGCGCGCTTCGTAGGTGACGTAGGCGTTTTCGGGGCGCGGCGCGCCGGAGGGATTGTACCACAGAAAATCCACGCCGGCCGCCTTCGCCGCGGGCATGTCGCTGGTGACGCTGTCGCCGATCATCAGCGCGTCAGACGGATGCTCGACGCCCAGACGGCGCAGCGCTTCGTGAATCATGTCGGGCCGGGGTTTGCTCGCGCCGACTTCTTCCGAAATGCCCAGATAGGCGATGTACGACCACAGCGGCGACTTCGTAAGCCGCGCACGCTGAATGTCCGACGCACCGTTGGTCACGATGGCGACGGGCAGCTTTTCGGCAATCTGCCGCACGACTTCGTCGGCATGGGGGAGAATGTCCGCCTGCTCGGCGAGGAGCGCGTCATATTCGCGCCGGATGGCCGGAATGTCGGCGCCCGGCGCGTAAACGGCGCAAAACCGCTCAAAGCGCTTCACAAGCAGATCGTCCTGCGTCATTTCCCCGCGCTCATAGGCGTGCCAGCAGGCATTGTTGATCTGCCGGTAGTCGTCAAACGCCTGCGGCGCGCGGATGCCCAGCCGGTCGAACAACGCGCGCAGCGCGCGTGCCTCCGCCGCTTCGAAATCCAGAAGCGTGTGGTCGGCGTCCATCAGAATGGCCTTGTATCGCATACCCATCACCGTCGTTTTCATATTGCTACTACTATACATCCAAGCGCGGCGCTTGGCAACCCGATTGAGGAAAATTTTGTGGTATGAATTGCGTTTGCGCCGCGGAAAGACGAATGCTCAGCTGCGCCCGGAACGAATGCCGACGCCGCTCATGTCGATCGGCACGAAGCCGACGCTCTCGGCGGGCGAGCCGGGCTCGAGCGTGAAATCGCCGTGCGCGGGGTCTCGGAACCGCGGATCGGCAATGACGCTGAAGCGGTCGTAGCCCTTTTCGCGAAGCACCTCGTACGGCTGGCGGGTCGACGCGTCGAGACGGTCGGGCGCGTAGATCAGCGGACGGCCGCCGACGTCCCAGTACAGGTTCATGTCGCACTTCAGATTTCCCCTGTCCGGGCCGGTGAACAGCGGCTGATTGTCGACGAGCAGAATGTTGTGCTCGAACGTGAAGCTGACGTGCGGCTCCTTGCGCGTCCAGTGCACCGCACCCTCGCCGCCCAGCGCGAAAATGTTGTTGCGCACGATGTTCTCCCGTCCGTAATGCTGGTGGAAGCACGTGGACGTGGTGCGGTAGCCGATGTTGTTTTCGATCAGCATGTGGCTGGAGCCCTCGTCGGGATAGATTGCCCAGCCGCCGTAGTTCGCTTTCTCAATGTCGTGAATCAGATTATAGCGGATGACGGTGCCCGGCTGCACACCCAGCGTGTAAATGCCGCCCATATCGGAAAGCACGAAGTGGCCGATGTCGTAGATGTGGTTGTACTCGATCACATTGTCGAAGGACGCGCTCTCGGCATAGCCCCACACCCAGCCGCAGGAAACGCCGGTGTAGTACAGGTCGTGAATCTCGTTGTGCGCAATGCGAACATGGTTGGCGTGCATGCTCAAAACGCCGATGCCGGCGAGGAACTGCCGCCCGCCCTCGCAGATGAGGTTGTCGCACACAGTGATGTGATGCGTGCGCTCCTCGCGGGGCTCCGACGCGGTCGCTCCGTTAATCTTCACGCCGCCCGCGCCCATGTCGCGCAGCGTGTTGCCCGCAATCAGCAGAGACACGCTGTTTTGAATGTCCACGCAATAATAGCCCGCGTGCTCGACGCGGCTGTTCTTCAGCGCGCAGCGCGTGCAATGGTCGAAGGAGACGACGCCGGGCAGCGTGCATACGCCCTGACCGCCGATTTTTTCCTCGCCGATGTGCCAGTCAAAGTGGCGCACGGTGATGTTTTCAACGGTAATATCCGCGCAGTTTCTGAAAAGAAACGCGCGCTCGCACACCGGCGCGGTCAGCGCGGTGTTTTCAAGCGTTTCCCCGTCGCACGGCAGATAATACAGCGTCCTCGCGGCGCGGTCCAGATACCAGTCGCCCGGCTCGGTCAGCCCCTCGAACACATTTTCCAGACGGTAGCGGGCGTAATCCTTCTTCGTATCCTCGTGCAGCGTATAGCAGCTGCCGATGGAGGAAACCAGCAGGCGGGTCTCCGGGTCGAAGGATTTCACCGGCATCTGTTCGTCCGACCAGTAGTGGAACACGTGCGCGAGCACGTCGTTCAGGTTGCGCGTGGGGAAGAAATCGCCCTCCTTCACGATAAAACGGTCGGAGGAAACGTTGTAGGGCAGATTGAGCGTCTGTCCCGGAACGGACTCGATGCGATAAAAACCGTTCTTCGGCAGCGCGGCGCGCGGACGGCGAACGCCATCCACAAACAGCGAATGGAAATAGCGTCCTTCTGGAAGCGCGGCAACCCAGCAGCGACGGCCGTGCAGCTCGGTTTCGGAGAGACCTTCAATGGGCTCGCCGCCGTCAAAGACGGCTTGTTCGTTCTCATAGGAGCGAATCGTGACCGGAGCGGTCAGCGAAATGTCAAGCGTCTTCTTCAGCGGATATACGCCGCCGCGCAGCTCGATGGTCATCGGGCCGCGCCAGTCGGTTTCAGAAAGCTGCTTTACCAGCCGGAGCGCGGCTTCCAGCGTCTGAAGCGGCGCGTCCTTCTGGCCGGAGGCGCTGTCGCGGCCGTCCGGGGCGACAAAAATCTGGTTGGAGAGAAAAAGGCTGTCTTCCGTATACATCGGGCAATCCACCTTTCCGGATGAAACTTCCGCGGTTGTTGCTTATAAAGAAAAACGCGCGGATCGCTCCGCGCGTGTCCAAGGGCATTATACCGCAGCCGGGTTTGATTTTCAAGCGCTTTCTCGCCGCAATGTGCAGGAGATTCCTTCCTATATAATAGGAAGCTTTCTTATTCGCCCTGCCCGTTCATCTTTTCCTTTCGCTGAACGCGGCTGTCCGGATCCACCGTCAGTTCGTCGGAGTATTCGACAAGCCCGATTTCGCAGCCGGGGCCGATGACGACGTTCTTTCCGCGAACCGTATCGCAGGTGGTGTTTTCCAGACGGATTCGCTCGCCCTCGATGGTTCCGCATTTAAGCGTTGGCACGGCGAATCCGCCGAGCAGCTTCGCGAGAAAGCTCGCATGGCGCGGAGGAACGTCCACGAAAATCTCGCTTCCGCCGATTTCGCCGATTTCGCAGCTTCCGCCCAGGTGAATGGTCAGCGATTCGGCGTTCATCAGGCCGGAAACCTCGGCGGCGCCGGAGATGGTCAGCTGTTCAAATTCCATGTCTCCGTCGACGTAGATGCTGCCGCTTACGCTGCCGTTCGTCCCGCGAAGCCCCTTGCGCGCGGACATGGAGCCGGAGACCTGAAGATTCGCGGCTTCGCAGTCTTCCTCGATTTTGCAAACGCCGGAAACCGACATTTTCTCAGCTGAAACGCGGCCGCTGAACTTGGCGGAGCCGTCGATGCGCAATTCCCCGGTTTCAACCGTCGCAAGACTGGCCGAGCCGGCAATGCGAACGCTGTCCGCGGTGAAGGGATCCGTGCATTTTCCGCTGCCGGAAATGCGCACGCTGCCATAGTTTCCGCCCGCAAAGGAGCTGCTTCCGGAGATTGAAATCGTCTTTTTTCCTTCCATATCTGTCACCTCATTCGAAAATCAGTTGGTTGAGCATTCGGGTGAATGTTCGGGAAATCTCGTTCAGGGAAAGAGAATAGTCGATCTGCACGCCCGCGCACGGATGCAAATCGCCGTTCACGGAGAAGAACAGGGGAATGGAGTGGCTCTTCTGGCGAATGACGTAAAGCTGCCCCTCGCTGCGGGAAAACAGGCCTTCCTCGCGTTCCCACCGATCCATGGCGGAAAGAAAGGCGCAGAGCGCCGCGTCACTCGGGTGGCATTGCTCGTCGTAATTTGCGGCGATCACGACGGAGAGCGCCTGTCCGTGGTTCAGCACGCATTGATGAAAGATGGCTTCATAGAACAGCGCGCTGCGGGAAGCGCCGGGAAGCGCTGAAACCGCGTGCAAATCATAGGAACGGCTTACAGATTCGGGGGAAAGCAGCTCGCGCAGCTCCGTCAGCGAGTATTCATCCTTGTGCGTCAGGATGAAATGCACGCGCTCAAGAATCAGCGTGCGCGGGAAAAACGTTTCCTGACCGGTGTAGGAAGAACGCTTTTCGAACCATGCGTCGGGAATCAGCCGCTCGCGTTTCCAGCGATACAGCTGGCCGTATGAAATGCCGGTTTCCCGCAGCAAATCCTTTTTGCTGATCAGTTCATCCATGGAATTTCCTCACCTCACGCGCATAGTGTAACATAACAATGTTTCGCTGTCAATACCCTGTCGGAAATTTTGATGACGTCAAAAAGACGAATAATCCGCGCAAAAACGCGAAATTCCTTCGGATTTCGCCGTTTGCGCGGAAGAGTGAAACATAAGAGTTAACATTACAAAGTTCAAAAAAGTATTGACAAATGATTGGCAAGCTGATATAATCCCATTCGTTGTCAAGCGAACGACAACGCGATCCTTGAAAACGATACAGAGAACGAGAAGCAAGAGAACAGTCGATTCGGGAGAGTTGAGAAACTGTTTATGCTCGGGGCGTTGGCGCGTCACGGGGATGAACGGGAAGGATTAAACAAGAGAGTTTGATCCTGGCTCAGGACGAACGCTGGCGGCGTGCTTAACACATGCAAGTCGAACGAGGATGTTGGCTTCGGCTGACATTCGAGTGGCGGACGGGTGAGTAACGCGTGAGCAATCTGTCCCACAGAGGGGGATAACAACTGGAAACAGTTGCTAATACCGCATAAGACCACACTGTCGCATGACAGAGAGGTCAAAGGAGCAATCCGCTGTGGGGTGAGCTCGCGTCCGATTAGTTAGTTGGTGAGGTAACGGCCCACCAAGACAGCGATCGGTAGCCGACCTGAGAGGGTGATCGGCCACATTGGGACTGAGACACGGCCCAGACTCCTACGGGAGGCAGCAGTGGGG
>ERZ824488.459-NODE-459-length-53996-cov-11.266810_pt1 | contig 53996 bp, 50 predicted proteins | sample MGYA00519936_ERZ824488 | MGnify/ENA primary metagenome ERZ824488 (study PRJEB31778, sample SAMEA3449153) | human gut metagenome | biome: human gut; feature: human-associated habitat; material: faeces | place: United Kingdom | collected 2010/2012 ... | reverse complement strand
GAAAGAATCGCTGAATTTCTTGATTTTGCTATTCAAGCCAAGTTTGCTTATGTCAGCAAACTGAGCCCGTCAATCTTTTTCGGTTATGACCGTTCTCACCAGCGGTTTTCGTGGGTGACAAACGCGCGGTAAATCGCGCGCGTCGCGACCTCGAAATCCAGATTATCCACGCCGACGATGATGTTCAGCTCGCTGGAGCCCTGGTCGATCAGGCGCACATTCACGCCCGCCTTCATCAGCGCGTTGAACAGCCGCGCGGAAATGCCCTTGGAGCGAACCATGCCGCGTCCCACCGTCGCGATGAGCGCCAGACCGGAGTGAATCTCCACCGTGTCGGGCGTACAGAGCTCGTGAATCCGCTGCACCAGCTTCTCCTTTTTGCCCTCCAGCGCGCTCTCGTGCACCACCACGCACATCGTGTCGATGCCGCTGGGCATGTGCTCAAAGGAAATCCCCTGCTCCTCCAGCGCTTGCAGCAGGCGGCGGCCGAAGCCGATTTCCGAGTTCATCATCGCCTTTTCCACGTTGATGATCGCAAAATCCTTGTGCCCCGCGATGCCGGTGATGGGGTATTCGCTCTCGTAATCCTCCGCCTCGTAGCAGATCACCGTGCCCGGCTCATCCGGGTGGTTCGTGTTGCGGATGTTCGTCGGGATGCCCGCGATGCGCACCGGGAAAATGGCGTCCTCGTGCAGCACGCTTGCGCCCATATAGGACAGCTCGCGCAGCTCCCGATAGGTCACATAGCGGATCGGCTCCGGGTTGCGGACGATGCGCGGGTCAGCCATCAGGCAACCGGAAACATCCGTCCAGTTTTCATACACATCCGCGTTGACCGCGCGCGCGACAATCGCGCCCGTGATGTCGCTGCCGCCGCGGGAAAAGGTTTTGACGTTGCCGTGCGTGTCGCAGCCGTAAAAACCCGGCACAACGGCATGCGTATGCCCTTCCAGCAGGCGGCCGAGCGCCTCCTGTGTCCTGCCGCTGTCCAGCCGCCCTTCCTCGTCGAAGAAAATGCCCTGCTGCGGGTCGATGAAATCCCATCCGAGGTAATCCGCCAGCAAAATGCCGTTGAGGTATTCGCCCCGGCTGGCGGCATAATCCGCGCCCGCGCCGAGCTGGATGTTGCGGCTCACCTCGTCCAGATACCCGTCCAGATCGACCGTCAGCTCCAGCTCCTGCGCAATTTCGCGATACCGCGCGCGAATCGTATCAAAAGCCTCCGCGAAGTCGCTGCCGGACGCCGCGAGGCGGTTGCACTGATAAAACAGATCGGTCACCTTAATATCGGTGGCGCCGCGTTTGCCCGGCGCGCTGGGCACCACAATGCGCCGATCCGCGTCGGAAAACAGAATCTCCCTGACCTTTTTGAACTGCGCCGCATCGGCCAGCGAACTTCCGCCAAATTTTGCAACTTTCATACCCATTCGGAAGCCCTCCGATTTTCTTCTTTTTCATTTCCGAGCCGAAGAACCCGAAAATTTTGCAATCCCCATTTGAAATATGAAGCAGATACCATTCTAAAGAATGTGCCGCGTAAAGTCAAGAGTTATTCGCCCATCGGCGCGAAAAATGCGATTTTACACAAGATGACTCTCATTTTTTCGCGTTTTTCAGCGTATTTGGCGCTTTGGCACAGTCTTCCCGCCTAACGCATCCTATGCGCCTGCACCGCCCTGCGTGAGGCGCGGACGCAGAAAGGCGGGCTTCTCCGCCCGCCTCATTCCTGATAAGCCGCCCGCACCGGAGACGGTTTCGCGTTTTCCTGCTCGTCGCCCAGCCGCTTCCAGTTTTCAAGCGCCTGTGGGATTAGTTCCGCCACGCGCTCCATCGGCGAGGCGCTGCCCGCGCTCAACAGCCGCACGCCGTTCCTGCCGCACACCAGAAAGCCCATCGGATGGATGCTTACACCTGCGCCCGCGCCGCCCGCGAACGGAAGGCCGTAAGCGCCGGCCTGCGCGCCGCTGACGGCGTATTCCCCGCCGCCCGCGACAAAGCCGAACGACACCCGCGAAATCGGGATGATTGTTGAGCCGTCCTGCGTCTGCACCGCGTCGCCAATCACCGTGTTCACGTCCACCATGTCCTTAATCTGTTCCATGGAAACGCCCATCAGGCTCTCGATGGGATGCTTTTCCATTGCAACCCCTCTTTTCGCTTCTTTCTCCCGGCCGCCTTCGCCGCCGCAAGCATAATATCGCCAACCCGCATGGAAACTATGCACCGCGCCGCCGCCCAGACGCCGCGCGCCGCAAAATCCGCCGTGACGCGGATATCGCTGCATCCCGTCCGCCCCAGCCCCGCGAGCAGCCCGTCCGCCGCCGCGCGGATACCGCCCGCGAACATCGCCGTCGCACCCGCGTCCTCCAGCCCTGCCCGCATATGCAGCGCAATCAGCTCCCAATCCGCCGCTTTCAGCACGGCGCGCGCTGCCGACCAGCTCTGCCGGATTTTTTTTCCGTCCGGCTTTTCTGGAAAGCCGCGAATCGGGATATTCAGCCGAACCTTCGCCCCTTCAACGCTTCCGTCTATGCGGGCTTCGAGCATCAGCACGCCGACGCTTGCGGCAAACTGAATCCGGCCGTCAGCCAACCCCGCGCGGATATCCGCCGACACCCGAACGCACAAGAGCAGGTAGAGCGCAAACACCAGCGCCATCCGCTTCCCCTCCCCATTTTCCGCCGAGATCGGCGTTGCTTTTCGCCTTTTCATCCTGTATAATAACATCAGCCGCCGAAAGCTATGCGCGGCCATCGTCACAGGAGGACAGTTATGAAGCTGATTTCGTGGAACGTCAACGGCCTTCGCGCCTGTTTGGGCAAGGGCTTTTCCGATTATTTCGCGCAGCAGGACGCGGATTTTTTCTGCCTGCAGGAAACCAAGATGCAGCCCGGTCAGGCGCAGATTCCCGCGCCGGATTACGTGGAATTTTTCAATTCCGCCGAGAAAAAGGGCTATTCCGGCACGGCGATCCTCGCCAAGCGGCAGCCGCTTTCGGTTAAGCTGGGCATGGACAGCGAGCTGCATGACCACGAGGGGCGGCTGATTACGCTCGAATATGACCACTTTTTTCTCGTCACGGTCTACACGCCCAACAGCCAGCGCGGGCTGACCCGGCTGATGTATCGCATGTGCTGGGAGGAAGATTTCCGCCTGTACCTCAAAAAGCTGGACGCGCAAAAGCCCGTGATCGTCTGCGGCGATATGAACGTCGCGCATCAGGAAATCGACCTCAAAAACCCCAAGACGAACGTCAACAACGCGGGCTTCACCCCGCAGGAGCGCGGCGCGATGACCAAGCTGCTGGACAGCGGGTTTGTGGATACGTTCCGCTATCTCTACCCCGACGCGACGGGGCGATACAGTTGGTGGAGCTACATGTTCAACGCCCGCGCGAACAACGCGGGGTGGCGCATCGACTATTTCCTCGTTTCCGACCGCATCAAGGACAAGATCACGGACGCGCGCATTGACGACGCGGTTCTGGGCAGCGACCATTGCCCCGTCGTGCTGGAAATCGACCTGTAAAGCGGCCTAAGGCCGCCCGATCGCCCTTACAGGTACGGCGTTATTGCTTAGATGAAAAATAACCTGATAAAGAGCTCCCTCTTCGAGGGCGTGGAGCTTGCCGCCCGCGGTGCGGGAGGCAGGCAAGCGGAACGCCGAAGGTCTGGCACGGCGCAGCCGTGACTGAGGGAGTCAGGCAGGCGCGCATTGCACGCCCGTTACCGGAATTTGTGCATAATTTCGGATTTACTCATTTACTGTATACGATAAAAAAGGAGATACACAACGATGAAACTGATGTTTGCTTCCGATATCCACGGTTCCCGCAGCGCCTGCGAGGCGGTGCTTGCCGCCTATAAAGCCGAGGGCGCGGAGCGTCTGGTTCTGCTGGGCGACCTGCTCTATCACGGTCCGCGCAACAATCTGCCGGACGCATACGACCCGAAGGGCGTGATCGCGCTGCTCAACGGCGTAAAGAACGAGTTGCTCTGCGTGCGCGGCAACTGCGACGCGGAGGTTGATCAAATGGTGCTGCAATTCCCGATCATGGCGGATTACGCGCTGTTTGATCTGGACGGCCGCACCGCGTTCATCACCCACGGCCATCTGTTCAACCTCGATAACCTGCCGCCGCACAAGCCGGGCGACCTGCTGATTCACGGCCACACGCATGTGCTCACCGTGCAGGAGAAGGACGGCATGACCTACATCAACCCCGGCTCTGCCGCCCTGCCGAAGGAAGATCATCCCAAGAGCTACATGATCTATGAAAACGGCGTGTTTACCATCAAGACGCTGACAGGCGACGTCATTTTGACGCATACGCTTTGATACGCTATTTCCTAATTAGATCAAAAAAGGCTGTCAAGCTTAAACCAAACATTTCAAGAAGCGATATCTAAGCATTTGGGGCTTTGCCCCAGCGCCCCACCAAAGGGCTTTCCGAGCGTTTACGGCGCCCGTTTGGCGCATCGCCCTTTGGAAACCTTCGGGCACAAATACTTCGTTTTTCTCTTGAAATATCGGTGTTATTAGCTTGACAGTCTCTTTTTTCATAAAACGGCTTCAAATCGCTCACGCGAGCAAGACCTTGATATTTTACGCTCTCCGCTTTTCGCCTTCAAAGACGAGACCGACCGCTTCCGCGCCGGTGTTGGAGAGCACCGCGCAGCCGAGGCGGAAAATGCCCGCGGGCGCGTAGCCGACCTTCTTCGTGCAGGCCTCCACGTATTCGTCTTCGTATTTGCGGTCGGATATGCCGATATAATACGGCGTGCCCTGCGCCATGCGCTCGGCCATCGTCGCCGCCATGCCGCTGACAACCGCCTTTTCGCCGCGAACCTTCTTGACGATATGGCTCACGCCGTCGTTGAGCGTGAAAATCGGATGGATGCCCAGCAAATCGCCCGCAATCGCCGCCGCCGCGCTGATGCGGCCGGATTTGCGAATCACCTTGAGCGTATACGCCGTCAACAGAATCTCCATCCGCGCGTATTTGTCGTTCAGATATTCGACGACCGCCTCCATCGTCTCGCCGTCGTCGAGCCTGCGCTTGGCCTCGATCACGCCCGCGCCCTCGGCCATCGAATAGGCATGGCTATCCACGATGAAGATCTCCATGCGGCTTTCCGGGTGCTCCTCGTGGAATTGCGCCACCGCCGCATGCGCCGCCGCGTTGGTGCCGCTGCCGCCCGCGTTGATGGAGATATAGAGCGCCTGCTCCACGCCCTGACGGTCGTATTCCTCGAACCGCTCCATAAACTCGAACTGGGTGATCTGCGCCGTCGTCGGCAGGCCGGTCGCGTTCCTCAGCATTTGGCAGAACTGCTCCGGCGTGAAATCGACGCGCTCGGTGTAGCCCTCGCCATCCAGCGCGATTTTGAAACACAGGATATCAATATCATGCTGCTTAGCCAGCTCATCCGGCAAATCGCAGGTGGAGTCCGTCAAAACGACAAACTTGCTCATTTTTTTCTTCCTTTCGAAGGCACTGTTTTGCGCCGCGTCAATCAGCATACAATATCACAAAAATATCATATCAAATTTTCCGAATTGTTTCAAGAGGGAGAAAGCTGTTTTTTCTGTTTTCAGTCTGTCTTCACCTCCGCCGTAGTCTGCAAAGCATCATTTTCCATGCGTCAAAAAAGGAGCTGTCAAGCTTAAACCGAACATTCAAGAAGCAATTATCTAAGCATTTTTGGATATGGGGCTTTGCCCCATCGCCCCACCAAAGGGCTTTCCGGTCGCCCTTTGGAAACCTTCGGGCAAAAATACTTAGTTTTACGCTTGAAATATCGGTATTGTTAGCTTGACAGCTCCATCCACCCATCTTCGGGTTCAATTCAGTTTATTCCAGGCCAACCACGCGGTCAACCGGCAGAGAGAGCACAATGCCCTGCGCCTCGCTTTGCAGCCCGCAGCTATCGCAAATCGCCTGCATGATCGCCAGCTTGCTCTCCGCGCGGGTCAGGATCATCACGGCTTCCTTTTCCTCCTGCAAGCTGAAGCCCCACTGGCTCAGCGCTTCCTCCGCGCCGACGCGGCGGCTGTGCAGCACCGTACCGCCCGCCGCGCCCGCCGGACGCGCCGCGGCCATGACCTCCTCGCTGTATCCCTGATTGACCAGCGCGACGATGATCTGATATTCGTTTTCCTGCATGACCTTCCTCCTTATCTCCGCCCTCGGCTTTTCCTCGCAAAGCTGCTGAACCATCTGCAGCACGCGCTTGTTCGCGCCGGACATCGGCACGGTGAACGCAATGCCTCTGCCGGAGAGCCCCAGCCGAAGCTCCCTGCGCAGGTGAACCAGCAAATCGTCCGCATCCGCCTTGGGCATCACCGTCAGCAGCAGGCTCTTCTCTCCGCTGTCCAGCCCCAGCATATCCATCATCTCGCGCGAGGCCGTGCCGTGCGCATAGGCCTGAATCTGCATCGGCAGCCTGCCCTTTTCAAACAGCAAAAGCGCTTTTTCCGCGAGCTTCGGCGTGGTAATCAGCATCAGCAGCCGAAACGACGCCTGCATTTTTTCTGTGCTCATGCCCATTCCTCCTCCAGCTCGACGATTTCATCGCGCCCGTCAAACGCAGGCACAACCCGCTTCTCGACGCGGCTCATCTTGATTCGGTAAGCGACGCCCATCAGTTGAACGGCGATCAGCGGGGTCAACGCCACCAGCGCCACCACGCCGAATGCATCCGTCATCACGTTGCCGCCCAGCGTCTCACACGCGCCGATGCTCAGCGGCAGCAGGAACGTCGTGGTCATCGGGCCGCTGGCCACGCCGCCGGAGTCGAACGCGATGCCCACGAAGATCGGCGGCACGACGAAGGAAAGCCCCAGCGCCAGCACGTAACCGGGCAGCAGAATATACGCGACCGGAATCCCCGTCACCACGCGCAGCATCGCCAGCCCGACGCTGACCGATACGCCGATGGACAGGCATCGGTTCATCGCCCGCGCGGAAATCGCGCCGCTGGTCACGCTCTGAATCTGCCGATTGAGCACCTGAATCGCCGGCTCCGCCTTGACGATAAAGAAGCCGATCAGCATGCCGATGGGCACGAGCAGCCACTTATACCCCGGCTGCGCCAGCGAGCGCCCCAGCACCGTGCCGACCGGGCCGAAGCCCACGTTCACGCCGCACAGGAACAGCACCAGCCCGGCGTATGTATACGCAAAGCCGACCATCACGCGCCGCCTCTGCCGCTTCTGATAGCGGTGCGTCATCATCTGGAAGATGAAAAACACCGCGACAATCGGCAGGATGGACATCGCCACCTCCGTCATGTAATGCGGCAGGCCGCCCGCAAACGTCAGCGCAACGTCCTTCGTCGTCGCCACCTCCGGCACGACCGTCGGCGTATAGGCCGCGTTCTGTGGGTTAAAGAAGCAGCCCAGCAGCAGCACCGCCAGAATGGGGCCGATGCTCGAGAGCGCGACCAGACCGAAGCTGTCGCTCGCCGCGTTCTTGTCGCCGCGCACCGCCGCCATGCCTACGCCCATCGCCATGATGAACGGCACGGTGATCGGCCCGGTCGTCACGCCGCCGGAATCATACGCCACGGCCAGAAAACGCTCGGGCACGAAGATGGACACCGCCGCCAGCAGGCCGTAGAGCACCACCAGCAGCTTCGACAGGCTGATGCGCTTCAAAATGCGCACGACCGCCAGCGCCAGAAACGCGCCCACGCCCACCGCGACGGAATAAATCAGCACCTTGTTCGGGATAGAGGGCACCTGCTGGGCAAGCACCTGCAAATCCGGCTCAGCGATGGTGATGATGACGCCCATCACAAACGCGATGGCGACAATCAGCGGGATTTTCTTCACCCGCTCCATCTGCACGCCGATGCCTTCGCCCAGCGGCGTCATCGCCATTTCCGCGCCGAGCTGAAACAGCCCCATGCCGAACACCAGCAGCACCGCGCCGACCGTAAACATCACCGCCGTGCCCACGTCCATCGGCACCAGCGCCACGCTCAGCGCCAGCACGATGAGCGTTATGGGCAGCACCGCCATCAGGGATTCCAGCAGCTTCTCCTTGAGCTTGGGGTTCATTCCATCGCTTTCCTTTCCGATTCCAAATTTTGACCGGCCGCAAAGCCGATACCCTCAATCTGTTTATATAAGTATATTGGAAAAGGATGTTTCATGTCAAGTAAAACACACTGACCCGCCCGTTCAGTTTTCGCAAAGATTTTGTGTGCTTTTCATAACGTCCCCCGGATAAACGGTATGAAGACATAATTTTATTCGTGAAAACTTTTTTCGCATCAAGAAAAGGAGCTGTCAAGCTTAAACCGAACATTTCAAGAAACAAGCATCTAAGCATTTTAGGATATGGGGCTTTGCCCCATCGCCCCACCAAAGGGCTTTCCGGTCGCCCTTTGGAAACCTTCGGGCAAAAATACTTAGTTTCACTCTTGAAATATCGGTGTTGTTAGCTTGACAGCTCCCCTTGAAACGCCTTGCCTTATGCTTTTACGCCTTGCCGTTGCAGCCCATGACGTTCACGATCTTATGACGAACCATGTCGCGAAGCGCGATGCGCGCGGGCTTGAGATACTGGCGCGGGTCGAACTGATCGGGATGCTCCGCGAACTGCTTGCGGATCACGCCGGTCATCGCCAGACGCAGATCGGAATCCACGTTGATCTTGCAGACGGCCATGGACGCGGCCTGACGCAGCATCTCCTCCGGCACGCCCTGCGCGCCCGGAATGTTGCCGCCGTACTGGTTAATCATCTGCACATACTCCGGCATGACGGAGGACGCGCCGTGGAGCACGATCGGGAAGCCCGGCAGCTTCTCGGAGACCTTCTCCAGAATGTCAAAGCGCAGGTGCGGCTTGCCCTTGAACTTGAACGCGCCGTGGCTCGTGCCGATGGCGATGGCCAGCGAATCCACGCCGGTCGCCTTCACGAATTCCTCCACCTCGTCGGGATCCGTGTAGAGCGCGTCGTCGTCGCCAACCTTCACGTCGTCCTCAACGCCGGCCAGACGGCCCAGCTCGCCCTCGACCACAACGCCATGATCGTGCGCGTACTCAACCACCTGACGGGTCAGCTTGATGTTCTCTTCCAGCGCCAGATGAGAACCGTCGATCATAACGGAGGTGAAGCCGCCGTCGATACAGGCCTTGCAGGTCTCAAAATCCGGGCCGTGGTCCAGATGCAGCACGATCGGCAGATCCACGCCGCTCTCCTGCGCGTCCAGCAGCGCCGCCTCGACCAGCTTCACGAGATACACGTGCTTGGCATACGCACGCGCGCCCTTGGAGACCTGGAGAATGACCGGCGCCTTCTCCATCGTGGCCGCCTCGGTGATGCCCTGAATGATTTCCATGTTGTTGACGTTGAACGCGCCGATGGCATAGTGGCCTTCATACGCCTTCTTAAACATCTCGGTAGAGGTAACAAGACCCATTGAGAATCACTCCTTCTATCATGCTGCCGCGTTTCGTTCGCGGCCTTTCGGATATCTTCCTTTGTTAGTATATCAACAATTTTGCGTTTTGAACAGCCCTTCAAACTGACTTTGTGCACTTTTTTCATGTTTCCGGTGGGATTTCGCGCCGGTTTTCGTCTGTTTTTCTCTGAACGTCTGATGTTTTCATTGACGTTCTCTCCCGTCCCCTGTTATACTATATCGGTTAAAAGACACATGTCGATTGCTTTCGGAGGAAAATATGGATCGTTTTGAATGGATTGCCACCGCCGCGTTCGGTCTGGAGGGGCTTGTCGCCCGCGAGCTTGCGCGCCTTGGCATTGAGGCGAAGGCCGAAAACGGCGGCGCGCGTTTTTTCGGCTCGTTTGAGGATGCTTTCCGCGCCAACCTGCACGCCCTCTGCGCGGATCGTATTCTGCTGGTCATGGGGCGCTTTGAGGCGCGCAGCTTCGAGGCGCTCTTTGAGGGCGTCCGCGCGCTCCCGTGGGAGGATTTTATCGGCGAACACACCCGCTTCCCGGTGAACGGCAAATGCGCCCGCAGCCAACTGATGAGCGTGCGGGATTGTCAGGCCATCACGAAAAAGGCGATTGTCGAGCGCCTGCGCGGCCGCTATCGCACGGATTGGTTCGTGGAGGATGCGGAAACCGTCTCCATCGACGTGGCGCTGCACGGCGACGTCGCCCAGCTCACCCTCGACGCGAGCGGCACGGCGCTCAACCGCCGCGGCTATCGCACTTGGAACGGCGAAGCGCCGCTGCGCGAAACCCTCGCCGCCGCGCTCGTCTCGCTCAGCCCATGGCGACCCGGCATGCCCCTGCACGATCCAATGTGCGGCACGGGCACGCTGATGATCGAAGCCGCCATGCGCATGGCGCACCGCGCGCCGGGGCTAACCCGCGAATTTGCCCTCGAATCGTGGCGCAACATGCCGGTGGAAGCGTTCCGCGACATCCGCGAACAGGCGCGCGCGGAATTTGATCCGGCGCGCGTGGAGGGCATTTCCGGCGCGGATATCGACCCGGAGGCCGTCGAGCTGGCCAACCGCCATCTGAAGCAGGCCGGTCTGGCCGGGCGCGTCCGCTTTGAGGTCGCCGATATGCGCGATTGCAGGCGCGCAGAGCCGCAGGGCGCGTTCCTCTGCAATCCGCCCTACGGCGAGCGGCTGAGCGACCGCAGAGCCTGTGAAACGCTCTACCGCGACATGGGGCTGATGCTCCGCGCCAACCCCGGCTGGTCGCTCTCCGCGATCACGTCGCACCCCGGCTTTGAGCGCTGTTTCGGCCGCCGCGCCGATAAAAAGCGCCGCTTCTACAATGGCCGTCTCGAATGTGAATTTATGACCTTCGGTCTGCCCAAGTCAAAGCGGTAAACACGCTCTGCGCATCTGAAAAAAGAAAAGACGCTGTTTTAGATGGATTTCATCATCGATAGCGTCTTTTCTGTTTATGCCGTGTAAAAAATCGTCTCAGCCCGCCCTTACAGGTGATCCACAAAATAATTCTGAATCGCCGCGACGGCCGCTTCCTCGTCCGTTCCCTCAACGGTGACGGTGATTCTGTTGCCGCACTGCATATCAAGCCCCATCACATCGCGCATCTGCGCGAGCGCCGCAGTTTTCGTGCCGTTTACCAGGCGCACCTTGCTGCTGAAGCGGGCAGCTTCCCGCATCAGGCTGCTCATGGGCCGAGTATGCAGCGCGTCCTGATTGGTCAAAACATAGCTGAACTGTTTCATGAGCAAAACCCCTCCTCTGCGTCCTTCTCGCCGCGAGAAGGTATTATACCCCAGTCCCCGCCGCCTTGCAAGCCTGCGCGTTTTCTCCTCCGGCCTGCATATCGGTATTCCGATGAATTAGACGCCCGGCTTTTTGTGCAAGCCTCCGTATTCTTTTCCGCCGCCGCAGACTGCAAAATGCAAACTTCCATAAACTGACGAAAAACAGGCTTCAAATTCGCCCAAGGTACTGGTTTTTGCATTTTTCATATTCAATCCGTTCTTTTATCTAAGCCGTCAGGGGCGCAAAAACGCCGAACGGGCGCGATTTTGCTCATCGCGCCCGTCCGTTCGGTTTTAGTCAAATTGCAGGTATTCCGTCATCATGTAGCCGCGCTTGCCGTTCGGCAAAACCACGCCCGTCCACTTGTTGCCGTAATCCGTCACCAGCAGCCGGTCGCCCGTGCGCGCCTTGCCGATAATCGCGCCGCTCTGGTTGTCCGCCTCGCTGCGCACGTTCACCTTATCCTTGAGGACGGAGGCCGTCAGGTGCGTGGTGCTCGCCGGGGCGTTCAGCGCCGCCAACGGCACAAAGCCCGCGCGATCGCCCGTCGTCGCCGTCACATCCAGCGAAGGCGAATCGCCCGCCAGCACATACGCCCAGTCGCCGAACTTGCCGAACATATACACGCGCGCGCCGCTGGAAACCGTTTCCGCCACGGCCGCCTTGACCTCCGGCTTAAAGCGGATATCCACGTCCGTCTTGGTCGTCGCGCGCTGCGGAATCCGATCCGAAAGCGGCTCGTTCGGCGCAGTCAGCACCCGAATCTGGCTCTTTTTCACATAGCCGACCAGCGATCCGAGCGAAATCTGAACATAATCCGTCTGCGTGTAGGATGTAATCCGCGCCTGCGCGCCGCTGCACAGCGCGCCGATGACGCTCTTTTCGTCATCCGGATCGCCCAGCACGACAACCGGCAGATCGCCGTCGTCCGCCTGCGCCACGCCGATGCTCTGGCTCGTCTGCGCCAGAGAGAGGTTGGCAATCGGCAGGAAGCCGAAGTCGCCGCAGTCATACGCGCCCGCACCGCCCTCGCTTGTGCGCACATACGCATAGCTGTCGCTTTCCGCCAGCAGCTCAACGTACATGCCCTGTCCCAGCGTCATATAGCGGCTGGCCGCGTCGTCCTTCTGCTGATAGAGCAGCGTGTCGCTCTTGGTCTGCATCAGCAGCGGATAATACGGCACCACGCTGCGCATTTGGTCGCCCAGCGCATACAGGTTGCCCGTCTGCGTGTACTTGATCCAGCCGGAAACGCCGCCCACGCGGACGCGCCGCCATTCGCCCTCCTTGCGCCCGAAGAGCGTGAAGCAGGCCGTTCCGTTGCTCAGGCGCATGATTTCCTTCGCCTTGGCCGTCGGCGCGTCGTACAGAATCGTCTTTTTATCGGTCTTTCCGCTGGAAATGATGCTGACCTTCAGGTTGCCCACGTCCGTCAGCACATCCAGCGGCACATAGCCGAGCTTTCGCCCGTCGTCCGTCTCCGCCCAGATGTATGCCCACGCATCCAGAATACCGAGCAGGCCGACCTTGCTGTTTGAATCAAGCGTCGCCAGCGCCGTGCTCGTGTCGTCCGTCGTTTCGCGGAGGGTCACGCTCGTCATCCACATGCCCGTCAGGTCGATCTCGGCCGCGCGGCCGTCGCCGAAGCCGGAATTTTCCCCGTAGCGCGCCGTCGCTTCCTCCTGCGGGATCAGGTAGCTCGAAGCCATGTAGCCGGTCATGCCGCCGACCTCAACCTTGTCGTATTCCTCGTTCTCCACCGCGAGCACGTTGACCTCCGTGCCCGTGTAGTAAAGCCCCAGAATCGCGCCGTTCTTCGCGGGCTGCGCGCGCAGGTTCAGCCGCTCGGGATAGATCTTATCCGTCTCCCGATTGTCCACGAACAGGCTTTCGCCAAGGCCGCACGCCGCGCTCAGCAGCAGCGCAAGGGCGATCCATGCGCACAAGAGTTTTTTCATCATGCTCACGCTCCTTTTGTGTTTCCTTCTGTCTACTAAACGAAGGAACACGCCTTTTTAATCCCGTTTTGGAAAAATTTTACGCTCTGGGCTTTTTCATCCGGATGGCGCCGGGCAGAATTTTGTATTTCGCCTCGTCCACCCGCAGCAGCTTGCCGTCCAGATTGACGATCATCCCCTTCGCGCGCATCGTGACGTTTTTCGCCCGAACCACGCGCGCCAGCCCGATTTTCGTGTGCCAGCCGAGCATAAAGGCCGGCAGCAGCAGCGGAATCAGCATCCGCGGCACCTTCTTGACCACCACTACGTCGAAATAGCCGTCGTCCAGCTTTGCGTCCGGCGCAACGCGCATGCCGCCGCCGATGCTCTGCCCGTTGGCGATTTCCACAATGGTGCAGGCCTCGTGCGTTTCCGCGCCGCCGTCGATTGAAACGTCCGCCTCGAACGACTTATACTGCCCCAGCACGGAGAGCACGGCCTTTCGGTATGCCTTCTCGCCCGGATAGACGGCTTTCAGCTCCTCGGTCTTTTGCAGCACGGCCACGTCGAACCCCGATCCGGAGACGTTGAGAAAGCTCTGGCCGTTCATCCGTCCGCAGTCGATTTCGACCGGCTCGCCCGCCAACTGCGCCTCAAACGCCGCCATCGGGTTTTTCGGCAGATGAAACGCGCGCGCAAAATCGTTGCCTGTTCCGCCCGGCACAACGTAAAACGTCGCGCCCGTGTGGCAAAGCTCCCCCGCCACCTCGCAAATCGTTCCGTCCCCGCCGATGCAGACGATGCTTTGGCAGCCCGCCGCCAGCGCCGTGCGGGTTTGAGCGGCCGCGTCGCCGTCGCCGCCGGTTTCAAATATACGGCTTTCCTCCCCCAGCGCGGCGATCCGCTCCGTAATCTGAACGGCCAGCCCCGCGGCCTCTCTGCCGCCGGATACAGGGTTGACAATCACGCCAAACACGGCGCATCCCTCCGTTTATCTTTGGTTCACGGTTCTTCCGTCTCGTCGTCCTCGCGCAGCTTGGCGAACGCCCCCGGCATCACCCAGCGCACGGGATCGAGCTCCACCTTGCCCGGTTTCTTGGCGAAGCGCGCGAATTTAATCGGCACGCCCAGCGCGGTGAACTTCATTTCGTGCTCGCTGACGTAGTTGGGGGTCACGCCCGCCGCGTGCAAATCGCCCGTCTGATAGCGCAGCTCAAACCCGCATGCGTCAAAATACGGCAGGGATTCCTCAAACAGCGCGTCGTCGTCCGTCTTGAACCAGATTTCGCCGCCGTCCACCAGAAACTCGCGGTATTGCATCAGCTGGCGCGGGTGCGTCAGGCGGCGCTTGGCGTATTTCGGCCGCTTCGTCCACGGGTTGCAGAAATTGATGTAGATGCGTTCCACGCGATCCTCCGGCGCGAACACCTTCTCGATGTAGCTGATGTCATAGCGCGCGATCATCACGTTTTTCACCGGCTCGCCGTCAAACGCCTTTTCGATGTTGCGGCGCGTGTCGCCCAGCACGTTGCAGGTGATATCCACCGCAACGTAGTTGATCGTGGGGTTATCCTTCACCATCGCGGCGGTAGAAACGCCCTTGCCGCAGCCCAGCTCCAGATACAGCGGCTGCTCGCGTTCAAACTGCGCCCGCCAGCGGCCGCGCTTGGTTTCGGGTTCGTCGGTGAAATACGGGCAGACGGCCAGCTCGGGCTTCGCCCATTTCTTTGTGCGCATGTGCATGGGTTGCTGTTCTCCTCTTTCTTTATGGCGTTCGGCTTACAGGCGCGCCGCTCAATCGGTCAGCCGCTTTTCGTAGCAGAGCCAGTGTCCTTCCCACTCCTCGCACTCGCCGCAGACCTCGTAGTTCAGCTTGGCATACGAGCGCTGCGCCGGGATGTTGCAGGTCGCCACCAGAAAGCGGACGGCCTCGCAGCCGCGTTCCTTCGCCTGCTCCATCGCGTGCGCCAGCATTCTGCGGGCGATGCCGTGCCCCTGCGCGTCATGCGCCACGCCGAGCCGCCCGAGCTGCGCCCAGCGCGTCACGTCGGCATACCACGGCGCAAGGCCGTCAAACTCGTGAATATCCTGCTCGTCCACAATCGCGGAGACGATCCGCCCCGTCGCGTCGCGCATCGCATACACGATGTTTTCCTCCAAATCGTTCTGCACGCACTCCAGCGACGGGTATTCCTCGTTCCACGTTCCATACGGATCATCCAGCAGAGAATGATAGAGCGCGTAGATTTCCTCTCCGTCCTTCTTTTCGGCAAGGCCGATGGTCAGCGGTTCCTGTATCATGGTTTTGTTCCTTCTTTCTTTTCGATCCTTCGCGTTGATTCTTTCGCGTTTGTTTTCTTCGCGTTTTATTTTTCCGCGCGTTCGGTCAGGCCGACGTCGATGTTCAGCCGGGTTTCGCCGGATTGCAGGCGGAACACGTCGCTCACGCCCGTTTCGGGGTCGATGTCGCTGTCGATTTCACCCAGCGGCGCGCCGAAGCGGAAGGTCAACGTGTCTCCCGCCTCAAGCTCCACGCGCAGGCTGTAACTGCCGGGGCGCAGATTTCTGAAGTGATAGTAGCCATATTCGTCGCTGACGGTCTGCGCCGCGATATCCGCCTGTCCGTCCCCGTCCACGCGCAGGAGCGTCAGGGCAACGCCCGCGAGACCCGGCTCGCCGTAATCCTGCAAGCCGTTTCCGTTCTTGTCCAGCCAGACCGTGTCGCCGATCTGAGCCGCTTCAATCGCGCCGAGGTTGAGGCTTTCGATTTTCTGCCCGCCCTCCAGCGTCATCGGCGCGGTCGCCGCCGTGCTGCCCTCCACGGGCGCAACGCACGAGCCGCCCGCCTCGCCGCTCCGGTCAGCGAACAATTCGCCGCCGGGCAGGGTAAAGCGCAGCGAATAGCACCCGCTTCGAATCAGCCTGAAGCTGTATCGGCCGTCCTCGCCGACGGTCTGCTCCGCCGCAACGCCGCCGTTTTCATCCAGCAGCGCCACCGTCACGCCGGGGAGCGCCGGTTCCTGCGCGTCCATCACGCCGTCCGCGTTCTGATCCTGCCACGCGCGGCCGCCGACCGTCGCGGTTTCCACCGCCGTGATCGTTTCAAGCGTCAGGCGTTCGCCCATCGCGAGGTTGATTTCGCCCGTCTGCCCTTCCTGCGCGTCCGCATGCGTCAGTTCCAGCGCCGCGCCGCGCTCAAAGAGCCTGTCCTCCGGCAGCGCCATGCGCACCCGGTATTGACCCGGCCTGAGTGCCGTCAGCTCGAAATCGCCGTTTGCGTCCGTCTGCGTCGCCGCGACCACCGTGCCACCCTGCGTCAGGGTAATCACCGCGTTCGGCGCGGTCACACGTCCGGCGATAGACGCCGCCGCAATCGCGCCGACGTTCATGGTCTCGCGGCTTTCGCCCATCGCCACGGAGAACGCCGCGCTCTGCGCGCAGCCTGCGTCCGTCTCCGCAATGGCGCTCTCTCCGCCGCAGGTGAACATCATTCCATCCGGCAACGTCACGCGGAGCGTATAATCGCCTGCGCGCACAAAGTCCAGCGCATACCGGCCGTTTTCGTCCGTCTCCGCGCGCTTCAGGGTTTCTCCGCTGGCCGCGTCGAGCAGCTCAACCCACGCGCCGGATACGCCCGCTTCCTTTTTGCCGTATACGCCGTCATATCGGCTGTCCTGCCAGACCGTGCCGGCCATCGTGCCGACCGCCACCACGCCGACGTCCAAATCCAGATTGTTTTCGCCGCTGAGGATGTCCACGCCGTCCGTCTGCCCGTTTACGCTGTCCGCCATCGGCACGACGCTGACGCGCCGCGTCCCGCTCGCGTTCTTCGCAAACGCATATCCGTCCGCAAGGGTGAACGACAGCTCCGCCCTTCCGGGCATCACGCCGTCAAACCGGTAGCTGCCCGAAGCATCCGTCGTTGCGTTCAGGGTCGTGCCCGCGTCCGCGCCGTCCGTGATGCGCATCTGCACCGTCACGCCCTGCACGCCCGCGTCGCCGTTCTGCCTGCGGCCGTCGTCGTCCGCGTCCATCCAGACCACGCCGCCGACGGAGGTCGGCTTCAGTGCGCCGACGTTCACGCCCGAGCGTGTTTCGCCCATGTGCAATTCGCCCAGACCGATTGTGACCGCCGCTTCGTCCGTCCGCCGGGCAAGCGAATCCGCGCCGCCCACGGTATAGACATAGCCCTCCGGCAGCGTCACGCGGACGCTGTACGTGCCGGGCATCAGCCGGTCGAACGTAAATTCGCCGGTTCGGGTCGATTGGGTCTGCGCCATCTCCTCGCCGTCGCCGCCGAGCAGCGCGACCGTCGCGCCGCGCAGACCCTCCGCCGTTTCGCCCATCAGGCCGTCATAATCGCCGTCCAGCCATACGCGGCCCGTGATTTTGCCCTGCGTCAGCAGACCAAAGGAAATGCCATCGACCTTCGCGCCGCCGAGCATCGTGAACGAGGCGGAATACCCGCGCCCGTCCCGCGTGCTTTCCAGCGGGAGAACACTGTCCTGCGCCGCGCCGGAAAAGACGTAGCCCTCCGGCGCGTCCACGCGGAGTTTATAGCTGCCGGGCGCGACGCGCGCAAACGCGAACCGCCCGTTTTCGTCGGTTGTCGTGCTTTCCGTGATGAAGCGCCCCGCGCCGTCCATCAGGTGCACCTCGACGCCGGAAAGCAGATCTTCCTCCGCCTGCCGCACGCAGTCGCCGTTTCGGTCGATCCAAACGGAGCCGGTCAGCGTCCCTCTGCGCACAACGCCCGCGTTCACCTCGCTGAGCGTGTCACCGCCGGAGAGCGTCAACACGCGCGTGGTGGAAACCGAATCGTCGCTCTGCTGCACGCCGCCCTTGGCCATGCTGCGTTCCGTCGCGGAGAAGCCGCTGTCCGCCTCCTTCGCCGTAAACCGCACGCGATAGCGCCCCGGCGCAACGCCCTCAAAGGCATAGCTTCCGTCCTCGGCGGTGCTCGCGGCGGCCACCGTATCGCCCGCCGCGTTCAGCAGCTCCACCTTCACATTCCTGCAATACAGCTCGCTTGCGCCGAGCTTCGCATCCGCGTCGTCGTCATAATAGACTCTGCCGGAAATCGAGCCGGAGAGCATCGCGCCGATGTACAGCTTCACGCCGGTCTGCCCCATCGTCAGGGTGAACGGTTCGCTTCTGCCGCCGGATAGCGTCGTCTGGGGCACACAGCTCACCGGCGCGGAGGCCGAAGCCGCGTCCGCCTGCTTCGTCGCGCGCCACTGACCCGGAAGCTGATAGGCAATCGCGTATTCGCCCGGGCTGACGCCCGCAAAGGTGACGTTGCCCTCCGCATCCGTCCGATAGGTCACGGATTCCGCGTCCTCGCCGTTGACAAGGTGAATCAGCGTGACGCCGATCCCCTCAAACGCCTCTTCGTAAACGCCCTTGACGCCGTCCGCCTGCGTATCCTTGAACACGTTGACGGTCAACTGCGCCGGGATGGTCACGCCCGCGTTGATGTTTTTCACTTCGTCGCCGATTTGCAGCGAAATCGCCTGCGTGCTTCCGCTTTGGGTCAGCGCGCCGTATACGGCGGAATCCTGACCGTATTGGGTGAACGTCCATTCGCCGTCCAGCTCGAAGAGCACGCTGTATTCGCCCGCGTAGAGCGCGTCAAAGCGGTATCGGCCGTTTTCATCCGTCCGGGTCTCCGCGATGCTTTCGGTATGGCCGTTCTTGACGCGCAGCAGCACGACGCGCAGATCGGAAACGGGCTGCGCGCCCTCCGCAATCACGCCGTCGCCGTCGTCGTCGATGCGCACCGCGCCGGAAATGGAGGCGCTCTGGCACATCGTCACCGTGCCGAAATCCACAACGTCGCCCTGCGCCAGCTCCACCGTGCGGCGAATCTCGCCGTCCTCCGCATCCGCGGAGAGATAGCCCTGCGGCAGCGTCAGCACAACGTCGTATTTGCCCGGCAGCATCCCCGCAAAATCAAACGCGCCGCTGTCGCCCGTCATCACCACGGCCGGCTCCTCTTCGCCGCTCTTTTCCATTTCGAGGTTCAGCCCGCCGAAACCAACCGTCTGCCCGTCCGCAAGCTGCTCAAGCACATTGCCGTAGACCTCGCCCGCGTAAATGCAGCCCGCGTTGACGATATAATCGCTGTGGTCGCCGTCGATCACGAGGGTTTCGCTCAGGCCGTAATGCGTATCGCGCACGGCACTTTGCACGTGGTCGGAATACAGCTCGCCGCTGGAGAAGATCACGCCGCTTCCCCCGTCAAACTGCACGGTATAGCTGCCGCCGGAGACGGGCGAAAACGCATAGCGTCCGTCCGAATCGGTGCGGCAGGCGCTGACAACCTCGCCCGCCCGCGTGAGCAGCGTCACGTTCAGCCCCGCGTAGCGCGCGGTTTCGTCCGCGTCCATCACGCCGTCGGCGCCGCTGTCCAGAAACGCAATGCCGCTGATCGTGCCGTCCACGCCTGCGGAAGCCGCCGCAAACATGCCGCTGCCCGTCACGCCGAAGCTGTCCGTCCGTTCCGCGGTGCGCGCAATCGCCTGCTTCGCGCCGTCCGCCTGCGTCTGCACAAGCAGCGTCCCGTCGAAGGTCGTCCGCGCGTTCAGCGTCGCCGCGCCATCCACGCCCGTTTTCACGTTCAGCGTGATCTGCCCCGGCGTAAAGCCGCCCTCGGCCAGCTCCTCGCCGGTCTGCGCATTCAGATAGGTGACGCGCACCGCGTCGATATCGTTGGGCACATCCGCAAAGCTCACGGCCGTCGGCCCTGTGAGCACATCGGTCGTCTTGGCCTCGGAGGGCCGCCAGCCGCCGCCCGTCAGGCTGTATTCCACACGCGCGCGATAGCGGCCGCCGTTTTCATCCGTCGGCGCAGTGAGCACGAGGCTCTCGACCTTCACCCGCGCGCCGCTCTGCTCCGATACGTCGATCTGTACGCGCGGCTGAATCAGCGCCTCGCCCCGGCGCACGGCGGCGGTATCCACCGTCAGCAGGGTCAGCCCCTGCGCGTTGGCGGCGTATACATCGTCGAGCAGCCCCTCGATCGTCCCGCTTTCCGGCAGAGACAGGCAGCGCATGCCCGCGCTCGCCACGCTTCCGCCCTGCGTCAGATACGGCGGAATCTCCACCGTGATCTCGCTGTTTTCGCAGAACGCATAGCCTTCGGCCGCCTCGATCTGGCGCAGCGTGTAGGTGCCGACGGGCACGGCCATCGGGTTGCGATAGGCCGAGTCGCCCATTTCAAAATCGAGCACCGCTTCGCCGTCGCCGCTCAGCAGCTCAAACCGCCCGCCGGAGACATGCGCCCCGGTGGATATATCCGTCAAATCCAGCTCAAAGAAGCCCCTGTCGCTGGAAACCGCGCAATCCAGCACGTGCGTCTCGCCCGCGGTCAGCGTAACCTCATAGATCGTCTCGTCCGCCGCGAACCCTGCCGCGCCGCTCAATTCGCGCAGATAATACGTCGTGCCCTCCGGCTCGGCCGGAAGCCTGACGCTGACAGCCTTCTTTTCGCTCGGCGCGGCATTGGCCCACACCGTCGTCTGCTCCGACGCGGAGGGGTACGGCGACAGGCTGCCGTTTTCCATCGTATACACGCCGTATTCGCCCGTCAGCGGCACGACGTAGGTTTGCAGCTTGTCGTTAAACGTCAGACCCGTTTTCGAGACGGACAGCAGCGCGTATTCCTCCAGCGGAACGCGCACGCGCTGCACCTCGCCGCCCGCAACGGTCACGGTCTGCTCGCCGGAAAGCGTGTAGCCCTCGGGCATCTGCGTCTGCCGGAGCACATAGGTGCCCGCCGCAAGCTGACCCGCGTAGAACGCGCCGTCCGTCAGCGCCAAATCGGTCGTCTGCCCGTCGGAAGCCAGCAGCTCAAAGCGCACCTGCGCCATCTGCTCCTGTTCGAGCGTCCCGCCCGTCAGCGTCGCGCTCACGCCGCCGAGCGCATCCATGCACGTCAGCGTCACGTCGGTCTGCTGCGCGTTTTGCATGGTAAAGCGCGCCGCCTGCGGCGCGGTCATGCCCTGCGCGATCCCCTGCGTCTGCGCGGCGTATTCGCCGGGCGCAAGGCGGACGGAACACACGCCGTCCGCGTCGGTTTGCAGCAAAATGCCGGTGTCGTTCACGCTCTGCCCGCCGCTTTGCACGCTGTAAATCCGCACCTGCGCGCCGGAAAGCGGCTCCTCGGCGGCGTTTCCGTTCGTATCCAGCTTGCGCACCGAAACGGCGAACTGCGCCAGCCCGTAACGCACGTGCACGAGGCTGATTTCCCCGGCTTCGCCCGCAACGGCAGCGCACGTCGTCTGCGCCGCGCGGTCATAGCCCTCTGGCGCGCTCTGCGTCGCAATCGTCGCTTCGCCCGCGGCCATCGGCGGCGTCACCGCGCGCCCCGTTTCGTCCGTCGTCACGGCATAGCTTTGACCGGCCGAATCCGTCACGTCATACGCCGCTCCGGCAATCGCGTTGCCGTCTTCATCGACGCTGTGCAGCACCAGCCGCGTCTGCGCCGCCACAAAGGCGATCGTCTCCTCGCGGCTGGGCAGCGTGAACGGCTCGGACTGCGGCAAAACGCCCAGCCTCGCCGCGTCGCTCTTCGCCAGCCTCAGCACATATGTACCGCTCAGCGCCTCCAGCGAGACGCCGCCATCCTGAATCTGCACGTCGTCCGCCGTCAACCGCCCATCGTCTGCCGTCAGCAATTCAGCCGTCAGCAGCCCATTCAGCGCCGTTTCCTGCCGCGCGCCCGTGTCATCGATCTCCGCGCGCACCATCGCAAAGCGTTGATTTTCGAGCGTGAGCAGGCGCACCGAAACCTGCGCGGCCTGTCCCGCTTCAACGCAGATCGTCTCGTTATTCGTTTCGCCGAGCTGGGTGTTTTTCGGTGCGGTGATTTCCTCCACGCGGTAAACGCCCGCCGGAAGCGGGTCGGAAACCGCCAGCCCGTCCGCGTCCATCGCATACGGGCCGTAGACCTCGCCCGTTTCCTCGGAGGCGTAGCTGACCGCGCCGCCGGATACCGCGCGCCCACTCTCGGCCTGCATCACAATGCGCCCCATGCAGCTCGCCGCCGCCAGCTCGACCTTCGTGGTCTGGCCGCCGCGCACGATCAACTGTCCCTGCGTGAAGGGCAGAAGGATTTCAGCATCCCCCGCATAGGAGAGCGTCACGTCGTAGCTGCCCTCCGGCAGCGCCGCCTGCGCCATGCCGTCGCTGTCCGTCGTCACGTCGCCCTGACCGATAATGTGCAGCGTCAGACCGGCGAGCGGCTTTTCCTCCCGCTCGCCCAGCGCGTTGACGGATACCACCGTCGCCGCCGCCTGCACCGTGCCCGGCGCGGGATGCTCAAAGACGACGCTCACGGCGGATGCAAGCGCCACCTGCGCGCTCGCGCTGTCGTTTTGCGCCGGAAGAACGCCCTCCGGCAGCTCGGTTTCCGAAACGGTGTAGTTTCCCTCGCGGTCGCAGAGCAGCACCGCTTGTCCGTTTCCATCGGTCGTCAATTCCGTTTGCGCGCCCGTCTCGTCCGTCGCCGTCAGGCGAACGCCTTCGATCGCCTCGCCCCGCTGGTCGCGCACCGTGATGTTCAGCCGCCCCTGCGCCTTGTTCTGAACGACGATTTCGCCGCCCGTCACCGGGATCAGCGTCTGGCTGTCGAACGTGTAGCCCTCCGGCGCGCGTTCCTGCCTCAGGTAAAACTCCGTGCCCTGCGGCAGGCTGAAGCGCGTTTCGGTTTCGCCCGTGCGGATGCGCATCGGCTCGCTGGGCAGCAGCGGATTTGCCCACGGCGTGAGCTTTCCCTCGCTGGAATAGACGTACACGCCGAATTCCGCGCCCGCCAGCGCCTCCACGGTCTCCTTTTCGCCGTTTTCGCCGCTCTTCACGCCCTCAACGCGCAGGCTGATGGCGCCCATGCCGGCCGGGTCCGACATGGCGGGTACATAAATATAGTCGCCAAGGCGTTTTTCCTCCGCGACTGCCGCTGGGTTCCATTCAAGCATCGCCAGCGCGCACACCAGTGCCCCGGCTTTGATGATTTGATTCAAAACATTTACCTCCGCTTTTGAGAGAAAAGCTCAGTTTGTTCCTCCGCATCGCGCTTATCCGCGCGCTGAAAACACGTTCCAGAATGAACAGCGTTTTCCATTTGATTCATTTTAATCCATCCGGCGGGTCTTGTCAAGAAAAGCGAATTGCGCTATACTTTTGGGTGTTCTAAACGGAGGCGTAGCTTATGAATAAAACATATACGGAAACCTTTACCGTCCGCGCGACGGACTGCGATTTTGAGCGCCGCATGCGGCTGGACGCGCTCTTTGTCGCCATGCAGGAGGGCGGCGAGCGCCACGCGCTTGCCCTCGGCGCGGGTTATGACCAGATGATGGCGCGCGGGCTGTTTTTCGCGCTGGCGCGCATCCATGTCAGCACCCTGCGCGCGCCGCGTCAGGGCGAAACCGTGGTGCACACGACATGGCCGGGCGAAATGAACCGCTTCTTCTGCCCGCGCTACCACGTCTTCTCTCTGGAGGACGGCACCCCGCTGGCGGCCGCCGGCGCGCTCTGGGTGATGCTCGATACGAAGCAGCGCCGCATTGTCAGCCCGCAGAAGGTCGATCTCGGCTTTCCGGATAACAGCGATCTGCCCGCGCCGGTCGCTTTGCCGACGCGCCTGCCCGCGCTTCGGGGCGAAACGCCGCAGGTCTTCAATCGCACGCCGCAGTATTCCGATTTCGACGTGAACGGCCACGTCAACAACACCAAATACATCGCGTGGCTCTGCGACGCGCTCGGCTTTGACGCGCTGCGCGGCGCGTACATCGGCGACCTCGTGGCCGGGTATGAAAAGGAAATCCGCGGCCACGATGCGCTTCGGCTGACGCTCGCCCGGCAGGAGAACGCTTTCTCCTTCCAGATTGCGTCCGCCGCAAACGAAAAGCACTTTGTCGCAGGCGGAACGCTGCGCCTGGAGGGTTGAGCATGAACGATATTCTGCGTGCCATGCGCGAGCGAGCGCTCGTCGATCCCTCATTCCGGCAGGCGATTTTGGCGACCCGAAACGCCGCCGATCCGCTGACCGCCCTGTGTGAGCTGGCGCAGGCCAACGGCTTTAACCTGACGCTGGCGGACATCATCTCCGACGGGGAGGAATTTTCCTGCAACCAGACGAAGTCCACCAACGGCGGCAACCCCATGCCCTACGATTGCTTTGACGATTCCTACGAGATGTTTCTGCTGTCGCTGTAAGACTTCTTTTTGAGCAGATGACGACAAAAAACGACGCTCCTTGAGAACGTCGTTTTTTTATCGTTATTTACTCGGCCTTGCGGGCGGGTTGCACTTGTCGCACGGCTCCAGCTTGTTATACGGGCTCTTGTTGATGTCCTTATAGGTGAAGCTGCCCGACAGCGGCAGATATTGCTTCGCTACCTTCGAGCAATCCTGCGTCGCATGATAGTATTTGCCGCCGCTCTTGTTGTAATAGAGCTTGGTCTTCGGGCCGGGGGTCGGGGTCGGCGTGGGTTCCGGCGTCGGGGTCGGGGTCACGTTCGGGTCAGGGGTCGGCGTGGCTGCCTCCACCAGCACGCCGGTGGAAAGCGAATCCGGATCGACCGCCCATTTGCCGTCCTCGCAGAGCACGAGCGCGTCATACTGATACGTGCGCGCCTTGCCGCCGTAATTCACATCGGCCTGAATGGAGATCGTGCGCGCGTTGCTCTCGTCCGTGCCCGTCGGCGCGGCCATCTGCCGCCAATCCAGCAGCGGCTTCTGCGCGAATTTCCAGAAGAGCTGCTGGCTGGGCTGGTCGCTCAGGGAATCCTGCCAGCTCTTCGCGGTGTATTCCACCATGTCGGCCACGATGCCCTTGCGCCACTTCTCCATGAAGTTTTCCAGCGCGATCTCCGCTTCGGATTTCACCGTCGCCACGTAGGGCGCGTTTTCGTCCGTGCCGCTCTCGTCGTATAGGCCGCTGTCCCCGCTGCCGTCGTCGCTGCCGCCGGAGAAGCCGGTCTCCGTCAGGCCGTCCACGCTGCCGTCGTCGGCCGTCATGCCGCCGTAATATTCCTCGGGCACGGAGGTGCCCATCGTGCCGTATGACGCGAACGGAACATCGGTCGCCGCCGGAACGGGCGTGGGCACGAGCAGCGTCTGCGCCGGACGGATGGAAGACGTGCGGCTGGCGGTCAGCGCGTTAATCAGTGTGAACACCGTCAGCAGGCCGTAAACGGCGGTCAGAATCATGCGCCCCGGAAAGAGGAACGCATGGATGACCCACATTGCGGCCACCGCGGCCACCACCGCAAGCATAAATACCCAGCGTATCGGCTGGAAAAAGATCGCCAGCAGCCCCAAAACGGGAAGAACAATAAAAAACAGCATCAGCATCAACTGATTGATTTCACGTTTAGAGCGCTTCGGCTTCGGCTTCTGATCGAACGCCTTGGCGGAACCGGCAGGCGTTGAAGCGTAATTCGGCCTGTTGGATCTCATGTCATCGCCTCCTGAAAAAAAGAAACTCAAGCGTACAAATTTGATTATATCATAAAAACCGCAAATAGAAAAGAGATGCGGCGAAATTGCCGCATCTCTGTGGAAGCTTATGCGATTAGAGCTGACCCTGCTTTTCCAGAATCGCAGCGTGAGCGGCCGCCAGACGGGCGATCGGCACACGGAACGGAGAGCAGGAAACGTAGTTCAGGCCAACCTTGTGGCAGAACATGACGGAGGACGGATCGCCGCCGTGCTCGCCGCAGATGCCGAGCTTGATGTCCGGGCGGGTCTGCTTGCCGAGCTTGGCAGCCATCTGAACGAGCTTGCCGACGCCGTTCTGGTCAAGACGGGCGAACGGATCAGACTCGTAGATCTTCTTGTCGTAGTACGCGCCGAGGAACTTGGCCGCGTCGTCACGAGAGAAGCCGAAGGTCATCTGGGTCAGGTCATTGGTGCCGAAGGAGAAGAACTGCGCCTCCTTGGCGATCTCGTCGGCGGTCACGGCCGCGCGCGGGATCTCGATCATGGTGCCGACCTTCACGTCAAGCTCGACGCCCTTCTCGTCCATGACCTTCTTGGCGGTATCCAGAACGATCTTCTTCACGTAGGCCAGCTCCTTGACCTCGCCGACCAGCGGGATCATAATTTCCGGATGGATGTCGTAGCCATCCTCCTGCTTGACCTCGATGGCCGCCTCGATGACAGCGCGGGTCTGCATCTCGGCGATTTCCGGATAGCGAACCGCCAGACGGCAGCCGCGGAAGCCCATCATCGGGTTGAACTCATGCAGCTCGTCGATCTTGGCGATGATCTTCTCGGTGGTGGTGCCCAGTTCCTTGGCCAGCGCCTCGATTTCCTCGGTCATGTTCTTGGCCGGGAGGAACTCATGCAGCGGCGGATCCAGATAACGGACGGTCATCGGACGGCCTTCCAGCGCCTTGTACATGCCCTTGAAGTCCGCCTTCTGATACGGCAGCAGCTTGGCAAGAGCCTCGCGGCGCTGCTCCTCGGTCTCGGAGAGGATCATCTGGCGCATGTCGGCGATACGGGTCGCCTCGAAGAACATGTGCTCGGTGCGGCACAGGCCGATGCCTTCCGCGCCGTACTTCACGGCCACAGCCGCGTCGTGCGGGTTGTCCGCGTTGGTGCGAACGCCCAGCTTGCGGGCCGCGTCCGCCCAGCCCATCAGGGTGGCGAAATCGCCGGAAACGGAAGCGTCAACGGTCGGGATCGCCTCGGCGTACACCTTGCCGGTGGAGCCGTCGATGCTCATCCAGTCGCCCTCGTGGAAGACGACGTCGCCGATGGTCGCGGTCTTGGCTTCTTCATCCACGCGCAGCGCGCCGCAGCCGGCGACGCAGCAGGTGCCCATGCCGCGGGCAACGACAGCCGCGTGGGAGGTCATGCCGCCGCGGGCGGTCAGGATGCCCTGCGCATGCGCCATGCCCTCGATATCCTCCGGAGATGTCTCCAGACGGACGAGAACGACCTTCTTGCCGGTCTTGGCAGCCGCGGTCGCCTCTTCAGCGGTGAAGTACACCATGCCGCAGGCAGCGCCCGGAGAGGCGGCCAGACCCATGGCGATCTCCTTCGCCTTCTTCAGCGCGACGGCGTCAAACTGCGGGTGCAGCAGGGAGTCGAGCTGCTTCGGCTCCACCTTGAGGATGGCCTCGTCGGTGGTAATCATGCCCTCGTTGACCAGATCGACAGCGATCTTCAGTGCAGCGGCGGCGGTGCGCTTGCCGTTGCGGGTCTGGAGCATGTAGAGCTTGCCGCGCTCGATGGTGTATTCCATGTCCTGCATGTCGCGGTAGTGGTTTTCGAGCGTCTGCGCGATGTTCACAAACTGCTCGTAAACCTCCGGCATGACCTGCTGGAGCGTCTCGATCTTCTGCGGGGTGCGGATGCCGGCGACGACATCCTCGCCCTGCGCGTTGATCAGATACTCGCCGTAGAGCTTCTTCTCGCCGGTGGACGGGTCGCGGGTGAACGCAACGCCGGTGCCGGAGGTGTTGCCCATGTTGCCAAAGACCATGCTCTGGACGTTGACGGCGGTGCCCCAGTCGGACGGGATGTCGTTCATGCGGCGGTAGTAGATGGCGCGCGGGTTATCCCAGGAGCGGAAGACGGCCTTGATGGCCTCCATGAGCTGAACCTTCGGGTCCTGCGGGAACTCGACGCCCATCTTCTCCTTGTAAATCTCCTTGAAGCGGACGACGATTTCCTTCATGTCCTCGGCATTCAGGTCGGTGTCGTACTTAGCGCCCTTGCTCTCCTTGATCTCGTCCAGAACGCGCTCGAAGAAGCTCTTCGGGATCTCCATAACGACGTCGGAGAACATCTGGATGAAACGGCGGTAGGAGTCATAGGCAAAGCGCTCGTTCTCGGTCAGGTTGGCCAGACCCTTGACGGCCACGTCGTTCAGACCCAGGTTCAGGATGGTATCCATCATGCCGGGCATGGACGCGCGCGCACCGGAGCGCACGGAAACCAGGAACGGATTCTCCAGGTCGCCGAACTTCTTGCCGCAGACCTTCTCGGTCTCGGCCAGAGCGGCGTAAATCTGCTCGACGATATCCTCGCCGATGGTCTTGCCGTCCTCATAGTAGCGGGTGCAAGCCTCGGTGGAGACGGTGAAGCCCTGCGGCACCGGAAGACCGATCTTGGTCATCTCGGCAAGGTTCGCGCCCTTGCCGCCCAGCAGGTTGCGCATGCTGGCGTTGCCTTCCTTAAACAGGTACACATACTTCGTCATGCTGTTTGTTCCTCCTTGAAAGATTCATAATCATTGCAACTTTCTTCATGAAAATGGCTCATGATTGTCGCGCGAAAACAGACCATTTCTGGTCGCACATGGAATATTATACGGTCTCTTCCGACATTTGGCAATCGTTTTTTGTAATTTTTAAACGGTTTTTCGCGTCTTTTTTTCAAATACATCAGACCTTTTGTCGGGTTGGACAAGAAAGCGCGGCGGTTTTACCACGGTTTAAATCAAATTTCCGCAAAGGCGGCCGTTCGCCTTTCCTTCAATTTCTTGCCAGAAATTGACCGCTTCGCGCAAAACGCCGGTTCGCCGCCTCCAACACGGCGCGGTATTCGTCCCGATAGGCCGCCTGACGGCTGATTTGCAGAAAGGTCTGCCGCGTGCGCTCGAGCAGCCGCACGTCGCCCGTCAGCATCAGCGCGGGCATCTGCGGCTCGCCGTGCTGCCTTGTGCCAAAGAACTCGCCCGCGCCGCGCAATTCCAGATCTTTCTGCGCGACGACGAAGCCGTCGTTGGTCGAGACCAGCGTTTTGAGCCGCTCGTTCGGCTCAGCCATCAGGAAGCACCAGCTCTCCTGCGCCCCGCGCCCGACGCGGCCGCGAAGCTGATGGAGCTGCGCCAGCCCGAAGCGCTCCGCCCCTTCGATGACCATCACCGTCGCGTTGGGCACGTTCACGCCGACCTCGATCACCGTCGTCGCCACGAGCACATCCAGCGTTCCGGCGTAAAACGCGGCCAGCGTGTCCTCCTTCTGCGCCTTGTTCATCTTGCCGTGCACCAGCCCCACCTTGAGCGGCGCGAGCGCCTGCGCAAGCTCCTTCTGCTCCTGCGCGGCGCTGCGAAGCGCCGCGTCGTCCAGCTCCGCCTCGCCGACCAGCGAGCAGACCACGTAGGCCTGCCGCCCCTGCGCCGCCTGCGCGCGGATAAACGCATACAGCCCCTCGCGCTTTTCCTCCGGCACGATGCGCGTGCGGACGGGGGTGCGCCCCGGCGGCATTTCATCCACGGCGGACAGATCAAGGTCGCCGTAAAGCACCAGCGACAGCGTGCGCGGAATTGGGGTCGCGCTCATCACCATCACGTGCGGCGCGTCGCCCTTGCCCTCCAGCGTCGTCCGCTGGCGAACGCCGAAGCGATGCTGCTCGTCGGTGATCGTCAGCCGCAGATTCGCAAATTCCACCCCTTCGGAAATCAGCGCGTGCGTACCGATGACCGCCTGCCACGCGCCCGCGGCAATCGCTTCCTTTGCGCGGCGCTTTTCCGCCGCCGTCATGTGCCCCGTCAGCAGGCCGCAGGTCACGCCCAGCGGCGCAAGCGTCTGCACCGCGCTTTGCAGGTGCTGCGAGGCGAGGATTTCCGTCGGCGCCATCAGCGCAGCCTGTCCCCCGGCGCGCACGCACAGATACATCGCGCAAAGCGCGATCAGCGTCTTGCCGCAGCCCACGTCGCCCTGCACCATCCGCGCCATCGCGCGATCCCCGCGCATATCCGCCGCGACCTCGCCGGCCACACGTCGCTGCGCGTTCGTCGGCGCAAAGGGTAGTTTGTCAAAAAATTCCTCTATCCATGCATCCTGAATCTCCAGCGGCTGCGCGCGCCTGCGCTCCCCCGCCGCCCCGGCCACGCCCGCCTGAAAGAGCAGCAGCTCCTCGTAGGCCAGCCGCTCCTTAGCCTGCGCCAGCCTGTTAAAATTCGTCGGGAAATGCGCCTCGCGCAGCGCGTCGAGTCTGTCCATCAGGCCGCATCGCTCCACCAGCGTCCGCGGCAGCGGATCCGGCTCATCGTATTCATCCAGCAGCAGCTTCACCGCGTCGCGCAGGGGCTTTTGCCCCACGCCCGGCACGGCGGCATACACCGGAATGATGCTGCCCGGCTCCTCCAGCGACGGGTTGATGACAAACAGCCCGCTCTTTTTGCGAACGCAGCGGCCATAGAGCGTCACCTCGCAGGTGTCGAACAGCCGCTCCTTCATCCATGGTTGGTTGAACCACATGCAGCGCACCGCGCCGCACTCGTCCGCAATCGTCGCGCTGACCCACCGCATGCCGCGCGCGTAATGCAACGCGGGCTTGCCCTTCACAAAGCCGGTGAAACACGCCTGCCGCCCCTCGGTCATCTGCGCCGGGGAAAGCGGACGCGTCGTGTCCTTGTAACCGGTCGGCAGGGTCTCCACCAGATCCAGCGCCGTCTCGATCCCGCGCGCGGCCAGCGCCTTGAGGCGAACCGGGCCGAACCCCTTGATGCTTTCAAGTGAACGCATGTGTTCCTCCCTTTCATCAGCTTTTCCCAGTGCAAAAAAGCATGCCGAGCCTGCCTTCCCCTCTGCAGAAGTCTACAATGCGTTAAACTCCTGCCCTCGCGGGTGATTTTACGTCATTTTATACAGATTAAAAAAATGCCGCGCCGCCGATCATGGCATAGCGCGGCATTTTGCATTTTGAGAAATTATTCCGCGGAAATCAGGTAATAATACAGCGGCTGACCGCCATACTGCACCTCGACGTCCAAATCGCTGAACATTTCGGCCACCTCCGCGCCCAGCGCGTCGGCGTCCTCCTGCTTGGTATCCTGACCGTAATAGATGGTAATCAGCGAGTCGCCATCCTCAACGACATGCTTGACCAGCTCCAGCGCGATATCGTGGATGCTCTTGCCGACGACCTCGATGCGGCCGTTGTGAATCCCGATGATGTCGCCTTCCTTGATCTCCTTATCCTCGAACACCGTATCGCGGACGGCGAAGGTGATCTGACCGGTCTTCACCTGCTCGGCGGCGGCGGTCATGGCCTCGCGGTTCTCCTCGACGCTCGCCTCCGGGTTGAACGCGATCACCGCGCCGATGCCCATCGCGACGTTTTTGGTCGGCAGAACGACGACGTTGCGCTCGGAAAGCTCCGCCGCCTGAGACGCGGCGAGGATGACGTTGGAGTTGTTGGGCAGCACGAAGACGTTTTTCGCGCCGACCTTCTCCACCGCGTCGAGGATATCCTCGATGCTCGGGTTCATGGTCTGGCCGCCCTCGACGATGTGATCCACGCCCAAATCGCCGAAGATGCCGGAGAAGCCCTCGCCCAGCGACACCGCCACCATGCCGTATTCCTTGAGCGGCTGCTCGGCCTTCTCGGCCTCCTCCTGCCGCTTCTTCTCCTCGGCGGCCTTCTGCGCGGCTTCGGCCTTCTGGAGGCGCTCACGGCGCTCCTCGGCCATGTTGTCGATCTTGAGGTTCACCAGCTCGCCCAATTCGCAGGCATATTGAATCGCCTTGCCGGGGTCGTTGGTGTGCACGTGCACCTTCACCAGCGAGAAATCGCCGACGACCACCACGCAGTCGCCGATGCGGGTCAGGCGGGTGCGGAATTTGTTGACGTCGTCCTCGGTCACGCCGGGGTTCATATACTGGATGATGAATTCGGTGCAATACTTGAACTTGACCTCCTCCATCGAATCGTGGTCGTCCTCAAATTCGAAGGTCGCCGCGCTTCCGACGTTGGCGGAGGTATCCTCGATCTTTTCGCCGTTAAAGGCTGCGCGCCAGCCCTTGAGCACGGTCAGCAGACCCTGTCCGCCGGAATCGACCACGCCCGCCTGCTTGAGCGCAGGGAGCATGTCCGGGGTCTTTTCCAGAATGGCCTCGCCGCTGCGGATGACCTTATCCAGCAGCTTGGGCAGGTCGCCCGGATGCTTGACCACATAGCGGCCGGAATCCTCCGCGATCACGCGGATGACGGTCAGGATGGTGCCCTCCTTCGGCTTCATAACGGCCTTGTACGCCGTCTTCGCGCCGGCCTCAAGCCCCTTCGCGAACGTTTCCGCGTCGATGGTCTCCGCCCCGTCGATGCCGCGTGCAAAGCCGCGCAGAATCTGGGAAAGGATGACGCCGGAGTTTCCGCGCGCGCCCTTGAGCGCGCCGCGGGCGGCCATGCTGAGCAGCTTGCTGGCGCTCGGCTCGTCCAGCGCCGAAATCTCCTTGACGGTGGATTTCATCGTCAGGGACATATTGGTGCCCGTGTCGCCGTCCGGCACGGGGAAAACGTTCAGCGCGTCAATCGCCTCGCGGTTTTGTTCAAGCAGATTGGCTCCCGCAATAATCATTTCCTTGAGGAGCAATCCGTCTATTGATTGCTGTGACAAAAAATCTCGCCTCCAGTTTCCGTAAGGGGATCAGACGCGGATACCCTCGACCGAAATATTTACTCTGCGCACTTTCGCGCCCGTCATGTTCTCAATCTTGTAGCAAACCTGAGATTTGATGATGTTGCAGACCTCCACGATGGAGATGCCGTATTCGACGATGATAAACAGATCAATGTCGATCCCTGCCTCCGTGATGTTGACCTGCACGCCCTTGGTCAAATTCTCCTTGCCGAGCCACTCCACAAACCCGTCCTTGGCGCGCTTGCTGGACATGGCCACAATACCATAGCACTCAAGCGCCGCATAACCTGCCACTTTGAGCAGAACATCTTCGCTGATGGTGATCAGCCCGAGATCGTTGCTGATTTTGTATTCCATAAAAGAAACCCTCCTCGCGCAGGGTCATCCGACCCGATATATCAAGCGATCATCGTACAGTATACAGGAAAACGAGCGTTTTTACAAGGATTCCGGGAAAAAACATGCGCCGCAAATGCCATTTCCGTGAAAAAAGACAAGCCATCCCCTGTTTTTTTGAAATTTTGAGGGACGAAAATAAAAAAAACACTTGTCAAATCGCGGTCGAGGTGCTACAATAATCGTGTTATGACTGTTTACGCACCAGAAGGAGGTGTGATTATGGGAAAGATTTGTGAGGTCTGCCAGAAGGGCGCGATGAGCGGCCACAATGTCAGCCACTCCAACCGCAAGAGCAACCGCGTTTGGCTGCCGAACACCCAGCGCGTTCGCGTGAACGTTGGCGGCGCTGTTCGCCACATGAACGTGTGCACCCGTTGCCTGCGTAGCGGCAAGGTGGAGCGCGCGCTGTAAAAATCCCCGCGCGTCCCGTACTGTTTGAGCGCAAATTGCGCCCCATCGCCTGATGGGGCGTTTTTTTGCGTTCATTCCCGCTGCCGCCCCGTCATCCATCGCAGCAGCGCCCGCAAAAACCTCGGCGGCTTGACGCAGATCATTTTGACGCTCATGCTCTTCCCCCTTCTAGCGCAGCAGCAGCAGCCCCGCCGCCGCCAGCGCTACGCCCAGCGCAATCAGAAAAAACTCCATCGGCAGGCACAGAAACACGATCAGCACCCCCGAAAGCACGAGGAGGACGCCGACGCCCTGTCTGATCCCGCCGCACACGCGCATCCCCCCTCGCCCCTATCCTATGCGGCGCGCGCGGCAAAATGACCGCAATCTTCCGCGCGGCTTATCGCCCCGCGCCCATGGCCAGCGCCGCCAGCCCGACGACGATCGAGCCGCCGATGCCGTAGGTCAGCACGGGGCCGGCGAGCGTAAACAGCTTCGCGCCCACACCCATCACCAGCCCCTCGCGTCGGAACTCCATCGCGGGCGAAACCACGCTGTTGGCAAAGCCGGTGATCGGCACAATGCTGCCTGCGCCCGCGTATTTGCCGATTTTATCGTATACGCCCAGCCCCGTCAGCAGCGACGACGCAAAAATCAGGCAGATGCTCGTCGCGGTCGAGGCGCTCTGCGCGCCCCATTTCAGCCCGTAAGCAAACAGGTCGTTGATCGTCTGGCCGAGGACGCAGATGACGCCGCCGACCCAATACGCGCGGAAAATCCCCTGCGCCATGTCGCTTTTCGGGGAAAGCCGCGCCACCAGCCTCTGGTATGCCTGCGCGCGCTTATCATTCACCCTGCTCACCTCGCTCGTGCCGGATATGCAGCCCATCCGGCGGACGGCGGACGCGGCTCTCCCGCGAGCCCGGGCGCGCGACGGTCTCCAGCGCATAGGGAATCAGGTTATGCCTGCCTTCGCTTTTTTCCATGTTCATGCCTCCGTTCCGATTCTTTTCCTTCACCGTCTTCTTTCACACGTTCTTCTTTGATTTGCGGCGTTTTCTCGCCTCCCTATTTTGAGCAAAAACGGCGCGGTTATTCGGCCGCGGACAAACGCATCGCGTCGTCGCAAAAAAAATTGCAAAATTGCCTTGCTTTTTCTGAAATGTCGTGCTATAATAACTTCTGCTGATTATTGAATACACCCGAGGAGGTGAATTCCTTTGCCGAACATTAAGTCTGCTATCAAGCGCGTCAGCGTTATTGAGCACAAGACCCTCCGCAACAAGATGGTCAAGTCCGCCACCAAGACCGCGATCAAGAAGTTTGACGCCGCCACGGCCTCCAAGACCGCGACCGCTGAATTGCTGAGCTCCGCCTCTTCTGCTGTCGATAAGGCCGCTGCTAAGGGCGTTATCTCTAAGAATGCCGCGAACCGTGAAAAGGCGCGCATGGCCCGTGAGCTGGCCAAGGCCGAGTAAGTTTTTCTCAGTCTTTCTTCCCTCCCGTTCGGGAGGGTTTTTTTGTTGCCCGATATTTGATCGCAATCAAAAAAAGACGAACGCGCGCTGCGTCCGTCCCAGCTTGTTGACATAAGCAAACTTAGCTTGAATAGCAAAATCAAGAAATTCAGCTATTCTTTCATTTGCGGAAAGGGCTATTCTCCCCCTTCGGGGGGAGAATAGCTTTTTGTTTACAGTCTGAGACGAACGCGCGCCGCGTCCGTCCCGTTCCCGTCAGGAGAACATTTTTTCCAATTCCTCGTATTTTTCGTGCGTAATCAGCGCGTCCTGCGTCGTGCCAGTCAGGTGCACCACATACGTCCAGCGCCCGTAGGGCGTGATGTTGTCGATCACATTGAGGTTGATGATGTACGATTTGTGGCAGCGGAAGAAAATCTTCGGGTCGAGCCGCGCCTCCACGTCGCCCAGCGCCTCGCTGGTCTCAAAGCGCCGCCCGTTCGTGGCATACAGCACGGTCGAGCGGTTTTCGCGCTGCACCAGCAGGATATCCGACTGGTTGATGAAGTTCACGCCTTCCTTGTGGTGCAGCATGATGCGCCCGCTGCTCGCGCCTTTGGCCGGAATCGCCTTGATGTGCTCCTCCAGCTTTTCCGCCTGCTCGCTCTGGGGCTGCGCGCGCCCGCCGATCACCTGCCGGATGCGCTCAAGCGTCTTCATCACGCGCTCAACCTTGAACGGCTTGACCATGTAATCAAACGCATAGACCTCGAACGCCTGCGCCATGTAGTCCTCGTGCGCCGTAGCGAAGACGAGGATGGTGCGCGGGTCGGTATCCTGAATGGCCTTGGCACATTCCAGCCCCGTCATCCCCGGCATTTCCACATCCAGAAAGCAGACCTGCGGCTTATACTGCTCCACCAGCTTGAGCAGATCCGGCCCGTTGTCCGCCTCGCCGCAGAGCGTGAAGCCGACCGCCTTTTCGATCATCTTGCGCATAATCATGCGCATGCCCGGCTCGTCATCCGCAATGACGACGCGAATTTCCTCGTTGCTCACGCTCTTCTTCCCCGCTTCATCCGTCTGAGCGCCGCGCGTTCGCTCGGCCGCGTCAGCACCTCGCTCATCACCACGCCGCGCAGCACGTCGCTTTCAAACGCCGCGCACTGCACGTCCGTTTCCTTCGTCTCGTCGTCCATCGGCGGTCTTTCCGGCGCGGCGCCGGCGTGGCAGGGGTCTTCGCCCTCGCCCGCCTGCTCCATCGCCTGCTGATCCGCCTGATGCAGATGGATGCGCGGCGCTTCTTCACTGTCGCAGGGGTCGTCAAAGCCGCTTTGCGCCTCGTGCCGTTCGAACACGCGCGCGCTCTCCTCCGCCGTTTTGGCCTCAGGCCGGCCTGTCGGCGCGGCCTGTTTGGCTTCGTTTTTCTTCACGGGTGGCCTGTTCGGGCTGCCCTTTTTCTTCTTCTTTTTTCCGCCTGCGGCGACCTGCACCATCACGAAGAGCGCGGCAACGAGCAGATACAGCAGCATTTCACCCATGTTTCGCGCCTCTCCCTTCGATGATTACTTCTTGCGCGGCGCGTTTGCGCCCTCGCCCATGGAGGCGATGGAATCGCGCATGGCCGTGTCGGCGATGGTGTTCTTCATCTCGTAATAATCCATCACGCCCAGCTTGCCCTCGCGCAGCGCGGCCGCCATGGCGCGCGGCACCTCCGCTTCGGCCTCGATGACCTTGGCGCGCTGTTCCTGCGCGGCGGCCTTCATCTCCTGCTCGCGGGCGACGGCCATCGCGCGGCGCTCCTCCGCCTTGGCCTGCGCAATGCGGCGGTCGGCCTCGGCCTGATCCATCTGGAGCTGCGCGCCGATGTTGCGCCCCACGTCCACATCCGCGATGTCGATGGAGAGGATTTCGAACGCCGTGCCCGCGTCAAGCCCCTTGCTCAGCACGGTGCGGCTGATCAGATCCGGGTTTTCCAGCACGGCCTTGTGCGTCTCCGCAGAGCCGACGGTCGTGACGATGCCCTCGCCGACGCGCGCAACAATCGTCTCCTCGCCCGCGCCGCCGACCAGCCGCTCGATGTTCGCGCGCACCGTCACGCGCGCCTTGGCGCGCAGCTCGATGCCGTCCTTCGCAATCGCGGCGACGACCGGCGTTTCAATGACCTTCGGGTTGACGCTCATCTGCACCGCCTGCAAAACGTCGCGCCCTGCCAGGTCGATGGCGCAGGCCTCCGGAAAATCAAGCTTGATGTTCGCGCCACGCGCGGTAATCAGCGCTGTAATCACGCGGTCGAGGTTGCCGCCCGCGAGGAAGTGCGCTTCCATCTTGCTGATCTGCATGTTCAGCCCAGCCTTTTCCGCCTTAATCAGCGGCCCGACGATCTTTGCCGGAGGAACGCGGCGAATCCGCATGCCCATCAGCGTGAAAATCGAAACGTGCACGCCGGAAGCCAGCGCGGAGATCCACAGATTCAGCGGAATAAACCGCAGGAAAACCAGCACCGCCAGAATGATGGCCACAATCAAAACAACGCTCTCCACAACCATACTCTTTTCCCCCTGTCTTTTTCTCGCTTATGACTTGATCGCCTTGACGACGATTTTTCCGCCCTCGACGCGCGCAATGCGAATCGCCACGCCGTTTTCGATAAACTCGCCCTCGGTGACGACGTTCAGCCGAACGCCGTCAAAATCGCCGATGCCGGAGGGACGCAGCACGCTGAGCGTCCTGCCCTCATGCCCGACGAGCACCTGCATATCCTGCTGCTCGCGCAGTTCTTCCTTCTGGTGCAGAAACAGCTTGGATTTGGCCACGTCGCCCTTCGCCGCTGAACGCAGCAGCCACGAGACCAGCACCGCCAGCACCGCGATAATCACCAGCAGCAGCGCCACCGCCGTCAGCGTGCCGAAATGCATCGCCGCCATGATCGTGCCCACGCCGACCAGCGCGATGCCCGAAATGCCCGGCAGGCCGAACCCCGGCAGAAAGACCTCCACCAGAATCAGACCCATGCCCAGCAGCACACAGAGCGCCATCGGCAGATTTTCCAAAATCATTTCCATCGTTTTTCACCCTTCCTTTTGCTCCGAGCATACCATACCCGCGGGCAGAACGGAAGCCCTTTTGTTCCAATTATACATTTCAGCGCTCTAAATGGCAAGCCGCCGCCCGATTCAAAAGGCATTTTTTCGCAGCATGTCGGCCAGCGCGCGCACATCCTGCTCGTACACCGGGGCGAGCGCGCGGTTGTAGATCAGGCTCGCCGGGTGATACAGTGGAAAGAGCGGCCTGCCGGTTTCGCCCGCTACCGTCAGTCGGCCGTGCGCCTCGCCGATGGTAATCCGGCTGTCCGTGACGGCCTGAAGCGGCACGTTGCCCAGCGTCGCGATCACGCCGGGGTTTACGCGCGCGATTTCTGCCATCAGCCACGGGCGAAACAGCGCGATTTCCTCCCGCGTCGGCGGGCGGTTGCTCAGCCGCCCGGTCGCGCCCGTCTTGGTCGGGCGGAATTTGACGACGTTGGTGATATAGATGTCCCCGCGCACAAGCCCAACCAGCGCCAGAAAGTGATCGAGGTTCTTCCCCGCCTTGCCGACGAACGGCCGCCCCATCAGGCTCTCCTGCTCGCCCGGCGCTTCGCCGATGAGCATCAGCTTCGGGTTTTTCGGCCCCTCGCCGAAGACCAGCGCGTTTTCCCGCCCCGGCGACACGCCCGCAATCAGCGCCCGAAGCGCCTGACGCTCTTTTTGCTCCTCCATCAGTCCGCCTCCGTCTTGGGATATGCGTTCAGCTCGATGAGCTTGTCGCGTATCGCCTGAAAATCCGCCCACGCCGGGCGCTTTTTATCCGCGTCGCGCAGCAGAGCCGCCGGGTGATACGTCGGCATGAACCACACGCCCTTTTTGAGCTGCCAAACGCCCCGGTCGCGCGTAATGCGCATCTGCTCGCCCAGCAGCGCCCGCGTCGGGGTCGAGCCGAGGCAGACGATCACCTTCGGCCGCACCAGCGCGACCTGCTGGCGCAGGTAATCCATGCAGGCGGCGCGCTCGTCCGCCTCCGGCACGCGGTTCTGCGGCGGCCTGCACTTGACGATGTTGCAGATGTAGACCTGCTCCCGCCTCAGCCCGATGGCCGCGAGCATCCGATCCAGCAGATGCCCCGCCGCGCCGACGAACGGGCGGCCGGTCTCGTCCTCCTGCTGCCCCGGCCCTTCGCCAATGAACATCAGCGGCGCATGCAGGTCGCCCTCGCCGAGCACGACGTTCGTTCTCGTCTGGCAGAGCCTGCATTTTTCGCAGGCAAACACGGCTTCCGTGAGCGTTGGCCAAGATGTGTTCATGCTGCCGCCTCCCGTCGTCTTATTTTTATATTACGCTCAAAATACATTTTGTCGACGCTTTCGACGAAAAAAACAGAGCAATTTGAAATCGAAAAAAGTTTTTTACAGTAAATGAGCAAATCCGAAATTTTGCACAAATTCCAATAACGGGCGCGCGATGCGCGCCCCTACAATGTTGCGGAAAAAAGGAACTGCGCATTACGCCGCCGTGCCCGTAGGGGCGCGCATTGCGCGCCCGCATTTTGTGCAGCATTTGCTTTTTGCTCAATGATTGTCTTTTATTCTGATTTGCTCCCTTTTTATCATCGACAACGCCGACAAAGCCATTGTTATTTTATAAAATCGGATTTTCCCGCCCGTTTCACTTGCCGATAATCACCGCGTCCGTGATGTTATCCGTCAAATCGGCAAAGGTGATCGCCAGATCCTGCCTCAGCCACGAAAAGAGACTGCCGAGCATGAGCAGCAGCACGACAATCGCCAGCGCGGCGGCCGCCACGCCGAACACATCCATCACGCCCGCCGCCACGCGGAAGCCGATCTGGCTCTTCTTTTTCTTCTTCAAGCGGCACGCCTCTTTTCCGTCATTTTCTCCATCTTATTGTAACAAAAACAAGCGCCTGCTGTCAAGGACAGGCAAATGCTTACAGATAATCCATCCATGCGCCCGGCTCCTCGTCGCGGCCGGTCAGCGCGCCGTGATCGAGCAGATGCTCAAAGCCATGCTGGCGCAGCGCCTCGTAGGTCACAATCGCCACGGAGTTGGACAGGTTCAGGCTGCGCGCGCCCTCGATCATCGGGATGCGGATGCAGCGGTCATAGACCCGTTCCAGCAGGTTTTCCGGCAGGCCGCGCGATTCCCGGCCAAAGACGAGGAACACATCCCGCGGGTACTCCGCCTGCGCGTAGCTCCTCGGCGCTTTCGTGCTCGCGTAGAAGAACGGCGCATCCGGATACGCCGCCAGCAGCTCGGCAAAATTCTCATGCACGTGCACCTTCACCAGCGGCCAGTAATCCAGCCCCGCGCGCTTCAGATATTTATCCTCTAGGCTGTACCCCAACGGCTTGACCAGGTGCAGCTCGCTCCCCGTCGCCGCGCAGGTGCGCGCTATGTTGCCGGTATTCTGCGGAATTTCCGGCTCGACCAACACGATATGAATCATCGTTTCCACCCTCGCTGTTTTCTTACCGCCCTATTGTATCGCAATTCGCGCAAAAGCGCAAGGCGTTCAAAATGGGGCTTGACAATCGCTTTTCCGCCCCGTATAATACAGCCATACGCGAGGATGGGAACAAGTACGTCCGCCCGCTCGTTTCAGAGAACCGCCGGTCGGTGCGAGGCGGCAGCGAGAGGCAGGCCGAATACATCCCGGAGCACGATCCCCAACGCCCCTCTGCGGGTCAGTAGGCGGTCGCCGGTACGCCGGATACAGCGTACAGCCCGTGTCTGCGGGCGGCTAAGGGGGCTCTCAGCAATGGAGTCTCGAACGGAAGTGGTACCGCGTGTTTCACGCCTTCCCGATTGCAATCGGGAGGGCGTTTTTTTGTGGGCAGCGCCGCGCCTCCCGTCTCATGCCTGCCCGACGTCAAAGGAGGAACACCCATGGCTCAGCACGTTCTCGATTTGCTCAAGGAGCGCGGCTTTATCGCGCAGATGACCTTTGAAGACGAGCTCTACGAGCAGCTCAAAAACCCGACCACGTTCTACGTCGGCTTCGACCCGACCGCCGATTCCCTGCACATCGGCCACTACATCCCGATCATGGCGATGGCGCACATGCAGCGCGCGGGTCACCGCCCCATCGCGCTGATGGGCGGCGGCACGGCGATGATCGGCGACCCCTCCGGCAAGACCGACATGCGCAAGATGATGACCGTGGAGACCATCGACAGCAACGTTGCGCACATCAAGCAGCAGATGAGCCGCTTCCTCGATTTCTCCGAGGGCAAGGCGATCATCGCCAACAACGGCGACTGGCTGCGCAGCCTGAACTTCATCGAGTTCATGCGCGACATCGGCTCCATGTTCTCCGTCAACAAGATGCTCACCGCCGAGTGCTACAAGGCGCGCATGGCGACGGACAACGGCCTCTCCTTCCTCGAATTCACCTACATGCTCATGCAGTCCTACGACTTCCTCGAGCTGTTCAAGAAGTACGGCTGCCGGTTGGAGATGGGCGGCAACGACCAGTGGAGCAACATGCTCGGCGGCGCGGATCTGATTCGCCGCAAAGAGCGCGAAAATGCGTTTGCCTGCACCTTCCAGCTCCTGCTCACCCACGACGGCCGCAAGATGGGCAAGACCGAAAAGGGCGCGCTCTGGCTCGACCCGGCCAAGACCAGCCCCTATGACTTCTACCAGTACTGGCGCAACGTGGACGATCAGGACGTGGAGAAGTGCCTCGGCCTCCTGACCTTCCTGCCGATGGACGAGGTTCGCCGCCTCGGCGCGCTCAAGGACAGCCAGATCAACGAGGCCAAGAAGGTGCTGGCCTACGAGGTCACCAAGCTCGTGCACGGCGAGGAAGAAGCTGAGAAGGCGCAGGAGGCCGCCGCCTCCCTCTTCGGCGGCGCGGCGATGGGCGGCTCCATCCCGACGACCGAAATCACCGCAGCCGACCTCGAAAAGGACGCGCGCGTGACCACGCTGCTCGTCACCTGCGGCCTTGCGCCGTCCAACTCTGCGGCGCGCCGTCTGGTTCAGGGCGGCGGCGTGAGCCTCGGCGAGGACAAGGTGACCGACGTGAACGCGGTCGTGACGGCGGACATGATCCCCACCGACGGCCTGATGCTGCGCAGCGGCAAGAAGAAATTCCACCGCATCGTGCTCAAATAAGCCATGTCTGCCCAGCTCTCGTATAAGACCCTCCGTGCGGAAAACAGCGCGGAGTTCGTCATCAACAAATCGCGCTTCATCGGCTACGGCTGCCCCTGTGAAACCGAGGAGGAGGCGCTGGCCTTCCTCGCCCGGATTCGTCAGAAGCACAAGGACGCCACCCACAACTGCTATGCGTATATCATCGGGCTGAATTCCGGCATCATGCGCTACAGCGACGACGGCGAACCCGGCGGTACGGCGGGCATGCCGATCATCGAGGTGATGAAGGCGCGCGGCGTGGTCAACTGCGCCGTGGTTGTCACCCGGTATTTCGGCGGTATTCTGCTCGGCGCAGGCGGGCTTGTCCGTGCCTATGCGCAGGGCAGCAAGGCCGCGCTGGACGCGGCGGGCGTCGTCGTGATGGAAAAGAGCGCGCGCCATATGGTCGAGGTGGATTATTCCACTTGGCAGCGGCTGGAATATTTTCTCCGCTCCGCGCCGGTCATCATCGAGCATACAGAATTCGGCGCGAGCGTCGTCTGTACGCTGATGGTTCGCGTCGCCGACGAGGAAAACCTGCTTGCGGAAATCACCCGCGTCACCGACGGCAAGGCGGAGACGCTGGAAGACGGCACGCTGTTCTACCCGTGGGCTGAATAATTCAAAAGCACCCGCGTTTTTTCGCGAGTGCTTTTTTCAGTTGTACAAAAAAAGCACAGCCTGAGCCTTGCCCAAGCTGTGCTTTCGTTGTAAGATTCGATGATCTTCTCTTCAGTTATAGACCGACGAATTACACCGGCATGGTCTTGTTGTCCTTATTGAGCATCGTGGAATCAATCTTCGTCTGATGCGCAGAGCGATACTCAAAGAACTTCGGCGCGACCTTCGGGAACAGGGCGTAGCTGAGCACGTCCTCCTCGCAGGTGGCCTGATCGCGGATTTCCTCGCGATACTTGTCCATTTCCGGCTTGAGCAGGTCGGCCGGGCGGCAGGTAATCACCTTGTCGTCGCCAATGGCCATCTTGCGGACTTCCTCGTTCACCGGAGCCGGGAGCTTGCCGTACTCGCCGCGCAGCAGACCCTTGGATTCGTTCGGGAAGGTCTTGTAGCGGCCGAACAGCACGTTCATCACCGCCTGCGTGCCGACGATCTGGGAGGTCGGCGTGACCAGCGGCGGATAACCGAAGTCCTTACGAACCTGCGGGATTTCAGCCAGCACGTCGTAATACTTGTCCATCGCGTTGAACTGCTTGAGCTGGCCGATCATGTTGGAGAGCATGCCGCCCGGCACCTGATACTTCAGCGTGTTGGCGTCCACGCGCAGCACCTTGCTCGGCACGAGCCAGCCGTCCTTCTCCAGACGGGCGGCCACACCGCGGAAGTGCGTCGCGCACTCGTTCATCAGCTCCATGTCCAGGCACGGGTCGTACTCGGTGCCCTTGAGCGTCGCGCACAGGGACTCGGTCGCCGGCTGGCTGGTGCCCTCGGCCATCGGGCTCAGGGCGGTATCCACGATGTCGCAGCCCGCCTCAATCGCCTTGAGGATGGTCATCGCGCCGGTACCGGCGGTGTTGTGCGTGTGCAGGTGGATCGGCAGCTTGGTGGTCGCCTTGAGCTTCTTGACGAGGCTGTAGGCCTCATACGGCAGCAGCAGGTTGGCCATATCCTTGATGCAGATCGCGTCCGCGCCCATCTGCTCGATCTCCTTGGCCAGCTTGAGGAAGTATTCCTCGGTGTGCACCGGGCTGATCGTGTAGCTGATGGCGATTTCGCAGTTGCCGCCGTATTTCTTGGTAGATTTGACGGCCTGCTCGAGGTTGCGCAGATCGTTCAGCGCATCGAAGATGCGGATGATGTCAATGCCGTTCTCGATGGACTTTTTGACGAACTCATCCACCACGTCGTCCGCATAATGCTTGTAGCCGAGAATGTTCTGGCCGCGGAAGAGCATTTGCAGCTTGGTGTTGGGCATCGCCTTGCGCAGCGCGCGCAGGCGCTCCCACGGATCTTCGTTCAGAAAGCGCATGCAGGAGTCGAACGTCGCGCCGCCCCAGCACTCCAGAGAATAGTAGCCGATCTTATCCAGCTTGTCCGCGACGGGCAGCATCTCCTCCAGGCGCATACGGGTTGCGGCCTGAGACTGGTGCGCGTCGCGCAGAATGGTATCGGTGATAAGCACCTTTCCCATTGCTTATTCCTCCTTATTATCTGTCCCGGTTTTTCGGGAAGGGCGGCATTCCCCCACGCCGGAGGGAACGCCGCATCGTTTTTCAACCGTTTGAATCGTTCAAATCGCTGCTCGTGTATGTCATGCGTGACTTCGCTCGCGTGTGCAAAGCCCTTCACTTTCCGCAAACTTCGGCGGAAGTGAAACCGACCTCAGGTCGGTTAGCCGAACATCGAGATGAACACGCCCGCCGCAACCGCAGAGCCGATAACGCCGGCCACGTTCGGACCCATGGCGTGCATCAGCAGGAAGTTGCTCGGGTTCTCCGCCTGACCAACCTTCTGGGAGACACGCGCGGCCATCGGCACGGCGGAAACGCCCGCAGAGCCGATCAGCGGATTGATCTTGCCGCCGGAGAGCTTGCACATCAGGTCGCCCAGCAGAACACCGCCGGCCGTACCGCCGCCGAACGCGAACACGCCCATCGCGATGATCTTGAGGGTCTGCGGCTGCAGGAAGGTCTCAGCCTTCGCCGTCGCGCCGACCGTCACGCCCAGGAAGATGGTGACGATGTTCATCAGTTCGTTCTGCGCGGTCTTGGAGAGGCGCTCCGTCACGCCGGATTCCTTGAACAGGTTGCCCAGCATCAGCGCGCCGATCAGCGGCGCGGCGCTCGGCAGCATCAGGGAGACCAGCACGGTCACGACGATCGGGAAGACGATCTTCTCGGTCTTGGAGACGGTGCGGAGCTGACCCATGACGATCTGGCGATCCTTCTTGCTGGTCAGCGCCTTCATAATCGGCGGCTGGATGACCGGCACCAGCGCCATGTAAGAATACGCGGCGATGGCGATCGGACCCAGCAGACCCGGCGCGAGCTTGGTGGTGACGTAGATGGCGGTCGGGCCGTCCGCGCCGCCGATGATGCCGATTGCGCCGGCCTCAGCGGGGGTAAAGCCCAGAATCAGCGCCACGATGAACGCCAGGAAGATACCCAGCTGCGCGGCAGCGCCGAGCAGCAGGCTCATCGGGTTGGCGATCAGCGGACCGAAGTCGGTCATCGCGCCGACGCCCATGAAGATGAGCGGCGGGAAGATGCCCAGCTTAACGCCCTGATAGAGGTAATACAGCAGGCCGCCGTTCTGCTTGATATACTGATAGCCCACCAGCATATCGCCGTTGTAAATCGGGATACCGGCCTTGCCGTGGTACGTCGGGTTGGAGATGATCTCGTAGATCGGCTCGTCCATAATGCCCGCCAGCGGCAGGTTCGTCAGCAGCATGCCGAAGGCGATCGGCATCAGCAGCAGCGGCTCAAACTGCTTGACAATAGCCAGATAGAGCAGCACGAAAGAGATGAGGATCATCACCGCGCTCTTCCAGTTGCCCTTGATGATGTCGTAAATACCGGAATCGTTGATCAGACCCGCGATGGTGCCGCCAACGCTGAAGTCGGCCATCGCCTGCTCCACCGTGCCTTCGGCGCCCTCCGCCTCCTCATCCACATAGACGGGAATGAGCTGGTCGGAATCGCTGACCAGCGTTACATGGCCGTCGCCGATTTCGGCGGTTTCCGCCTGCACGGGGGCAGCGGTCTCCTCGGCGCAAACGGGCAGCGCCGCAAGCATGCAGCACAGCGCCAATCCGAGGATCACACTCAGAATTTTTTTCACAGCGCTTAACCCCTTTGCAGCTTATTCGAGCACAACCAGCACGTCGCCGGTGTTGACAGTAGCGCCCTTGGCGGCCAGAACCTGCGCCACCTTCGCGTCGTGCGGCGCCATGATCTCGTTTTCCATCTTCATGGCCTCGAGCACCACCAGCACGTCGCCCTTCTTCACGCTGTCGCCCGCCTTAACCTTCACGTCAATCAGGTTGCCCGGCATCGGCGCGGTCACCTTTTCACCGGCGACGGCCTTCGGCGCGGCGGCCTTGGGCGCGGCCTTCGGGGCAGCCGCAGGAGCGGCAACGGGCGCGGCGGCCACAGGAGCGGCGCCGGCTTCAACTTCCTCAACGGCAACCTCGTAGCTCGTGCCGTTCACAGTGATCACAAAATTACGCATAATGGAGATCCTCCTCGCAAAATTGAATGTCTGTTCTGAAGCGGTTCGCCGGTTACATCCGGCTGTAGACCTGCTCCTCACGTCCGGCGCGGTTCCACGCGGGCGCGTTGTTGATGCGGCGGATGGAGCGCACGACAAAGCCCGTCGTGTTTTCCTCGCCGGATTGTTCCATCGCGGCCGCAACGGCAGCGGCGATGACGGCAATCAGCTCGTCGTCGTCCGTCTCCTCGACCGGCTCCTCCGCCACGGGGGCGGGAGCAGCGGGAGCGGGCGCGGCGGCCTTCTTCTTGCCCGTCGCGGAAGCCATGACGATTTCCATCAGCTTAATCAACGCAATCAGGATGATCAGGCCGACGAAAACCGTGCCAATGCCTACCAGCGCAACGGACAAGCCATATTGAAGAATTGCACCCATTCAAACTTCCTCCCCTGATTACAGCGGCATGTTGCCGTGCTTCTTGGGCGGGTTGGAATCGCGCTTGCTGGAGAGGATTTCCAGCGCGGCAATCACCATCTTGCGGCTGTCTGCCGGGTCGATCACGTCGTCCACCAGACCCTCGACCGCGGCGTTCACGCCGTCAGCCACCTCGGCCTCATACTGCGCCGCCAGCTCCTCGCGCGCCTTCACGGCGTCGCCCTTGCTGGCCATGATCTTGTCCTTCCACATGATCTGGATGGCGGCCTCGCCGGTCATCGGGCTGATGACGCTGCCCGGCCAGGCGTAGGTCATGTCGGCGTTCGCGCTGCCGCCCATGGCGACATAGGCGGAACCGATGGCGTTGCCGATCACCAGCGTCACCTTCACGGTCGTCGCCTCGCTGTACGCATACACCAGCGTGGAAGCCGCGCTGAGCACGGCCATCTGGCGCTCGACGGTGTCAAACAGCTTGAGACCCGTGGAATCCACCAGAGACACCACCGGGATGTTGTAGCAATCCGCAAAGCGGACAAAGCGGGCGATCTTCTTCATGCGGTTGTCGCAGGTGTCGCCCTTGCCGGTGTAAATGAAGGCGACCGTGCGGCCCGCCATCTTGCCCAGCGCGGTGACGGCATGGGTGTGACCCTTGCCAAACTCCAGCACAGAGCCGGTATCGGCCAGCGCCGCGATCAGCTCCGCGCCGTCGCAGCCCGCTTCGAAGCCTTCGAGGCGGCGGTTCATGTCCTCCTCCACGGAGAACGGCGCATCCTCAAGGTTGTTCGCCGGCAGCATGCCCAGCACGGCCTTGGCCTTGGCCATCGCGTCCGCCTCGCTCTCGCAGGCGAAATGCGCCGCGCCGGTCTTCACCGCCACGTCGGCGCCGCCGAGCTCCTCGGCCTTGACGTCCTTCTTCATGGCGGAAGCCAGCACCTGCGGGCCGGCCATCATCAGCGCGCCCGCAGGCTTGGACACGATCACCACGTCGGAGAGCTTCGCCATCATGGCGGCCGCGCCGACGCACGGACCGAGCACCAGCGAAATCATCGGCACAACGCCGCTCAGGCGGGCCATGTGCGCGAACACATCGGCATACGCCTCCAGCGCGGCCGCGCCCTCGCCCACGCGCGCGCCGTTGCTGTCGCACATGGCGACAACCGGGGTGCCGGTCTTGCGGGCCTGCTCAAGAATTTTGACGATCTTCTTCGCCTGCTTCGCGCCCATCGCGCCGTCCATCACGGCGAAATCCTGCACAAAGACAAACACCGGGCGGCCGTCTACCGTGCCGCTTCCGGCCACAACGCCGGCATCCTGCGCGAGCATGCTCTGCTCGACGAAGCTGCCGCCGTCCAGCAGCAGCGCAATGCGCTCGCGCGCAGCCTGCTTGCCGCTCTTCTTCTGTTGCTCAACGCCAGCGGCACTCTCTTCGAGAATGGCCTGCTTGCGCGAGAGCACCTTGCTGAGATCCTGAAGGGTGCTCATTCCACTATCGCCTCCGTAATCGTATAGGGTCCGGCATGCATCGTCAGGCGACAATGCATACTCAGATACAATTTATCCCTTTTTCTTTCATTCCACAAATTCTTCCTATTTCCTTCTGGTTTTTTACAAAAAAATCAAAAAGAAACTTTTTTAACCGTTTTCGCAGCCCTGTTTCGCGCAAAAGCGCCCGCCGGTGAATTTGTTAAAGTTTTATCGCATATTTTCTTAAACATCATCCGTTTTTCTGAATCAGAAGGAGCTGCGGTGTGCCCGCCTTGGCGGCGATGAAGTTGTGGTGCAGCACGTTGTAGGCGCGCACGTCCAGCCCCGCCGCCCACGCCAGCAGCGCGTGCAGCTCCCGCGTGCCCTCCTCGTGGCCGGGATAGACGCAGATGCTCACAAACCCGTCAAGCTGAACGAGTTCGAGCGCGGCCTGCACCGCCCGCATCGTCGTTTCCGTCCGCGTGGTGACGATGTGCGCCGCGCCGGGCAGCCAGCCGAGGTTGAACATCACCGCGCGCGGCGAAACCGGCACGTTTTCCCTCATCGTCTCGTGACCGGCGAGGATCAGCGTCGCGCGCGCCCGCAGTCCCGCCGCCTCAAGCCGCGCCGCCGTGCGCTCCAGCGCCTCCTCCTGCACATCAAAGGCGTAGACGTGCCCCGTTTCGCCGACCAGTTCGCACAAAAACTGCGTGTCCTTGCCGTTGCCCATCGTCGCGTCCACGGCGACGTCGCCCGGCCGCAGAATCTCCTCCATGTATCGCGCCGCCAGATGCCGCGCGTTTTTGAGGATGAATCGCTCGTCACTCACCGTCCGCCGCCTCCTCGCCCGTGTACAAATGCCAATAGCCGACGCCCCCGCCGCGAATGCCCACGTCCAGCCGCGCGGCCTCGCCGTCTTCCATCCGGCAGAGGTAGCGGATCGTCGCCTCGCCGTCGCTTTCCGCGCTCATTTCGGCAAACGGCGGCTCTCCGTAGGCCTCTCCTTCTATATAGAGCGCCCCGCCGGATGCATACACGTCCGCGTCGCATCGGAAAAGCCCCGCGGCCGCCTGCGCCGTCATACCGACCCGCAGCCCGCGCGGCCCCCGAATATCTCCCGTCGCCGTCACGCCGAGCACCACCTCCGCGCCCGTTGCCTCGTCCAGCCCCAGCCGAACCGCCGCGCCGTCGTAGAGCAGGATGCGCCCGCCGCCCGCCGGGAGCGTCTGCACCTCGTTCGGCTCGCCGAGCGCCTGCACCAGCACGTAGGCCTCCGCGCCGATCACCGCGCGCCCGTTCACCGTCAAATCGTCCGCGCCGAACATCGCCGCGCCGCTGGCCGTCAAAACGGCCTCGCGCCGCTGCCTGCCCGCGATCTCCTGCGCCGTCGCCAGCCCCGCTTCGGCCTGCGCCCGCGTGGAGGCCGCCGCCTTGACGCGAATACCGCTGACGGTATCGCCGTCGATCACGTAGGTCAGCGTGTATTCCGTCACCGGCTCGTAAAGATCATACGTCAGCCATTCCACACCGTATACGCCGTCCTCGCTGAGGTACGCCCAGCACCAGCCCACGCCCGTCTCCTGCGTGCTCACCACGGCCAGATTCCCCTCCGCCTGCGGGATGCTCAGCCCGCCGAGCGCCTCGCTCAGCGTCATGCCCACGCGAACGCCGCGCGCATCCGTCACCTGCGCCGTGCTCACATCAATTTCCTCAATCTGCGCCGCCGTCGGCGTGCCGCTTGTCGCCGCCTGCACCGTGCCAAATTCATATTCCTGCAAATATTCGCCCGGCCGCGCGGGATCGAGCGTCTGCGCCGGGTCGTTGATCGGCGAAAATTGGAGAAGCGCCTGCGCGAACTGCGCCATCCAGCTTTTCGCCTGCTGTGCGTCGTATTCCTGCGCCAGCGCCGCGCCGGATAAGGCCGTTAAAATTGCCGCCGTCAGCGCCGCGAATCTCTTTCTTGCTCTCATCGGGATGTGATTCCTCCGTTCTTATTCCGTGATTGACTTGCTTTTTTTCAAAAACATGGTATCATAGACCTTGTATCTCAAGGGTGCAATCGGTTGAATGTATTATACCAGAATTCGCGCCCGACCGAAAGGAGTTTTTTCCGTGTCTGATCTTCAGCAGGGCTGTTCGCCCAGCGAGTGCGGCACCAAGCCCGCATGCGCCGGTTGCAGCCACAACCATAATCAGGCCGCCGAGACGGCCAAGAAGGAGCCGCCGAAGGTGCGCAAGGTCATCGGCGTCGTCAGCGGCAAGGGCGGCGTTGGCAAATCCCTCGTCTCCGGCGAGCTGGCCGTCATGCTCAGCCGCATGGGCTACCGCGTCGGCGTGCTCGATGCGGATATCACCGGTCCCTCCATCCCGCGCATGTTCGGCATCCACGACAAGGCGCTCGGCGACGGCGAGCACATCTTCCCCGCCGAAACCGAAAAGGGCATCGAGGTAATGAGCATCAACCTGATGCTTGAAAACGACGATGCGCCGGTCATCTGGCGCGGCCCGGTCATCGCCGGGGCGGTCAAGCAGTTTTGGGAGGACGTCGCCTGGGGCGAGCTGGATGTAATGGTTATCGACATGCCGCCGGGAACGGGTGACGTGCCGCTGACGGTTTTCCAGAGCATCCCTCTGGACGGCGTGGTCGTCGTCTCCACTCCGCAGGATCTGGTCGGCATGATCGTCCGCAAGGCCGTCAACATGGCCAATATGATGAACATTCCTGTGCTCGGTCTGGTGGAGAACATGTCCTACGCGCTCTGCCCGGATTGCGGCAGGCGCATCGAGCTGTTCGGCAAATCCAAGATCGCTCAGGAAGCCGCCGCGCTGCATCTGCCGGTGCTGGCGCAGCTTCCGTTTGATCCGAAGGCCGCGCAGCTCTGCGACGAGGGCAGCATCGAGACCGTCGAAAACCCGCTGATGGCGGACGCGGCGCGCGCCGTCGCCGGTCAGGTGGGGCTGTAACTCCCTCAGTCAGCTTCGCTGACAGCTCCCTCTAAGAGGGAGCTCAATACGCGCTTACTCGCGACAACCCGCTAATAAGCCTCCCTCTTCGAAGGAGCTCAATACGCACTGACTCGCGGCAACCCGCTAATATGCCTCCCTCTTCGAGGGAGCTCAATACGCGCTTACTTGCGGCAATCCGCTAATATGCCTCCCTCTTCGAGGGAGGTGGCACGGCGTAGCCGTGACGGAAGGAGTCAATAAACGCCGAAGGTTGGCACGGCGTAGCCGTGACGGAAGGAGTTGTCTCGACAGCATCCCGTTTATTTCGCAAAAACGGGATGTTTTTTTCATTCATCCATGATACAATGAAAGCAATACCGTTGCAAAAGGCAACACAGAAGGAGAGAAACATATGAAAACGAAATTCGGCATCGTCGGCTGCGGCTTTCTGGGCGGCATTGTGGCCAGCGCATGGAAAAACGGCCTGCTGGCGGATTATGAGCTGGTGGGCGTGACCAGCCGTTCCCCGGAATCGGCGCAGAAGATGGCCGAAACCGTCGGCTGTCCGGCCTGCGCGGGTGTAGACGCGCTGCTCGCGCTCGAGCCGGAATACATCGTGGAAACCGCGTCGGTCGAAGCCGTTCGCGCGATGGCCGTTCCGGTGCTCCGGCGCGGCGTGAATCTGGTCGTCATCTCCATCGGCGCGTTTGCCGATCTCGCGTTTTATGAGCAGGTCAAGCAGGCCGCGCGCGAGGGCGGCGCGAAGGTGCATCTCGCCAGCGGCGCCATCGGCGGCTTCGACGTGCTGCAAACCGTCAGCCTGATGGCGCAGGCGCAGCGCCTGCCGGAAAAGGCGGGCATCGAAACCCACACGGGCGCGCGCGGCTTCCGCAATACGCCGGTCTGGGCAGATCACCTGCTGACCGATACGGAAAAGACCACCGTGTTCACCGGCAACGCCAAGGAGGCCATCGCCACCTTCCCCCGCCGCGTGAACGTCGCCGTCGCCACGTCGCTGGCGACCACCGGCCCGGAAATCACCGACGTGACGATGCATTCCGTACCGAACTGGGTCGGCGACGACCACCGCATCACCGCGGAGATCGACGGCGTGAAGGCCGTTGTGGATATCTATTCGAGCACGAGCGCGATTGCGGGCTGGAGCGTCGTGGCGCTGCTGCGCAACCTCGCATCCCCGGTCGTTTTCTATTGATGGGAGGGCAGACGCATGTTTAAGAAGCTGGTCGCCATCGAGCCGGTCAACCTGATTCCCTCTGCGGAGGAAGCGCTGCACCGTTACGCCCGCGAGGTCGTTCTGTTCGGCGACGTGCCGAAGGACGACGCGGAGATCATCCGCCGTATCGGCGACGCGGACGCGGTGCTGCTCAGCTATACCTCCCGCATCGGTCAGGCCGTCATCGACGCCTGCCCGGCCATCCGCTATATCGGCATGTGCTGCAGCCTCTATTCCGAGGCGAGCGCCAATGTGGATATCGCCTACGCCCGCCAGAAGAACATCCGCGTGCTGGGCATCCGCGATTACGGCGATCGCGGCGTGGTGGAATATGTGCTCCACGAGCTGATCGCCCTGCTGCATGGATACGGCATGCCGTCCCTGCGCGACGAGCCGATTGAAATCACCGGCCTGCGCGTGGGCGTCGTCGGTCTCGGCGTTTCCGGCCGGATGATTGCGGACGCGCTCTCCTTCATGGGCGCGGAGATTTCGTATTACAGCCGCTCCCGCAAGCCGGAGGCCGAGCAGGCGGGCATGACCTACAAACCGCTTGACCAGCTTCTCTCCGAAAGCGAGGTCGTCTTCACCTGCCTGAACAAGAACGTGCTGCTGCTCGGCGCACATGAGTTTGAGCAGCTCGGCGCGGGCAAGGCGCTCTTCAACACCTCCATCGGCCCCGGCTTTGACAGCAAGGCGCTGGAGAATTGGCTGAACCTGCCCAACACGCATTTCTTCTGCGATACCTATGCTGCGGCCGGCTCCGTGGCCGAGGGCTTCTTCGCCCGCGAGAACGTGCGCTGCCCCGGCTCTTCGGCCGGACGCACCAAGCAGGCGTTCGTGCTGCTGAGCGAAAAGGTGCTGGCCAACATCGAAACCGCGCTGGCCGAATAACCCCGAAACATAGAGAATCCCCCGCCCATTTTGATATGTACCCAGTTTTCTGGACACCGGTTCAAAATTGAATAATTAAGATTCCATCATGGATGCTTCCCTGAACTTGGAGGGAGGCATCCATTTTGTTTTAGCTTGGATTCTGCTGTTATTATAATAGTCAATATGCTCGGCAATGGCCACCGCCGCATCGTTGCCGGAGGGGAGCAGAAGGCCATAGAGCAGGGGCTCCGCCTGCAAGATCTCTCCGGGTCTCAGATAGAGGGAGGTCCCCTCGATGCCCGTCCACTCCGGCTGGATCTTCACCGGCCGGGCCAGGTCGCCCCCCAGAGACTCCACCGCCACCAGCGCCGTCATAAGCTTCGTGGTGCTGGCCATGGGGCGGGGGGTGTTCTCGTCCTGGGCATATAAGATACGCCCTGTGTCGCCGTCCATCAGCACCGCCGAGGCGGCGGAGGTTGCGGGCGCGGCGGCCACAGGGCATACCAGCGTCAAACTAAGTAAAAACGTAACGAGTATAAGGCGGACTTGCATGGGCTGTGTCTCCCTTCCCAACGGTGTGTTTGGGATAGGATGCCCCGTTTTGCAAAGAAAATACGGTGCTCAGCCCTTGGCTTCCGCCCAGCTGTGCCCGGCGTTGGCATCGGCGATGAGGGGGACGGAGAAGCTGCCTGCCCCCTCCATCTCCTGGGTCAGGATCTCCTTCACCTGCGTCTCCTCGGCCTGGGGACACTCGACGATGAGTTCGTCGTGGACCTGCAAGATGAGCTGTGCCTGCAAGCCCTCGGCCTTGAGCCGAGCGGCCACGCGGATCATGGCCAGCTTCATCACGTCCGCCGCCGTGCCCTGGATG
>ERZ824488.451-NODE-451-length-54200-cov-17.806076_pt1 | contig 54200 bp, 44 predicted proteins | sample MGYA00519936_ERZ824488 | MGnify/ENA primary metagenome ERZ824488 (study PRJEB31778, sample SAMEA3449153) | human gut metagenome | biome: human gut; feature: human-associated habitat; material: faeces | place: United Kingdom | collected 2010/2012 ... | reverse complement strand
AGGTGGATTATTGCCGCGAGATGATAGAGAAGGCGGAGAAGCTTGGCAAGAAGATGCTGCTTCCGTTGGACACGACGATCGCGAAAGCTTTCCCGGATCCGATCGATGCGCAGATCGAAGTTAAGGTTGTTCCGTCCAACGAGATCCCGGCAGACATGATGGGACTGGATATCGGCACGGGGAGCGGCGCGATTGCCGTCAGCCTCGCCAAACTGGGCAGACAGGCGCAGGTGACGGCGGTGGATGTGAGCGACAGGGCGCTGGAAATCGCGCGGCGAAACGCCGAGCGCAACGGAGCGGCCGTTGAATTTGTCAAAAGCGACTGTTTTTCTGCGCTGAAAGGCCGAAAATATGATATGATTGTATCAAACCCGCCGTATATTTCGGCTGACGAGATGCGGGGGCTGATGCCGGAGGTCACGCGCGAGCCGGAGCTGGCGCTTTTCGGCGGCGCAGACGGGCTGGATTTTTACAGGCGCATCAGCCGGGAAGCGTCGGAATACCTGAACGAGGGCGGCTGCCTGCTCTTTGAAATCGGCTGGCTGCAAAAGGACGCGGTGAGCGCGCTGGTGAAGGCGCATATCGGCGAACCGTTCGCGCTGCGCGATTATGGGCAGAACTGGCGCGTCGTCGGGGCGAAGAAGGAGGGCGCATGCTGAAAAAACTCGATTGGGTGCACCCGCGCATGGAGGAGCTGGGCATGCTGCTCTCCGACCCGGCGGTGGTGCAGGATCAGGAAAAATGGCGGGCGCTGATGCGCGAGCACAGCCAGCTTGAGCCGCTGGACCAGGCCGTTCGCCGATACGCCGAATTGGAGGACGCGCAAAAGCAGGCGCGCGCGCTGCTCGACGAGCCTGACATGGCCGAAATGGCGAAGGAGGAGCTGGCCGAGCTTGAGAACCGGCTGGCGGCGACCCGGCGCGAAATTCAGCTTCTGCTTCTGCCCAAAGACCCGAACGCGGAGCGAAACGTCGTGATGGAAATCCGCAGCGGCGCGGGCGGCGAGGAGGCGGCGCTGTTCGGCGCGATGCTGATGCGGATGTATATGCGATACGCCGAGCGGCACGGCTGGAAGACCGAGATGCTGGAGGCCAGCATGACCGAGCTGGGCGGCGTGAAGGAGGCGGTTTTCGCCATCACGGGGGAGGGCGCGTTCAGCCGCCTGAAATATGAGAGCGGCGTGCACCGCGTTCAGCGCATCCCGGTGACGGAGAGCAACGGCAAGCGGCAGACCTCCACCGCGACGGTCGCCGTGCTGCCGGAGGCGGAGGAGGTTGACGTTAAAATCAACCCTGACGACCTGCGCATCGACGTCTACCGCGCGTCCGGCCACGGCGGGCAATACATCAACAAGACGGACAGCGCCGTGCGCATCACGCACATCCCCAGCGGCATCGTCGTGACCTGTCAGGACGAAAAAAGCCAGCTCAAGAACAAGGAAAAGGCGATGCGCGTTCTGCGCGCGAGGCTTTACGAAAAATTGCAGGAGGAAAAGGACGCGGCCTACGCCAGCGACCGCCGCGCGCAGGTGGGCACGGGCGACCGAAGCGAGCGCATCCGCACCTACAATTTCAACGAAGGGCGCGTCACCGATCACCGCATCGGCAAGACGATCTACGCCATCGACGCTTTTGTGGATGGCGATATGGACGACATCATCGACCCGCTGATATACGCCGACCAGCAGGAGCAGCTGCGCGCGTTGGGGCAGGGCGAATGGCAAAGAGGATAAAGCGATGAAAACAGAGCTGCTCAAGGTGAACGAAGAATCCGTCGCGCTGGGCGCGAGGCTCATCCGCGAGGGCGAGCTCGTCGGTTTCCCGACGGAGACGGTCTACGGGCTGGGCGCAAACGCGCTGGACGCGCGCGCGGTCGCCAAGATTTTTGAAGCGAAGGGGCGTCCGCAGGATAACCCGCTGATTACGCATGTCGCCTGCGTGGAAGAGATTCCGCCGCTGGTGCGCGCGATTCCCGCGGCCGCGCGGAAGCTGATGGAGGCGTTCTGGCCGGGGCCGATGACGCTGATTCTGCCCAAGGCGGACTGCATCCCCGACGCGGTGAGCGCGGGGCTGGACACAGTGGGCATTCGCCTGCCCGCCAACGCCGACGCGCGCAGGCTGATTCGCGCAGCGGGCTGCCCGATTGCCGCGCCGAGCGCCAACCGAAGCGGCCGCCCCAGCCCGACGACGGCGCTGCACGTGCTGGAGGACATGGACGGGCGGATTCCGCTGATTCTGGATGGCGGCGCGTGTCAGGTCGGCGTGGAATCCAGCGTGATCGACGCGACGGGCGAGGTGCCGGTGATTCTGCGTCCGGGCGGAATCACGCCGGAGATGGTGGAGCGCGTGCTGGGGCATGTCCGCGTGGACGAGCACGTGATGAGCCCGCTCAGGGAGGGCGACGTGGCGCGCTCGCCGGGAATGAAATACAAGCATTACGCGCCGAAGGCGAAGGCGGTCATCTTCAGCGGCGCGCCGGAGCATGTCGTCTCGGCGATTTGCAGGCGCTACGACGAGCAGACGGCCAAGGGCGAGCGCGTGGCCATTCTGGGGCTGGACGAGCACCGTTACGGGGATCGCACGTTCATCAGCCTGGGCAGCGAGAAACGCCCGCAGGAGGCGGCGGCAAGGCTGTTCGCCGCGCTGCGCGAATTGGATGAACGCGGGGACACGGTGGCGCTCTGCGAGGCGGTGGATACGGCGGGCATCGGTCTGGCCGTGATGAACCGCATGGGGCGCGCGGCGGCGTTCGACATCGAGCAGGTATGATCTGCCGGTCTTTTGAGCCCGTCTTCGATGAAAGCGCGCGGGTGCTGATCGTCGGCTCGATGCCCAGCGTTAAATCGCTCGAAGACGCGCAGTATTACGCGCACCCGAGAAACGCATTCTGGCCGATTCTGTTCGATATTTTCGGGGAAACGCCCAGCCGGGATTACGAGCAGAAAAAGGCGCTGATCCGCGCGCATCACCTGGCCTTGTGGGACGCGGCGGCTGTTTGCGAGCGCGAGGGCAGTCTGGACAGCAACATGCGCGGCGTGGTGTACAACGACTTCGGCAGGCTGTACGCGAAATGCCCGGACATTCGGGCGGTGCTCTGCAACGGCGCGGCGGCGCACAGGCTGTTTATCCAATCCGGCTGGGCGGGGGTGCGTCAGGTCATCCGGCTGCCCAGCACGAGCCCGGCGTATACCATGGCCTATGAAAAAAAGCGGGAGGCGTGGCGCGCGGCGCTCTGCGCCCTTCAGATCGTTCAATCAACCGAACCAAAGGAGGAACGGATATGAACATGGTGGATATCATTCTCAAAAAGAAAGCGGGAGAAGCGCTCAGCGCGGAGGAAATTCGCTTTTTCGCGCAGGGCGCGGCGGCGGGAACCATCCCGGATTACCAGCTTTCGGCGCTGCTGATGGCGATTTGCTGGCGGGGCATGAACGCGCAGGAGACGACCTGCCTGACGATGGAAATGATGCATTCCGGCGGCGTGGTCGATCTGTCCGCCATAGACGGCGTTTGCGTGGATAAACATTCCACCGGCGGCGTGGGCGACACGACGACGCTGGTGCTCGTGCCGCTGGCAGCGGCCTGCGGCGCAAAGGTCGCGAAGATTTCCGGCCGCGGCCTCGGGCACACGGGCGGCACGCTGGATAAGCTGGAGAGCATCCCCGGCTGCTCGGTGGAGGAGACGGAGGCGCGCTTTGTGCGGCAGGTGCAGGAAATCGGCTGCGCGGTCATCGGCCAGACGCACGACCTCTGCCCGGCGGATAAGGCGCTTTACGCGCTGCGCGACGTGACCGGCACGGTGGACTGCATTCCGCTGATCGCCTCGAGCATCGTATCCAAGAAGCTGGCGAGCGGCGCGGGCGCAATCGTGCTGGATGTGAAGACCGGCAGCGGCGCGCTGATGCACACGCTGGAGGATTCCATCGCGCTGGCGAAGGCCATGGTCGATATCGGCGCGCAGGCGGGCAAGCCGATCCTTGCGCTGGTGACGGGCATGGAGCAGCCGCTGGGCACGCACGTGGGCAACGCGCTGGAGGTCAAGGAGGCCATCGACATCCTCGCCGGGCGCGCGGGCGGCGACCTGCTGGCCGTGTCGCTGGAGCTGGGCAGCCGGATGCTCGTCGCGGCGGGGATCGCCGAGAATGTGGAAGACGGCAAGGCGCGAATGAAGCGGGCGCTGGAGAGCGGCGCGGGGCTTGAAAAGCTGAAGGAAATGATCGCGGCACAGGGCGGCGACGCGGGTGTTTGCGACGACGTGACGCGCCTGCCGCAGGCCAAGTACCTCGTGCCTGTGCCCGCGCCGCACGACGGCTACGTTGCGGACATGGATACGACGGCCATCGGCTACTGCGCGCAGGATCTCGGCGCGGGCCGCAAGCAGAAGACGGACGCGATTGACCCGGCGGTCGGGCTGGTGATGGATGTGCGCATTGGCGATTTTGTGAAGCAGGGCGACGCGCTGGCGACGCTGCACCTGAACCGGATGGAGCTGGCGGAGGGCGCGATTGCCCGCATGCAGCAGGCCGTCAGGCTGACGAGCGAGAAACCCGCGACGCCGCCGCTGGTGTATGCGGCGGTTTCACCGGAAGGGGTCGCGCGCTGAAAAACGCTTTCCGTCCGCCTGCGGCGCGACGGAAGGGGTTCAAAGGAGAAATATGGAAGGAAAGCAAAAAAGGGAGAGCTTTCGCAAAAAGGCGGGGCTGCTGGCGCACCATCTGAGGCCGGCAGCCTCCGCGTTTGCGCTGGGCATCGGCGCGTCACTGGCGGCCACGCTGCTGCGAACGCTTTTTACACAGATCATTCGTTTTACCGTCGATCACGCGCTGCTGGGGGAGACGGACGGGCTTCCGGCGTTTCTGCTGGATGCGCCCGCCGGGCGAATCCTCGTCTGGTGCGCGGCGGCCGCGGCGACGGTCGCGCTGCTGGAATTCGGCGCGGGCTTTGTGCAGGATTCCAACCTGCCCAAGGGGTCGGAACGGTTTGTGAAGTCGCTGCGCGACGCGCTATACGGCCACATTCAGCGGCTGCCGTATAGCTGGCATGTGCAAAACCCGACCGGCGACATCATCCAGCGCTGCACATCCGACGTGGAGGTTGTCCGCAATTTTATCGCCGAGCAGATGGTCGAGCTGCTGAGCACGACGTTCCTGATTGCGGTCTACATGATCGCCATGTTTGCGATGAACGTCAAAATCTCGCTGTTCGTGTTCGCGTTCATCCCGGTGATCGTCGGCTATTCGCTGGTCTTCTACAAGCGCATTTCGAAGGGCTATCAGAAGGCGGACGAGGCGGAGGGCGAGCTCTCCAGCACGGTGCAGGAGAACATCACCGGCGTGCGCGTGGTGCGCGCCTTTGGCCGCGAACGCGACGAGCTGGAAAAATTTCAGCGGAAGAACAACAATTACGCCAATATCTGGATGAAGCTCGGCGACATGATGACGGTGTTCTGGTCGCTGGGCGACGTGATGAGCATGGCGCAGGTCTTCGGCGTGATCGCCATCGGCGTGCAGCTCTGCGTGAAGGGCGAAATCACGCTGGGCACCTATCTGGCGTTCGTCAGCTACACGCGCCAACTGACGTGGCCTGTCCGCGCGCTGGGGCGCACGCTGTCGGAGATGAGCAAGGCGGGCGTTTCCATCGACCGTCTGCTCTATATCCTGGGCGCGGAGCCGGAAAAAGGCCCTGAAGCGCCGGCAGCGGCGAACCTCTCCGGCGATATCCGCTTTGAGCATGTGAGCTTCGCCTATGCGCAGAAGAAGGTGCTCGACGACGTGAGCTTCACCGTCAAGGGCGGCTCGACGCTCGGCGTGTTCGGCGAAACGGGCAGCGGAAAGAGCACGATTGCGCTGCTGCTGGCGCGGCTTTACGACCCCGGCGAGGGCAGAATCACCATCGGCGGCGTGGACGTAAGGGACATGAACCCGAGCGAGCTGCGGCGCGGCGTGGGCGTCGTGCTGCAGGAGCCGTTTCTGTTTTCCAGAACGGTCGCACAGAATATCGCCATCACCCGCGAAAACGTCAGCCAAGATGAAATCGAGCAGGCGGCGCGGGAAGCCTGCCTGCACGACGCCATCGGCAGCTTTCAGGCCGGGTATGAAACGGTGGTCGGCGAGCGCGGCGTAACGCTCTCCGGCGGACAAAAGCAGCGAACCGCCATCGCGCGGACGCTGCTGGAGCACGCGCCGATCATGGTGTTTGACGACGCGCTCTCCGCCGTGGACGCGAAGACCGACGAGGCCATCCGCGGCAGGCTGCGCGAGGCGGCGGGCGGCTCGACGATGATTTTGATCGCGCACCGCGTCGCAACGCTGATGCAGGCCGACCAGATCATCGTGCTCAGGGACGGGCGTATCGTCGAGCAGGGCGCGCCGGAGGCGCTCCTGGCGCAGGGCGGCCTGTTTGCGCGGACGGCGCGGATGCAATCCGCCGAGGGAGAGGGGGAAGCCGAATGAGCCGAACGGAAGAAAAGCGCGCGGCTTTCTCGCTTGCGCCGTGGAAGCGGCTCTGGCGGTGCGTCTGCCAGCATCGGCTCCGGCTGGCGCTGGCCATCGGCAGCAATCTGCTGCTCGCCGTCGCGGATTTTTACATCCCGCTGCTGCAAAGCCGGGTCGTCGATCAATTCATTCTGACGGGGACGACGGCGGGGTTCGGCGGCTATGCCGTCAAGTATATCGGCGTATGCCTGTTTGAAATCGCGATGCTGCTGGTGTATTTCAAGGCCTGCATGGGGCTTGAAATGCTGTCCGGGCGCGACATGAAGGAGGCCTGCTTCGTCAATTTGCAAAAGCTGAGCCTCGATTATTACAACGTGACCAGCGCGGGGCACACGCTTTCGCGCGTGATGAGCGACACCGACCGCATCGCCACCTGCATCGCGTGGGTCTTTCCGGATATCCTCTGGGGCTTCGCGTATATCCTCGGCGTGCTGTGCGTGATGCTTTCGCTCTCGCCCGGTCTGGCGATGACCATCATCGTCATCGCGCCGATTGTGACCGCGCTGACGGTGTATTTCCAGAAAAAGCTGATTGCGCTCAACCGCGACGTGCGCGCGCAGCATTCCAAAATCACCAGCAGCTACAACGAAGGCATTATGGGCGCGAAGACCAGCAAGACGCTGGCACTGGAAGGCCGCCTGACCGACGAATTCGAGCAGACGACCGCGCAGGCAGCGAAGGCCGGGATTCTCCACGGGCGGATGCGCGCGATTTACGTGCCGCTGATCGTGCTCTGCGGCACGCTGGCGGCCAGCGCAACGCTGCTGCGCGGCGGCCGGATGGCGCTCTCCGGCAGGCTGAGCCTCGGCGTGCTCAGCGCGTTTATGACGTATGCGCTGAGCCTGTTCCAGACCTTTAGACAGCAGGCGGCGCGCATCTCCCAGATGATTTCGCTTCAGGCGAATGTGGAGCGCGTGGTCGGGCTGATCGACGAAAAGCCGACCGTGCAGGACAGCCCCGAGGTCGAGGCGAAATACGGCGACTGCTTCCACCCCAAGCGGGAAAACTGGGAGGAGATGCGCGGCGAAATCGACTTTGACGACGTATCCTTCACCTATCCGGACGGCGGCGAGGAGGTGCTGACGCACTTTTCGCTGCATGTGCCTGCGGGGAGCACGGTCGCCATCGTCGGCGAGACGGGCGCAGGCAAAAGCACGCTGGTCAACCTCGTCTGCCGCTTCTTTGAGCCGACGGGCGGACGGGTGCTGATTGACGGGCGCGACGCACGCGAGCGCAGCCAGCTCTGGCTGCACAGCCACGTCGGCTATGTGCTTCAATCGCCGCACCTGTTCTCCGGCACGATTCGCGAGAATATCCGCTACGGCCGACCGGAGGCGACGGACGAGGAGGTTTACGCGGCGGCCAGAGCGGTCAGCGCGGATCGAGTCGCGGCGAAGCTCGAACAGGGCTACGATACGGACGTCGGCGAATGCGGCGACAAGCTCTCCACCGGCGAAAAGCAGCTCATTTCCTTCGCCCGCGCGGTGATCGCCCGGCCGAAGATTTTCGTGCTCGACGAGGCGACCAGCTCCGTGGACACGGAAACCGAAATGCTGATTCAAAAGGCGACGCACACGCTGATGCAGGGCACGACCTCGTTCGTCATCGCGCACAGGCTTTCGACGATCCGTCAGGCCGACGTGATTCTGGTCATCGACCACGGCAAGATCGTCGAGCAGGGCACGCACGAGCGCCTGCTCAAGGCGGGCGGCGCATACGCCGCGCTGTATCATACCCAGTTGAGCAGGCAGGAATAATCATTTTCCGTCTTGACTTTTCCCGCCGTGTGGTTTATACTGTGCTCACTTGAGATGAGAAAGAAGAGTAACCCCATCGCAGAGCCTCAAGAGAGACGCGCCGTCGGCTGGAAGCGCGTCGGCGGGCGCGGGGCGAAAACCACCTTTTGATTAAGCCGCGCGGCGCGCGATACAGCGCCAAAGAGAACCAATCAGGGTGGAACCACGGGCTAGATTTTGATCGCTCGTCCCTCAGCAAAACGCGAGGGACGGGCGTTTTTTGATTCGTCCCAACCGCTCCAAATTTCAAAGAAGAGGAGAAGATCATTATGAAGGTTATTTACAACGACGGCCATGTTGCCGAGTGCCCGGAAGACGAGGAGCTGCACGTCATCCGCCACACGGCCGCGCACGTTCTCGCGCAGGCGGTGAAGCGCCTGTATCCGGAGGCGCGTTTCGCTTACGGCCCGGCGACCGAGAAGGGCTTCTATTACGACGTCGATCTGGGCGACAAGAAGCTCTCCGACGAGGATCTGCCCGCGATTGAGGCGGAGATGGCGAAGATCGTCAAGGAAAACCTGCCGATCAAGCCGTTCGTGCTCAGCCGCGAGGACGCGGTCAAGCTGATGGAGGAGCGCGGCGAAACCTACAAGGTCGAGCACATCGGCGATCTGCCGGAGGATGCGGTGCTCAGCTTCTACCAGCAGGGCGAATACATCGACATGTGCGTTGGCCCGCACCTGACCTATACCAAGGCGCTCAAGGCGTTTAAGCTGACCCAGCTTTCCGGCGCATACTGGAAGAACGACAAGAACAACATCATGCTCACCCGCATCGGCGGCACGGCGTTCCGCACCCGCGAGGAGCTGGAGGAATACAACAAGCTGATGGAGGAGGCCGCCCGCCGCGACCATCGCCGCATCGGCAAGGAAATGAACCTGTTCATGCTCTGCGACGAGGGCCCGGGCTTCCCGTTCTTCCTGCCCAAGGGCATGGCGCTCAAGAACGCGCTGATTGATTACTGGCGCGACATCCACTACAAGGCGAATTACGTCGAGGTTTCCACGCCGCTGATTATGAACCGCCACCTGTGGGAGACGAGCGGCCACTGGGATCATTACAAGGACAACATGTACGCCACCAAGATCGACGGCGAGGATTACTGCATCAAGCCGATGAACTGCCCGGGCGGCGTGATGGTCTACCGCAGCCAGCCGCATTCCTATCGCGAGCTGCCGCTGCGCGTGGGCGAGTTAGGTCTTGTCCACCGCCACGAGCTGAAGGGCGCGCTGCACGGCCTGTTCCGCGTACGCTGCTTCACGCAGGACGACGCGCATATCTTCATGCGTCCCGACCAGATCACCGACGAGATCATCGGCGTGGTCGGCCTCATCAATCAGGTGTACAGCAAGTTCGGCTTTGATTACTTCGTCGAGCTTTCCACCCGCCCGGAGAACAGCATGGGCAGCGATGAGGATTGGGAGGCGGCGACCAACGGCCTGATTAAGGCGCTGGAGAAGCTCAACATGCCGTATATCGTCAACGAGGGCGACGGCGCGTTCTACGGCCCGAAGATCGACTTCCATCTGCGCGACAGCCTGGGACGCACCTGGCAGTGCGGCACGATTCAGCTCGACTTCCAGATGCCGCTCAACTTCGGTCTGGAATACATCGCCGAGGACGGCAGCCGTCAGCGCCCGATTATGATCCATCGCGTCTGCTTCGGCTCTATCGAGCGTTTCATCGGCATCCTGACCGAGCATTTCGCGGGCAAGTTCCCGACGTGGCTCGCGCCGACGCAGGTGAAGGTTCTGCCGGTTTCCGACAAGAGCATGGATTACGCGAAGGAAGTCTACGAGGCGCTGCGCGAGAAGATGATCCGCTGCGAGCTGGATACCCGCAACGAGAAGATCGGCTACAAGATCCGCGAGGCGCGTCAGGTGGATCGTGTGCCGTACATGCTGATTATCGGCGCGAAGGAAGTGGAGACGAATACCGTCTCCGTCCGCGACCGCGACACCGACGAGACCGTGACCATGACGCTCGACGAGTTCCTCGGCAAGCTCTGTAAGCAGATCGAGGAGCGCGCGTAAACGAAATTGAAAATCTGAAATGCAAAGAACCGCCGATTTTGGCGGTTCTTTTGCTATGCCGGGAATGGGTGGAGTAATACTAATTCTTGTTAAAATGGCTTAATCCGCGCACCATCTTTTTCGCTCTGACTTTGCCTCGTTCCGTTCAACGTACCTCCAGTACGCCTCACTTCACTTGGCTTCGTCAGAACAAAAAATCTGATGCGCTCTGTTAAGCATTTTAACTGCGAATTAGTATAAGCATTTAATTCCCGTAATTCTCAATGCCCCTGAGCATCTCCAGCTCGCGCACGTCGCGTACATCGGTGAACGTCTCGCGGGAGAGCAGCACCGCCGAGCGCCAATACAGGCAGATATACGGCTGATCCTGCTCGAATTGATCCTGAATGAGGCTCATCGCGTTTTTATAGCTGTCGGCGGTGTAGCTCTTGCGCAGCTGGGTGATGAGGTCGTTCATATCGTTGGAGCGATAGCGCGTGTAGTTACAGCTCGCGGTGGAGGTCAGTGTGAAGCCGGGGTCGGGGGACACGTCGAAATTGAAGCCGCACATGGCGATGGAATAGTCGCCGCTGACGAGCTTGGTCTGTACGCTTTCGCGCGACCACGTGGCGACGTAAGCCGGGATGCCGACGGCGGCAAGCTGATCGACGATCTTGTTGGCGGCGTTGGTGCGCGCGGTGGAACCGGGCTCGTCGTAGACGAGCAGGCGCAGGGATTCCATCTTCTTGCCGTCCTTGTAGCGGTTGCCGTCGTCGGCGAGCTTGTAGCCCGCGCTGTCCAGCAGGGACGCGGCCATCAGCGGGTCGTAAATGTCGCGGATGGTCGATTCGTTGGAGAGCCATGTGCCGGAAGGAATCGGGGTATAGGCGACGGTCGCCATGTTCTGATACGCGGAGGAGATCAGCTCGCTGCGGTTGATGGCGTAGGAAATCGCCTGCCGCAGGAGATTCTGTCCGTTGTCGTCGCTCTTGAAATCCTTATACGCGCGGTTGACGAGCAGCACCTCGAGCTGCCGGGTGCGCGCGGTGATGGAGAAGGTATTGAGCGAACCGCTGTAACGCGAGGCGTTGATGGAGCGCGTCATGGCGATATCGACGCTCTGCGTATCAAAGGCGTTGAGCGCCTGCTCGGCGGTATCGTAGATGCTGGCGCGGACATAGCGCACCTGCGGCGGGCGGTTCCACCATCCGTCGTTGGCGGTCAGCCAGATGGCGCTGCCCTGCTCATAGCCGTCGTATTTATACGGTCCGGTACCGGCTGGCATGTCGGCGGCGACCTGCGAGGCCGGGAGAATCGGGAAGGTCAGCGCGTAGAGTGAGCCGTAACTGGCGCGGCGCAGGGTGAAGACGATGGTTTGCTCGTCCGTCGCCTCCCACGACTTGATGGAATAGAAGGTCGAGTAATACAGGCCGCGGTCGGCGACGGGCACCTCGGAATCGAGATTCTCGTCGAAACCGGCCAGCTCGAGCATGTAATCCAGCGTCGCCACCACGTCCGCGCTGGTGAGCGTCTGGCCGTTGTGGAAGGAGATGTCGTCGCGAAGCGTGACCTGCACCTTGCGGCCGTCGTTGGAAAAGCTGTACGCATAGGCCAGCTTGGGCTGGGGCTGATAATTGTCGTCGATCTCAAACAGCCCCTCGTAGACCAGATTCAGCAGGCTCACCACGTCGCGATGGTTCAATTCCAGCGGGCGAAGGGCGAGGTGATCGTCCGCCACGATGGCGACGGAGAGGGACGTGGACGCGGCCAGACCGGCGGCGGGAAGAACCAGCAGCGCGCAGGCCAGCAGCAGCGCGGCAAAACGGGAAATGCGCATGAACAAAGCTCCTTATGATTCGGTCGGTTCGGGGGTTTCCACGGGGAAATAGTATTTGCGGTAAACGTCGCGGGCGCGCAGCACGCGGGAGGCATACGTCGCCGTATCCTGCGTGGGGATGACGTCCAGCGTCACGCCGTCGGCGCTGTATTGCGGGTTTTTCAGCCAGCTGTCCACGTTGCCCTGACCGGCGTGATAGGCGCAGACAATCTTGGTCGCGTCGCCGTCAAACCGGCGGGAGAGATACCCCAGATACCACGTGCCGTAGCGGATGTTGGTTTCCGGGTCGTAGAGCTTGTCGAACGAGTAGCCCGCGCCGTCTTCCTTGTACTTGTGGGCGACCCATTCGGCGGTATCGGGCATGAGCTGCATCAGCCCGCGCGCGCCCAGCCGGCTTTCGGCCCGCGGATCGAAGCTCGATTCGCAGAGGATGACGGCGGAGACGAGCGCCGGGTCGAGGCTCTGCTCGGCGGCGTACAGCGTGATGAGATCGCCGTAATAGAGCGGATGCTGCGCGCGCTCGGCGGCCTCGGCTTCGAGCCTGCGGCGTTCCTCCTGCTTGGCGAGATAGGTCTTCGTGACGGAAACCGCGCCCGTGACGAGCAGAATCACCGCCAGCGCCAGCGAAAAAAAGCGAACCGGCGACGGCAGGCCGTCAAACGGGGAGCGCGCGCGGCCATGGCGGCGGGGCGCTTCTTCCTCCGTTTCAATCGTCAGGGTGCGGACGGCGCGCCGCGGGACGGGCGGCCTTTCCGGCAAAGCGTCGTCGGAAAGACGAGGGGGCTGCGGCGGCCGTCTGCGCCGAACCGGCGCGCCGGAAACGGCGGCCTCCAGCAGCGCATCCACCTGTCGGTGCGTCTGCTCGATGGAACCGTCGGTATCAATGACGGCGTTTGCGTGGCGGATCTTTTCATCCGGCGGCATCTGCGAATCAATGCGGCGCTCGGCCTGCTCGCGGCTCAGCCCGTCGCGCTCGAAAAGGCGCTGAATCTGCGTTTCCCGCGCCGCGCGGACGACCCAGACGGTATCGAACATGGATTCCATTCCGCACTCGAACAGCAGCGGAACGTCGCCGACGACGATTTGCCCCGGCGCGTCGAGGCGGTCGAGCTGACGCCTGATTTCCGAAAGGATCATCGGGTGGAGAATGGCGTTGAGCGTTTCGCGCTTCTGCGCGTCGGCAAAGACGAGCTGGCCGAGCTTTGCGCGGTCGAGCGACGCGCCGGAAAACACGTCGTCGCCGAACGCCCGGCGGATTTCGGGCAGCGCCGCGCCGCCGTCGGCGGTCAGCGCGCGGGAAATCGCATCCGCATCGACGATGAAACAACCCTTTTGCCTGAGATACTGGCTGACGGTGCTTTTTCCACAGGCGATGGAACCGGTCAAACCGATTTTCATAGATGTCCTCCGAGAGGCGGGGTACGTTGGGAACGTTGGGGATTTGCCCCAAGCCCCACCGGAAACCCGAGGTTTCCGGACTTCCCGCATAAATGAATGTAAGATAATGAATAGACGAAGAAAGAGAGGCAATTCATGCAAGGCTTGCTTATCAAATTTACGTGTAATCAATCATAGGCGCGAAGCGAAGAAGGGAGTTTGAGGGATGAAATCCCTCAAGCGGGGTTTGGGGCGGCAGCCCCATCGTTCTTACTTCGTATCATACCACGAGCGCCCGGAATGAACGTCCGCAATCAGCGGCACACGCAGGGAGGCGGCGTTTTCCATGCAGCGGCGCAGCAGCGCCTCTACCTGCTCGCGTTCCGCTTCCGGCGCTTCGACGATCAATTCGTCGTGCACCTGCAAAATCAGCTTCGCGGTCAGCCCGGCGGCTTTCAGCTCATCATGGACGGCGTTCATCGCGATTTTGATGATATCTGCCGCGGCGCCCTGCACCGGCGTGTTCATCGCGGCGCGCTCACCGAACTGGCGGCGGTTGTAATTCGGGCTGCTCAATTCCGGCAGCGGACGGCGTCGGCCATACATCGTGACGGAATAGCCCTCCGCCTTTCCCTGACTGACGCACGCTTCCATAAACCGATGGATCGCCGGATAGCGGGCGAAGTAGCGCGCGATGAATTCGGCGGCCTCCTTGCGGGAAATATGCAGGTTGGCGGCCAGACCGAAATCGCTGATGCCGTAGACGATGCCGAAATTGACGGCCTTCGCGCTGGAACGCATCTGCGGCGTGACCTCGGCGAGCGGCACACCGTAGACCTCCGCCGCCGTTCGGGCGTGGATGTCTTGGCCGAGGGTGAAGGCCTCGCACATGGCCTCGTCGCCGGAAAGGTGGGCGAGAAGCCGAAGCTCGATCTGCGAATAATCCGCATCGACGAGCACGCTGCCCGCCGGGGCGATGAATGCGCGGCGGATTTCGCGCCCCATCGGTGTGCGCACGGGGATATTCTGCAAATTCGGTTCGCTGGAGGAGATGCGCCCCGTCGCGGCGATGGTCTGGTCGAACCACGTGTGGATGCGCCCGTCGTGCCCCGTCAGCCGGAGCAGGCCGTCGATATAGGTGCTCTTGAGCTTAGCGACCTGCCGATAGAGCAGAATCTTTTCCACGGCCGGGTGCAGCTCCGCCAGCTCGCCGAGGGTGTCCGCGTCGGTGGAATAGCCGCGCGCGGTCTTCTTTTTGGCGGGCAGGCCGAGCGTATCGAAGAGAACGCCGCCCAGCTGCTGCGGGCTGTTCAGGTTGAACGGCGCAACGCCGCAGAGCGAAAAGATCTCGTTTTTCAGCTCGGCAATCTGCGCGTCGTATTGCTCGCCCAGCCGGTTCAGCTCGTCGCGATCGACGAGGAAACCGTCGCGCTCCATGTCGTAAAGCGTGGCGAGCAGCGGCAGCTCGATATCGCGGTAGAGCCGGGTCATCTCCTGCTCGTCGAGCGCGCGCTCGTCGGCAAGCGTCTGCTGCATGAGCGCGGCGGCGCTTGCAGGCGCTTCGTATTTGCCGTTTTGCGGCGCGAGCAGATACTGCATGAGCTGGTCGTCGTCAAACGGCGCGGAGACGGCGATGTTCCACGGCGCAAGCTCGGTTTTCAGCCGCTTTGCGCCGAAGAGCACGAGCGGGCGCGCGCCCGTCAGCAGGGGGGAGAGCGCCTTGGCCGCGCACAGCGGATCAAGCCCGCCGCCCAGAAGCCCCTGCGCATAGGGCACGACGGCCTGCGCGCCGTTTTCGGCCGCGAGGGAAACGCCGTCCTCCCGCATGAGCAGCGCGACGCGCGCGGTTTCCGGCAGCGCGGCGATAAAGGCGGCAACGGCGGCTTCATCGGCCAGCGTCAGCTCGTCCTGCCAGACGATCTGCGGCACGTCGGGCACGCGATTCGCCGCGTGCGAACCGGAAAGCTGCGAAAGGCGGCTGGCCAGCGTCTTGAGGCCGAGCTGCTCGAACAGCGGCAGCACGCCCGTCATATCGCCGAGGCGGCAATCCTCCAGCGTCACGTCGTCCAGCGGCACGTAGCGCGTGATGGTTGCGATTTTCTTGCTCATCAGGCCGGACATGCGCCCGTCGAGCAGCTTTTCGCGCTGTTTGCCCTTGAGATCGGCATCGGCGTGATCGAGCGCGTTTTCCAGCGTGCCGTAGGCGGTCAGCAGCCTGACCGCCGTTTTTTCGCCGATGCCGGGAACGCCGGGGATGTTGTCGCTCGCGTCGCCCATCAGCCCCTTGAGATCGGGAATCTGCGCCGGGGTCACGCCGAAATCCTCGAGTACCTTTTCCGGCGTGTAGCGCACCACGTCGCTTACGCCGCGCCGGGTGTAGAGCACGCTGCTCGTTTCGGTGACGAGCTGCATGGAATCGCGGTCGCCCGTGACGAGCAGGGCGGGAATCCCCGCCTCCTCGCAGCGGCGGGCAAACGTGCCGAGGATGTCGTCGGCCTCGAAGGTCGGGCAGGTCAGGATTTTGACCCCCATTTTCGTCAGGCATTCGCGCACGAGGTCGAACTGCGGCTTCAATTCCGGCGCGGTCGGCTTGCGCCCTGCCTTGTACTCGCTGTAATCCGTGTGGCGGAAGGTCGGCCCGTGAAGATCGAACGCCACCGCCAGATAGCGCGGCTGCTCGTCGCCGATGACCTTGAAGAGCATGGAAAGAAAGCCGAAAACGGCGTTGGTAAACACGCCGTCCTCGTTGGAAAGCGGAGGCAGGGCGTGGAAAGCGCGGTGCATGAGGCTGTTGCCATCCACGATGACAAAGGTATCCGGCTGAGACATGGCGTTCTCCTCTTTCAGATGATATTCAGTCACGATTATGATACCACAAAGGGGGCAAAAATACAAACGGATTGACGGCGCGCGGCGGCAGGGCGCGTTTCCCGCGTTTAGATACGGAAATATAACGGAAATATAAACAAAAGAAGGGCGAAACTGACCCTTCTTTCGTAAAAAGCAAAAAACACTCCGATTAAGCGCTGAGCATGTTCTGCGCAGAGGGCGAATGGCGGACGTCAATACCGCTCGATCTCCGAACGCGCTTCTTCAAGCCCGGCGACCAGCGCAAAGAACGCCTCCTGCGCCTGCGGCAGACGGTCTGCGCTGCCGTCGCGCAGAAGATCGCAGAGCACGGCGGCGGGGCGATAGACGCAGATGACGGCCAACTGCGCGGAAAGCCCCTTGAGCGTGTGCGCAAGCAAAAACGCCTGATGAATGTCGCCCTGCGCCAGCGCGTCGCTCAGCGGCAGGAGCGAGGTATCCTGCGCAAAGCGGCGGAGATGGGCGAGGTAGAACGACGGATCGTTCCCGTTCAGCGCGAGGCCGCCGGAAAAATCAATGGAGGAAGCGTAAGCCATACGTAAACCCCCCTTACATTCAGGAATATAGGGGAAGTATACCATAGAAAGAAACAAGATACAAGCGATGTAATACTAATTCTTGTTAAAATGGCTTAATCCGCGCACCATCTTTTTCGCTCTGACTTTGCCTCGTTCCGTTCAACGTACCTCCAGTACGCCTCACTTCACTTGGCTTCGTCAGAACAAAAAATCTGATGCGCTCTGTTAAGCATTTTAACTGCGAATTAGTATAAAGGGCGGTTAATGGATAGCAAATGGTTTTTGAAACGGCGCGGCGAGAAAAATCATCCTTTTTCGGCGGAAAAGCAGGAAAAAACGGAAAGCTGCGCGAAAAAGAAAAGTCGTATGTGTATGCCTATATGGCGTTTTGACCCAAGGAAAGGAATATCCCCGATGAAGAAAAAAACGATTTGGGCGCTGGCGATGGCGCTTTTGGTGCTGCTTGCCACGGGCTGCGCGGCGCAGACGAACGGGCAGACCACGATTGTCACGAGCTTTTACCCAATGTATGTGCTGACGCTCAACGTGACGGACGGAATCGACGGCGTGACGGTGCAGAACATGGCGGAGCAGAACGTCGGCTGTCTGCACGATTATCAGCTCCAAACCCGCGACATGGTGACGCTGGAGGGCGCGGATGCGCTGGTCATCAACGGCGGCGGGATGGAGCAGTTCATGGATAAGGTGCTCACCCTGCGCGCGGATCTGCCGGTCATCGACGCGAGCGAGGGCATTGCCATGTTCCCCAGCGACGAGACGCACGACCACGACGCGCATGCGCACGACGAGCATGACGAGCTTTATAACGCGCACGTCTGGCTTGACCCGAGCCGCGCGATAAAGCAGGTGCAGAACATCGCGGACGGGCTGGCCGAGGCCGACCCGGCGCACGCGGCGGCATACCAAGAGAACGCGGCGGGCTATATCGAGCGTCTGACGGTACTTGACGACGAGCTGAAGGCGCAGCTTGCGCCGTTTGCGGGCGCGGACATCATCACGTTCCACGAGGCGTTCGCGTATTTTGCCGATGCGTATGGCCTGCATGTGGCCGGCGTGATCGCCAACGAGCCGGGCGAAGAGCCGAGCACGCGCGACATCGCCGACACCTGCGATTTGGTGACGACGCTGGGGATTCGAACGCTGTTCGTCGAGCCGCAGTACCCGCAGAAGGCCGCCGAAACCATCGCACGGGAGACGGGCGCTTCCATTTATACGCTCGACCCGTGCGTATCCGGCGACGGCACGAAAGAAAGCTACGAAACCATCATGCGCGAAAACGCAAGGGTACTCACGGAGGCGCTTTCCAAATGACGCAGAAAAAAACGGTTCAGCCTCAGATTACGCATGACCACGCCGGTCACGCGCATGTGAACTGCCCCGGCCATGCGCCGTGCAGGCTCTGCCGCATCGAGGTCGATCACCTGAGCGTATCGGCGGGCAATCAGCAGCTTCTGCACGACGTCAACCTGCACATCCATTGCGGCGAGCTGACCGCGCTCATCGGCGCGAACGGCGCGGGCAAGACGACGCTCATCCGCGCGCTGCTTGGACAGGTGGAATACAAGGGCGTCATCCGCCATCTGACCACGGACGGCCGGCCGGCGGCGGACGTGCGCACGGGCTACGTGCCCCAGCAGCTCGAATTCGACCGTTCCTCCCCGGTGACGGTCACGGATTTCATGGCCGCGTCGCTTTCCAAAAGGCCGGTCTTCCTCGGCGTGAGCCAAAAGACGCGCGAAAAGGTGATGGCCGCGCTGGCGAGAACGCACAGCGAGAGGCTCTGCAAGCGCCCGCTGGGCGCGCTTTCCGGCGGCGAATTGCAGCGTGTGCTGCTGGCACTGGCGCTGACCCCGCAGCCCGATCTGCTGATTCTGGATGAGCCGGTCTCCGGTGTGGATCAAAACGGGCTGGAGTCGTTTTATCAGACGGTGGACGAGCTGAAGCGCACCAACCACATGGCGATTCTGCTGGTGTCGCACGATTTGGACGTGGTGCGCCGCTACGCCGACCGCGTGGCGCTGATGCAGGGCACGATCGTGCGGCAGGGCGACCCGGAAACCGTCTTTGACAGCGAAGAATTCGCGCAGGTGTTTTATACGAGAGGAGGGCACGTATGAGCGGCGTATATGCCCTGATGGACACGCTTCTGCCCTTTGAGTGGCTGCATTATACCTTCATGAAGAACGCGCTGATCGCGATTGTTCTGCTCACCCCGCTGTTCGGCATGCTGGGCACGATGGCGGTGGATAACAAGATGGCGTTCTTTTCGGACGCGCTGGGGCACAGCGCGCTGACGGGCATCGCCATCGGCGTGGTGCTCGGCTGGCAGAGCCAGATGAGCGCGATGCTGCTGTTTGGCCTGATCTGGGCGGTGCTCATCACGTTTGTGAAGCACCATTCCAAAATGAGCGCGGATACGATCATCAGCGTGTTTTCCTCCACCTCGATTGCGCTGGGGCTTGTCGTGCTCTCGCGCGGCGGCGCGTTTGCCAAATATTCCTCCGTGCTGGTGGGCGACGTGCTCTCCGTGGCGCAGGGCGATTTGCTGGCGCTGCTGCTGGCGCTGGTCGGCACAATCGTCTGTTGGGTTTTCCTGTTTAACCCGCTGCTGATTACCAGCGTCAACGCGCCGCTGGCGCAGAGCCGCGGGATTCGCTCCCGGATGACGGAATATGCGTTCACGATGCTGGTCGCCGTCGCGGTGATGGTGTCCATTCGCTGGGTCGGCGTGATGCTGATTAACTCGCTGCTGATTCTTCCGGCGGCGGCCTCCCGCAACGTTGCGCGCAGCGCGGCGGGGTATATGCGCACGAGCGTGATCATCGCGCTTTGCTGCGGCGTGATCGGGCTGGCGCTGTCGTATTACCTCAACACGAGCGCGGGCGCGGCGATTGTGCTCTGCTGCGCGGCGGTGTATTTCGTGACGCTGCCGATGCGCAGAAAATAACCCTTAAAACCGACATTTCAGCCCACAACGCTTGTCTGCGTCGGGCTGTTATGTTATAATCCAGCGAGTATGGAAGCAGATACAGAAGCGAATACAGAAGCGAACGCATAAAAGCGGGGAAGGAAAGGGGGCGCGGCTGTGCTCGGCGTGATGACCGTCCGCAAGGAGGAACTCAAGTTCCGCGAATTTGACCGATATCGCGGGTTTTACTGCGGGCTGTGCCGCGCCATCGGCCGGCGCTGCGGCAAAGCCTGCCGAATGGCGCTCAGTTTTGAGATGACGTTTTTATCCATGCTGCTGACCTCGCTGTATGAGCCGCAGACGAGCGGCGAAATGCGCCGGTGCGCGTTTCATCCCATCGAAAAGCGGCTGATGCTGGGCAACGACGCCGTTGATTACTGCGCGGATTTGAGCGCGCTGATCTCCTACTACGATCTGCGCGATGGCTGGGAAGACGAACGGCGCGTGGACAGGCTCGCCGAAAGCGCGCTGCTCAAAGCGGCGGCGGGACGCGCGGGCAATGCGCTCCCCCGGCAGAGGGAAGCGGTGGAGCGATACGTCGCCCGGCTGCACGAGGTGGAACGCAGGAACGACATGAACCTCGACGCGGCGGCGAACCTTTCGGGCGAAATGCTCGGCGAACTGTACGTCTGGAAAAAGGACGTTTACGAGCGGGATTTGCGCGAACTGGGCTTTTACCTCGGCAAATTCATCTATCTGTGCGACAGCTTTGAGGACGTCGAGCAGGATATCAAAAAGAAGAATTACAATCCCCTCGTCGAGCGGTTTGAAAGGCCGGAATTTGAGGCTGAGAGCCGCATGATGCTGGAGGATATGATGGCTCGCGCGTGCAGGGCGTTTGAGTGCCTGCCGCTGCTTGAGGACGCGCCGATCATGCGCAACATCCTCTATTCGGGCATATGGCTGCGCTTTGAGGGCGCATGTGAGCGAAGAAAGGCGAAAAGCAAGCAATGACAGATCCGTATCAGGTTTTAGGCGTATCCCCGACGGCCAGCGACGACGAGGTGAAGAAGGCCTATCGAACGCTCTGCAAGCGGTATCATCCCGATGCGAACGTGGGCAAGCCGGACGCCGCACAGGCCGAAAAGAAATTCATGGAAGTTCAGCAGGCGTATGAGGAGATCATGCACCGCCGGCAGGGCGGCGGCCAGCGCGCGGGCAGCGGCTATAACGGCGGCGCGCAGCAGCAGCGCCAGCCGCAGTATGACGACCCGTTTGCCTCGTTTTGGGGCGCTTACGGCGGAAATCCCTACGGCAACGCGGGCTACGGCGGATATGGCCAGACACGGCAGGATGATTCCATCGAGATGCGCGCGGCGAAGAACTACATCGACACCGGCCACTATGCCGAGGCGCTCAACGCGCTGGGCAGCGTGCCCCCCGGAAAGCGGAACGCCCGCTGGTATTTCCTCAGCGCGCTGGCGCAGAGCGGCCTGCACAACAACGCGCAGGCCATGGAATACGCCAGACAGGCCGCGAGCATGGAGCCGGGCAACATGCAGTATCAGCAGCTTCTCAGCCAGCTTCAGGGCGGCGGAAGCTGGTACAGCCAGCAGGGGCAGGAATACGGCCGCAGAACCGGCAGCATGAACAGCGTTTGCACGACCATCCTGATGCTGAACCTGTGCTGCGCCTGCTGCGGCGGCGGTCGGATGATGTATTATCCGATGTTCTGCTGCATCTAAGCGGTTTGAAAAAAACATCGCGGAAACGCAGGAAAATCCGTTGGATTTTGCTTGCATTCCGCGATGAAATCCGCTATAATAAAAGCACGACGAAAGGGTTTTGGTGATGTTAGCCCTTGCGGACTTGCGAGATGGTGACGGCAATCACGATCTCGCTTTTATTGTTGTCGGGGTTTTGATGGGCCTCGACAGCGGCAGTCCGACCGGAAGGCTCTGAGAAAAACTGGTACTCAACAATCTCCGTTTCCGTGATTGTCTTTCGCTTGGTTCTCTTTACTTTCAGCTTTTGCATGGGCTTCACCTCCTTTCACCGATTGGATAAAATGAGGTATCCGCCCTTCCGCCGTGCTTGTCAGTAGAGACTGACAAAAAATATTATAGCATGAGTAAAGGCAGAAAACAATCGGCTTCACGCTGTTTGGTGGAAAGGGTTTTCACGGCGCAGCTCATGCGGAATCTGCGAGATGGTGACTGCAATCGCGATCTCGCTTTTCTTTATGATGAAAAAAACTCATCGAAAGCATGAATCAGAAGCTATTCTTTCCGCACGGAAGGGATAGCTTTTTCTTGCATTGCGGCGCATTTTGCTGTAAAATGCGTTTATACGTCCACGGGGAGGATCGACATGAAGGAAATTACGAGCGTACACAATGCGGCCGTTCAGCTTTTGCGGGAGCTTCAAAAACCGAGGGCGCGTCGCGAAAACGGCCTTTTCGTTTGCGAAAGCGCCAAGCTGGTGGGCGAAGCGGTCACGCTGCGGCTCGCTCAGGCGCTCTTTATCGAAAAAGGGCGCGAGGCGGAATATGCGCCGATGATCGGGCAGGCGGAAAGCGCGGGCTGCGAGCTGTACGTCGTTTCAACGGCGGTGATGCAGGCAGTCAGCACGGCGAAAACGCCGCAGGGCGTCGTCTGCACGGCGCGGATTCCCCAGCCGCCGAAGGCGCTGGCAGGGCGGCGGCTCGTTGCGCTCGACGGGGTGCAGGATCCCGGCAACGTCGGCACGATTTTGCGCACGGCGGATGCGGCGGGGTTTGACGGCGCGATCCTCGGCCCAGGCTGCGCGGATCTCTACGGCGCAAAGACGCTGAGGGCGACGATGGGCAGCGTGTTCCGCGTGCCGGTGCTGCCGACGAACGACCTGCCGGGGACGTTGGAAGCGATGAAGCGCGAGGGCTATGCCGTTGCGGCGACCGAACTCGGCGGGCAGGATTTTTACGCCTGCTGCCCGCGCGGCAAGGCGATTCTGGTGATCGGCAGCGAGGGGCAGGGCATCAGCAAGCCCGTCCGCGACGCGGCGACCCACCATCTGGCGCTGCCGATGCGCGGCGGCGCGGAATCGCTCAACGCGGCGGTTGCCGCCGGCATTATGATTTACGAAATGGCCAGAGAACAGGCCTGAGGAGGAAACGCCGTGCAGGAGAGAAACGAAATGGCATTTACGCTGGGAATGATTCTGGAAGCGCGCGAGCGCCTGAAAGGCGTGGCGCAGCGAACGGGGCTTGTGCAGTTCAAAGCGCTTTCCGACGAGCACAGCCAGATTTACTTGAAAACCGAGGATTTGCAGAACACCGGCTCGTTCAAGGTGCGCGGCGCGTATATCAAAATCGCCAGCCTCAGCGAGGAAGAGCGCGCCTGCGGCGTGATCGCGTCGTCGGCGGGCAACCATGCGCAGGGCGTTGCGCTGGCGGCGAGAGCCTTCGGCGTTCCGGCAACCATCGTCATGCCTGCGGGCGCGCCGCTCTCCAAGGTGAAGGCCACGCGCGAGCTGGGCGCGAACGTCGTGCTCCACGGCAGCGTATACGACGACGCATATGCCGAGGCTTGTCGGATTCAGCAGGAAACGGGCGCGACGTTCATCCACCCGTTTGACGACCCGATGGTCATCGCGGGGCAGGGCACCATCGGGCTGGAGATCATGGACGATTTGCCGGACGTGGATACCATCGTCGTGCCGATCGGCGGCGGCGGGCTGGCTTCCGGCGTGGCCTCCGCGGTGAAGATGCTCCACCCGAACGTCCGGGTGATCGGCGTGCAGGCCGCGGGCGCGGCGGGCATGAAGGCCTCCATCGAGGCGGGGCACGTCGTTTCGCTCGATACGGCCAAGACGATTGCAGACGGCATCGCGGTGAAGAAGCCGGGCGAATTGACCTTCGCGCTATGCAGCAAATATCTGGATGAGATCGTGACGGTCGATGACGACGAAATCGCGCAGGCGATTCTGTTCCTGATGGAGCGCGGCAAGATGGTCGCCGAGGGCGCGGGCGCCGCGCCGGTCGCCGCCATTATGAATCGCAAATTCGATGTGAGCGGCAAGGTCGCGGCGGTGATCTCCGGCGGCAACATCGACGTGACGATGATCTCCCGCATCATTGAAAAGGGTCTGCTCCGCGCCGGGCGCATGACCAAGCTCCGCATCCTCATGCAGGATAGGCCGGGGCAGCTCGAAATGGCCAGCCGCATCATCGCCGCCGAGGGCGCGAACGTCATGGTCGTTCACCATGACCGAACGGACGTCGATCTGGATATCCGCGACGCTATTTTGGAAATTACGATGGAAACGCAGGATCGCGAGCACGCACAGCGGGTGATTGACGCGCTTCGGGCGAACGGATTCAAGGTTTCCTGACGAAACGACGCATGAGCCTCCCCGGATACGGGGAGGTTTTGCCGTATAAGAAAGCATCAATAACTGAGCAAAAAGCAAATTCTGCACAAAACGCGGGCGCGCAATGCGCGCCCCTACGGGTACACGGTTGCTTTTTTCGCAACGTTGTAGGGGCGCGCATCGCGCGCCCGTTATCGAAATTTGTGCAAAATTTCAGATTTGCTCATTTACTGTTATGTCAACAAGTTGTGCGGCGAGAGCTGCTTAAAGCATAAGAAAGCGAGGAGAGATACCCATGAAAAAATTCTTCGAGGATTTCAAGGCGTTCGCCATGCGCGGCAATGTGATCGACATGGCCGTCGGCGTCATCATCGGCGCGGCGTTCGGCTCGATCACCACGTCGCTGGTCAACGACATCTTCATGCCGCTGATCGGCGTGCTGACCGGCGGCATCAACTTCGGCGGCCTGTTCGTCGCGCTCGACGGCGGCAGCTACGTTTCCGCCGAGGCGGCCGCGGCGGCCGGTGTCGGCACGATCAACTACGGCCTGTTCATCCAGAACGTCATCAACTTCATCCTGACCGCGTTCTGCATGTTCCTCGTCATCCGCGCGATGAACAAGATCCACAAGAAGCCGGAAGCTGCCCCGGCCAAACCCAAGCGCATCTGCCCGTTCTGCAAGGGCGAGATTGCCGACGACGCGACCCGCTGCCCGCACTGCACGTCGATGCTGGAATAATACTAATTCTTGTTAAAATGGCTTAATCCGCGCACCATCTTTTTCGCTCTGACTTTGCCTCGTTCCGTTCAACGTACCTCCAGTACGCCTCACTTCACTTGGCTTCGTCAGAACAAAAAATCTGATGCGCTCTGTTAAGCATTTTAACTGCGAATTAGTATAAGCAAAAAAGAGTACGCCTCCAAGCCCCAAAGCCGCCAAAGCCCAACCGGGCTTGTCGGCTTTTTTGTTGCCCCAAAAGGGCGCGGGGCATGAAAACGGCAGACGCCCGCATATCATCGCCGGGAGGGATGAACATGCGATTGATTGCCTTTGGCGGGGACGAGAGGATGCGCGGGGCGCTGCTGGCCGCCGGGCGCGCGGGCTGGGAGACGCTGCATATCGAGGACGCGGCGGACGTTCCCGACGAAATGCCGCCTGCGCAGGCGGTCATGCTGCCGTGGCCGAGGAGCTTTCGGGAGGAACGGCTGATTTCGGCGAAGGGCGGGCTGGAGCGGGAGCGCGTGCTCGCGCTGATCCCGGCCTGCCGCGCGGTGCTGGCGGGCGGCGACGTGAAAGATGATGAGCTGGCGCAGACGGCGCTGGTGGTTCGCCCGGAGAAGGACGAGACATTTCTGCGCAAAAACGCGCGTCTGACGGCCGAGGGCGCGCTGGCAACGGTGATGCGGGTCAAAAAGCGGGCGCTGATGCGCGAGACGGCGCTGGTGACGGGCTACGGGCGCATCGGGCGGGAGATGACGGCGCGGCTCTGCGCGCTGGGGATGTTTGTCATCGTCTGCGCGCGCAGCGAGGAGCAGATGCGCATGGCGCACGCGGCGGGGGCGCATCCCGTGCCGCTGGCGCAGATCGCGGCCGCGTGCAGGCAGGCGGATGTGATTATCAACACGATTCCGGCGCATGTGCTCGGCGACGCGGCGCTGGCGGAGACGGCGCGCGATACGCCGATCATCGAGCTGGCCAGCGCGCCCTATGGGCTGGAAATGCAGAAGGCGGTCAAGCTGGGGCTGCAGGTCTGCGTGGAGAGCGGCCTGCCGGGGCGGTATGCGCCGCTGGACGCGGGGGAAGCGCTGTTTGACGCGCTGACGCGCGCGATGGGGACGCGGAAGGAGGATGCGCAATGCGCGACTTGACCATCGGGTTTGCGATTACGGGATCATTCTGCACGTTCAAGGCGGTCTTTCCGCAGATGAATCTGCTGGTGGAGCACGGCTATCGGGTGCTGCCGATTATGAGCGAAAATGCCTACGCGACGGATACGCGCTTCGGGCGCGCGGCGGACTGGGCGGCGCAGGCGGAGGAAATCTGCGGGGAAAAGGTGATCCACACGATTGCGCAGGCTGAGCCCATCGGCCCGAAAAAGCTGCTGGACCTGCTGATTCTCGCGCCATGCACGGGCAATACGCTGGGCAAGCTGGCCTGCGGCATATACGATACCGCGCCGACGCTGGCGGTCAAGAGCCACAGGCGAAACGGGCGGCCGGTGCTCATCGCCGTATCGACAAACGACGCGCTGGCGGGCGCGGCGGCGGGAATCGGGCTGCTGATGAACCGCAAGGGGACGTATTTCGTGCCGCTGCAGCAGGATGATTTTCGCGCGAAGCCGACGAGCTGCGTGGCGGATTTCGCGCAGATTCTCCCGGCGGCGGAGGCGGCGCTCGCGGGACGGCAGCTCCAGCCGATGATTTTTTGAAAAAATAGAGCCGTCGGGGGGAAGAAAAAGGCGGGGGCGTTCGTCTCTTTACAAAGCGATTCCTTTTCGTGTACAATAGAGGGCAAGAGGTGATACGCCATGAAACGCTTGACAGCGATCCTGATGGCGCTGAGCTTGGCCTTTCCCGCGTGGGCGGCGGCCGAGCTTGACGTGAATATGGAACAAAAGGAAGAAAACGGGCAGACGCTGACCGTCTTTTCGGCGGCGGAGGCGGGGGCGGCTGAAACGACCGCCGCGCCGGAGGAAACGCCTGACCCGGCGATAGCGACGGCAAACGCGCTGATTGAAGCGCGCTTTGAGCAGGCGAAGGCGGCGCAGCTGACCCAGCGCGCGGGCGCGGAGATCATCCAGAGCGGCGAAACGCACACGCTGGGGAACGTCGCGTCGCTCGTGCTGCGATGGAACGGCACACAGCCGGACGGAACGGCGGGAAGCGCCGTGCGCGCGCTGGTGCTCGACCGGACAACCGGCGAGGAAATCCGCCTGGAGCAGCTTTTTGACGATGCGGACACGGCGATAGGCGCGATGGAGCGGATCATCGAGGACGATGTGCTGCCCGAATTGAGCGACTACATGGAATACAGCGAGCTGCTGCCGATGCCGCGCGACGCATACGCCGTGGACGAATACGGGCTGACGGTGTTCTATCCCGACGACAGCTATCGCTATTTTGACGAGCAGAGCGGCGCGGTGCAGTTCGCGTGGCACGAGCTGGCGGCATATATCGGCGAAAGCAGCCCGGTATACGAAGCGGCGCATGCGCAGGGCGACATGAACGCGCTGGCCGACGCGGCGGGGGACGGCAGGCTGCCGGGGCCGATGACGCGGGCGGCGGTGGGGCAGAAGCTCGGCGAAGTGCTCTCCGCCTATACGCTGCTGACCGATCCGGATTACACGAAGGATTCCCGCGTATATCTGTTCGAGGAGGCGAGCCTGCGCGGCTGGGCGGTGGAGATTCCCAAATACGCCGAAACGGATGAGGCGGAGACGCCGATTTCCGCAATCCGCACTACACGCGCGGACGTTTGCGGGCTGACCGTCGGCAAGACGACGAAGGCCGAGCTAACCGCGCTGCTCGGGGAGCCGCTGGAAACGAGGGTCTACGACGCGGACGAAGCCGCCGACCGCATGCTGGAGGCGGGCGAGAGCCTGTTCTTCGCGCTTTCCGGGCGCATTTTGCAGGCGCATGTGGATGAAAACAATGTGTTACAGTGTCTGATTCTGCGCGACGCGATTCCCGAAGCGCTTTACTGATGGAAATAAACGTGGTATAATAATCTGCCTGACTATACGCGGGCAGATTGTTTTTTTCATATTTTGAATGATTTGGGATTATAGATTATCATTATAAAAGAAAGCGGTCGGGCTTGGAGCTTCGGGCTTTGAGTCGGTTTGGGCAGAAAGCCCGAAAAGACCCCTTGGAGGCAAGAAGATGGCGAAAAAAGCGGCTAAGGGCGCGGCAGCGAAGAAAAAGCGCACGGTTTCCGGCAAGCGGGGAAAGCCGGGGAAAAAGACCAATCAGGGCGTTGACCCGCGCGGCGTTGCGGGCATTGCGGTGCTCTGCCTCGGGCTGCTGGCGCTGTTTTGCCAGTTCATCCCGTCAAACGGCGGCTTCCTCAACCGGTGCATGCTGATTGTGCGCGGGCTGGGCGGCATGCTTTGCCTGCTGCTGCCGGTGGTGGTCTGCTGGGCGGGCGTGGTGCTCGTGTTCTTCGGCGAAAGAAAGCTGAGCGCCAGAACGCTGATCCTCAGCTCGCTGATTTTTCTGTTTGTGGAGGCCATGTTCCAGCTTTTCCGCATTTCCGGCGTGAACGCGGCGCTGGCGGCGGACGGCGCGCAGGCGAGCTACGGCGCGTTTCTGGCGCGCTCGTTCACGATGAGCTCGCTGGATTGCAAGGGCGGCGGACTCATCGGCGCGCTGCTGGCGTGGCCGCTGTATAAGGGGCTGGACATTTGGGGCGGCATGATCGTGCTCATCTTCGCGACGGCGATTGCGCTGATGACGCTCACGGGATTCTCGTTCGGCGGCATCGGCATGCGGATATCCGAATGGGCGGATGATTTCCGTGTGGAGATGCGGGAGCGCCGGGAGGAGAAGGACGCGCTGCGCGACGCGCGGCAGGAGGAAGAGCTGGAGCGCGAAAACGCGCTGGCCATCGAGCGGCAGAAGCGCAGGCAGGAGCGCCTGCAAAAGCAGAAGGAAGAGCAGGAGGCCGCCGCGCGCGAGGCCGATGAAAGAGAAAAACAGCGCAGGCGGGACGAAGAGATCCGTCAGGCGCTTGAAGCGGAGACAACGGAGGACGCGCCGCAGACGGACAAGACGCCTCGGCGGAAGGACAAGCCGACGCTGACCGTGATGCGGCGGCAGGACGACGAGCCGCCGGACGAACAACCGGCGATCACGAGCATGCCGCCGAGAAAAGCCGCCGCGCCGCGAAAGCGCAGGACGATTTCCGACAGCGCGCAGCTCTACATCGAGCGGGACGACGAATTTACCCGCGCGCCGGTGGACGAGCATACGCCCACCATGCCGAGCCGCCGCAACAGCTTCACCATGCAGGAGGCGGAAAACGCCTTCCTCTACGGGATGAACTGCGGACAGCCAACCGGCGGGTATGCGCCCCGGCGCGACGCTTACAGCCGACCGACGGCGGAAAACGCGCCGTCTGGTTCGAGCGTGCCGAACGCGCCGGGTTATCCGAGTGAACCGGGCTATCCGAACGAACCCAATGAATTGAGCGAATCGAGCGAACCGAACGCATGGGGCGAGCCGACCGATTTGAACGCGTCGATTGAGCCGAACATGCCGAACGACCCCTATACGGAGGACGACGAGGACGACGAGACGGCGGCCATCACCAACGTGCGGGCGGACGGCGCGGACAGACCCATCGACGAGCGTTACTTCCGGCAGGCAGACGCATCCGAGGACGAAGCGGAGGATTCCCCCGCGGGACAGGCGGCGAACGTCGAATACGACGACGGCGACGCGCAGGTGACGGCGGACGAATCCCACGACGAGCCGGAGGAAGCGCCTGCGCCGCCGACGAGCGGATCGTTCGGCGGCTGGCCGGGACAGGGCGCGCAGACGGCGGGCGGAAGCACCCCGTCGAGCTACTCGGCGGCGGCCATCGACGCGGCCAGAGCGCGGGCGGAGCGCAACGCGGGCTATCAGCCGCCGGTTCAGCCGCAGGGGCAGGACGTTTTGAAGGCGCAGCGGATCAACGAGCAGCAGACGGTCGTGCAGCTCCGCGGCAACCGGCTCGACGGAACGCCCATCGTCATGCCGGCCAAGGACGTGCACGAAGCGCCGCAGACGGCGAAGGAGGAATACATCTTCCCGCCGATCGACCTGCTCAACCAGAGCAGCACGACGGCAGACCCGGATCAGCGCGCCAAGGACGAGGCGGGCGCGCGCAAGCTGCTCGGCACGCTGGAGAGCTTCGGCGTACAGGCCAAGCTGCTGAACGTGACTCACGGCCCGGCCATCACGCGCTACGAGCTTGCGCCCGCGCCGGGGGTGAAGGTATCGCGCATCGTCGGTCTGGTGGACGACATCGCGCTGAACATGGCCTCCGACGGCGTGCGCATCGAAGCGCCGATTCCCGGAAAACCGGCGGTCGGCATTGAAATCCCGAATCAGAAAATCGCGACGGTCTCCCTGCGCGACGTGCTGGAAAGCCCGGAGATGATGCGGGAGAAATCGCCGACGGCGGTGGCGCTGGGCAAGGGCATTTCCGGCGCGCCGGTCATCGCGGATATGGCGAAGATGCCCCACGTGCTGATTGCGGGCGCGACGGGCTCGGGTAAATCCGTCTGCATCAACACGATCATCAACTCCATCATCTTCCGCGCCAAGCCGGAGGAGGTGCGGCTCATCCTCATCGACCCGAAGGTTGTCGAGCTTTCCGTCTACAACGGCATTCCGCACCTGCTCGTGCCGGTCGTGACCGACCCGAAGAAAGCGAGCGCGGCGCTGAGCTGGGCGGTTGTGGAGATGGAGCACCGCTACAAGCGGTTTGAGACGATGGGCGTGCGCGACATCCGCGGCTACAACAACGCCATCGGCCCAAACGAGGAGCCGATGAGCAAGATCATCGTCATCATCGACGAGCTGGCCGATTTGATGATGGTCGCCCCCGGCGAGGTGGAGGAATCCATCTGCCGACTGGCGCAGCTGGCGCGCGCGGCGGGCATCCATCTGGTGATCGCGACGCAGAGGCCGTCGGTCAACGTCATCACGGGCGTGATTAAGGCGAACATCCCGAGCCGAATCGCGTTCGCGGTGTCCAGCCAGATCGACAGCCGGACGATCCTCGATTCCGGCGGCGCGGAAAAGCTGCTGGGCAAGGGCGACATGCTCTATGCGCCGCAGGGCGCGGGCAAGCCGACGCGCGTGCAGGGCTGCTTCGTCTCCGACGACGAGGTGCAGCGCATCGTCGAGTTTGTGCGCGGCCGCCACAGCGCGGATTACAACGAGGACGTGATCGAACAGATGAACACCGCGGCCGACGAGGACAGCGGCGCATCCTCCGACGCGCCGAGCGCGGGCGAGCCGGTGGACGAAATGCTCGCCAAGGCGATTGAGCTGGCCGTGGACGCGGGACAGGTTTCCATCAGCATGCTCCAGCGGCGGCTGCGCGTGGGCTATGCGCGCGCGGGGCGGCTGGTGGACGAAATGACGCAGCGCGGCATCACCGCCGAGGCCGAGGGCCCGACGAAGCCGCGAACCGTGCTCATTTCCCGCGAGGAATGGCGGCGCATGCAGGAAAATCAGGAGTAAAGGCGAATAACTCCTTCTGGCGCGGCGAAGTTGCGCTTGAAGGAGAAAATACGAAAGGAATCACAACCATGAAATTCATCAAAACGCCCGTCAAGGGCATGTGCGATATGCTCCCCGCCGATATGCGCCTGCGCGAGCATGTGCTCGGCATGATTAAGGAAACCTACGGCGCGTGCGGCTTCATGCAGATCGAAACGCCGGTGATGGAGCACATCGAGAACCTGACCAGCAAGCAGGGCGGCGACAACGAGAAGCTGATCTTCAAGGTGATGAAGCGCGGCGCGGAGCTTCAGCGCGCGCTGGACAAGGGCGACGGCGAGCTGGCGGACAACGGCCTGCGCTACGACCTGACCGTGCCGCTGGCGCGCTACTACGCGAACAACAAGGAGAAGCTGCCGACCCCGTTCAAGGCGATGCAGCTTGGCAACGTCTGGCGCGCGGACAACCCGCAGAAGGGGCGCTTCCGCCAGTTTACCCAGTGCGACATCGACATTCTGGGCGACGACAGCAGCCTGGCGGAGATCGAGCTGATTACGGCGACGGCGACGATGCTCAGCAAGATCCTTGCCGAGGCGAACCTGAACGCCTTCACCATCCACATCAACGACCGCCGGATGCTGGCGGCGGCGGCGCTCACGGCGGGCTTTGAGCAGGAGGAAATCGGCGGCGCGCTGATTTCGCTGGACAAGTTCGACAAGATCGGCATGGACGGCATCGAAAAGGATCTGCTGGAGAGCGGTTACGCGCCGGAAAAGGTGGAAAAATACATGGCGTTCTACCGCAGCGTGAAGCCGGGCATGGAGATTGCCGACTTCTGCGCGGGCGTGAACGGCGAATATCTGGAGGCGCGCGTCGGCGAGGCGCTGGCGGACATCGTGGGCTGCGTGCAGCCGATGCTCGGCGAGGGTGTGAAGATCGTCTTCGACCCGACGCTGGTGCGCGGCATGGGCTACTACACCGGCCCGATTTTCGAGGTGACGCTGGACGGCTACAACTTCGCCATCGCGGGCGGCGGACGCTACGACCAGATGATCGGCAAATTCAGCGGTCAGAATGTCAGCGCGTGCGGCTTCTCCATCGGCTTTGAGCGCATCGTGACCATCCTCAAGGATCACGAGCAGGGCAGCTTCAAGCTGCCGGAAGGCTCCGTGGCGTATCTGATCGGCAGTAAGGTGCCGACGGCGCGCAAGGCGGAGGTGCTCGCGCAGGCGGCCGAGGCGCGCAAGGCGGGCGTGGTGGCGACGGTTCTGCCGATGAGCAAGAACATGAAGCACCAGATCGAGCTGCTGGAGGCCGAGGGCTTCACGAAGTTCGAAAAGATTTACGAGTAATACTAATTCTTGTTAAAATGGCTTAATCCGCGCACCATCTTTTTCGCTCTGACTTTGCCTCGTTCCGTTCAACGTACCTCCAGTACGCCTCACTTCACTTGGCTTCGTCAGAACAAAAAATCTGATGCGCTCTGTTAAGCATTTTAACTGCGAATTAGTATAAAGCGGGAACGTCGGAGGCGACGCGACCGGGAAAGGAAGACTCATGACCAACAAAGGGGTTGTGACCGCCGTAAACGGCGATACGCTCACGGTGGCGTTTGAGCGCCACGAGGCCTGCGGCGATTGCCACGCATGCATGCACGGGAGCGAGAATTGCGCCAAGCACATGGTCAAAATCAAGGGCAAGGCGCAGGTCGGGGACATCATCGAAGTGGCGATGGACGATTCTCACGTGATGGAGGCTTCGGCGCTGGCGTACATGCTGCCGCTGGCGGGCTTTATCGCCGGGCTGGCGGCGGGCTGGGGCATTGCAAAGACGGGCGCTTTTGGAAACGGCGAGCTGCTGATGGCGCTGTGCGCGATTATCGGCACGGCGGCGGCGTATTTCATCATGCGCGCGCTTGACCCCAAGCTCTCCAAGGGGCGCTGGGAGCAGAAAATCATTTCGGTGACGCATCCCGAAGAGACGGATGCGGAAAAATAAAGACAGGAGGCGTTTAACATGGTTGTGCATTTTGACGAGAAGACGTTTGACGAGGCCGTGCGCGGCGAAAAGCCGGTGCTGGTCGATTTCTGGGCGACGTGGTGCGGCCCGTGCCGCATGATCGCCCCGGCGGTGGAGGAAGTGGCCGCGGATTTTGAAGGCCGCGCCGTGGTCGGCAAGGTGGACGTGGATGAGCAGACGGAGCTGGCGCGCCGGTTCGGCATTATGAGCATCCCGACGCTGGTTGTGATGAAGGGCGGCAAGGTCGTCGAGCAGGCGGTCGGCGCGCGCGGCAAGGCCGATATCGCCGCGATGCTGGAGCGGCACCTGTAAAAGCGAACCGCTCGCAGACGGGCTGAAAAAAGAAAAAAAGAAAAAATGAACGGAAAGCGCTCGAAGGGATTCAAAAAACGGGCGCTTCCCTTCTTTTTTGGCGGGATAGACTTTGACAAGCAGGGCTTTTGTGCTATAATGAACTGAATAAACTTGAGGTATTATCCCTCAGAAATGTTCGGATTTTGAAAGCCTGAGAACGACATAAAGGGCTTTTGGAAGATAAAAAAACAAAAGGAGACGACAGAAAGGAGGAGACGCATTTGGCGAAGCTGAGGATTATTCCGCTGGGCGGATTGGGCGAGGTCGGCAAAAACATGACGGCCTTCGAGTTTGGCGACGACATCGTTGTGGTGGACTGCGGCTCGATTTTCCCGCGGGCGGATATGCTCGGTATTGACCTTGTGATTCCCGACATCACCTATCTGGAGCGAAACAGGGAGCGCGTGCGCGCGTATCTGATTACGCACGGGCACGAGGATCACATCGGCGCGACGCCGTATGTGCTGCCGCGCGTACCCGCGCCGGTTTACGGCACGAAGCTGACCTGCGCGCTCATACGCGGGAAGCTGGCGGAGCATAATATCGGCAACATCCAGTTCCATATCGTGAAGCCGAAGGACGTGGTCGAGGTCGGCGCGTTCTCCGTGCAGTTCATCAAGGTGAGCCATTCGATTGCGGGCGCGGTGGCGATGGCGATTACGTGCCCGGCCGGAACGGTGATCGTGACGGGCGACTTCAAAATCGACTACACGCCCATCGACGGCGAGGTGACGGATCTCAACACGCTGGCCGCATGGGGCAGCCGCGGCGTGCTGGCGATGCTGGCGGAATCCACCAACGTGGAGCGCCCCGGCTACACGATGAGCGAAAAGAAGATCGGCGAGACCTTCCACAACCTGTTTAAGGACGCGAAGGGGCGAATCATCATCGCGATGTTCGCCTCGAACCTGCACAGAATTCAGCAGGTGGTGGACAACTGCATCGAGTTCGGGCGGAAAATCTGCTTTGTCGGCCGGAGCATGATCAACGTCACCAAGCTGGCGATGGAGATCGGCGAGCTGAAAATCCCGCAGGACGTGTTCATCGACGTCGGCGATCTGGATTGCTACGAGGACGACGAAATCGTGGTGCTGACGACGGGCAGCCAGGGCGAGCCGATGAGCGGCCTGACGCGCATGGCCAACAGCGAGCACCGCAAATTGCAGATTCGGCAGGGCGACACGGTGATTATCTCCGCGACGCCGATTCCGGGCAACGAGATCATGGTCTCCAGAATCATCGACCAGCTCTATCGCTGCGGCGCGAACGTGATTTACAACCGCATTGCGGATGTGCACGTCTCCGGCCACGCCTGTCAGGAGGAGCTGAAGCTGATGCACACGCTGGTGAAGCCGAAATACTTCATCCCGGTGCACGGCGAATACCGCATGCTGCACAGGCACGCGCATCTGGCGCAGGAGCTGGGCATGCCGGAGGACAACGTCATCATTCTGGAAATGGGGCAGGCGCTCGAGCTTTCCGAGGACGAGGCGAATATCACCGGCCCGATTCCCAACGGCTCGGTGATGGTGGACGGCCTCGGCGTGGGCGACGTGGGCAACGTGGTGCTGCGCGACAGAAAGCACCTCTCGCAGGACGGATTGATTATCGTTGTCGTCGGCGTGAACCGGGAGACGGGGCTGGTGACCAGCGGGCCGGAATTGATCTCGCGCGGTTTCGTCTATGTGCGCGAAAACGAGGAGCTGATTTCCGGTGCGCGGAACGTCGCGATGAACGTCTTGCAGCGGTATGACCGCATCGAGCAGAGCGACTGGACGAGCGTGAAGAACGGGATCAAGGACGAGGTGCACAACTATCTGTTCGATCTCATCAAGCGCAACCCGATGATTCTGCCGATCATCATGGAAACATAAAAAACAAGGAAGTTGAAGCATGAACATTTACGATACGGCGCACAAGCTGGCCGAGGAAATCAGGAAGAGCGACGAATGTGTGCAGCTGGCGGAGCTGCGCGAGCGCGCCTACGCGGATGAGACCAACCGGCTGCTGCTGGAGGAATACAAGCGGCTGCAGGTGCAGCTCCAGATGAGCATGGTCGGCGCGGCGGGGAAGATGCCCAGCGAGGACATGCAGCGCTTTCAGCAGCTCGCCTCGCTGCTGTATATGAACAGCGACGTGCAGGCCTATCTGATGGCGGAAATGCAGATGCAGAAGACGCTGGCCGATATCTTCAAGATTTTGACCGAGGCGGCGGGCATCCGCTTTGACGTGCCCGACAAGCAATAAACCGGGAGGAAAGCGACATTGGCGAAGAAAAAGAAGCGCCCGATCCGCGATGCGGAGGAACGCGAGCTGCTTGAAAGCAGGCGGTACGGCTTTTTCTGGTACGACTGGATCTGGCGGATCCTGCGGCCGATTCTGGTGTTCGTCTGCTCGTTTGTCATCATCTGCGGGCTGGTTTACACCGGCTGGCAGAAGGTGGACGACATGTTCTTTTCGCCGATGGACAGCGCGGACGGCCAGACCGTCGCCTTCAGCGTCAAATCCGGCAGTTCGCTCTCCGCGGTCAGCCGAAATCTGGAAGAGGCGGGGCTGATCCACAACCACACCGTCTTCAAATACATGGCCGATTTCATGGGCATGGGGCAGAAGATCCAGAGCGGCGACTACGAGCTTTCGCGCGCGATGTCCGCGACGGAGATCCTCAATCAACTGATTGCCGGCGACGGCAAGCCGCTGACGACGAGCATCACCATCATCCCCGGCTGGACGGTAGAGGACGTGGCGAATTATCTGGTGGAGCAGAAGATTCTCTCGAGCGCCGACGAGTTCCTCGGCCTGTGCAAATCGGGCGAGGCTTACAGCGGGTATTACTTCATCGAGGAGATGATGAAGACCGGCACGGCAAGCCAGCGCAAGTACGCGCTGGAGGGCTATCTGTCGCCGAACACCTATGAGATTTACACCAGCTCGAGCGCCGATACCATCATCAAGCGCCTGCTGACGCAGATGGAAGCGGCGTATCTGAGCGGCTACGACGAGCGCGCGCAGGAGCTGGGGATGACGATGGACGAGGTGGTGACCCTCGCCTCGATGATCGAAAAGGAAGCCAAGAAGGGCGACTTTGCCAAGGTCAGCGCGGTTTTCCACAACCGGCTCAAGGCGGATATGACGCTCGGCTCGGACGTGACGATCAAATACGCGACCGGATCGCAGAAGATGGTGCTCGGCGACAGCGAGCTTTCCGTCAACTCGGCGTATAACACGTACACCCGAAAGGGGCTGCCGGTCGGCCCGATCTGCAACCCGTCGATGGACGCGATTGTTGCGGCGCTGTACCCGGACGAGCAATACGTGGCGCAGAAGTATCTGTACTTCTGCTCGACCGACCCGGCCTCCGGCGCGCTGCATTTCTCCAAGACGCTGGACGAGCACAACGCCGCCGTGGCCATGTATCGCCCGCTGTGGGAGGAATACGACAAGAGCCGCGGCCTGAACTGATCGGAGGACAGGATGAAGACAATGCCTTCGCTGCTCGCGCCCGCGGGCAACATGAGGGCGCTCCAAACGGCGCTGCGCTTCGGCGCAGACGCCGTTTATTGTGGCGCAAAACAATACGGCCTGCGCGCGCAGGCGAACAATTTCGACGAAAAACAGCTCGAAGAGGCCGTGCGGCTGGCGCATGCGGCGGGCGCGCAGGTGAACCTGACGCTGAACATCTTCGCCTTTGACGGTGACCTCGACGGCATGGTGAGGACGGCGCAGAGGGCGCACGACGTCGGCGTGGACGCGGCAATCGTCTCCGATCTCGGCGCGATTGCGCGGATTGCGCGGGAAGTGCCGGGGCTGGATGTGCACGTGAGCACGCAGGCGAGCACGACGAACAGCGAATCTGCCCGCGTATACAAGGCGCTGGGGGCAAAGCGCGTCGTGCTGGCGCGGGAGATGACGTTTGAGCAGATCGAGGCGATGAGCGCGGCGATCGGGGACGAAATCGAGTTGGAGACGTTCATCCACGGCGCGGCCTGCATGTCGTATTCCGGGCGCTGCATGCTTTCCAGCTTCTTGAACGGGCGGAGCGCGAACCGCGGCGCGTGCAGCCAGCCGTGCCGCTGGACCTACACCCTGCGCGAGCGGACGAGGCCGGAGGAGGCCATGCCCATCGAGGAGGACGAGCGGGGGACGGCGATTCTCTCCAGCCGGGACATCTGCATGATGGAGCACCTGCCGAGGCTGATGGAGAGCGGCGTTTGCTGCTTCAAGATCGAGGGGCGGATGAAGACGGAAATCTACATCGCAACGGTTGTCGGGGCGTATCGCCGAGCCATGGACGCATACGCAAAAAGCCCGGCGGGCTATCGGGCGGACGCGGCGCTGCAAAGGCGGCTGCGCGGGGAGCTGGACAAGATCAGCCACCGCGTATACGATACGGGCTTTTACTTCGGCCAGCCGAAGGTCTGCGGCGAGGCGGTCGGCGTGACACAGGAGGCCGAATACATGGGCTATGTGCTGGATGCGTCGGGCGGCGAGGCGCTGGTGGAGATGAAGAACCGCTTCTTCGTCGGCGACGAGCTGGAAACTGTCACGCCGAAGGGCAGCGAAAAGCTGGTGATCGAGGACATCATGATCGAGCGGACGGGCGAGCATGTCGGCGTGGTGAACGTGCCGATGGAGCGGGTGCGCATTCCCTGCGGCGGCAAATTGCAGGCGGGCGACATGCTGCGCGGCCCGGTCAGAAACCGAGCGTGACCCGGCTTCGATACGGAGCGGCGACAGGAGAGCGCCAAAAGAGCGGATAAAACGGATGCGCGCAGAGCGCGTCGCAAAGCATCAGAAACGCCCACGCATCGCCGGGCGTTTTTGCTTTATCCGGCAAGGCCAGAAACCCGTGCGGATGGGTGACGACGGAGGGGACGCGAATCCGGCGCAGGGGCAGGAACAGCGCGCTGCGCGCCTGTGCGCCATCCAGAATATCGGCCAGCCACGGCGCGGCGGCCTCCGGGGCGCAGGCACGCTCGATCTGCGCGGGAAGGGAGCGGAGCGCCGCGTCGCAATCGGCCATGCGCTCGCGGATGGCCTGCGCGGCGGCCAGCGCGCAGGCGGTTTCATGCGCGTCAAGCGGCGCAGACGACAGATCGGGAAGGAGCGCCGTCATTTGCCGCGCAGCCTCGTCCGGCTCCAGAAGGCCGAGCATACAGCCGCCGCAGGCGGCGAGCATCGCCGCGCCCGGAGCGGCATGATCGACAGGGGCGGCAAACGCTTCCCGCGCAAGGCGCAGAAGCCGCGCGCGTTCGGCGTCGCTGAGCGGGATGCGCTCGGTTTCCGGGAGAGTCAGCGCGCGGAACAGCGGCGGCGCGGCCAGCCAGAGCAGCGAAACGAAAAGCAGCGGCGCAAGCGCGCGCAGGCTGAGAAACGCGGTGGGGAGCAGCGCCGCGCCGCAGACCGCGCAGGCGGCCGGGGTTTGCGCGCCCGTGGGAAAGCGGACGCGCAGAAGCGGGGAACGCGCCAGACGATGCGCGAAAAATGCGTTGGCCGCGCAGAGCGCCGTCATCGGCAGAAAGGCTAGGCGAACGAGCGCGGCGGGGAGCATGCGCGGATGCAGCAGGGCGTAAGGCTCCAAGAGCGCCAGCACGGCGACCCATTCCCAACCGGACACGGCGGCGAAAAAGAGCAGAAGAAGCCGAAGCGGCGGGGCGGACAGCATGAGCTTTTGCAGCCGCGTCGGCGCGGTCAGGCGGCAGAGACGATCCAAATCCCGCCGCGTCTGGCGGAGCGCGCCGCGCAGAGAGGGGGAAGCGTCGGCCACGAAGGCGGGAACGTCCCACAGCGGGCAGACGTCCGACCCATCCGATTTTTCAACGACGGAAAAAGCCCGAGACGAGGCGAGAAGCACGCCGTCGGAAAGGCGCGCGCGACGGCGGCGGGCGAGGAAATCATCCGACGCGGCGCGCGATTCCCAAAAAGAAAAGCCCGGCAGACGGTTTGAAAGCGGCGCGTCGTCGGCCAGCGGGGGCAGGACGCGCGCGGCCAGAAGGCCGGATTCGCCCAGCGCGGCCAGCATGCGGCGCGGAACATCCGGCGCGCAGGAGACGTCGGCGGGGCAGAAGAGCGCGGCGGAGAACTGCCCGGCCAGAGACGCGGGCGAAAAGCTGGCGGCGGCAAACGCGGACGGCGCATGCCCGTGGGCGAGCAGCGCGGCGACAGTCTGCATGGGCAGAAGCGGCTGATTTTCGCCCAGATACAGCCGTGCCGCGTCATCCCAGACGCGCTTGCGGACGAGCAGCAGAAAATGCCCCGGACAGCGCGCGTCGGCGGCCATCACGGCGGATTGCAGCGCGCGCAGCAGCGGCGCGTCCTCCGGCATGACCTCGGAAAAGGCATCCGGCAGGTCGCACAGGAGCAGCAGCGCATCCGCGCAGGGGCGCATGGCGAGCAGACGGCGGGCGAGCGGGGGAACCTGCGCCGGGGTGCGCGGCGCGGCGGAAAGAACACAGAGCAGGGACATGGCGCGCCTCCTTTTTGTTTAGCCTGCCCCAAAGATGAAAATATACGCGCATAAAAAAGCGGAGCGCGGCATAAAAATCAGAAAGGCAAAAGAAAAAAAGACCGAAAACCACAAAAAAACGCTTCAATACCACGGATTGAGGATTGAAAAGCCATCCGCCCTGTGCTATAATATAAGATAGCGTTTTGGGATTTCCGGGGCGCAACCATTACCGTAGAGGAGCATAAGAGCATGAGCACCACTGTTGAAAAGATTTCCAGCAATAAGGTGAAACTTTCCTTTGACATCGACGCGGCCAAGTTCGACGAGGCGATGGGCAAGGCATACATCAAGGTGCGCGGTCAGATCGCGATCCCCGGCTTCCGCAAGGGACACGCCCCGCGCAAGATGATCGAGAACATGTACGGCGAAGGCGTCTTCTATGACGAGGCGTTCGAGCTGATCTTCGACGAGGTGTACGGCCCGGCCATCGACGAGAACAAGCTCGAGGTCGTCGATCGTCCGCAGGTCGATATCCAGCAGATCGGCGCCGGCAAGAACCTGCAGTTCACCTGCGAAGTGTTCGTCAAGCCGGACGTGACCCTGGGCGAGTACAAGGGCGTTGAGGTCAAGCGCGAGCACACCCTCGTGACCGAGGACGAGGTGAACGCCGAGATCGAGAAGGAGCGCAACAAGCAGGCCGCCGAGGTCGCCGTTGACGACCGCCCGGTTGCCGAAGGCGACACCGTGAACCTCGATTACTCCGGCAGCGTGGACGGCGTGAAGTTCGCCGGCGGCACCGCCGAGAACCAGACCCTCAAGATCGGCAGCCACACCTTCATCCCGGGCTTTGAAGAGCAGATGGTCGGCATGACCATCGGCGAGGAGAAGGATCTGAACGTCACCTTCCCGACTGAGTATCACGCGAAGGAGCTGGCGGGCAAGGAAGCCGTCTTCCACGTGAAGGTCAACGGCATCACCGAGACCCAGCTTCCGGCGCTTGACGACGATTTCGCCAAGGACATCAGCGAGTTTGACACGCTGGACGCATACAAGGCCGACGTTCGCGCCAAACTGGAAGCTCAGGCTGCCGAGCGCGACAACAACGTGTTCACCAACGCGGTGATCGGCAAGGTGATGGAGAACGCCACGGTCGAGATTCCGGAAGCGATGATCGAGCGCCAGATCGATTCCATGATCCGCAACTTCGAGGCGCGTCTGGCTCAGCAGGGCCTCAAGCTCGCCGACTTTATGAAGTACACCGGTCAGGACGAGAAGAGCTTCCGCGGCCAGTACCGCGATCAGGCCGAGAAGAGCGTCCGCGCGAACCTCGTGCTCGAAGCGATTGAGAACGTCGAGAACTTCGAAGTGAGCGACGAGGAAATCGACGCGGAGATCGAGAAGTTTGCCAAGCAGATCGGCCAGAGCGTTGAGGAGCTCAAGAAGAACCTGACCGAGGGCGACCGCGAGTATTTCAAGGCCGACGTGATCCGCGACAAGGCCGTGAAGTTCCTCTGCGACAACGCCAAGGCCGAGTAATCGACCCGACGCCGGTTTCGCGTGTGAAATCGCTTTGACGCATATTCAAACGAGTATACAAGCGAAAAAGGAAATTGAGAAATAAACGCCTGTTAAGGAGGCGTCCATGATGACCAACAACAACTATTACTTTGAACCCAGCGTCATTGAAAAGACGCCTTACGGCGAACGTTCTTATGACGTTTACTCCCGCCTGCTGAAGGATCGCGTGGTCTTTCTGCGCGGCGAGGTGAACGAGGCGCTGGCCAACAGCATCGTCGCCCAGCTGCTCTTTCTGGAAATGGAAGACCCGGACGCCGATATCTCCATGTACATCAACAGCCCGGGCGGAAGCGTGACCGACGGCATGGCCATCTTTGACACGATGCGCTACATCAAGCCGAAGGTTCGCACTGTCTGCCTCGGCATGGCCGCCTCGATGGGCGCGTTCCTGCTGATGGCGGGCGAACCCGGGATGCGCCTTGCGCTGCCCAACAGCGAAGTGATGATTCACCAGCCCAGCGGCGGCGCGAGCGGGCAGGCCACCGACGTGCAGCTGCACGCCCAGTGGCTGCTGCGCACCAAGGGCAAGATGAATAAGCTGATGAGCGAAATGACCCATCAGCCGCTGGAGCGCATCGAGCGCGACGTGGAACGCGATTACTTCATGACGGCCGAAGAGGCGCTCGCCTACGGCATCATCGACGAAATCTACCAGCCGCGCAAAAAGTAAGCCAGAGCGTTCTCCCTTCCCGAAAAGGGAGGGGAGAATTGCTATTCGGTCAAGACGTGAAATCAATGTTTTCTGAGGTGCGAAATGCCGAGAGATAAGGACGAAACCCGGCAGCCGCGCGTGGCGCGCTGCTCCTTCTGCGATAAAACGCAGGATCAGGTTCGCCGCATCATTGCGGGCAACGGCGTGTATATCTGCGACGAGTGCGTCGCGCTGTGTCAGGAGATCATCGCGGATGATCTGGGCACGGCCCCGACGCAGGAGCCGCAGAACCTGCCCAAGCCCACCGAAATCAAGGCGGTGCTCGACGAGTACGTGATCGGTCAGGAAAAGGCCAAGCGCGCGCTGGCGGTCGCCGTCTACAACCATTACAAGAGGATCAACGCGCCGAAAAAGCGCGGCGACGTGGAGCTGCAAAAGAGCAACATCGTCATGGTCGGCCCGACCGGCTGCGGCAAGACGTTCCTCGCGCAGTCGCTGGCGAAGATCCTCAACGTTCCCTTTGCCATCGCGGACGCGACCAGCCTCACCGAGGCGGGCTACGTCGGCGAGGATGTGGAAAACATCCTGCTGCGCCTGATTCAGAACGCCGATTACGACATTCAGGCGGCGCAGCGCGGCATCATTTACATCGACGAGATCGACAAGATCGCGCGCAAGAGCGAGAACCCCTCGATTACGCGCGACGTTTCCGGCGAGGGCGTACAGCAGGCGCTGCTCAAGATCATCGAGGGCACCGTCGCCAGCGTGCCGCCGCAGGGCGGACGCAAGCACCCACATCAGGAGTTTATCCAGATCGACACGACCAACATCCTCTTCATCTGCGGCGGCGCGTTTGACGGGATCGACAAGATCATCGAAAAGCGCGAGGGCGCGGGCTCCATCGGCTTCGGCGCGGATGTCAAGAGCAAGGAGACGCGCAACGTCGGTCAGGTGCTCAAGGATATCCGCCCGGAGGATCTGCTCAAGTTCGGCCTGATTCCGGAGTTTGTCGGCCGCCTGCCGATCATCGTGACGCTGGATAACCTCGACGAGGACGCGCTGGTGCGCATCCTGACCGAGCCGCGCAACGCGCTGTGCCGTCAGTACGGCAAGCTGCTGGAGATGGACGGTGTGGAGCTGGAGTTCGAGCCGGACGCGCTCAAGGCGATTGCCGCGAAGGCGATTGCCCGCAAGAGCGGCGCTCGCGGCCTGCGCGCCATCATCGAGGATGCGCTGATGGGCACGATGTTCGATCTGCCGTCGCGCAGCGACGTGGCGAAGGTCGTCGTCACGCCGGAGGTCATTTCCGAGGGCAAAGAGCCGACGCTCGTGCCCGGCGAACCCAAGCGCAAGCTGCCCGCGGGCAAGACCCGCCGGGAAGGCGACAGCGCCGCGGCGAATAGAAGGCCGTCGGTTTCCTAATCCATAAATGTTTCCCCCATGTCCGTGTCGAAACGACGCCGGGCATGGGGGATTTTTTTTAACGTATGGGAAAATGTGGAAGCAGAGCCTGTTTTGAAGCCCGTCCGCGAGGGCTTTTTTCCCGCCCCGACACATAAGCTCTTCTGAAAAGGGGGAGAGGCTATGCGGAAACGGATTGCAACCGCGAGGGGTGACCTGACGGGCGACGGCGCGCCGGAAAGTCTGGTTTTATCCGGCGAACAGAGCGCGGGATCGGCGTATTGGCAGAACATTGAGCTGGAAATCACGGATGGCCGAACGGGGAGAACCGCGCGCGTCCCTTCGGCGCACGACGGCGGCTATGATCCGCAGCTGGTGCTGGGCAGCATGACGGCGCGCGACCGGGTGGATGCGCTGATCGCGCTGGAAACGGGATCGAGCGGCGCGGTGGGGCTGTACAGCGTCGTCGCGTACCAAAACGGCGCGTATCAGACGGTGTTTGACAGCGAGCAATACGCCAAGAGGATGCGATACCGGGTGCAGTACCTCGATCAATACGTCGTTCGGGCGGAGAGCGAAAACACGGGCATGGCGTATTTCATTGATCTGGCAGGGAAGGACGGCGACTATCTCGCGCAGCTCTACGACGAAAACGGCGTGCTCAGGCAGCCGCAGACGGGCTTCGTCGATCCCGTGAGCCTGCTCTACCCGGCGGACGTGAACCGCGACGGGCTGCTGGAGCTGGTGGCGTGGCAGAAGATCAGCGGGTTGTATCACGCGGACGCGCTGGGCGACTTCATCACGACGCTGGCGTGGAACGGGCGGGCCTTCGCGCCGACTACGCAGACGGTCGGCATTTTGGGGTATTCGAAATTTCCCGAAAAAAATTTCTGAAAGCCGGGAACTTTTTTGCCGCCTCATCCGTCTAAATGATATCGAACAAAGCGGTTCGACTTCAAAAAGACATTCAGGAGGACGACAATATGAAAAAGTGGATGATTCTCGCGGCGGCGATTCTGGTGGTTCTGGGAATCGGTTTTGCGGTGAAGGGCGCGAGCGACAAAAAACAGGGCGCGACACCGGAAGGAACGGCCGTGCCGGAGATGACGACAAACGCGCCGAGTGAAGAGGCGGAAACGGCGGACGCGCTGCGCGAAGAGACGGAGACGACGGAGACGGAGGACGGCGCGGAGGAAATTGACACGCTCTGCGGTCAGATTACGGAGATCAACGACGAATATCTGATTCTGGAAGGCACGCAGCAGGGCACGGTGCAGGTCAACATCTTCGACGACACGCTCTACAACGGTTCGCTCCAGCAGGGTGAGCTGGCCGTCGGCCAGTATGCCGAGGTGATCTACGACGGCAAGATGACGCGCTCCATCCCCGCGCAGATTGCGGCGCTGGCGATCAACGTCTATCCGCTGAAGGGCACGGTGGATGCGGTGGAGGAGGACGGCCGTGTACTCGTGACCCCGGCGGATGGCGGCGAGCAGGTGGTGCTCTCCCTGCCGGACGGCGTGACGATGGAAGCGGGCGAAACCGCGACCTTCTACACCAACGGCATGGCTACCATGTCCATCCCGGCGCAGATGAACGCCATCGGCGTGGTGAAGTAAGCGAAAGTTAAGAAACCGGCGAGCTGTCCAAGAAGGCGGATCGCCGGTTTTGCATATGGCGCTATTGCTTCCGAAGGTTGTTTTTTGGTATAATAAAAACAAAGAGAGGAGGGAAACGTTATGCCGACGATTTGCAGATTTCGGGGAATCAAGATTTCGATTAACTGGCGGGATCACATGCCGCCGCATTTCCATGCTTCTTACGGCGAAGATGAAGTCATCGTGTCTATCCCGGATATCGAAGTTTTGGAAGGAAGCATGCCCTCCAAGCAACTTAAAATGCTGTTGGGCTGGGCTGCGTTTCATCAGGATGAATTGATGGAAAATTGGGAATTGGCGCAGAAAAAGCAGGAACTTTTCGAGATTGAGCCGCTGAAATGAGTTTTTCATTCTTCGTTGGGTGAATCCGGAGGTGAGATGAATGAAAAAGACGGTTGAAGAATATCTGGCGCGTGGTTTTTCGCGGCCTTATGCGGAATATTTTGCAAGCGGACGTAAGCGGATTACGGCGGTAAAGGCGAACGATGATTATACGCTGACCTTGACGTTTGACGACGGAGAAAAACGAAGGCTGGATATGCGCGCTGACCTAAGGGAAGGCGTTTTTCAGAAAATCGCTGACTTGAAGGATTTCAAGCGTGTGTATCTGAATGAAGACCACACCGTATGCTGGGATATCGACCCGAAGGTAGACAGCCGGGTGGTATGGAACAATCAAATTGATATTTGCCCGGATACATGTTATGTGGAGTCGGTGCCGATAACGATGGAAAATTGAATATAGAAGGAAAATAGGAACATTCAATCCGAAATGAAACACGGTACAGGATCAGACTGTAGACAAATACAAGCCACCTTCAAAAAGGCGGCTTGTATTTGTTTTAGATCGCGTCTTCCACGACCAGCGGGCTGATGGAGTTGTAGCCCTGCCCGCTTTGCAGCAGATAGACCGTGTAGGCGCGGCCGCGCGTCACTTGCAGATAGACCGACGCGGCGGTATCGGGAAGCGGATTCGCGCCGATGAACGCGGAATCCAGCGTTTCGATATCCGTGTAAGCGGGTGCGGGAAGCTGATTGGTTTCCGCAAAGAGAAATTCGTATGCGCCGGGAGCGATGCGCTTGAACGAGGTGATTTCCTTGAAGCGCACATCGGAATAGGCCGCGCGGCCATCCGGCAGGAGAACGTCGAGCGCGCCGCTGTTTCGGGCGAGGTTGCCGACGCGGAAATGCGCCGCCCGCGACGGGGCAAAGCAGCAGGTATCCGTGATGCGCAGCAGATCCAGCCCGCCTGGGCGATTGATGACGGCGACGGTGAAGCGGCCGCCGGATTCAAACGGAATGGTCTTCTGGATGTAAATATAGCCGTCCGTGCCGGTGACGGTCACGGTTTGGTAGCCCGCGGCTAGGCGCGTGTAGCCCGAGAGCGACGCGAAATTCAACAGGCCGGCCGCCCGACGGTTGCCCACATAGACGCGGAAGGCGGGATAGCCGTAGGCCGCGTTTAGAAAACGAACGGCGGCGTATGTAATCGTGGGCAGGGGCTGGACGGGCAGCGGCTGGATGACGTTGCCGGGGGAAACGGGGCCGCCTTCGCCGGGGTTCGGCAGGGGCGCGACGGGAACGTGGCCGTCGTCGTCGGGATTGGGCCAGGGAATCACCGGAACCGGCCCGTCGTCCTCCCCGGAGTAGACGGGGCCACCTTCGCCGGGATTGGGCAGGGGCGCGACGGGCGCATCCAAAATGCTTCGATCTTGTTCCATATCTGCATGGCGGAGTTCGTCAAAAACTCCGCCGCCCTCCTTTCTCTCAGATACCATAGCCTATTCCAAAGAGGAGGGCGGTGTGAAAGGGGGGTGACCTTTGAAAAAGAAGACGCTTGATTTAACGGAATGGATGTGATAAGATCAAAATAGAAGAGAGAACAATAATTGAAAAAAGCAAATGATGCACGAAAAGCGGGCGCGCAATGCGCGCCCCTACGGGTACGGCGCGACAATAGCGGCTACTTTTTTTCCGCAACGTTGTAGGGGCGCGCATCGCGCGCCCGTTATGGAAATATGTGTAAAATTTCGGATTTTCTCATTTACTGGAGAGAATATGAGGGAAAGACGTATGGACGAAGGAAGAACGATATTGTTTACTCCGGAAGAATTGGCGGAACTGGAGAACGCGCGGAAAATGCCGATTACATTTGACGAAGACTGCCCGGAAACAACGCCGGAACGGGCAATTAAATTCAAACGGGTGAACCCGCCAAGAAAAACGGCGGACGCACAATAAAGAAAACGGATTGCCGAAGTTTGCAGAAGCAGACGGGCAATCCGTTTTGATGTTTGAAGGTGCGCGTTTAATCCGCCAGCGTGCCCATCGGATCCCACGGCTCGAGGACGATCGGCTCCTGCGCGGCGAGGTCGGCGAGGCCGCCGAGGTATTCCCGCTCGACGGCGGCCTGGAAGACGTACTGATCGAACCAGCTATCCGAGCAGACATAGTAGCCCTTTTCGCCGTTCTTGTCGCCCCAACTGTTTTCAATCTTCCAGCGGGTCGGCTTTCCGGCTTCGTCGAGGTTCACGCCGGTGAGCACCATGGCGTGATTCATGGCGGCGAGGCCGTAATCCAGCGCGTCAGCCTTGTCCATGGCCAGAGAAAGGCCGGTCAGCGCGGCGAAATCAAAGCTGCGGTCATCCCAAACGCCCAACGTGCGCTCGCCGAAATGGCCGACGTCGCTGCCGAACCAGACGACCTTGCCCGCCTTGAGCTGGGCGATGATCGCGGCCTTGAGTTCGTCCATCGTCAGGTTGAGGTGGACGACGGGGCGGCCCTCGACGACGTTGCCCAGCAGGCGGATGGTGTAGGTCTTGTGATAGGGCTTATCGGCCGTCGGGGCGTTGATGACGCTGACGACCTGATCGAGCAGATCGCCGACGTAGCGCTCGGCGAAGGTCAGCGGAGTGAGGTTCTTTTCGATGTGATAGACCTGATCTTTATCGACAAACTCAAAATCGAAGGCCTTGGGCGGCTCGCCGTAGCAGCTGCAGAGGAAGCCGTAAATCGCATCCAGCGTCTTGTTTTTTTCGGCCTGAATGGCGTCCGCGCCGGCCTTGTCGGCAGCCATCCGGCGCAGGCCTGCCGCCGCGACCTTGAGCGCACGGTTGAGCTGCGCGTTCATCGAGCGGGTGTTGCTGCTCTGATATGTTTCGTCATAGACGTCCTTGGGCACCACGCCGTATTTGCGGACGATGTTGGCGAACATATCCCACTGGCCGCCGTCGTGCACGCCGGTGGAGAGAATGTGCATCACCGTGCGGTCGGTCGTCGGCAGAGCGGCGGTTTCCAAAATGCTCTCAAGGAAGTAATTGCAGCGCTCGAATTTATCCCAAAAGGCGAGATAGCTCTGCGACAGCTCAAAATTTTCGAGGTTGCGCGCCTGAGCGATTCGCTCGCGCAGAACGTTGGTCGCCGCAAAGAGCCAGCAGCGGCCGCTGGATTTCTGGTTGGTGACCTCCAGCGTCGGCACCTCGACGGAAAACTTCTGGCGCATGGCGTTCGCGCCCTTTGAAGAAAACGCGACGCTGCTCAATTCGCTTTTGGAAAGCGCGAGGGTGGCGAGGTGGCGCTCGGCGCTGGCTTCATAATCCGCGCCGAAACGATTCAGCAGGGAATCGGTAACAGGCTTCATCAGTGAATCATCCTTTCCTATTGCATTACTGGGAATTGATGAAATCAGTGTACGCCTAAATGAAGAAAATGTCAAGAGCGACGCGCGAGAGGAACGTGCATGCGAACGACTTGAAAACGGAAAATTAGCTAAAAAAAGGCGCGAACGGTATTGGTAACTTGACAAGCGAGGGGAAAGAAGACTATAATAAAAATGATAAAGCCAGATGTTATCTGTGATGGGCTGAAGGTGGAAATCAAACGTATTTGATATGAAAGCCCGAGGCCAGACAAGCGGCAGTCTCGGGCTTTTGCCATTTAAGCGGGACGAAAAAATGCCGAAAGGGCGTTGAAGGGAATACGAAGCATGGAAAAAAGGAAAATTGCCGTTGCGGGCACTGGTTATGTGGGTTTGTCAATTGCCACGTTGCTTTCTCAGCACCATCAGGTGACCGCAGTTGATATTGTTCCGGAGAAGGTTGAGCTGATCAACAATCGCAAGTCTCCGATTCAGGATGACTATATCGAGGAGTACTTCGCAGAGAAAGAACTGAATTTGACTGCAACGCTGGATGCAAAGGCTGCGTACTCTGATGCGGACTTTGTTGTTATAGCGGCTCCTACGAACTACGACAGCCACACGCAGCGCTTCGATACGAGTGCGGTCGAGGCTGTGATCAAGCTGGTTATGGAGTACAACCCGGATGCCATCATGGTCATTAAGTCTACCATTCCGGTTGGCTACACTGCAAGCGCGCGTAAGAAGTTCGGCAGCAGGAACATCATCTTCAGCCCGGAGTTCCTGCGCGAATCCAAGGCGCTTTACGACAATCTGTACCCGAGCCGCATCATTGTGGGCACGGATTTGAGCGACGCGCGCCTGACGGAGGCCGCACACGAGTTTGCGGCGCTGTTGCAGGAGGGCGCCATCAAGGAAGACATTGATACGCTGTTCATGGGCTTCACCGAGGCAGAGGCTGTTAAGCTGTTCGCCAACACGTATCTGGCTCTGCGCGTTGCCTACTTCAATGAGCTGGACACCTATGCAGAGAGCAAGGGGCTGAACACTCAGCAGATCATCGAGGGCGTGTGTCTGGATCCGCGCATCGGCAGCCACTACAACAATCCGTCCTTCGGCTACGGCGGATATTGCCTGCCGAAGGACACCAAGCAGCTTTTGGCCAATTACGCCGACGTGCCGCAGAACATGATGTCGGCGATTGTGGAGAGCAACAGAACCCGAAAGGACTTTATCGCAGACCGTGTCCTGAAGCTGGCTGGTTACTACGGCTATGATGAGGATAATGAATACGATGAGAAGCAGGAAAAGTCTGTGACCATCGGCGTGTACCGCCTGACCATGAAATCCAATTCCGACAACTTCCGCCAGAGCTCGATTCAGGGTGTTATGAAGCGCATCAAGGCAAAGGGTGCGACTGTGATTATCTATGAGCCAACACTGAAAGACGGAGAGACTTTCTTTGGATCGGTAGTGGTTAATGATCTGGCTAAGTTCAAGGAAATGAGCCATGCCATCATCGCAAATCGCTATGACAAGTGTCTGGATGATGTGAAGGCTAAAGTCTATACACGTGATATTTTCCAGAGAGATTAATGTGCAATTAAAAAGGAAACACAGAAGGGGAATGCCGGATAGCCAAAAAGAAGCTGCTGATTTATGCACATTACTGTAAGGTAGGCAAGATGACTATGTGATCTCCATCTCCCAGCCATCTATTCTTGGCGGGGAGTGCGAAATAATACGCGGCTGTCATAATAGGGACAAGGGTACAGCAGAGAATGAAAGGCTCCGCGACCCGAAGTTCATATTTTCTTACCCGAAGAATGAACGACTGATCTTTCTAAGCGGCAGAAATGACGCACAGAAGAAATTTCGACCATGAGGGTGGGGTGACAGCCAGCGGACAGGTGAGCGAGCCTATCCGCGCTTTGTGTTGACCGAGATGTTGATGAAGAAATTGAGAAGGATTGTGGGAAAGATTTATGGGGAAGAAACTTGCGATTGCGATGTTCGGACAGAAGCACTTATCGAGAGAAGGCGGAGTAGAGATCGTTGTCAAAGAGCTCTGCACCCGAATGGCACAGAATGGCTGTGACGTGACTTGCTACAACAGATCGGGACATCATGTGAGCGGTGCGGAATATGACGATGCCGGTAAAACGGAGTACGAGGGAATCCGTCAGAAGTCTGTTCCGACCATTGAACGGCGCGGACTTGCTGCGGTAAGCTCTTCATTCTTCGCAGCTCTTTGCAGTGCGTTTGGAAAATACGATGTGGTGCACATCCACGCCGAAGGACCGGCCTTCTTCTCATGGCTGCCGAAGATGTTTGGGAAAAGAGTTGTAGTTACCGTCCATGGCATCGACTGGCAGCGCGAGAAATGGCAATCAGGACTTGGATCTAAGTTTATCCATCAAGGCGAAAAAAATGCTGCGAAATATGCGGACGAGGTCATTGTTCTGAGCAAAGAAGCGCAGGACTATTTTAAGGAAACTTATGGAAGAGAAACGCACTTTATCCCTAATGGCGTGAATAGGCCGCAGATTCGGGAAGCAAGTCTGATTACAGATAAGTTCGGGCTGAAAAAAGACTCATACATACTGTTCCTCGGTCGTCTGGTGCCAGAAAAGGGGATTCGATATCTGGTTGAGGCCTTCAAGAATGTCAAGACGGATAAAAAGCTGGTCATCGCAGGCGGCTCCAGCGATACGGATTCCTTTACGGAGGAATTGAAAGAACTGGCGAAGGGTGACGATCGGATTCTCTTTACCGGGTTTGTGCAGGGAGCAATGCTGGGTGAACTATACAGCAACGCTTACATCTACACGCTGCCGTCTGATCTGGAAGGAATGCCATTAAGTCTTCTGGAAGCCATGAGTTATGGAAATGCTTGTCTGGTATCTGATATACCGGAATGTACCGAGGTGGTAGAAGATAAAGCAATCATATTCCGAAAATCCAATATCAAGGACCTGACAGAAAAACTGCAGGACGCATGCGATGATATTCGGAAGGTAGGAAAGTTAAAAGAACAGGCAGCCGACTTTATCTGTGCAAAATACAACTGGGATGAAGTAGTGGATAAAACACTTGCATTGTATGGGGAGAAGAGCCGATGAGAGTATTAATAATAAATAATCTCCTCTAACCGAACGCAGGTAGTGAGATGTACATAGTGAAAATGTCTGAAAAATGGCGATAATACGCTATAATTTATACTTTCCAAACTGCAAGACCTCCATTTTCGGTATCACTACCTGCCTTTGTATAGAGCAGATGATGTTATCATCAGCCTTTTTAAGTATCACACCCTGTATTATGATATAGCACCTCGGTAATCATTAAGATTCGGAAACGACTATGACTTTATCATACGAACGCAGGGTGGGAAACAGAGCGAGGAACACGGAGAAAAAATTAAAGATACCTGCATTATGAGAAAACACAGTGATTCAGGGGTAAAGCCTGATTTTTTTATATAAGCGAATAGGTAAAAATAGCGTAATAAGGTGTGGAGAGGAAAATGAATAGAAAAGTTAAAAACATTTTGATTTATCTTAATTATTGGAGAACAATACCGGCTTATCTATTAGCTAGAGGTAGCCACTTTTGGGATAGATGTGAACAGGATATTAGCGAGTTTGACAGGCATTTGTATGGGGGGGGGTACACGAATTTATTTACTTTTAGCAGAATACTGATTGAAGAACCGTGTAGCAGAAATGTTGTTGAAAATAGATTACATCGTAATCCGATTAGGTGTGTGATATTTAGAATGCTATTTAAACAACTGGAGTCTTTATATATTAACACACCACCTGAACGGATAGAAGGTGGCTTGTCTTTTCAGCATGGATTTTCTACGGTGGTGGCGGCAAAACATATTGGCAAAAATTGCCGAATTTTTCAGCAGGTTACAATTGGCTTTAATGGTGCTGAGCAGCCGATATTGGAAGATCGAGTTGAAGTAAGTGCGGGAGCAATAGTAATTGGAAAAGTTTGTTTACATTCGGATTGTGTGGTGGGAGCAGGTTCAGTAGTTGTGAAAGATGTGCCTGAGAATACGGTAGTTGTGGGTGTTCCTGCAAAGATAATTCGATTAAATAAGGAGTGCGTTGATTGAATTTACTGTGTGAGTAGATAGGTTTGGAAATATTTATGACTGCATTTTATTACATTGAATATAAAATCGACAAATAATTAAAAGCGGTTGTTTTCAAAAATGGCAATGCGGAAATCTGTATTGCAAGCAAATGAATATATAGGAGAAGAAAAATGATAAGAATCCTTCATTCTGTCAGCAATATGGATCGTGCCGGCATCGAAACAATGCTGATGAACTATTATCGCCATATTGACAGATCGAAAATACAATTTGACTTTTTATGCAATAAGAAAAAGCCCGGCGCGTACGATGACGAAATAAAGAGAATGGGTGGCAGAATCTATCACACACCTGGTTTGAATCCGGCAAAGTATCCTTCTTATTTGAAATGCATGAAGAAGATTTTTGAAGAGAATTCGGAGTACAAAATTGTAGAAGCTCACAATGGAGCACTTGGAGTATATGCACTTCATGCTGCAAAAGTCAATCACATCCCGGTGCGTATTTTTCACGCACATGGCGCAAGCATTACGAGAGACTGGAAGCTACCAATCAAACTTGTTTGCAAAGCGTTGTTGCCGTCCAATATGAATCAGCATTTTTCTTGCGGAATCGAAGCAGCTAGATGCTATTTCGGAGAAAAGGTTGTAGAAAGAAACGATTATGAATTGATTCCTAATGCAATCGAGGTGAATCGGTTCGTTTTCGACCCAACGATAAGAAATAGAATCCGACATGACAATCATTTGGAAAACAAACATGTCGTTGGTCATGTCGGACGCTTTATGTCTCAGAAGAATCACACGTTTTTACTGGACGTTTTTGCTGAGGTTTCAAAAAGAGATTCATTAGCACATCTTGTGCTGCTGGGTGACGGTGAGCTGATGGATGCCATGAAAGAGAAAGCAAGCAATCTTGGAATAAAAGATCGAGTGACGTTTGTCGGAAATGTA